>Ga0315288_10006710_pt1 | contig 14592 bp, 40 predicted proteins | sample YL17G11_20_MG_FD_203454 | JGI IMG/M metagenome (GOLD analysis project Ga0315288, IMG submission 203454) | Sediment microbial communities from Yellowstone Lake, YNP, Wyoming, USA - YL17G11_20 | ecosystem: Environmental > Aquatic > Freshwater > Lake > Sediment | place: USA: Wyoming | collected... | reverse complement strand
GGCTGTTGGATTGGCACGGGGGCCAGGGATCGATGCTCTACGCCGCCGGCTCGACGGGCTTCGCCGGGCACTGCGTGCCGAAGCGCGTGCTGTACGAGGCGTCCCTGGAACTGCGGCGCGAGCACCGCGCCGTCGCCTTGGGGCCGCACGCGGTGCGCCGGTCGAAGGACGTGCGGGCGTTGCGGGCGATGGCCGACGTCCTGCGCCGGCGCGCGCTGCCGTACGAGGGGTCGGGCTGAGGAGGGTGCCATGAAGAGGAAGATCCCGCTCACGAGGCGGTTCGAACTGATGGAGTGGAAAAAGACGGGACGTCTTCCGTTGTACTCCCCATTGGTCAGGGGGCATGACAGGACGTGGTGCGACACGAAGCAGGACGCGGCGCACGCCGTCCGCACCGGCCTTGTGCAGTACATCGCCGACCTCAACAAGGAGACGGGTCCCCGCCAGGCCCCGAGGTGCAAGCATCTACATGGCGGGGCCAAGTTCTTTCTGCGGGAGGGCGACGAGCAGAGGGCCCGTGGACGCACTTGCCTCGCGATGGGCGACTACGTGAACGGCATCCGCTGGGCCGGTGCCGCGGCCGCCTGCATCCGGACCGACGCCTCGTGCCCGGCCCCGGGCGCGATCAACGTCGTGAAGTACGGCAGGGAGTAGGCGATGTCCGACGGCGACCAGGTCTCGATCAAGGGGCGCATCCGCTGCACGGCGTACCGCGTAGTCGAGTGGCCTCCCAAGAGCGGGAAGACGCACACCGAGACCGCGAGGGAATACGAACTCCCCGCACACATCCAGGTGCGGTGCAAGGGGGAGGGCGAGCAGCGGCGCTGCACGGCCTACTTCCCGGAGTGCCCGCAGCACGTCCGCGAGGCAGATCCGATCCCGACCGAGCCCGAGCGCAAGAGGATCGCGGGCCTGCGGCCGCCGGATGGCGTCACGCGCGGACGCGACAACTCAGGCCAGTGGAACAGCCGTATCGAGTGGACAGGCAAGCGGGGCTACACCGGTCGCGGGAACGAGCAGGACAGCGAGTCCTTCAGCCTGCACCTGTGGGACGACAAGGCGGGCGAGCGGAGGACCATGTTCTACGGCGGCCACGTCTTCCGCCGCCCGTACCCCCGCGCCGACCTTCGCCTGGAGACGGAGGGTTGGCACATGGAGGCCGACCAGCGCGCCCTCAAGGCGACCGCATCCGTGATGCGGGAGTCGGCCGCTCGTGGCGTCGGCCGGCACGGTCCCCTGCCGCGGGACGAGTTCGAGAAGTCGCCTCCGATCCGCATCGGGGGCGAGGAGATCGATTGGCCGCGCGGGCAGCGGTCGCTCGGCGGCATGCGCCGGAGGAAGAGGTAGGGAGGCTGGCAGATGGGCAAGGCATACGAAACGGTCAAGAAGATCGCCGATCGCCTCGGATTGCCCGAGCACTACAAGGACGACCTGATCGTCCATGATCGGAAGTACCTGGAGGGGTGCGACGGGCAGTTCCTCTGGTCGGTCAGGTCCACGGGGACTTGGGCGCAGCGCGCGGATGCCTTGTGCGAGATTGCCAAGGGGCATGGCGGGTTCGGCTTCGGAAGGCACCACGGATCCGCGTGGCGCGATGTCGTGTCGGGCCAGGCGAGATCCTTCCTCTGCTTTCCGGGCCGCTGCAAGGAGATCACGGGCCGGCCCGAGAGGATCCGAACCATCATGGCAGGATGGCTGAAGGACTGCCGTGCTCCGGCGTACCGCAAGGCCGAGGTGCTCGAGGGACTGCGCCGGAGGCGGAGGTAGACGATGCGCTGCAAGGCCATCTTCCGCAACATCGAGGCGTCCCGCTTTCCCACCGGCGGCGGGACGGTGCGCTACAACATGGAGATCAACCGCTGCACCGGTCTGGTCCGCGTCTGGGAGTCCCGTCACCGCACGGTCGCCGAAATTGAGCTCTCGACGCTGGTGCGGATCGTCATGGACCGATGGTCGGCGGCGGCGGCGCGGGAGCAGGTCGTCGAGCGGAAGCGGCGGCGGCTGGTGCGGCGCGGGCTGCTCGGGATGGGGATCGGGGCGGAGGGCTGAAGATGGCGGGCAAGTGGACCGTGGAGTACAGGAAGGGAAACTGCTCCGGGTGGTTGGAGAGCCCGAGGGGCGATGCGCAGCAGTTCATCTGCTACCCCGACGGCATGATCGGCTTCGACACGCCAGAGGTGATTCCCGAGCGCGTCAAGTCGGACATGCGGCGGCACTGCTGGAGCAACTGCCGCGCGCCGAAGTGGCGCCGTCCTGGAGCTGCCGGCCTGCGCGGATGCGGGTGCGGCGCGAGGAGGAAGTAGCTATGGGCTGCGGATGCATGCGCGGAGGGTTCGGGGCCGGTCGCGGAACGAAGCGGTACACCGCCGCCGAACTCGAGCGGCGGAAGACGCTGTCCACGGGCCAGTGCGACGACCTCAAGGTCGACACGGGCGGCACGCGCGTCTGGCTCTCGAGATGCACCCGCGCAGACGGCGAGCCGTACGACGACAAGGTCAGCGTCGAGAAGCTGCGCGGCGGCCGATGGGTCGTGGTCGACGAGTATCAGGGCTGACCTGGAGGAGATGCGCGATGTTCGGAGCATGGTGGCGAGCGACGAAGGGGCAGCGGGAGAACCTCCCGTCGAAGTGCTTCCTCGACCCGGCGAACCGGAAGTACGTGATCTGCCCCGAGCGCGGGCCCCGGCGGCCGACGTGCGACGGCCTCCTGGCGGCTCGCCGCCGGACGATCCTCACGGGCGTCCGCTGCGGCCTCGAGCAGAAGGCCATCGCGATGGCGCGGCGCAAGGGCTGCGAGTGGGCGCAGGAGTCGGCGGCGATGTGCCCGAGGAGAGGGAGGTAGACGATGGCGTGCCAATACCTGTACTGGAAGTCACCGGACCCACCGCACAACATCCCTTCCCGGGACGGAGGCGGCGTCCGGCTCACGCTCGGCAGCAGGAAGGTCAGCGGGACGACCGCGCGCCGGATGCTGTCGGAGATCGAACTGCGGAAGATGCGGCGCGAGGCATGCGGGTCCCGGAAGAGTTGGTCGTACCGACGAGGTCTTGCCGTGTTGGCCCGGAACAGTGGACGGAGGTAGGACGATGGCGTTCTCGACCATCCGTGGACAACGAGCGGAGACCGCGCTGCGCGATGCGAAGATCCTGCGGCGCGATGGCGCGGGGTACCTTGCGCGCGGTCGCTGCCGGTACGCGAGCGCCCTGGACGCAGCGTACGAGATCGGGAAGGCGACGGCGGCCGCCGTGGGCAGCGGGCGCACCGATCTGCTGCCCGAGATCCGGGCCGAGTGGCGGCGCATCCGCAACCTGAACTACGCGTTCGAGCGCCGCTGCGGCAAGCCGGACGCCTTCAGGTCGTACATGTAGGAGGAGTTGTGGCCGGCATCCTGTCCCGCATCCCGCTCGTCCGTCGGTTCGTCGCGCCGAGGTTTTCTGCCGATGACGTGCGGGATCTGTGGACTGCCGCCTGCGCCCACTTCGCGACCCGCGTCCTCGACCCGTCGGACCCCAAGGACATGAAGCATGTCGGCGAGGCCCTCGTGCTGCTCGGGGTCGCGGACCGCCGGACGTTCCTCGAGCGGTGTACCCTGGCCGTGGCGGACGCCGTCTACCTGCCGTTCGCGCCGGGCGCCCCGACCAGGGACTGGCCGGCGTGGCGGCAGGTCCTAGCCTGCGCCAGGGCCCACGAGGTGGTGAGCCAGGCGATGGCCTCCGGCTTCCCCGGCTTCCAGTGGCTCTACTACTCGAACCACGCGAAGCGCGGGATGGTCGAAGCGCGGGCGCTGATCGCGGCGTCCTCGGTGGATTTCCGGTACCGCCGGACGCTTCCGGACCCGGACCGCGCCGCTGCGGACCTGTACCTCTACGGCTGCACGGCGGCCGACGTCGACGCCGCGGCACGGCTCATGGAGGCGACGGCGCCCGCGATCCGCAGGGGCGAGGTCCAGGGCGATGCGGCGGGGTGGGTCGTCGGGTGGCTCGAGGCAAGGAGGAACCTATGAAGTGCACGCGCTGGAGGCCCGCGACGGCCAGGGTCCACGCCTCGGGCGAGGCCGAGAAGAGGTGCGTGACGGACTTCGGCGAGAAGTTCCGGATCAACGTCTGGCGCGGGATCGACGGCTACGCGTTCTGGGTCCGGGACCGGCACGGGCAGACCGTGCGGATGGGAGCCCGGCCGACCGAGGACGGGGCGAAGGCCGCCGCCGACGCCCTGATCGCGGGGATCGTAGGGGTGCGCCGATGAGAAAGGACGTCGTCGCGTGGATCGGCCTAGGCCTGTCGATCCTCGGCCTCGTGTTCACCGCGGGCGTCTTCTACAACCGCGTGACCGTCGTCGAGAACGCCGTCGAGGACCTGCAGAAGCGGCCTGCGGCACCCGCCGATCCGTGCTGCCAGCAGGTCCAGCGCGACGTCGAGAAGTTGCGAACGTCAGTCGGCGCGATCCGCGACCAGTTGATCTACCACGGGTGGAACCCCGAGATCGTCCCGCCGCCGGCGATGCCCGAGGACGGGATGCGCATGCCGCCGCTCGTGGTTCCCCTTCGCGACCGGCCGGCGTCCGCGCCGACCATGGGGAGGGACGCGCGATGAAGGGACGCATGACCATCGCCGAGTCCGAGCGGCACGAGCGCGAACTTCGGCGCATGACCGGCGGATGCGGCTACTGGTATACGGACCGCGCGGGAGGCGACCGACACTGCCTCATGGGGCACCAGGCGGCGACGCTCTCCTACCGCCACGACGGGCAGCGGTACTGCGCGTACGTCAACAGGGGACGGAAGACGTTCGTGTCGAGCGTTGCCGGAGGACGGGGCGTCGGGTGCTTCCGCAGGCCCGGCGATGCGCGCCGCGCGCTGATGCTCGCGTGGCGCCGGATGGCGCTGACGGACTAGGAGAAGGACGATGCCTGGAAGTTCGGCCAGGGTGACGCGCGAGAGGCTCCAGACCATCAGGACGCTCTGGCGCCAGCCCGACACCATGACGCTGTGGGGCCTCCCGTACAGGATGCGACCTGGCGGGTCCCAGACGCCGTACCACCTGTTCAAGGCGGAGCGCGACTGGAAGCGCCCTCGGTTCGATGACCGGATCGGTCCGAGGCAGATCGACCTGTCGGACTGGATCTACCTCGGGGAGCCCGGCTGGTGGGGCTCGAGGACCCGCGAGGAGCAGGGGCACATCTCGAAATTCCTCGACGAGGTGCGGGAGTGCGTGCCGGACAGTCCGGCCGAATTCTCGCCGATCCCGTGTTCCGAGGGCCTCGGGCGTCTTCGGCGAGGAGGTAGACGATGACCGTCCGCGTGCGCCACATGATGCGTCTCCACGGCTTCCGCCTCGAGCAGCTCGGCGGCAACGTGACGGGCTACGTCCGGCAGATTCCAGGCGGCGAGATCGTCGTCCAGGGCGTGGGCACCGGCTCGGCGCCGACCCGCGTCTCGGAGAAGGTCTGCGCGTACTGGCTCGGGAAGGAGCACGGCGAGCCGAGGCGCGAGGTCTGCGGCAGGATCGATGCGGTGCTCAAGGCCGCAGGGGAGGGGAGGTAGCCGATGCCGACGCCGATGAACGTGCAGTGGGTCCGCCTCGTGGACGTCTTCCTACTCGGACCTCTGATGGTCTGGTTCGGGGTCGCGGCGAAGGACATGCCGCCGTGGGCTCGCGCGGCCCTCGTCGCGTCCGGCGTCTCGACATCCGTGTTCAACGGCATCAACTACGTGCGTCTGCGCCGGGAAGGGGTGTGCGTGTGCTGACCCGCGGACTCGTCGTTCTGATACTGGCGCTGTCGGGCTGCCCGCTTCCGCCGCCGTGCCTGCCGGGTGGGGACTGCCCGCCGACGCCGGCCATGGAGCAGTCGTGCGCCGACAGCGGCGGGTCGCTGGAGATGATCGACTGCGCGGAGGACGGAGGCGCGGCGTGGGCCTGCTGCTACCCCGAAGGCGGTTGCGTCTGTTTCGAGGCGGAGGGACCATGAGGATCTTGTCGATCATCCTCTTCCTGCTCGCGACCGGATGCCCGACGGACCCCTGTATGCCGAACACCACGCGCTGCCCGCAGGACCGCAACGTCGCGGAAATCTGCTCGGCAGACGGCGAGTGGTTGACGCTGTTGGACTGCGACGACCTCGGGACGACGGGATGGGCCTGCTGCAGGACATCTTCCGGTTGCACGTGTCTCCCGGAAGGCGACGAGGAGTGTGTGCGATGAAGTATCCATGCGAGAAGGTCTATTCGATTCGGAAGGAGCGGTCCCGCGACTGGACGGTTCGTGAGGGGAGGTTCGGATTCTCGCACACCGAAATCGTCGGCGAAGAGGACACGAAGAGGAGGGCGGTTGCGGTGCTGCGTCGGTTGGCTGCTGCGGCGCGTGAGGCGTGCTTTGAGGAACAGATCAGAGGGAGAGGACGATGAGCGGCAAGATGCTCAAGATCCTCGACCGCATCCCGCTGTTCCAACTGCGCCGCGTACGTCCGTCCGAGCCGTCGCCCGCCGACGTTCGCGAGGCGTGGCGCGTGACGTGCGCCAAGTACGGGACGACGGTCGTCGACAAGCGGACCGCCGAGGACCAGAAACTGATCGGCAAGATCCTCGACGCGATGGGCATCGTGCCGGACGCCGACTTCATGACGCGGTTCGTCACGACGCTCGGCAGCCGCATCTACGTGCCGTTCACGCCGGGCACCGTCACGCCGATCTGGAGCCTGCGGTCGCAGGTCGAGGTGCTGGTCCACGAGAACGAGCACCGGGTGCAGGACCTGCTCGCCGGACCGGACCCGAACTTGGAGTACGAATTCAGCTACGCCACCAACTCGACGAGGCGGGCGTACTTCGAGATGGTCTGTTACCGCGCAGGCATCGCCTGCCGCTGGCGCCTGTGGCGCGAGGAGCCCAACATGGATCGCATCGCGCAGAGCATGAAGGAGTCCTACGCGTGCGACGACGCCGACGTCGCGATGGTCCTGAAGATGCTGAAACTCTCGTGGATCTCGATCCGCAAGGGCGCGATGCCGTCGGAGGTCGCGAGGTTCGTTTGCGAGTGGTTCGAGGCGAGGTGGAGTTGATGACGGCACGACGGAACCGAGGTCTTGGAATCACGTACCGCAGCCGGGTGCTGCGCGAGGACCCCCGCGCGCTGTGCCGGCGCGCCCAGTGGGCCGCGCGCAAGTCGCCTGGGTCGTTGCCTTCTATCTGCATGCGGCTGGTCCAGTCGATGTCGGATATGGGGCGCGAGGACCCGGAGGCCAGGATCAGGTCGCGGGCGTGCGGTTGCCCGGTGTGAGGAGGACGGTCATGGGCAAGAAAGACAGTGGCTTCGACTTTCCGGCCATCATCTCGCAGCGCCGACTCGTCAAGAGCCGCAGGGGATGGATCAGCCAGGCGGGGTGCCGCTCCGTGTCGATGATGGAGGCGCGGCAGATCCGCGAGCTGGCGAACGAGGCAGAGTACCACGTCGGCCGCGGCAACTGCCCGGCCGCCGCGAACAGCCTGCGGCTCGCCGGGCAGTACCTTGGCGAGGCCACGTCGGAGGTCTTCCACTGCGCCGAGATCGGCGGCTTCATGTCGCGCGAGGCGGGAAGACGTCTGGTCGCCAAGATGATCGGGGACGTCCACCGGGCCGAGGACGCGGTCGGCCGATGCGGAGGGCGCTGACATGGCCAGGAAGCGAAGCACGCGGGAGTCCAAGGCCGAGGCCCATCAGTTCTGGCAGGAGCGGAGGGAGCGCGATATGCGTGAGCGGTCGAAGGCGCAGGCCGAGTACGCGGTCCGGGAGCGCGCGGCCCGCGAGGCCGAGGAGCGGAAGACGGCCATCCACATGGCGCGCTCCCCGAAGACGCGCGCCGCCGAGGCCCAACTGCTCGGAGAGCGGATCGGCGCGAAGGCGGCCGTGGAGTTCTGGCCGGACGAGGAGCAGGCGGCGTGCATCCGAAGGTCGTGCCTTTCGGCGCAGCGCGAGGCCCTGCGGACAGCGAAGGAGCAGATGCGCCGCATGCCGAGCGAGTACGTCGGCATGCGGGAGCCCGCAGACGACCTCGAGCGCCGGGCCTTCCTGCGCGGTGCCTGGTGGTCCATCAAGCGGCGGCTCGCGCCGATCTGCCAGCCGGAAGTCGCCGAGGAGCAGGAGGGGCTGTTCGGGCTCGGGAAGCGGAGGAGATGACCATGGCCAGGAAGCGCACACCCAAGTACATCGGCGGCCCCGGATTCGGGCCGATCACCCCGACCCACGGCCATGAGGAGCGTCCGACGTCCGAGATCCCGACGAAGCAGCGGCTCATCAATGCGCAACTCCAGGGCGAGCGGGCCGGTCGCGGCGCCGCGCAGTCCGCGTTCTCGCTGGCCCCGGAGGACCCGGACGACAAGGCGTTCGACACCGTCCTCGACGTCGGCGACGCCATCGACACCGCATGCCAGGTCGCGCAGCGGATCGCCAAGAAGCAGATCGAAAAGAAGTTGCCGACGTTCGAGACGGAGGCCGAGCGGAAGGCGTTCCTCGCCGGGGCGAGCTGGTCGTCGGAACGCTGCCTGCGGTCGATCTGCGACTCGGACCGGACATCACCATGCGCCGTGGACGAGGAGGAACAGGGACAGGGTGCGCTGCTCGGCCTTGGATGCGGGTGCGGGAGGCGATGATGGCGAAGCGCAGGAAGACGCAGCGGTTCGACGACGGCTTCCGCCTCCGGGCGAAGTCCTACGCGAACCCCGACTTCGACGAGCGCGAGCCGCGCGGCCCGGACCTCGACGTGGCGGTGCGCGATGCTCCGTGCGCCGTGCGCGTCTACCTCGGGTGGATCCGCGAGCACGGGCTCGGCGGCGGCAACGCCGGCGAGGGCCAGGTGACCGTGGACGGCCAGCCGCTCGCGCGGATCTCGTACAACGGGAAGATGTGGAGGCCGCAGACCTGGAAACCAGGAGACGAGCCGACGAGAATCCCGACCCACGAGGACTTCGAAGCGGCAGGAGACCCGGCGAAGTGGCGCAAGTGCATCGCCGGGGGAAGGTGAGAGGAGAAGGACCATGCAGGCGATCAGGACGAGATACCTCGGGCAGACGAACACCCGTGGCGCGCGCGTCAAGGCGATTTCAGCATCCGGGCTGAGCGAGACGGTCTCGCGCGACTACGCGAAGGACGTCGAGGCGGACGAGCGTCGGGCGGCCGTCGCCCTGTGCCGGAAGCTCGGCTGGAGCGGATGCAACCAGATGATCCGCGCCGGCCTGACGAACGAGGAGAGCGTCTTCGTGTCCCTGCCGCCGTCGTGCAAGTGCCCGTCGACGGCGTTCCAGGGGCTGCGGCGGGGACGGAGGTAGTTCGATGCAGTCCATCCGAACGAAGTACCACGGCCCGACCAATATCCGCGGCTCGCGCATCGGCGCGGAGACGGAGGCGGGACACCGCCTCTCCATCTCGTACCCGCACGAGTTGAGCGGCGAGGACGTGCACCGCAAGGCGGCCGTCGCCCTGTGCCGCAAGATGGGGTGGACTGGTTGCGACACGCTCGTCGGCGGCCAGATCCGCGGCGGGGACTACGTCTTCAACTTCCTGCCGTCCGGGTGCAGGTGCCCGAAGGACGCGTTCCCGCGCCGGGGGCTCGACGGGCTGCGGAGGCAGAGGTAGGACGATGGCCCGGCGGCTCGCGATGGTCGACGTGATGGGCTGCGGCACCTGGAAGCAGGTCTACGCTGGCGGCACGTTCCCGGACGGCGGTTGGCGCCGCGAGTGCCCCGGCTTCGAGGCATCGATCCGCCGGATCTCGGTGCACGACGACTGGATGTTCGCCGGCGGCTACCGCAGCGGCATCGTGGACACGTCGACGGGGCGGAAGCTGCTGTGGTACGACTTCAACTACCGCCCCGACGTCGCTCGGCGGGTGGCAGATGCCCGGCTTAGGAAACTGATGAGAGGTAGGTAGCAATGGCGAGGCTCAGACATGCGACATCCAGCCGATGGACGCAGGAGTTCGAGGTTCTCTGCGGCGTGACCGAGGTCGGGACCGCCACCGTGAGCAAGTTGCAGTGGGCCGCCAAGAAGGAGCGGTACGAGGCGGGATTCGCGGTCGGCGACGGGTCCGACTACAAGGAAGGGCGCAAGCGGTTCGGGACGATGCACGAGGCGCGCCGCTGGCTGTGGGAGAACGCGCGCAGGTTCTCCTGCGGCGGATGACGGAGGAGACGATGGCGAGGAAGTCGTTCGGATGCGCGTGCGGCTTCGGGCAGAGCGGGATGACCGTCCGTATGCACCGCGAGCACGCCGCGAAACTCCAGGTCGGGGACCGCGTGCGGTACTCCGCGATGTTCCTGCGGAGCACCGGGCAGTACCTCGGCGAGGTGCCGCAGGCGAAGGGCGTCATCACGGGGATCGACGGCCTCGGAAGCGACACGAGGATCGCGGATGTCCGGTGGGAGAACTGCCGGGTGTGCGCGGCCCGGGTGAATGCGTTCAACCTGTGGAAGGTCGGGCGGCTCGAGCCGGACTGAGGAGGGCGACGATGAGCAAGCAACGCAGGGTCCAGGTCGGGAAGTGCTACCGCTACGAGCCGGTGCTGTTCGACATCGCGAATCCGCCTCGAGGCGTGAAGCCCGGCGACGTGCTGTGCGTGACGCGGCTCCGCGGCGCGCCGCCTCCGGGGACGATGGGCATGGTGCATGTCACGGACCGGCACGGCGAGCTCGTCGGGCTGGTCTTCGCGAACAGCCTGGTGTCGATGGGCGGGAGGTGAGCCATGTCCTGCAACTGCCGAAAGTCGGATCCGCTCGACCTGAACACCGTCGTCGTGACGTGCGAGGACGAGCGCGGCGCGTGGAGGAAGTTGATCTACCTGACTCGGAAGGCGGGGCAGAGGACGTGGTCGGCTCGGATCCGCGAGCAGGGAAGCCCGCTGCGCCCTCTTCCTCCGGTGGTGGACCGGGACACCAACCTGAACAGCCTGCGGAACCGCGTCGAGCGCCGCGCATGCGGCGGGAGGTAGGCCGATGCTGAATTCGCAGAAGCAGACGAAGACGATGGGCACGCGCGTCCTGCGCGCCTTCCGCAAGTCGGGCATCGTCCGCAAGGGCGTCCGGCGCACCGACTCGTTCTATGAGCACGGCCACTGGTGGGTCCAGCACCTCGACACGGGCGCGCAATGGGACGCGCAGGACTGCTCGGGCTACGGCGAGGTGGACGGGTTCTGCTTCGAGCAGGTGTCGAGGGGAGACGACGATTGACCGGCAAGCAGATCGCCCTCTGGTTCGCCAGCGCCCTCGTCCTCGGCGTGGCCTCGAGCTACGCCGGGACCTGGCTCTGGAACCGGGGGCGGTGCGGGTGCAGGAGGCGGTCGTGACGTGCATGGCGACCGGCTGGAACGAGCGGAGCCCCTGGTGGCGCTACCGCGCGTGCTACGATCCCATGGGCAAGTCGTGCTGCCGCGTCGACATGCGGTCGCTCGGGTCCAAGGCGTGGGCCGTCAGCGTGCGGCGCGGCGGCGGGCCGTCCATTCGCGCGGCGTCCGGGCTGGACGAGGGAAAAGCCGGCAGGCTGGCGCGCGAACTGCTGCGCGGGTGCGGGTGTTCTGGTGTCGAAGGAAACGGCGGGATGGGCGGGATCGGACGACGCGGACGCCGCTGCGGGCGGTGAGAGGAGAAGGAAGATGAGCAGAGGATTCAGCGGTTCCGGACTAGACCACGGCGTGCACTACAACGAGTTTCTGGACCGGACCAACCGCTTTCTCGACAGCGCAGAGCGCGTCCTTCGCGGCGGGAACTGCCACGCCGGAATCGAGGCGGCCACGTCCGCGTTCGAGTCGTACGGAGAGGCGCATGCCCATCGCGTCTGGCTGAAACCCAACAACAGGCGCCGCACCGACGACGAATGGATCCGGACGGGGACGCGGCTGAACTTCCTGCGACAGGCGCTCAAGCGCTGCGTGGAGTAGCGGAGGACCAGATGCTCGGCGCTCTCGACGGACTCGGAGATCCAGGCATCGGCCAGCTCGGCGCGATGCCCGCCGTGGGGCCTTACGGCGACGTGCGCGAGCACCCGTTCCAGGCGCTGCCCGGCGAGATCAACTACGACGTGCTCGACCGCTTCACGTTCGCCCACATGGGGGCGGGCGCCGCGATGGGCCTGTTTCGCCTCCCGTGGTGGGTCGCGCTGCTGGCCGCCGTGTCCTGGGACATGATCGAGCGGCCGCTCAAGGCGGGCTTCCCTCAGTGGTTCCCGCACTTCACGCAAGACACGCCGCAGCACGTCGTGACGGACGCCGCGGCGTGGATGGTTGGTTGGGCGGCCGCCAAGCAACTCATGGACATGCGGGCACGGCGGATTGCGGCGGCAGGAGGCTGAGTTGTACGTCAACCCCAACGAGGTCCGAAGGCTGGTTGCCGGGGCATCCGAGGGCGGCTGGGACTGCGTCGGCGTGTGCTACGGCGTGCCGGATCTCGGGGAGCGGGTGATCGAGAGCATGCCGCGGGTCACGGATCCGGACGGCGACTGCGCCCGGATCCCGCCGACCTGGTTCAGGCCGTCGTGGTACGAGAATCCGAAAGACTCGGATCGTTGCCCTCCGGGCTACGAGGCCATCGGCCTGCGGTGTGCGGGCCCGTGCGGCGGCTACTGGTGCCGCCCGGTGGCGAGGCGGGACGGCTTCGGCCAGGCGACCGAGATTCCCGGGTCGCATGCACAGGAAGGCGCGTTCCCGGTCGGCGTGGCGGTGGTCATTTTCGGTGTCATCCTCGGCGGTTTCGTACTATCCTTCTACGTGAAGCGGTCGCCGGCGGGACGCTGGCGATGGGAGAGGTGACGGGAGTGGAGCGGCACGGCAAGATCGAGGTCGAGTACCCCGACTGGATCGACGCGGCAGAGGACCGGGATCCGTGTCTCGCGTCGGTCGCCAGGGACGCGTACTACGCCAAAGCGCTTGCCGAGAGGGATCGCGCCCCGGAGATTCCGTCATGCGCCCAATTGCTCCGGTCTGCGGAGAAGTCGATGGCCCTCCTCATGGAAGAGGGCGCGGACATGGCGAAGCGGTGCGCGGCAGGCGACCGTGCGGCGAGAAAGTTCTGGGAAGCCAAGGTCTGCGCGAGGCAAAGACGCAGAAGGAAGGCGAGGTAGACGATGGCCTGCAAGTGCACCGGATGGAAGCCGTTCATGGACGACAGGCCGCCGAACGGCCCGCGACTGATCTCGCGCCGCCAGTGCGGGCCGCTGACGCCGATGGGCCTTCGTCGGTTCGTGGGCGGCGTCCACCGAAGCGCCTCCGGCTACCATCCGGGCCTGACCATCCTGAACCCGCAGGGCCTCGTCAGCACCAGCCACTACGGATTCCAGCCGCTGCGGAGCAGGTACCTCGCGATGCGGAAAGTGGACGAGATGCTCGCCGACGAGTGCCGCAGCCGCGGGCTCGGAGGGAGGAGGTAGGCGATGGATCGCTGGACGATGGCCGCGATCAGGGCCTGCAACCGCGAGCGAGGGCACCACTGGTTCGAGCGCGGCACGATGCGGTTTTTCGACAGCCGCGTCGGGCGCTCGGTCTACCAGGGGCCCGGAGGTGTGTACTTCGTGTCCTCGGAGAAATTCGAACCGTCGAGCGGACCGTCCTTCCCGCGGAAGTACAGCGTGCGAAAGTTCCACCCTCGCGACTGCTCGGTGGACACCGTGGGCGACTTCCAGAGGTTCGGCTTCGAGCATGCCGCGGCCGACGAGGCGAAGCGGCTGGCGCGTGGGAGGTGATCATGGCACGTTGTTTCAGGGTTTCTCCGTCGTATTCCGGCTGGCGTTCTCGCCTGTTTCAGGGGCGCGTCGTGCGCCTCGTCCAGTGCAGGGAGGGCGGCGGGGGTTGCGACGTGGTTCTGAGCCGTCCGGGCAAGCCGAACAACTACCTGCTCATCGACAGGTCGCATCTGCGGCCCGCGACATGCACGAAGCGGCTGCGGTCCTGGCCGGAGATGAGGTAGGCAGAGCATGGCCGATGTCGCCGTCGTGATCCCCGCCTTCAACGAGGCCCCGCGCATCGCGGATGTCGTGCGCGCAGCACTGGCCGCGCATGAGCCGCGGCGCGTTGTGGTCGTAGACGACGGGTCCACGGACGGCACGACGGACGCCGCTCGACAAGCTGGTGCCGAGGTCCTCGTGATGCCCAAGAACGGCGGCAAGGCGCGGGCCATGGACGCTGGCGTGCGCGCCGTGGCGAACAACGGCATCCTGTTCCTCGACGCGGATCTCGTCGGAATCAAGCCCGACGAGATCGACGCGATGATCGATCCGTGGCTGCGCGGGATCAAGATGGTGGTCGGGACGATCACCGATGGCCAGAAGTACCTGTTCAGCGTGTTCGCAGGACCTCGGACGATGGGCCGCTCGACGTGGCTCTGGGCGACGACCGTCGAGCCGTCGCTGGTCGAGTCGGGGTACGGAGTCGAGGTGGTGCTCGCGGCGCTGGCCAACAGGTACGGGTGGACAGTGGCCGAGGTGCCCATCGACGTTCCGTTCGTATCGCAGGCGGCGAAGTGGGGCGGGTCGCGGTGGATCAGATCGGCCAAGATGTGGGGGCGCGTGCTGCAGACGGCGGCGAAGGTCGGCGGAATCAGGGCGTGGGACGACATCTGGCGCCCGATGCTTGCGAACAGAGG
>Ga0315288_10006708_pt1 | contig 14593 bp, 12 predicted proteins | sample YL17G11_20_MG_FD_203454 | JGI IMG/M metagenome (GOLD analysis project Ga0315288, IMG submission 203454) | Sediment microbial communities from Yellowstone Lake, YNP, Wyoming, USA - YL17G11_20 | ecosystem: Environmental > Aquatic > Freshwater > Lake > Sediment | place: USA: Wyoming | collected... | reverse complement strand
CCTGATCGCGCTGCTGGCGTGGCCGATGTCCCGGCTGTTCAAGGTGCCGCAGGCGCAGTGGGCGTTCTACTGGCTAGCGCTGGTGCCCCTCCTGCGCGGCTTCGTGCACCTGGACCTCAAGCGCCTGCAGCGCGGCATGAAGTTCACGCCGCAGGTCCTGACGGAGGTCGGTTCGCAGGCGCTGATCACGGCGGCCGTCTGGCCGCTGGCTTGGTGGTTGCGCGACTACTCTGCGGTATTGTGGCTGGTCATCGTCCAGGCCGCGGCGCTCGCCGTGCTCTCACACGTCGTGGCGGAACGGCGCTACCGGTGGCGCTACGACCGGGAGCAGGCGCGGCGGCTGCTGGGGTTCGGCTGGCCGCTACTCATCAACGGCTTGCTGATGTTTGGGATTTTCCAGGGCGACCGGCTGATCATTGGATCGATGTACTCGGTTCATGACTTGGCCGTGTATTCCGTCTCGTTTGCGCTCGCCACCGCGCCCAACATGATCCTCGGCTCGATCATGGGGTCGCTCAGTCTGCCCGCGCTCGCGCAGGTGCAAGACACACCAGGCGAGTTCACGCGACGGTATCGGCTCATGGTGCAGACTGCCGGGGCGCTGGGCGCGCTCGTGGTAGTTGCCCTGATTACGCCGGGTGCGTGGCTGATTCCGTTCGTGTTCGGGCCCGCCTACATCGCGGCCGGCCCCGTATTCGCCTGGTTGGTTGGGGCCGAAGCTCTGCGTCTGATGCGCCTCGCGCCGACGTTGGCCGCGCTCGCCCGGGCCGACGCGCAGACCAGTCTTCGGGCGAATCTCGTGCGCGCCCTGGCCTTTCCCCTTGCGGGTGCCAGCGCGACTGTTGGCTTGCCGCTGCCCTGGATCGCGGCCTGCGCGTTTTCTGCCGAAGTACTCGCGGTTTCGGTGGCGATTGCGCGCACGCAGCGGCGTCACGGACTCCCGGTCCGGCTGTCGCTGGCCCCATGCGCGTTGTTCCTCGTGGCGCTGGTTGCCGGCAGGGGGCTCGCCGCCCTTTCCGTCGGGCCCGGTACTGCGGCACGCTGCGCCACAACGCTTGGTGCGCTGGTCTTGTGCGCCTTCGCAGCGCTCGCGGTGCTGCCGGATGCACGGCTCGCGTTCTACGGGGTTCTCGGTGCCACGCGGCGACGTCTGCTGTTGGCCAGATGCGCGCCAGCCCGCGAAATCTGATGACCGTCTCGTTTCGGACCATTCGCGACGTCGCCGAGCGGCAGCTTTGCTGCGGCTGCGGCGTGTGTGCGTACCTCAGTCCCGACGAGATCGAGATGGTCGATACGCGCGACTATGGCCGGCGGCCGTTGCTGCGCGAGGGCGCGCCGCGGGACCGGCGCTCGGGCGAGGCGATGCGGGCGTGTCCGGGCATCCGGCTGGAGCACACGTTCGACCCGGAAGATCCGGCCCTCATTCCCGAGTTGACCACGGGCTGGGGTCCGGTGCGCGAGATTTGGGAAGGCTATGCCGCCGACCCGGAGATCCGGTTTGCGGGCTCGAGCGGCGGCGCCGCCAGCGCGTTGGCCCTCTTTTGTATCGAGCGGCTCGGTTTTCATGGCTTTTTGCACATCGCCGCGCGGCCGGACCTGCCGTACCTCAACCACACGGTGTTGAGCACAACCCGGGCGGAGATCTTCGCCGCCACGGGCTCGCGCTACGCGCCGGCCAGCCCCTGCGACCGTCTGCAGATGATTGAGGATGCCCCCGGACCGTGCGCCTTTATCGGCAAGCCCTGCGACGTGGCCGGATTACAGGCGGCCCGCCGGCTCCGGCCGGAGCTGGACCGTAAGGTCGGCCTCACCATTGCGATTTTCTGCGCGGGCACACCGACGACCAGGGCCACGCTGGCGTTGCTGGCCCGTATGGGCGTCAGCGACCCGGCCAGCGTGATCAGTCTGCGGTATCGCGGCAACGGCTGGCCCGGCAATGCAGCGGTACGGTTTCGCACGCCGGCGGGGATCGCCGAGCGCGAATTGACGTACGCGCAGTCGTGGGGCGAGGTCCTCACCAATGACAAGCAATGGCGCTGCAATCTGTGCCCCGATCACACCGGCGAGTTCGCCGATATCGCCGTCGGTGACCCCTGGTACCGCGAGATCCCGCAGGGCGAGCCCGGCCGCTCGCTCGTGCTCGCGCGCACGGAACGCGGCCAGCGGATCCTGCGGACGGCGTTAGCTGCAGGGTACCTTTCGCTGGCGCGGGCAGCACCGGCAATCCTGCCGGCATCGCAACCGAACCTGCTGCAAGCCCGTGGCGCGGTGTGGGGCCGCATCCTGGCACTGCGTGTGGTCGGTCTGCCGACGCCGGCGAGATTGAGCGGTGTGACTTTCAAGCTCTGGTGGAAGCACTTGAGTATCCGGGCCCGGATCCGGTCGCTCGTTGGAACCCTCAGACGCGTGATCGGGCGAGCGCTCTGGCGCAGGCATCCCGTCACCGCAATGCACGTCGAAAACGCAAGAACGTGTCCCCAGACACCCGAGGCTGTTGAACCGGGTGTTGTGACGCTACATGGATGAGAGCAAGTTTGGCTACACCGCGTACGTGGGACAGACGATCCTACACCCACTGGGGCTCGCCGCCCTTCTGGTGCTCAGCGCGCTCCTGCTGGCGCTCCCGCGGAAGTATGCGGTGCTGCCGATTCTGCTCATGCTGTGCTTTGTTGCTCCAGCACAGCGCATTATTCTCTTTTCGGTCAATTGGACGCTTCTGCGACTGCTGCTGCTATGCGGACTGCTGCGCGTTGGGACGCGAGGCGAGTCGCATGGGCTCCGGTGGACTTCACTCGATGTTGTCATTGCTCTCTGGGCGCTCAGCGGCACGCTGGCGTATACCGCACTCCATGGCACGTTCGCTGCGCTTCAGTTCAAGCTCGGCAACGCGTTTGATACCCTGCTCACGTATTTTCTGTTTCGATGTCTCGTGCGCGACTGGGACGACGCGGCGCGCGTGGTGACCATGATCGCATTCGTGAGCCTGCCGGTAGCAGCGATCTTCCTAACGGAGCAATCCAGCGGGCGAAACCTGTTCGCATTCCTCGGTGGTGTTCCAGAAGTCACGGCGATACGAGACGGAAAGCTGCGCTGCCAGGGGCCGTATGGCCATCCGATCCTGGCGGGCTGCTTCTGGGTGATGCTCATGCCGCTAATCGCCGCCCGGTGGTGGAGGGGGGGCAGCGCGCGCGCTATCGCCGCGCTGGGTACGATCGCGAGCGCCCTGATTGTGGCGCTGTCGTATTCGAGCACACCGCTAATGGCCGTCATTTTTGCTTTTGTGGGCGGGCTGGCGTACGTGCTGCGCTTCCGGATGCGCGCTGTGCGGTGGTCGCTCGTCGCGGCCTTGGTCATCCTGCACGTCGCCATGAAGGGCCCCGTGTGGAGCCTTGTCGCGAGGATTAATATTGTCAGCGGTTCCACCGGCTGGCACCGGTACTACCTCATCGACCAGGCCATTCACCGGTTTAGCGAATGGTGGTTGATCGGGACTCTCTCAACCTCACACTGGGACCAGTGGCGACGGCTCGAGGATGTAACGAACCAATATGTTCTCGAAGGCGTGCGTGGCGGCGTCCTCACGATGGCGCTATTCATCTCCGTGATCGTCTGTGCGTTTGTCTACGTCGGCCGGACGTGGCGTGCCGTGCAGGACAACGTCTCGCAGGTCGTGCTTGCGTGGGCGTTGGGTGTCTCCCTCTTCGCGCACGCAATGACGTTCATTAGTGTTTCCTATGATGCCGTGGTCTTCTCTACCTGGCTCTTGGTGGTGGCCATGATTACCAGCCTCGCACCCGCGCAAGTCTCGCAGCGCGCTGCGCTTCGACGGCGTGCACCCGTGCCAGGTTCTCCAGCTAGTCCGCGAGGCGTTGGGCGCACGCAGCTAAGCTTCTGCCGCCGCCCGACGGAGCTAACTGACACCGAAACCTAACTTGTGCAACTTGTCAGGGAGTCCAGGTCTATGCCGACCGCACTCATCACGGGAATAACCGGCCAAGACGGTTCGTATCTGGCGGAGTTCCTGCTCGAAAGACGCTACGAGGTGCACGGCATCGTGCGACGCAGCAGCTCCTTCAACACGGGTCGCATCGAGCACCTCTATCAAGACCGGCATGATGAGGGTACGCGACTCCGCTTGCACTACGGCGACCTGAGTGACGGAACGAGCCTGCGGCGGATTCTTGGTGAGGTCCAACCCGACGAGGTTTACAACCTCGGGGCGCAATCCCACGTGCGTGTAAGCTTTGATCAGCCGGAGTTCACGGCGGACGTGGACGGGCTGGGCGTGCTTCGTTTGCTGGAGAGCATTCGCGACGTCAACCCGAAGATCCGCGCGTACCAGGCCTCCTCCAGCGAGATGTTCGGGAACGCTACGCGCGGTGCCATCAATGAGCAGACGCCCTTCGACCCGCGCAGCCCATATGCCTGCGCCAAGGTGTTCGCGTATTACGCGGTACGAAACTACCGCGACGCATACGGCCTGTTCGCTGTAAACGGTATTCTATTCAACCACGAATCTCCGCGGCGCGGCGAGACGTTCGTAACGCGCAAGGTGACGCGAGCCGCCGGCCGGATCAATGTTGGCCTACAAAGAGAACTCTACCTCGGCAACCTCGACGCGCAGCGCGACTGGGGCTTCGCCAGGGATTTCGTCGAAGCGATGTGGTTAATGCTGCAGCAGGCGGCGCCCGACGATTACGTCGTCGGAACGGGCGAAGCGCACTCCGTACGCGAGTTATGCGAGGAGGCATTCGGACTCCTGCACCTCGACTACCACGACTTCGTGCGCCTTGATCCCCGCTATCTTCGGCCAACCGAGGTGGACTTCCTGCAGGCCGACGCGAGCAAGGCCCATATGCGCCTGGGCTGGCAACCCAAAGTGTTGTTCAAAGACTTGGTCAAGATGATGGTGGCCGCCGATGTTGAAGTGGCGAGGCGCGAACTCCGGGCGGATGGTCACGCCGACGGAACCCTGGGAGATGGTAGCACCACGCCCATGAGACCCACGGCGGCGGCGCCGAGAGGCACATGATCACACTACGCCGCCTGGGCGGAATCTGTTGGCGCCTGTGGCGCAAGGGGAGTAAGATCCTGCTTCACGTCATGCTACCATGCATCGTTCGAACGCACCGCTGCGGTCTGGTCCTCGAACGCCTCGGCTCGGACTACGGTGGCTGGACCGTGCCCGTGGATCTCTTGAGCGAGAAGTCGGTGTGCTATTGCGCCGGCGTCGGAGTCGACGCGACGTTCGAGTTTGCCCTGGTGGAGCGGTTTCACTGTCGCGCGTACTCGTTTGACCCCACCCCGCGGGCCATCGCGTACATGAATCAATCCGTCTATGACCGACAGCGCTTGCGGTTTCTCCCCGTCGGTGTATGGGACGAGGATACGTCGATGCGCTTCTACGCACCAGCCAATCCCAACGAGACCTCGCACTCGGTCTACGACCTGCAGGGAACTGCGCGATACTTCGAGGCCGAATGTCGTACGGTGCGTAGCCTGATGAAAGAACTGGGCCACGAGCGCATCGACTTGCTCAAGCTCGACATCGAAGGCGCCTGGCGGTCCGTCCTCGACGACCTCGTCAGGCGGCGGACACCTGTGTCGATCCTCTGCGTCGAATTGGATTCGCCGGTGTCGCTGCCGATCGTTCTGCGGGTCATTCGCGCCCTCAGAGCAACGGGACTCGAATTCGCCCATCGCGAGCGGGACAACTACCTTTTTGTCGATCGCGGGATGCTCGCGGCGTCCGCACATTCGCAGTAATACGCGCTAGCTCTCGTCCGGCGATCCTTCATGAAGCCCAATTATGTGATCGTGAAAGCCAAGGGTGGCATGGGAAACCGCATGCTCTGCGCCGCCACCGGCTTGCTCTACGCCCAACTCAGCGGGCGCAGGGTCATAGTTGACTGGAGCGACATCACTTACTCCAATGACGGCACCAATGTGTTCACCTCTTTCTTCCGGTGCCCAACGGTGAACCTCGCGGACAGCCTGCCGGTCGACGGAAGTGTCCGGCCGGCGCTCTGGCGCGGGCAATTGGGCAGGTCCGTCAGCCAGATGCTGCACGAACACGATCCCAACAAGCACAATAGTATCCGCATACACCGCAAGTACTCGATCGACGTATCCTGCATCGACTACGAAGAAGACGTCGTCGTGTTTTGGTACTACAAGGAGCGGCTGCGCGCGCTGCAGTCAGTGCTCGCGCGATGTGGCCACAAGTACGCCGGACTCACCCGGACCGAGATCTTGCGGCGCATGCTGACGGAGGACCTGCTGCCCGCCTGGCCCGTGCGCGAGAGAAGTGAGCGCTTCCGGCGCGAGCATTGGGGAGAGCCCGTGATCGGCGTGCACGTTCGGTACACCGACCGGTGTACGGACCTGGAGCGGTACGAAGCGCCGTTGCGGCGCTTCCTCCGCAGCACGCCGAGGGCCACAGTATTTCTCTGCACGGACAACGCCTCCGTGCAGGAGCGCTATCGGCAGCGGTTTCCGAATCTGATCACCACGCCGAAATGGTTTCCGCACGGCTATCAAACAATGCACCAGAACAGCGAGTGCCCGAACAAGGTTACGAACGGCATTGAGGCGCTCGTGGACATGTACTTGCTTGCCGGGTGCGACTACCTGATCTACCCGGGTGGATCAACCTTTTCCTGGATCGCGCGTGTGTTGTCCGGGCTGCCCGCCGAGCGTGTTGTCGACGTCGAGCGCTTCGATTTAGCCGTGCGACTCAAGCGGTGGGCACGAGAGGCACTCGCGTAGAAATGAAGGTGAGCGTCCTAATCGTGAGTTTCAACACGCGCGACTTGACCCTTGCGTGTCTGAGATCTGTGCTCCAGCAAACCCGGCGCGTTCCCAACGAGGTCATCGTCGTTGACAACGGCTCGACGGACGGTTCAGCCGAAGCGATAGGCAGGTCCTTCCCCACCGTGATGCTGATTGCCGCCGGCCGAAACCTGGGATTCGCGGCCGCAAACAACCTCGCGGCACAACATGCCACTGGCGACCATTTACTGCTGCTCAACCCGGACACGGTTGTTCTTGGCGGCGCGATCGAGCGGCTGTGCAAACTCGCGGACGGGCACCCGGACGCCGGCATCTACGGCGGGCGAACGCTCTTCGCCGACGGCCGCCTCAATCCCGCGTCCTGCTGGGGACAGCCCACCGTGTGGAGTACGGTCTGTCGGGCCACGGGCCTTGCGGTTCTGTTCAAGGGGTCGCGGTTCTTTGACCCCGAGCCGATGGCGTGGTGGGCGCGCGACGACGAGCGCGAAGTCGGCATCGTGAGCGGGTGCTTCCTCCTGATCCGTCAGGATGTCTGGAAGGCATTGGGGGGATTCGACACTTCGTTCTTCATGTACGGCGAGGATTTCGACCTGTGCATGCGAGCACGGAAGAACGGCTGGCGACCGCGGATCACCCCGGCCGCGGCGATTGTGCACTACGGGGGGGCCTCCGACCGGGCCGTCGCCGATCAAACCGTCCGGCAGTTTAAGGCCAAGGCGCACCTGTTTGCGCGACACTGGGACCCACTACGGGCTTGGATCCTGGTGCGAATGCTGGACCTTTGGGCCCTGCGGCGGGTTATCCTGGCCACCGTTCGACCCGGTCGCACCGAAGTGGAACGCGAGAGGCGACAAGCGTGGAACGCCGTGTGGCGCCGGCGACACGAGTGGCACTTAGCACCTCAGCGGCCCAGCGCCGCGACAGAAGATCGGCTGATAGGGCCGACAATCTGATGGGCAGCCTAGCGGTAGGAACGGCGTTTTGCAGTCTTTCGTTCGTGGCGCAGTTTGGGCCCACGTTGGTACGCTGGCGTGAACAGCGGTCACTCCGAGCGGCCGTGCGACGAACGCGCACGCTGATTCTCACATTTGATGACGGACCAGGACCAACACTTACGCCCGAAATCTTGGGCCTGCTCGGTGCGTACCGAGTTCCAGCGACCTTCTTCCTCCTCGGGCAACATGTGCCGGGGAATGAAGAACTGCTCGATCGAGTCAAACACGACGGCCATGAACTCGGCTGTCACGGCTACCGCCACTGCGACGCATGGAAGACCTGGCCGTGGAAGGCTGTCGCCGATATCCAGGACGGTTACCGCGCTCTCCAGCCCTGGGTGTCGCCGCGCGGCATTTTTCGTCCACCTGGGGGAAAGCTCAGCGGGTGGACCTACATCCTCCTGCGGCGGCGACGGGTCCCCCTTGGCTGGTGGACGATCGACTCCGGTGACACACACGCCGCACTGCCGCCACCAGAAACGCTGGTCACCGCGGTGCAGCGCGACGGTGGCGGCGTGGTGCTGCTGCACGACTTCGACCGTGACGACCGCACCCGCGCCCAACGGCACGCGTTCGTGCTGACTGCAACGGAGATGCTGCTGAAGTACGCCCGGGCGGAAGGCCTACAAGTACTGCGCTTGGGGCAGGCCCTTGCCGTGAAGTAGTCATGGCACCAGGGGGCAACGCCGCGCCGACCATGAACGTCAAGCAATGAGGATTCGAACCGCGCAGGCGCGGCCCCATGCGCGCACAGGAACGTGAAGGCACTCCAGTGCGTGCTCGCTGCCGCTGCGGGAGGCGGTCGCTCGGCGCGGCTCCCGAGAGTGTAACAGCCGCGTACTGACTTGCTGACAGATCATCACAAACGGCGGGTCTCGACCATGCGACCGGATTCAGGTGACCGGTTTGACGGGTCCTCTTGCCAGCAGGTTTCATCTCCGGCGCCAGGGAGCGAACCTTGCTTCTGGTACGTCCATCGTCGGGCCCGCAACGCGGTGCGTCGGATACGTCGTCTGGTTGGCCTTCGAGTGCAAAGGGACTCGGCCGCGGTCATTGGGCGGTCTGCCACCGACGTGACCAATCCACCGATTGCGGTTGGCGACCGCGTGCGCGTGCGCCCTCTGGCGGAGATTCGGTGCACCCTCGACGCGCAGGGACGTTGCCGAGGTTGTGCGTTCCTTGATTCCATGACCCGCTACTGCGAGCGAGAATTCCGCGTCGTCAAGCGTGTCGACCGTTTTTTTGACGAGGCGCGCTGGCGCATGCTCAAGTGCAATAACGTCGTCCTGCTCGAGGGGGTGTATTGTGATGGATCCGGACATCCAGACACTCAGCGCTGCGACCGGATGTGCTTCTTCTTCTGGCGCACCGAGTGGCTCGAACGACTCGACTGAGGTCGCAAAGGAGCCGATGACGCCATCGTCCACGAGCACGCGGCAGGGCGACAGCGCGCCGCTGTCGGCCGACGCGCAAGGGGTGCTGCCGACTCCTGCGGTGTGCCGCTGGCGGTTGTGCGGTGGCCCGGACTCGCACCGGGCGAACGGTTCAATCGTGTGCGGTCACACCTATCCGGACTGTCAAATCCTGCGATCGCACCATGCAGTCGATGCCGCGCGCCGATTGCCGACCGGTGGGCTTGAGCACCGCATCTGCCGGAGCTTCGCCGAGGCCTGCCGGCTGCGTGACGCGTGGGACGCCCTGGCCGAGGAGACGGCGGACCTGTTTTCGTCCTTCGACTGGTGCGCGCTCTGGTGGCACTACTACGGCACTGGGCGTGAGCTGGAGATTCACCTCTTTCTCAAAGGCGACCGGCTGGTCGGCGTCGTCCCGCTCTTCCGCCAGCGCCTGGGCGTGGGGCCCTGGCGCGTCCGGACGTTGCGACTCGTCGGTTGTGATCACTCGATCACGGCGTGCGGCTTCGCCGTGCTTCCGGAATGCGCGGACGAAACGCTCATTCTGCTGGTGGATCTCCTCGCGCAAAGCGACTGGGACGTCCTGCAACTGGGTCGCTTGCCAGGGTGTTTCCCATACGCCAGAGCCATCACGAGGCTCCTGCGCGCCCGCCCTGACGTTGCGTCGTGCGAGCTCGGATACGATGTTCTGCCGCAGACCGTGCTCGACCTGCCAGCCAGTTTCGACGAGTATCTGCGCGGGCTGTCTTCCCGGGAGCGGCACAACATAGGGCAGGAAAAACGCCGCTTGGACCGTGAGCACAGCGTGCGCACCGACGATCGCGCCACGGAGCCCGACACGGCGTTTAACGAGTTCATTGCGTTGCACCAGCGTCAATGGGTGCAGAAAGGCCATCGCGGGCACTTCGACGACTGGCCGGACGCGCGCGCCTTCCACCACGATGTGGCTTTCGTTGCGAGTGGTGCCCGGCGCCTGTACCTGCGGCAGATCTGGGTAGACGAGCAGCCGTTTTGCACGGAGTACGCCGTGCGCTTCGGCCACCGCCTGCACTGGCTGCTCTCGGCCCGCAGCCTGGACAAACGCTGGCACTTCTGCTTCCCGGGCCGCGTCGGTGCGTGCGACCTTTTCGTAGCGGCGATCGCGGACGGCGTGCGCCAGATCGACATGGGCAACGGACTCTTCGAGTACAAGCTGAAGCTCGGTGGACGCCTGGAGCCGCTGACCTACATCACCGCGATTCGCCGCGGTGCGTGGAAAGGAATAAAAGCTCGGATCCTCCGGGTGGCAGCGCTGCTCCACGACATCCTTGGGTACCGCCTCTGGTACCGGCGGCTGCTGCCACACGTGCCGGGTGTGCGGTTGAGCTTGTACCGCGGTTGGATCCGGCGGCAAATGTGGCCGGCCGACTCTCACCGCCTGGCCCTGCGATACCGCAAAGCGACGGCATGGCCCTGGGCCGCGTGGCGCGGCTTGCGCCGGTGCCTGGCGCACCTCCACGCCTCTGGCGGCGCGTCGCGGCTTGTGCAGAGGTACGCCCATTCGCCGGGCCGCCGTCGGCGCGTCGTGTACGAGGCGGAGACGAGCCCGGCCGAAACGTCGCGGTCAGGTGTGCTGGCGGGATTTACGCTCCGCAGTTGCCACCTGATGTGCGACCTCAAAGACACCGAACGCGCGGCACTGGAGCAGTACGGCGGGCGGTTTCTGCTGCTGCAGATCGCAGACCAGATCGATCGCGGCGGTCGCCTTTGGCTGGCGACGCACGGGCACGACTTGGTGACCGCGTGGTGGACGGGCCCGGAAGTTCGACAGGGACGCCGCGCCAATGGGCCTGCGGAGGCCGTCGTGCGTGGGCTGGTGACGTCCGCCCGGACGCCAAGCACCGACGCGGTCCACGCGACGCTTCGACGAATGCTGGGCGACCTAGCAACGATGGGCCTCGTGCGTGTCCGCACCGATGTTCGCGACGGGGATGAGGTGCTGCGAAGTGCTCTGACCGCGACGGGTTTTCGCGTGAAGCCGGTGTGGAACTACGCTAGGCAGGGGACTTGCGTGCGTCTCCTGTACGTGGCCCTGGCGGCGTTCTGTCGCTGTGTAACTGCCTTCCGACTAGATTCGGCTACCGAGGTGGTCCTTTGCTACCACGGCGTGCCGGAGCGCCAACGTGATCGCTTCATTTGGCAGGTGCGCCACCTTGCCAAGCGACGGTCCCGGCGGCAGACGCCATTCGTCTCACTGACGTTCGACGACGCGTGTGCCAGCTTCAGCGAAACCGCGCTGCCGGCCTTGCGTGCCTTCGGGATACCCGCAACCATCTTCGTCGTCAGCAACGACCTGGACGCAGGCACCAGTACCGAGGGGGCGCTACCGTACTTGGGGCCCGGCGAACGACCGATGTCTGTCGATGAACTTTGCAGCGCGGCGACTCACGGTCTGATCAGCGTAGGCTCTCATACGGCGACGCATCCACACCTGACCGAGCTGGACGCTGGCACTCTCCTGCGGGAACTCAGCGAGTCCAAACAGGTGCTGGAAGACCTTCTTGGCCAACCCGTGGAAGACGTCGCCGTCCCCCACGGCGAGTACAACGAACGAGTGACGCTCGCCGCGCGGGCGGCTGGTTACCAGCGCGTTTTCACGTTGGACGAGCAGCTCGTGTCCGGTCGCGACCGCCAAGGCGTGATCGGGCGCTTCCAGATGTCACCGGAAGCCTGGCGGATTGAGTTCCTCCTGACTTGCGCCGGGGCTTACAGGTGGCTCTATCCCTGGCGCTGCTTCGTCAGGCGCCTCCGCGCGCGGCTGGGGATGGTTCGCCCACTCGCCCCGGAGAACGTTTGAACGCACGCATCCATCGACTGGCGCAACCCGAGTGGCGCGGACTCGCCGCGGGCTTTCGCGATCACGGGTACCGACAGCTGTGGGCATTTGCCGAGGCGTGTGCCTCCCGCGCCGGTGCCACCCACGAAGCGGTGGTGGTCTGCGACGGTGATACAGTGGCCGGACTGGCGGCGGTGCGCGTGAAGCGCGTCCCCATGCTCGGGGCCGGCATTGCCTATGTCAACGGCGGACCGTTGGTTCGAAAAGGCGACGCTGGCGACCGCGAACGGCTGCGCGTGTGCCTGAAAGCACTGCAAGACGAATACGTAGCACGCCGGGGACTGTTGTTGCGCGTTTCCTTGCCGCTCGGACCCCCGGCGTGGAACGTTGCGCAGGAGACTGCGTTCGTCGACGCCGGCTTCGTGCTCACGTCCGATTTGCGCCGGTATCGCACATTCGTGCTCGACCTGGACCGCACACGCGACGAGATTGCGCGCGGGTTTACGCAGCGCTGGCGGCGCAGCCTCAAGCGTGCCAATGCGGCTGGATTGCAGGTCGTCGTGGGCGATAGCCACACGCATTTCGCGCGATTTCTGGACCTGTACACGACTCTCCTCGAGCGCAAGCGTTTCACGGCTGACTTGGCCGCCGACTTCTATGCCCGGGTCCAAGCTCAGCTCGAAAATGGCGAGCGCTTTCAGATCCTCCTCGCGCTCAAGAACGGGGAACCGGTCAGCGGGCTGGTCTTGAGCCTGCTCGGCGATACCGGAGTGTTCCTGCTGGCTGCGAGCAACGAAACCGGCATGGCCTGCAGTGCCTCATTTCTCGTCCAATGGGAAGCCCTCGCATTCCTGCAGCATCGCGACATGAAATCGTACGACCTCGGTGGAATTGACCCCGATGAGAATCCAGGCGTCTACGAGTTCAAACGCGGCCTCGGTGGAGTCGACATCACCGCGCCGGGGCCGTTCGAGGTGCTCCCCCGACGTCTGGCGGGGGCGGTGATCAGTGCCGCCGAGGGGGTGTACCGTCGGCTGCGGGCCCTCCGCCGGCGCGCGGGTCGGCTCACGTGATCCTCGCACCCACACTGGCCGGGGTCGGGCTGCTGGCACTCGTCGGCGTGTACCTCTCGCCACAGCTTGCCAAGACGGCGCAGATTCGTGCGTTGCGACGGCAGTGCCGCGCGACGCGCAGCCTCGTGCTCACCTACGACGACGGCCCCGGCGCCGAGCTTACGCCGGCACTACTGGAGCTGCTCGCGGCTGCAAACGCCCGGGCCACGTTCTTCCCGACCGGCTGCAGCGCGGCCCGAAACCCGGCGTTGCTGACGCGCGTGGCCGCGGCCGGGCACGAGCTGGGCTGTCACTCCCAGGGCCACGGGCACGCTTGGCGCACAACCCCGTGGCGGACTGTGGGCGATATTGACGCCGGTTATCGCACACTGGCCCCGTGGGTCTCCCCGGCCGGCCTCTACCGTCCGCCGCATGGCAAGACGACGCTGGCGACCTGGTGGGGGGCCCGACGTCGCCACGCTCGTTTGGCTTGGTGGACGGTCGATTCCGGCGATACGCATGCGGTGCTGCCCGCCCCGCCGACCATTGTCGAAGCCGTACGCCGGGATGGCGGCGGCGTGGTCCTCATGCACGACTTCGATCGCAGCCCACGGACCCGCGCCGCGCGCCACGCCCACGTGCTGAATACTACCGCACAGCTCCTCGAATTGGCCCGCACGGCGGGCCTAGTACTACACCCCTTGGGCGAACTCCCGCGATGCTGACGGACTCCGAGCGTATGAACACGGCGCCGCTCCGGCGCGTCCTGGCAGTTTCCTCCGGTGGCGGGCACTGGGTTCAGCTACTGCGCCTGCGTCCGGCGTTCGCGGGGGCGGAGGTGACGTATGTCACGGTCGACCGGGCGTATGCGGCCGATGTGCCCGGCGCGCAGTTCCGCGCGATCGTCGATGCCACCCGCTGGAACAAGCTGAAACTGCTGCGGATGGCGCTGCAAATCACCTGGATTCTGCTCCGCGAGCGGCCGGATGTCGTCGTCTCGACCGGTGCCGCCCCCGGCTATTTCGCCCTCCGCTTGGGCAAGTGGCTCGGCGCCCGCACCGTTTGGCTCGATAGCTTTGCGAATGTCGAGCGTCTCTCGCTTTCCGGCCAGCGCATCGGGCCCCATGCCGACCTCTGGCTGACGCAGTGGCCCCATTTGGCGCAGCCGGGCGGGCCGCAGTTCGCCGGGGGCGCGCTGTGATCTTCGTCACCGTCGGAGCCCAAATGCCCTTCGACCGCTTGGTCCGCACGGTCGACGACTGGGCGGGCCGCGTCCCGGCTGAGATCTTCGCTCAAATTGGTCCCAGCCGTTTGCGCCCCCGGCACATGGCGTGGACTCGCTTCCTTGCGCCGGGGGACTTTCTCGCGCAGGTCGGGGCCGCCGACTTGCTGGTCGCGCACGCCGGGATGGGCTCGATCATCACGGCCCTCGAGCACGGCAAGCCGCTCCTGATCATGCCCCGCCGCGGCGAGCTCGGCGAGACCCGCAACGACCACCAGGTCGCGACCGCGCATCGGTTTCGCGGA
>Ga0315288_10006707_pt1 | contig 14595 bp, 24 predicted proteins | sample YL17G11_20_MG_FD_203454 | JGI IMG/M metagenome (GOLD analysis project Ga0315288, IMG submission 203454) | Sediment microbial communities from Yellowstone Lake, YNP, Wyoming, USA - YL17G11_20 | ecosystem: Environmental > Aquatic > Freshwater > Lake > Sediment | place: USA: Wyoming | collected... | reverse complement strand
CGTGTCTGCCGTTCCAACCACAGGGGCCGGAGTGTCCCGAGCGAGAGTCGAACTCGCACGCTCTTTCGAGCACCGGATTCTAAGCCCGGCTCGTCTACCGTTCCGTCACCGGGACCTGCTGTGCTTCGAGCGAGAGTCGAACTCGCACGCCCTTTCGGGCATCAGGCCCTCAACCTGACGCGGCTACCGTTACGCCACCGAAGCAGACAACTTGCACGAGGAGGGAATCGAACCCTCACGCCCTTTCGGGCACCAGCATCTGAGACTGGCGCGGCTACCGTTACGCCACCCGTGCGTGAAGTACCCCCTGAAGGAATTGAACCTTCACCTCTGCCGTGTGAAAGCAGCGCTCTGCCTTAGAGCTGAGGAGGCATGATGGTCGTGACGGCGGGAGTCGAACCCGCGACCTTCGGTTTATGAGACCGACGCTGCTACCTGCTGAGCTACGTCACGTTTCAAAGCTTGTGCTTGTTGGCGCGGAAGGAACCGAGCGCGTCCTCGACTGCCGCTTCGGCCTCACCCGTTACCTGTCCCGCCAGAAGAAGCTCGGCATCTTCTTCGGAGAGGAACACCTTCACCTTCTTTTCTTGGGGCGCGCCCGGTGTTCGGCTCGTGAGTCGGTAGTCCTTGCCGTGTCCCGTTGCGGATTCCCGGTCTTCGACGACGTATCCCAGCCGCTTCAGCTCCAGCACCCGAGCCGCGTACCGGTTCCCGGCCGCCGCTTCCAGCTCTTGCCGGTTGTGCCATTGAAGATCCAAAACAAGGCGAAGCAACCTGTCCCGCGCGGTCTCGTACTTCACTCCAAAGTCAGTGCTCATTCCGGCTCGATACCACCTTCGGTATCGGTTGTCAGTTGTGTCACGAAATTGCGGGGGCACGGATTTGAACCGGCGGCTTCTGGCTTATGAGACCTGAAGAGTGACCATGCCTGCCCCGCGACAAACGTTCCCAGAAGGATTCGAACCTTCGGCTTCTCCGTTAGGACCGGAGCACTCTTTCCACTGAGCTATGGGAACAACACCAACAGTGGTCCCAGAAGGATTTGAACCTTCGGCCTCTTCCTTCGGAGGGAAGCGCTCTAATCCGGACTGAGCTATGGGACCGACAGCGCCAGTACGGGCAGGGCTCTGGCAGCCCGACGACTTCTCGACACCCGCTGTGAGTCGTCAGACCTGACGACTCGTAGTGATCCCTGAGGGATTTGAACCCCCGGCCTTTTCGTTCGTAGCGAAACGCTCTGATCCGGACTGAGCTAAGGGACCGACACACCAACTATGCCTCTGCCGAGAATTGAACTCGGACCTCTCGGATACCAGCCGAGTGCTCGACCTTCGAGCTACGGAGGCGACTTGTGGACTGACGGGGAATCGAACCCCGCGCGGATCGCTTGCAAGGCGTTCCTGCACCCCAGTGACTCAGCCCTTCAAAATGGGCGGGCGCGCCATTCGCCGAGCCGCCAGAAGTCGCCACGTTCGCGACCCCGGCCCAAACCCGGTAGTACCTGCACACTTCCCGCTTGTGGACCCGGAGAGGATTGAACCCTCGGCCTTCCGCGTGCGAAACGGACGCTCTCCCACTGAGCTACGAGCCCTTCAGTGCGCGATGAGGGAATCGAACCCACAGCCTCCTGCGAGTCATGCAGGCGCTCTACCGTTGAGCCAATCGCGCTTCAGTGGACCTGACCGGGATTGAACCGGTTACCTCCGCGTTGCCGACGCGGCGCTCTCCCAAGTGAGCTACAAGCCCTTCAGTGCCGCCCCTCGGAATCGAACCGAGATCGTGGGCTCTTCAGACCCCTGCCTGAACCATCATGGCTAAGGCGGCATTTCGTACAGCGCCTAGTACGGGGATCGAACCCGTCGAGTCTCCCGTGACAGGGGAGTGCGTTCTCCAGCTTGCTCACTAGGCATCAGGGCGGTCGGAGAGATTCGAACTCTCTTGAAGCTTTCGCCTCGCAGGTTCACAGCCTGCCGACTTGCCGATTAGTCATCGACCGCCATCAAATTCGTTTCGCCCGAGTGCAGAAACCGTTTTGGTCTGTTCTCAAATGATCAGGTGGGCCGAAGCCCTATTTGCGTGTGTGGTCTCTACGGCCGGGCGAAACGAGTAGGGACAGCCGGGTTCGAACCGGCGACCTCACGCTTATCAAGCATGTGCTCTACCAACTGAGCTACGTCCCCATCACAGTCAGGGCAGCAGGATTTGAACCTGCGATCTCTTGGTCCCGAACCAAGCGCGATACCAGACTTCGCTATGCCCTGTTGATCTTCAACTTCAGTCAGCGTGGCCAGATTCGAACTGGCGACCCCTTGCACCCCAAGCAAGTGCGCTACCAGACTGCGCTACACGCTGATGTTTCAGTCAGGGCGAGTGGAATCGAACCACCGGCCTCTCGCTCCCAAAGCGAGCGCTCTACCAAGCTGAGCTACACCCTGATGAATGACCCCAGAGAGAATTGAACTCTCGTTCCCGGCTTGAAAGGCCAGTGTCCTTGCCGCTAGACGATGGGGCCGACAGTGCTTCAGTGACCCCGGCGAGAATCGAACTCGCGTTTCCGCCTTGAGAGGGCAGCGTCCTGTGCCGCTAGACGACGGGGCCATGCAGTGCTTCAGAGACTCGCGTCAGAATCGAACTGACCTATCCGGGGTTGCAATCCGGTGCCTTCGCCTTGATGGCTAGCGAGTCGTGCGTACTCTCTCGGAATCGAACCGAGCACGGGCGGTTTAACAGACCGCTGCTGTCACCAGACCAGCTCAGAGTACAAATGGATCTTCAGATGGGCCTGCTCGGATTCGAACCGAGGCCGTGTCCAGTTATGAGCTGGGAGCCCTACCGCTGGGCGACAAGCCCTCAGAGCCAGCGACAGGCATCGAACCTGCCCCATTCCGCTTACAAGGCGGAGGCACCCCGAGGTGCTGCACTGGCGTGAGCTGGGAGACAGAGATTCGAACTCTGATAGCCGGATTCAAAGCCCGGCGTCCTGCCGTTGGACGATCTCCCAATGCTGGGGCGCAGGGATTCGAACCCCGATAGCTGGCTTCAGAGACCAGCGTCCTGCCGTTGGACGACACCCCAATGTGCTTCGTGAAAGCGGTCGGCGGGGGTCGAACCCGCGCGTGACAGGGTGGAAGCCTGTTGCCTTTCCTCTTGGCTACGACCGCATGTGTACTTCCGCTGGGGATCGAACCCAGTCCCTCGGCTTAAAAGGCCGGTGCTCTACCCTTGAGCTACGGAAGCGAGAGTGCTCGCACCGCAGCTACGTTTGCTCGTCTGCATGACCTGCCTCCGTGGTTCGGGTTGAACTTCAAATGGTGGAGAGGCTCAGAGTCGAACTGAGCTGGCGCAAGCACACTTGGTTTACAGCCAAGCCCCGAGCCCTACGGGTCTACCTCTCCATGTTGGTGGACCGTCTCTACGAATCACACGTAGCGCGAACTCTCCCTCGGAGAATGACTCCGAGAGGAATGCCAGCCCTGTGGGTCCACCGGGAATCGAACCCGGTCCCTTCGCTTAAGAGGCGAGTGCTCTACCTTAGAGCTATGGACCCAATTGACCGCGCTCCCCCGTTCGAGCGGGAGCGCGGTTCACCACTGCTATTCACGATGTCAAAGAACTACCGGTTCAAGCGGCTAGTGGGAATCGAACCCACTTGTTCAGGCTGGCAACCTGATGCTCAACCAATGAGCGATAGCCGCGTTTCTATGTTCAGAGCCTCTGGTCAGATTCGAACTGACTTGGTCCTGTTTACGAAACAGGTGCTCGTCCAAACGAGCATCAGAGGCGTGGCACGGCGAGAAGGAGTCGAACCTTCAGCGGACGGTTTTGGAGACCGTTGTCCTTGCCCTTGGGACTTTCGCCGTATGTCGTTCTGCGGATCTTTTCGTCGGTGGACCTCTGTGCGTGAAAAGCAGAAAGGGCCGGGAGGCTTTCGCCACCCGACCCCTTGAAAAGTTCCCGTGAGGGAGAATTCAGGAGCTGGGTGGCGGTCGATCGAGGCTCGGGGCATTCGCGAACTGCTTGCTCCCGATACCTGACGACGACAAGCGAACGCACTCGGGGCGCAGATAGGCGGCGGATACGGCTTTCGCCGTTTCCTGATGCCATCCCATTTGCGCCCTTGAAGTCATTGAATGCGAACTCCCAAAAGTTGCTGCGACGTTTTCCACGGTACAGAGCCTTGCTACTTCGTGTCAAGCACTTCCTGTTTTACTATCGCCTGCCCTGTAGATACGACGCGGGGTGAAAGTCCTGACGGACAGCGAGGGCGATTTCTGACATCGCCCCCGCTCTCCCAATCGTTACCAGCGGTTCGACTTCTCCTTCGTCACCTTCGAGGGCTCAGGCGTGGGCGGAACTGGAGCCGGAACAATCAGCGGAAGATTTCCGCCGACGTTCGGAATCTGGGCGGGTGCGAGCACCACGCCCGGAGCCACCACCACGTTCGGCACCCACACACCGAGATTCGGGGCCGCCGTCACGCTCGGCTGCACCACACCGACCGCTCCGACGCCGAAATTCTGCGCCATCTGGTCCTGAGCCGAGTTGCTCGCGCTCACCCCGACGACGCTGTAGTCCGCCGCCGCCGCCGGGTCGAGGCTCGACGTTCCGACCGACCGCGTGCCCACGCTCCTCATGCTGCCGAGGTAGCCCGAGCTGGCCGCGTACTGCGTGTGGCTGCTGACGTGCCCGGCGACGTTCTGCGCGACTTTGAGGAGGTCACCCAGCCCACGAGGGATGAAGTGGTCCTCGTCCGCCGCCAGCGCGTTGTAGGCCGCCGAGTAGTTGCCCACCTTGGCGAACTGCTCCGCCTTGATTTGCTGCTGAACGAGCTGCGCGAGCCCCACGATGCGGTCCACGTCGGGCGTCGCCTTCTTCTGCGCGTCGTCCTCCTTGACGAACTGGACCTTCACCTTCAGCTCTTCCTCGTGAGCCTTTTTCTTCCCGTCGGCGACCGAGTCGTATCGCACGGTCACGTCGAAGACGCTCGACTGCCGGGGGAACGCCTTGGGTTGCGCGTCGAGCTTGATGCCGAAGACGACGTGGCGCTCCTCCTCGGAGAGAATCTCCGGGAGCTTCACCAGCACCTTCTTGCCGTCCTCGGTGGCCGTCACGTCGCTGACGGTCTCGGTGATGAGGTGCCCGTTGTGCGGCGAGACCTCGATGACGAGGTTCTGCGCGTAGGTGGAGAGCAACCCGCCCAGCTCCTTCGCGAACGCCGACAGCGCGTCCTCAGGGTTCCGGATGAAGGCGTAGTTGCCCTTCCCGGTCTTCGCCACGTCGGCGAGCAGCTCTTGGTCTGCGTCTGCGCCGTAGCCGAAGGCGCTGAGCGTTGCGATGCCGAGGTTCGCCGCGAGCAGCTTCACGATGTCCGGGCGCGTGGTGGCGACGCCTGTGTTGGGCATCCCGTCGGTGAACATGATGGCGCGGAGCAGCATGTCGCCGGGCAGGTCACCCTTGTTGAGCAGCTCCAGCCCTTGGCACATGCCGCCGGAGAAGTTGGTGCTGCCGTTGGACCGGAGCTGACCGACCTTCAGCTTCAGCTCGTCCTTCCGGGCCTGCGTCACCTCGACCGGCTTGGAGACGACGAAGACCTCACCGCCGAAGGCGACGATGCCGCAGAAGTCGCCCGGCTGGAGGTTGTCGATGAGCTTGAGCACGCTCTGCTTCGCGTACTCCATCTTCTGGCCCTCCATCGAAGGGCTGATGTCGATGATGGGGATGATGCAAACGCGCGGGCGCTTCGCCTGCCAGTCGATCTTCGGTGCCTTGAGGGAGACGACGAGATGCGCGTCGGTGTTCTTGTTGAACGGAACGGTGTCGAACGTGAGTCGGGCTTGGATCTTCATGATGGTGGTTCTCCAGTGGGGAAAAGAAAGCACTTCGCCCGAGGTGCGGGAGTGGACGTGGTCTCCCCGAGCCTCGAAGCAGCTTCTGTTGTCCGCACGAAGAACCCAAACCCCGAGGGGCGCGGCCCGTCATGTATGCAACCCAAACCGTCTTGGTGCGGCTGCGGCGGGAAAACTACCAGTAGGAATCCGCGTAGTCAACGAGATAGGTTCCGCCCATGAACGTCTCTTTCGGCTTGTCGATTGCGGTGACGCTGGTTGGGCTCGCCCTGTACCTGCTGACCTCCGGCACCAAAGTACAGGAGGCCGGGCGCATCATGTTCGCGATGGGTCTGCTCGCGACCCTGCTCAAGTTCGCCGGACAGGCGTCGCTGCACGTCGGCTGAGTTTTCCGGTCCGGACCAGCCACTTCAGGGCGGCCCGGCACTCGGCGCAGCACTGGTTGATTTCCGTGTCCCGTGCGCCGCGTTTGATCCGCTCCAGCACACGCTCGGCCTGACGGACTCCCGGCTTCGGACGCTTCGCTTCCATCCACTGACGTTGCGACATGGCTCTCCCCTGAGAAGTAGATAGGGAGAGCAGCGAACGGCGGCGAAGCTAGTAGACGAGCGGAGCTTTCATCAAGGCGAGCATGTTCTCGTACCCCTTGCGCACCTCAGGGTCGGTCTCCGCCGCGAGTCGCTGTTCCACACCCGCCACGCCCCAGAAGCCGTTGAGCTTGTCGTGCTTGTGGTACACGCCCTTCGGAGACGCAGTGATGATGTCCAGCTCGCGCTGGCGTCTGGCGGCGACGTACAGCTTCTCCATCTCGGTGAAGCCCGCCTTCCACGCGCTGCCCAACTTGCCTTCCGCCTTCAAGGCCGCTTCGAACTTCCGCACCGCCTCGTGCGACAAGTCCACCTCTGGGTGCTTCAAGAGCTTGCGCGCGCTCTCGAACGGCAACATCAACGCCTTGAACTGGTCGTCATCGCTCTCATGAGCGCTACGTCCGTTCGGCGAGTCCCACACCCGATGGAAGTCCCGCCCGAGCTGACGCGCCTTCTTCATCGCAGCCTTCAGGTCCTGACCTGACACCTCCGCGACAAGCTGCTCAACGTCCTTCGGCGTGAGTTCCTTCGAGACCGAGAGCCGCTTCTGACGAACCTCCCACGCAGACGCGTCCACCAGCTTCCGCACCTGCTCAGTCGCTTCGCGGAGGGTCGGCTTCTCGCCCAACAGAGCTTTCATGCGGATCTCGATGCTCATATTCGCCTTGTACAACGTGGGTCGGTTCAACGTCTACGAGGCTTCTTCGTTGCTTCGTCCACCAGTCGCTCAATGGGCGACCGCGTGTCAGGCGGAACCTTCACCCCGAGGCGCTCGCACCAGTGGCGCACTTCCTCCGGGGTCATCGCGTCCACGGTCTTGCGTGCCCAGTTCGGATCACCTTTGGGCGGCGTGGCTTTCTTTCGCCTCATCAAACGTCCATAGACTCGGGCACGTAGGGACACATGCGAATGCGACGAAGCAGCTCATCGAGCTTCTGCGCCATGTCGCGCTGACGATTGCCGTCCAGTCGCTCCTCTTTGTAGAGCTGACGCTTCACGTCCTCGGCGAGCGCAAGGTCTTCTTCGAACGTGAGATAGGTCGTCGTCGGGTCACTCATCACGAGCCCCGCGCGTCAAAAGGACGGTGCGACCAGCTTGTTGGCGAAGAACTCGTCTTCCTCGGGCCGTGATTCAACTCCGAGCGACGTGGACTTGCCGTAGCAGATGAAACGCTTGGTCTCTTCGTTGAAGTTGAGGAAGCCCGCACTGATGACCTTGTCGCGCGGGAAGGCGTTGCACATGTCCGCGTGGGTGATGTGCGGAGGGAAGAGCACGATGGTCTCACCGTGCATTGCCGTGCAGAACAGGATGTACTTCCAGTGTTGCATGGAGCCTCCGAGCGGCTGAGCGGATCTAGCCTCTCGCAGTTCGAACCAGACTCCAAGTGGTCAGAGGTCTCCATCGTTCGTCACCTGAACAACGAAATGATGACCAGCGGAACTTCAGGGGAACGTGGTTGATCCCACGGTCTCGTGTCGCCTGTCGTCTCGGAGTAGCAGCCGGGCGAGCAGAACCAGAGCACCTCACCATAGGGCGTCTTCATGCTGTGACCGCACCACTCCCACGTCGGGAAGAGCTGCGTGCAGCCCGCGCAGGCTCGGCCTTTGTCTCCGGGTGGCAGAGGTGGAGCAACTGGAGCGAGCCTCAGAAGGCCCGTGCCGTTGCAACCCTCGCACGGAACGCAGGGAATGACTTCGTTGTCGATCATTCGGAATCGTCGAAGTCGGTGAGGGAGTCGAGGCGTCCTCGGATGCTCGAATAGACGACCTTGTTGTCCTTGATGATGGTCTTGTCGTCAAACCGGTAGCGCAGCACCCCGGCCACCGAGCGAACGACCTCCCCCGCTTTCTCCAAGCGAGGCAGCTCCTCGACGAACGCCTCAACCGGTCCCAGCTTCTTCGCTTCGCGAAGCTCGGCGGTGGCCCGATACTCCACCACGTAGCGAACCGCTTCGTTCAGCCGGTCTTGGTCCCATTGGCTGAGAGGCTCCTCGCCTTTCCGCGCCGGTTGAGGCGTTTCGGGCACGCCGTTCCCCAGCGGCTTCGCCGGGTGGTCGTACAGCTCGAAAATCATCGCCTCACACGCGATCAGATGTTCGAGTCGCTCGCAGAGCGCACCGAGTAGCGCTTGACCGGAAATCGAGAGAGCAGGCATTCACGTCCCCTTGTGCTGGCACATCTCAGGCGTCTTGTCGGGACGCGGGCGGACGAACTGCCCGTGCCGCAGAGCGCCGGAGTCGAAGCGCGCCCAGCCCATGAACTCGCAGACGACCTTGCCGACGTTCGCTTCCTGCAAGATGTCCTTCGGCGCGTTCGCCTTCAGCACCTGAGTCAGCTTCCCCTTCTTGAACAGCCCCCAGAGGCCCGTCAGCGTGCCACCGGGCGTCTTTCCGAGACCACAGAGGACGTAGTCCTCGGTCACGCGCTTCTTGCAGCGGTGCCAGAGGTCGGTCTTCCCATCGGACCGGGCGGTCTCGTAGCGCGAGGTCGCGCGCTTCAGGACGCAGCCCTCCAACCCGTTGGCAATCCACTCCTCGTACCGGGCTTGGAACTTGTCAGCGAAGCGAGGCACGAGCGGGAACCGCGATGCGGTGAATTCATCGAAGGAGCTGGTCACCTGCTCCAGCAACGCGCGCCGGTCCACGCACGACAGCTCGCAGTAGTTCGCGAGACCGAGCGGGAAGTCGAACAGGTGCAATTGACGGAAGCCCTTGGCGTGGAACTGCTTGGTGGCCCACTCGCTCGCGGCCTCCAGCTCGCCCACGAGGATTGAGCCGACAGGGAGCGGGAGCGGCGTCGTCATCAGGTCGCCAGAATTGCCGCCTCCGACGAAGCCTGTCTTCGCGTCACGGCTCTTGAGCGTGTGCGGCTTGCCGTTCGCCGGGTCTCCGACCGTGAGCATCGCCCACATGCCGTCGAACTTCGGCTCGATGACCCAGCCGCCTTGCTTCTCGAACTTCGCCAGCGCCTCGACGGAGATCTCCAAGTCCGGCCCCAAGTACCACTGGACGCGAACGCCGCCCGCGTGAGCCGGGAGCGCGGGCACCGGACCTGCGTCCGGACCGGACGTGAGCAGGTGAAGAGGCGTGACGATGGGCGGAATCGGTTCGGCGGAGATCTTCTTCAGGTCGCCCAGCGTCGCCCCGCCACACGCCTTGAGAAAGTCGTCGAGCATCATGCGGCAGCTCCCTTCGAGAGGTCGGTCAACTTCGCTTCGGCCTGCGCCAGCTTCGCCTTCAGGTCGGCGACCTCAGCTTCCGCCGCCGCCGTCTCCGTCTGCTTCGCTTCAGCCGCCAGCTTCGCCTCCGCCGCTCGACGCGCGCGGTAGCCCTCGCTGAAGCGCGGCTTCGGAACCTGCACCTTGCCGAACGGGAAGAGGGTGATGCACTCGTCGGGGTTGCCGCTCCACTCGTACTCGATGTTGCACGCTTCGAGCGCGTTGATGACCGCAGCGCCGACTTCTTCGCACGACTGGCCGATGAGCAGCTTGGTGCCTGAGGGTTCGACCGGGCCGAACCGCAGGCGCATCTCAGGTCCGCGCGACTCGTAAACGTTGCGCCGAATGTCTTCCTCGGTGATTTGGTCCTGCGCGTGGAAGTAGACGAAGCCCTTGGTGGTGAAGGTGGGGTCCTTGTCGAGCCTCTCCTTGAACTCGGTCGCGATGGCTGCGCCCGCGCAGCCTGAGCAGCACATGAACCGCTGCCGGGCGGTGAAGCCCTCTTGACGCAGCATCTTGAACACAGCGTTCAGCTCTTTCATGACCGGCTCCTTGGGTTCGTGGTGTTACCGGGTCGGTTGTTGTCAACTACCAACAGAGCCAGCCGGGACCAACCTTCGCAGGCACAGGCTCAGCGCCGCACCACTCGCCGTGCTTCCCCTTGTGGCCCTTCTTCCGGTCGCAGAAGTACATCGACTTGCACAGGTCATTACAGCGCGTGTCGTCCTCAGCGCGGCGAATGAAATCGGCGAGCCACTCTGCGACCAGAGGAAGCGTGGCATCGTGACCTTGCAGCGTGTCCCTTCGGTGCTTCCGGCGGATCACCTGCTTGTACCCGTCCTGCGCCTGAAGCCGCTGCACGAGCCGTCCGATGCGCTCGCGGTAGAAGAGCAACAGGAACATGCGCTGCTCCTCCGACTCCACAGCGCGCTTCGCCATCAACGCGAGAGTGTCCTTCGTCGCGTGCTCGTAGCAGACGATGAGCGCCGGGAAGCGCTCCTTCGGGCACCGCCCGAGGGACGCACCTCCGATGACAATGCTCGGGTGCAGCGGCCCGGAACGGAAGACGTGCGTGCAGCGGCGATCTTCCGGCACCTTCAGCTTCTTCGCGTTCATAGCTTCCTCTTCCGGGGCAACGTCAACGACGGCGTGCGCTTCAGTTCTTCGAGGAGGTCTTCGGTCAGCGCCAGCATCTCGCGCTTGGTGCGGTCGGACAGCCTGCCCTTCGTTTCGAGTTGCGCTTGCGCACGCTTCACGCCTGCCAGCGTGCTCTCGCAGCTTCGCAGCACGTTCCGGCTCGCCCGCGCCTGCTCCCGCGCGAACGTCCGCACCACTTTGAGGTGTTCGACGAGCGCACTCATGGGGGTGAGACTCCAGTGCAGAGACGGAAGTGGAAGCCGAGCCACGACGCTCGGACGGTGAAGCCGTAGTACCCATTGCGGCGAAGCGATCCACGCGGAACAACCGAGGCCCTGACGCTTCGCCGCTTCGGAACGAAGGCCACCGACAACTCCTGAGGCCAGAGCCCGTTCGGAGGCACATACGTCGGGCTCTTGCTTCCCGGAGAGAGATCCACCCTGAAGAGACTCATTGAGGCTCCAGCTCGACTTCGACCTCGCCCTTCTCGTTCTCCCGGAACCGGAAGCGCTCCGCCATCGGCCGGTTGTGCCGGAAGCCCTCGACCTTCTCGGTGTTCTGGGCGTTCTCACGCACGGCGACCACGAACGAGCCGTGCTCACGCCGGGTCCAGACCTGTTCGGTCTGGAAGTAGTCCTTCACGTAGACCGCCACACACGCCTTGGCGTCCGCGCTAGGACTTCCCGACCACTTCCCGACTCGAACCATGCGCTTCATGTGCCGGTTCTATGAATAGGGCAAGCGATTGTCAACAGCTCAAGGTTCGACCTTCACCACTCGCCCGAACACGCGATTCGTCCAGCCGTTCGTCCCGCCTTTGTTGTTGCCTATGAGGTAGCGCGCGCCCTTCACCGCCTTCACGAGGTGCAGGTACTCGGCCCCGTTCACCTTGCAGAGCACGACCTCCCCTACGAGCGGAGGCGACCCGAGCGGCACGACGGTCACGAGCTGGCCGTCGTTGACCTTGCCCGTCATCGAGTGCCCGCGCGGGCGAAAACTCACAGTCTCGCCCGCGACGAGCTTCTGGATGTACGCGGTTGCCCAGCCCATCAGATGCCCTCGCCGTCCTTGCCGTGAATCGCCAGCTCGTCGTTCAACGTCCGCACGGCTCCGTTCCGAGGGTAGTCGATGTCGTGCCAGTCACCTGCACGCTCGCACTCACGCTCTTTCGTCGCGAAGCCTGACATCCCGCTCAGGATGGTCTCGATGGCTTTGAGGCCCTCGATGAAAACTGCGCGTTCACCTTCCGTCCAGCCCCGGTCGAGCCCGGTCAACGTGTTGGTGGCGAGGAGGCTGTAGTCGCCTGCCGTGTGACCCGCCGGAAGAGGATGCACCTCGAACGTGCCGGACCTGTCGTGGTGCCGAACGCCGGGAGCTTCGCGTCGGTACTCCAACTGCCGCCACTGGATGAACTGGCTCACCACTTCGACAGGGGTCATCGGAGCTTCTCCTCCATCTCGTTCTTCCAGCAGTCGCACCTGCCCCGGTTCGCTTCCTTCCACGCCTTGTACTCCGGGCCGGAGTAACTCAGCTTGCGGATCTCCGGGGGTGGTGCGTTGCAGACGGGGTAGTGCTCGCCCTTCTTTCGAGCGACCTCTACCGCCGCCTGCAACTTCGCCACTTCCGCCCGCAGGTCACCTTCCTGTTCGGGCGTCAGCATCAGTCAGACTCGGCGAGGGCGCAGACGATGGCCGTGAACACCGCGTCCTTGGCTTTCACCTCAGGCGCGAGGTGCTCATACGGGATGAGCGCCGGGTGGGTCTTCTTCTCGGCGTCCTTCTTCTCGCCGAGGACCCAGCCGTCGGCAATTTTCGCCCGCATCCACTCGTCGTGCTGCGCGCTCGCAGCGGCTCCGAGGTTCGCGAGCCTCCACTTCACGCCGCCGACAGAGCTGACCTTCATCTCGTCGGGCGCGTCCGCCCAGTGGGGCTGCACCGGAACGTCCTTCGTGTGCAGGGTCAAGGCGCGATTCGCTTCGTGGCAGACTTCTGCAATTACTTCTGGGGTCATCTGTTTTTCCTCGGGTCCTTCGGGTTGAATTTGTTTGCACGGACAGGACACTTACGTCCGCACGGGTTCCAATTCGCGTGAACCACATACCCAGCGCCTTCGCACCGAGGGCAATCGGACTTACCTGCACAGCAGGGCACCTCTTTGAACTGGTGCTTGTCCATCAGGTGACTCAGAAGCACCATCGCCTTACCGTCCTCGGCGGTGTGTCCCGGATGGTTCTCAAGAAACACCAACTTCCATCCTTGAGTCGGGTGTTCCAAAAAGACCCCCCAGCCCCAACGAACGGGATCGTTCACCACCGTCGCGGTGTAGCCGCTTTCGATAATCCGCAAGGCCGCATCGAGGACTGGTTCGGGGAAGTCCGGCATCCGTTCGTGCGGGACAGATTGTTCGAGTAGACGAAGCTTCTCCACTTCTGGCCAATCGCTAAACGATGTCTCTTTCAATTTCGTGGTGTTCATTCGGGTTCGGTCCAGCCTTCAGGCGGCAACCAGCCGTGTGCCAGCGCCGCCTCCATCCACTCGGGCTTCGAAACGGGCAGCCCGACCAGCTTCTGCATCCGACGCTTCTCGGTGTCGTTCTCGCACTCGGCGACCAGATGGCGCGGCTCGCACCGAAACAAAGGGTGGCCGTGCCCGTTGTCCACGAAGCACTGACCGTTGGCGTCCACCGCCCACTGCGTCGCGATGTCCCAACCAGAGTGCCAAAGCTCGCCAGAGGCCCTCAGGGGCAGCGCAGGCGCGTATTCGCGGTTCTCCCCTACCTCGAACACCAGCTTGCCCAGCTTCGCCCGCCCAACCTCAACCTCGCCCATCGTGGGCTCGCGGGAGTAGTTCAAGACCGGTTGGAGGCCGGGAGGCGCGGACCACGAGTTGTTGAGCTTCATCGGAACCACTCTCCTGTCTCGGCGCGGAACTCCCAGCCTCGGTGGAACTGCCGTTGAAGCCGCCCCTCGCCAACCAAACGAACCAACTCCGTCCGCGCCAACGTCGAGACGTAAAGCAAACTCTGAGGGGGGCTTTGCTGAAGGCGCTCGTTGATGAGGGCGGCTACGTGGTCGCGGAGCTGAACCGGGGCTCCCTCCTCGAAGAGTAGGGAGAGTTTTCCGGTACCGTCCGGACCGAAAACGTCGATGCTCGGAATTTTCAGCTCAGGCGGAGCTGGTTTGATCCACACCAAGCTGTGCGCCTCGACTCGCGTCTTCATGTCGGCTTGGCAACCGCCAGTCGGTGCAGCGCGAGGTTCCGCAGGCCCGCGAGCAGTTCTTCGACTGGCTGGCGCTTGTAGTCGGAGACGCTGTACGGGATGCACGCCGCGCACTGCATCTCCCCGTCGTCCCCGTATAGACCGTCGTGTCCGTGGTTGAGCCAGAGGTGCTCGCGCAGCGTCTGTTCGAGGAACTCGTTGCGCGTCTTTGACGCGTTCAACGTCGCGCAGACCTTCTCGTAGGCGTCGGCAGTGGGATATGGCTGACTGTCGTGCGCGCGAGCAAGCACCAACTCACGTTCAAGCGTGTGGATCTTTTGTTCCGCCTCGTGAAGCGCGACGGAGAGCGCACGCGCTGTGTCGGTCATCTCGTCTCGGTAGTCGCCGCTGCTCATCGAAACCTCTTCGGCCTGTGTCGGTCAGGTACCTTGATGCCGAAGTGCTCCAGCATCTTGGCTTGGAAAATCGGCCAGTCTTCCTTGGTGACGAACTCGTGCGTGCAGAACAGGCACTCGCCCTCTTGCTGCAACTCCATCGGCTTGTGGATGTCGATGCCCGACTTCCCGAACCGTCCGAGCAGACCGCCAGCC
>Ga0315288_10006705_pt1 | contig 14599 bp, 7 predicted proteins | sample YL17G11_20_MG_FD_203454 | JGI IMG/M metagenome (GOLD analysis project Ga0315288, IMG submission 203454) | Sediment microbial communities from Yellowstone Lake, YNP, Wyoming, USA - YL17G11_20 | ecosystem: Environmental > Aquatic > Freshwater > Lake > Sediment | place: USA: Wyoming | collected... | reverse complement strand
CACTTAGGTCCTGCAAGCGCCTCTTCTTCAGCCTTGGGCCGGGTGGACTGCCGGCTATCCTGATCCAGCTCCACACCGCGGGCTTCAAGCGGCTGCGATGCACGCTCCACGGACACGGTGTCGAGGCATTTGCCCTTGACGACTGCTCAGAGGGCATGCAGCGCGAATTCTGCAGCAAGTGCAGCGACCGAGAGTCGCACGCCGCAGATTGGAGATGGACCAACGAATGGCAGCAACAGCAGAACGCCCAGTACGGACGTCTCGCCACCGATGAGAGCTGGCAATGACTGACGACCGGCGCCTAATCGAAGACTACCTTCCCATCCGGGAGATCAGTGCTGAGGCCTCGCGCGAGAAGAGCGTGAGGAAGGGGCACATTTCGACGCTGCATCTGTGGTGGGCGAGGCGGCCGCTGGTGGCTTGCCGGGCGGCGGTGTATGGTGCGCTGGTGCCGGCGACGCAGTTCGGGCCGATGAACGGGGACAAGAGGAAGGGGAAAGCCTCCAGAGATAAGGCGAGGAAGTTCATCACCGCGCTCTGCAAGTACCCCGGCGATCCGAAGGTCATCAAGGAGGCCGAGCGGCACATTCTCGAGGCGCACGCGGCAAGGCTCACCGCAGAGCTTGCCCGCCATAGCCTTGGCGACGGCGGGGACGGGGAGAACGCGAAGGAGGAAGGCCGGAAGCCGAGGCTCATCACGGTCGGGGACATCGAGGCGGGGCGGGCGCCAAGGCCGAAGGTGCTGGATATGTTCGCGGGGGGCGGGGCGATTCCGTTGGAGGCGCTGCGCCTGGGGTGCGATGCCTACGCGCTCGACCTGAACCCGGTCGCGCACATCATCGAGCTGTGCACGCTGGTCTACCCGCAGAAGTACGGCAAGCCCGACCCCACTGTCCCGGGGATGACGGGACCACCAATGATAACCGCGGAGCACGCAGAGAACAAAGAGAAGAATGGCAGTTCCTCAGCGTCCCATTCGCTGCGCTCAGGGCAGGCCTCTGCGCCCTCTGCGGTTCAACGTTCTTGGGGCGGGCTGGCGAAGGAAGTTGAGTACTGGGGCAAGTGGGTGCTGGAGAAGGTCAGGGCAGAGATCGGTGACTTGTACCCGCCGATCCCCGACCCGGAGAACCCGCCGCAGGAGCTCGCTCCGCCGCCGCAGCCCCGGATGGAGGGTGACGGCTTTCCGGTGGATCAGCAGCCCGCGCTGCAGGCCGACCCGGGCTGGCTCACTCCCGTCGCCTACCTCTGGACGCGGACGGTGAAGTGCAAGAACCCGGAGTGCGGGGCGACAGTGCCGCTCGTTCGGCAGACGTGGCTGTGCAAGAAGAAGGGACGGTACGTCGCGCTGAGGATGGAGGCGGACCGCAAAGACACGAAGAGCGCAAAGACGAGGAAGCCCTCTGCGCCCCATTCGCTCCGCTCAGGGCAGGCCTCTGCGCCTCTGCGATGCTCTTTTGCTGTTGTCTCCTCCTCCGCCGATACCGAGGCCAAGGCGATCAAGGAGTTCGGCTTCGACCCGGCGAGCTTCTCAAAGGGCGGAAACGCGACCTGCCCATTCTGCGGGACCGTAGCGGACAGCAGCTATGTGAAGGCCGAGGGCTGCGCGGGGCGTATGGGGCAGCAGATGATGGCCGTCGTGTGCACCCGGCCTGACGCTAAGGGCAAGGTCTATCTCTCATCCGAGGATGTGCCGCAGGCTGTGCCTGATGATGAGGCGATTCGAAAGCGAACCGAAGAGATGTGTGCGCGGACGGGGCTGACGGTGCCAGATGAGCCTATCGAGGCAAACCCTAGATCGATGGACACTCAGAACTTTGGTTTCCGCACCTGGGGCGATCTGTTCACAGCCCGTCAGACGTTCTGCCTCCTCTCTCTTGTGTCAGGGGCGAAGCAGGCGCAGGCCGAGATGACGGCGGCCGGCTGCAACGAGGACCTGCGGCGGGCGGGCGTAACATACCTGGCCCTGGTTGTCGACAGGCTGGCCGACTGGAATAGCTCCCTCTGTTCGTGGGCGCCCGAGAAGACAGGTGGAGCAAAGATCGGGCACACCTTCGGCCGCCAGGCTCTTCCGATGGTCTGGGACTTCACCGAGTCCGGGGTATGGGGTACCGGCACGGGCTCAGTCTCAGTGTGTCTGGACTGGGTCCTGAAGGGCATAACCGAATGTACAGGCGAAGACTCGCCTGCCGTGGCTACTCGCGGTTCGGCCACGGCATTGCCCTGGGCACCAGGTGATTTCGATGCTGTCATTACTGACCCGCCGTACTATGACAACGTGTCGTACTCTAACCTGTCTGACTTCTTCTATGTCTGGCTGAAACGCGCCGTAGGCGATCTGTACCCGGACCACTTCTCTGGCATGGCCACACCGAAGCGGAACGAGATCATCGCAGCCTACTACAGGCATAGTGGCAGTAGGACCGAGGCTCAGAACGCCTACGAGAGTGGCATGGCCCTCGCGTTCTCTGAAGCCCACCGCGTTCTCACGCAGGGCGGCCAGATGACAGTCGTCTACGCGCACAAGACCACGTTCGGTTGGGCAACGCTCGTTGACGCGCTTCGCCATGCTGGGTTTGTGGTTACCGAGGCCTGGCCGCTCGACACCGAGATGGGTGCGCGCCTGGTTGCGATGGACACGGCTGCTCTCGCCTCCAGCATCTTCATCGTCGCCCGCAAGCGCGACGACACCGCCACCGGCTCCTATGAGAACGATGTCCGCCCCGAGCTTGAGCAGATCGTACGCGAGCGCGTGGACGCGCTGTGGGAGATGAAGATCACGGGCGCCGACCTGGTGATCGCGGCGGTCGGCGCTGGCCTGCGGGCCTACACGAAGTTCGAGCGAGTCGAGTACGAGAACGGCGAGGAAGTGCCAGCAGAGCAGTACCTGGCCGAGGTCGAGGGCGTGGTGCTGGACACGCTGCTGGAGCGGATCTTCGGCCTGTCTGCGTACGCCGCACAGGTAGGCGTGCCCAGGGCTGGCGTATCGGCGGTCGACCCCGAGACCCGGTTCTACGTGCTCTGGCGGTACACGTACAAGCAGCCCGAGCTCGACGCCGGCGAGGTGATCGTCTTCGCCAACGGGCAGAGCGTTGAACTCGACGGTCCACTCGGGCTGAGCAGTGGCCACAACCCGCTGTTAGAGAAGCGAAAGAGCAAGTACCGCCTCCGTGACTTCACCGAGCGAGGCGACGATGAGGCCCTCGGCCTAATGCTGGAGGAGTTCGCTGTGCGAGAGGGCCAGCCCGAACGCCCCCGAAAGCGACCAGTGAGGCCGAAGAAGAAGCCTGTGGCTCAGGAGGCGCTGATCGAGGTCGAGTCCGTGAGCGAGGGAGAGCAGCCACAAGCCGTTCGCCGGTCTGCACCACTCATCGACGTGCTGCATCGGGTGTTGTGGCTGATGGAGAACCGTCCGGCCCTGTTGGGCGACTACCTCGACCAGGCGCAGCCCAATCTCGAACACCTGCGCCTCGTCGCCCATGCGCTCACCGGCCCCGCGCTTGAGGGCAGCGAACAGAACGGGACCCTCACCACCTCCAGCCCCCAGGCCGAGCAAGCCGCCCTGAAGAAGCTCACCGCGAACTGGCGGAGCCTGATGGGTGAGGGTGGATTGTTCAGGGGGAGGTAAGGCTATGGCAGAAGGTCCCACATTCCAGCGAGGCATGAAGAGGCACCTTAAGCGCGTGCTCGGCGTGGATCGATACCGCCTCCTGGAGCATGGGCTGACCGCCTTCGAGCGCATTCTGCCACACGCTGACGTAGGAACATGGGAAAGCGGGGCTGCCTCGACCCGGAAGGTGGTGTGGCAAGATCAACACCGCAGGGCGCTCGTGCTTCGGGTGGCAGTACCAGGGCTTGGTTCGGGCATCGAAGCCACACTGGTCAGGCGGCCTGCCCCCGCAGGGGTCGGACGGGTCGCCCGGACTATCGACCTTGGCGAAAGGAACATGGCCGAGCGAATCGTCGAGGCGCTCGCGGCGGATCTCACCGTAACTGACGACGGCGTCTCCTCGGAGTTGAGACGGTCTTTCGATGAACGGGTCGTTGCCCGCTACATTCAGAGGAGGTTTGACCTCCAGCTTGACCCCCGACCGCTGTTCGATGCCCTCCACTCCCTGGCAGAGCAGACATACGAGACGCGTTCGCTGACCTTCGGCGTTGTCGTTGACATGTCGGGGCCGACCCGCAGCCAAGCAGTGCCTGCCTTCGCGTTCCCTGAGGACTACCTGGGCGGCAAGAAGTATCGTGTGCTCTCTGACGGCTACCGCGTCGCATACCGGCTCAGCCGAGCTGGTGCCGTCATCGGTCTCGCTGACCTAACGGCCGAGGCTGGCTCGCCCGGTGGGAAGCTCTACTTCCCGGAGTGGGCCCGACAGCTGGCGATGACTTCCCACCGGAAGGCCCTGGGAGTATCTCTGACCCGGCACGGCGACATAGTGGTCTTCGCGAACGGGAACCTGCACCTGAGCTACCGGGCAGGCCAGTGGTGCTACTGGAACCATGGCCATGTGGTCGATCTCGTCCGCAACACAGCGAGAGTGCAGAGGGTCCCGCCAAAGGCGCTGGGACGGCTGGTCTCCAGGCTGTACCGGCTCGCACTCGACATATCCTTCCGGCACACCGGGGGCCTCATACTGATCCTTCGGAGTCGGCGGAATGTCAGCCAGGTTGTCCGTGCGGGCGACGCTATGGGGGACGACCGAAGGCCAGGCGTCGACAATGCCTTCGACCAGGCGCTGCTCTCGCGGGACGTAACCGCTCTGCCCCTTTCCGTTCTGAGCGAACTGACCAGCCTGGACGGGGCGATTGTCGTTGCGAACAACGGTCAGTTGCTCGCTTACGGGGCCGTGCTCCAGCCTAAGAGGACGACAGGCACCTCCAAGGCGGAGGGAGCTAGGACGAAGGCGGCAATCGGCGCATCGCACTACGGCATCAGCATCAAGGTGAGTTCGGACGGGGATATCACCTTCTACAAGGGCGGTGAACCGTTCCTTGCCATATAGGGAGGATGCGTTGTCCGGACAGACCCGGTTCACGCAGGAGCAGATCCGAGCCTTCCGTTACTGGATTCAGGGCTACCAGAACTTCTACGAGCCGTTGGTGGCCAGCTACTTCTGCGCCAAGGGCTATACCGTGAAGCGACCGGCGGTCGTCACCAAGTCGGAACTCGACGCGCTGGCCCAAGACCTGTTCGATGGCCGCAGGAAGGCCGGGGCGCAGGTGTCGGTACCAGCGGTGGTGCAGCATCTGCGCAGTCGGAAGCGGCTGCAGGCCGATGCCCTGGTGGAGAACAGTGAAGGGGTATGGTTGGTGGAGTGCAAGAGCTGGGGTGGGTTCGCGCAGTTCGACGAGAAGTTCGTGACCGACACGTTCGTGAGGGACCCGCGGAACGCTGCCTTTCTGCTGCTCGACCGAGGCTGTGGCCAGCAGCTTACCGGCAAGATCCTCGTGCTGTCATCACCACGGAATGAGGCGGTGGAGCGAATGCTAAGCGACATCTTCCGCACAAGAGTGCAAACGCTCTGCCTCGACGAGATCCTACGCGATCCGGCCGTGAGACCGGCGGTCATCGCCCATCTCGAGTATCTCGATGCAGCCGTCGCCGAAGTGAAACAGGCGCTGCTGCCAGATCAGGGGGACCTGACCCAATGAGCACGTACAAGCTGCGCCCGTGGACGGAGATCGTCAAGCTGCACCCGGACGTGGAGTCGGGGAACACCGCAGTAGCGGCCTATGCCATTGATCTGGGTGCGTTGGCCGCGGGCGACCCGAACATCCCGGCCGCCTATCGTGATGCGCAGTCCTTCTTCGGCATCACCTATCCCACAAGTGGCCTACGGCGCATGCTTGCGGATGTGCTGGGCCGCCTGTGTGGGCAGGAGGGGGATCGCGTCCTCCAGTTGCGATCTCCCTTCGGTGGAGGGAAGTCGCATACGCTGGCTGCGCTATACTACGCGGCCAAGGAACGGTCGGCCCTGGCTCAGACACCCGAGTGCCAGAACCTCCCGGACCCTGGCGAGGTGCGCGTCGCGGTGTTCGACGGCGAGAAGTTCGACGCTCTGGCGGGGAAGGAAGTTGGCGGGCAGCAGATCCGGACGATGTGGGGATGGCTTGCTTGGCAGCTCGGGGAGGACGCATTCGCGTTGGTGCGCGAGCACGACGCGAACAAGACCGCCCCCGGCGGCGACGTCGTAGCTCAGATGCTGGGGGAAAAACCAACCCTCCTGCTGCTCGACGAGGTGCTGCAGTATTTGGAGCGCGCCTCGGCTGATCGCGTGCTCGATTCCACCCACGAGCGCCAGGCAAAGGACTTCATGCACGTACTCAGCGTGGAGGTGGCGCGCGCTCCGAAGGCTGTCATGGTGTACTCGTTGCAGGCCAGCCCGCACGAAGCGCTCGGCAACTCCGCTCTCCTCGAGGAACTGGATCACATCACCTCTCGCGTCGATGCCAAGCGGGAGCCGGTGACCGGGGACGAGGTGCTGGCGGTACTGAAGAGGCGCCTGCTGAGCCAGCCGCCGGATGAGGCGACTGCGGTCGGGGTGGCGCAGGAGCTGTCCCAGGTCGTGACCCATATGCGTGAGTCGTATGCGCAGACGGAAGAGGCTAGGCATGTCGCACAGGACGAGGGCGTCGCACTGCGGGACCGCATGGTTGCCGCGTATCCCTTCCACCCCGCGCTGATAGACATAATGAAGGACCGCTGGGCTTCGGTGAAGGACTTCCAGCGGACGCGCGGCGCCATTCGCTTTCTCGCCGTCTGCATGCACTCCCTGAAGGAGCGGGGAAACGCGCAGGTTGTGCTGGGGCCGGGCGATGTGCCGCTCGAGGACGGCGACGTGCTCCATGCTTTCTTCACCGAGGTGGGGCAGCGTGAGCCTTACCGCTCCGTTGTTGACTCCGACATCATCGGCGCTAGGGCGCGCACCAAGCCGATAGATGACCGGCTGGCGCGGGAGAATCCGGCACTCCGCAACGTGCGGCCGGCGCTGCGCCTGGCCACCGCCATCCTGATGTACTCGTTCGGCGGCCTGACGCGCCCGGGGAGCAACGGCGAGCAACTGCCGGCCGGAGCAGTCGAGGACGAGATTCTCGCCGCTTGCGTCGGCCCTGACCTTGACAGCACCACCGCTAGAGCGTGTCTGAAGGACATGTCCGATGTCCGCGGCTGCCTCTACCTGCACTACGACGGCGCGCGCTACTGCTTCAAGACGACCCCGAATGTAAACTTCATGGTTGAGCAGGAAGCCGACGCGGTCGACCGGGATCGGGGGCGGATAGATGCCGAGATCAAGGAGCGTCTCGGAGCCCAGCTTAGCCAGCACTCCGCGTTCCTCTGGCCGGAGCGGACCGATGAGATCCCGGACGAGGACGCGAGCTTCCTGGTCGGCTACCTCCCTATCAGCTTTGCTCTGAAGCGGCCGGCCGATCAGGAACGGATCGCGAAGGAGTTCTTCGAGAAGTATGGAGACAGACCACGCAGATACCGGAACGGGCTCAGCCTCGCGGTGCCGTCGCGTGCTGAGATCGAGCCACTTCGGCGATCAATGAGGTACATGCTCGCCATCAAACGGGTCATGGGCAAGCAGTCGCAGCTGACGCGGGAGCAGCTCGATCAGGTGAGGGAGAGACAGCGAACGGAGGAGGCGGGAGTCGAGTCAGCACTCCGAAAGCTCTACAGCACCGTCTGGCTACCGCGAGTGAGGGATGGCGCTATCGGCATTGACCGCGTGGAGGTGGGCGGACGAGGCCTGCAGGCCACGGCGATCCACGCTCGCGTGATGGAACTGCTTACCTCCGTGTCACCACAGCACGTGTTCGGAAAGGTCATGCCGAGCAAGATCGTCGAACGCATGAAGCTGGGGCAGGCGGCCGAAGGCGGCGAGCGGCGGCTCGGTCTTCGGGTCCAGGATGTGCAGGATGCGTTCTTCGGCATACTGGGGTTCCCGCGGCTCACAGATCACACGGTCCTGGCCAATGCCATCGCGGCCGGAGTCGAGCAGGGGCTGTTCGGCTACGTGGCTCAGCCCTCGCCTGCGCTTGGTGAGGACGGCAGATACCAGGTTGCGCCCGAGCGAGTCGCCTTCCAGCGGCCGCTGTTGGCAGACGAGATCGATTCCGATACCGGCTTCATCATGCTGCCGGAGGCGCTGCCTTTGCCGCCGGAAACCGTGCCGGCGCCTTTGCTCGATCCGCTTCCTGACCGGAGCGACGAGATGGCTGTCACCATTGCCGGGACCGCCATGCCTGGAGCGTTGGTGAGCGTGTCGGGCGGAGGAGAGGGGGCGAGCCAGCAATTGGAGGAAGGGGAGACCCGATTCGCCGTTCGCGTGCAGCTCCACGCAGGTGCCGTGAACACCCTTCACGTCACTGCGCGGGACGCGAATGCGCGACTGTCTCAGCCGGCCGTTATGGTCATCCGCCAAGGCGAGGACGACAGTGGCGGTGGGGCTGGCGTGACCAGAAGCGTCCAGCTCAGCTTCTGGGCAACGCGGGAGCAGCTCTTCGCCGCCTGGCAGGGACTCGCCAACCTCGCGGACGCCGCCGGCACCGTCCACGTCACGGTCGAGGGTCGGAAGGACGACGGCTTCGACCCGGTGTGGTTGCGGAACGCAGTGACGGAGCCTATCGAGGAGTCGGGGGCGGAGGTGGACGGTTAGGACGACAACTCTTATGGCCGAAGACGCAGTGACCAAGGGAGGCGCCAACAACCGGCGGGATACGTGACCATGCCAGTACCAAGCAGGACCCTGAGCCCGTGGGCAATAGAGGCTTCGCCAGAAGCGCAGGCTTGGCTTGGTCAGTTCAGGCCCGAAGATCGGCTGACGGCCCTGTCTCTCCTTGTGCACCTTCGCTTCATCTCGCGAGACGCGATCTCCAACTGGCTGCTGACTGCAATCCAAGCCTTCTCGAAGAGGGGCACTTGCGGGATCTACTCCGTGAGGAAACTGGACAACAGCCAGTGGCAGCTCTGGGATGACAGCGGCTGCGTGATAGAGCGTCCTGGATTCTCTCTGGGCAGTGAGGATCTGGCATATTCTCTTGTCGCCAATGTAACACCGACCGGGGGCAATGTGTATGACCATCCCAGCCTGGCAGAGCTACGGGATCATCGAATCCACAACATAATCCTCATAGACGACTCGATTGGAAGCGGGAAGAGGGTCTCGAATTTCATTCGCGCGATGATGGCCCCTAGGACGTTTCGCAGTTGGTGGAGCTTCGGGTTCATCCATTTCCACATTCTGTCAGTTGTCCGTACTCGCGAATCAGAGAAGGCTATTCTCGATGCGATACCTGGATCCAACCACTGGAAGAGGGTCTATCCGAAATCCTCGAAGGTCAGCTTTGAGAGCGATACTGTGTACAGCAGGAACTCACTGCGTGGGCGCTGGGGAGAAGCGTACGAAGCCATTGTCGATCTCTGCGTCTCGACAAAGGCGATACCACGGCAGTATCGCCGAGGTTTCGGAAAGGTCATGGCCAACACCGTGTTCGACCATAGCGTGCCGAACAACATCCCCGGTGTCCTTTGGTGCAGAGGCGATAGATGGTCTCCCCTGCTCCCAGACAGGAAGATACCTAGCTGGGTGTTTGAGGCGCTTGACGGCCCTTCCTCGCCCATCGGAGCCGCGAAACAGCGTCAAGTCGTACAGGAATCGCCGATGATGATTCGCTTGCTTCGGCTCATCAAGCAAGGTGTCAGGAGGGAACTCACTATAGCCATGCGGATGGACGCCGACAAGGACATCGTGAGATCCTTGATCCTGGCCGCGCGGGCCTCAGGGTTCATCACGTCGCAGAGCCGGATCACTGAGCCGGGGACAGCAGTGGTTAGGATGGCTGCGCAGAGCGGAGCGGGAATCGAGGTTGATAGATCCCTCTACATACCCGGATCTTGGTGTGCCGGCCGGGCGACCGTTCAGCCGTCTGCACTATGGCAGACAGATCCTGCTTCGGCAGGAGGGGAAGCCGGATAGGTTTCCCTGGGAAGATCTGACGCAAGGACGGCTTCGCCGCCCATAGCCGTCGTGAATCAGCGTCCTTCGAAGCCTCGGGGTGCTTCACGACGGTCACGGTCCCCCGTGGCATTCGAAAGGTGGGTGAATGGAAACCTGGTCGGCACACCGGCTGTACCGTGAGGCAGAACCACGACTGGGTCCGGAAACAGCCTACCGGCTGCAGGAGTACGCCCAAACGCTGATGGACGCCGGTCTACCCGTCGTGTTCTCGCTCGGTCACTTATCGAGGATAACACACGTTAGTTACAGAACTCTGCGCGATACGGTTGACCGGCGGCGAGAGTCTGCGAACTACCGGATGTTCGCCGTCGGGAAGCGTAGTGGTGGTCTTCGATTCATCCACGCCGTCTCAGGCCAACTCCTTTCGGTGCACCGATTCATTAACAGCGAGATACTCCAGAAGGTCCGTCCTCACCCCGCTGCCTTCGCGTTCCACTCGGACGGCGGCATCAGAGCCTGCGCAGCAAGGCACTGTAGTGCGCAGTGGTTGTTCCACTTCGACCTTTCGGACTTCTTCTATCATGTCACCGAGGTTGATGCCTACAGGGTCTTCGCGCGGCTTGGCTACCGCAGCCTCGTGGCATTTGAGATGGCCAGGATATGCACGACGACGCGCCTGCCCGGGCACCTCACAAAGCTGCTCTGGAAACGCCAACCATCCCGCTTCGAGGAACCGCTTCCATACATCCACACTCCCGGGCCTGTTGGCGTGTTGCCTCAAGGCGCCCCTACAAGCCCCATGCTCAGCAATCTGGCGGCGACTGAACTAGATGACAAGCTCTCCGCGTTCGCGCACGCGAATGGCTTTGTATATACACGCTACGCGGACGACATCACCATTTCAACGGTGAGTCTGCCAGCAAGCTGGTCCATCGCGAAGATCCAGAGAAGCGTGATCGGCATCATCAGACGCAGTGGATTCAGGGAGAATCGACGCAAGCTCCATGTGGCTAGGCCGGGTTCGCGGAAGATCGTACTTGGGCTGCTGGTGGATGGTGACCAGCCGAGGATCTCAAAGGCAACCTACCATAGGATCGACCGCCACCTCTATGCCGCCGAGAGATTCGGAATCCCTGAAACAGCCGCCCACGAGGGGTTCGACTCGGCCTATGGATTTCATAATCACCTTGCGGGCCTTATCTCCTTCGTAAAGGACGTTGACAGGGAGCGATGGGATGAGTTCGCCGCGCGACTGTCCCGCATCGAGCCTCCTTGGAAGTCGTATCTTCAATGACGGGAGGATGGGTCCCAACTGCCGCAGTGCCGATGTTCTAAACGAACTTGACCCGCCATCCTCGCTGTTCTAGCTTCGCGACCATGTCCTGGTTCAGGTTCCCCGCGTCGTCCTCGAAGGTGCTGCGCTTCATCGCCAGACACAGAAGATGCGTTGGACGGGTCATGGCTACGTAGTGGAGCTTCAGGCGGCGGCCCTGCTCACTGGTGGACGAACTATGCCCTGATTGCGTCCCGTTCAGCCATGGCCGTATCTTCTGAAGGTTATGGTCATTCCAGAAGGTCTCCATGACCAGTGTCGCCATATGGGTTTCTCCCTTCACAGAGTGAATCGAGCCCGCCCGGATGGCCACCTCTTTTCCCCCCTTGGTGCAGCGGTAGACGTTGTCTTTGCACGTCGGCGCTCCACCAGCAGCCGGCGGATCGTCGAAGGCGTGGCTCCATGCGAGGAACTCATTGACCTCCTGGCCTGACAACGGCAGTCCGGCGATGGTGGCCGCGATCTCTCTCGCACGGGTGAACCACTCGTTCGCCCATGACGTCTTGGTTAGTGATCCCGAACTGAGCGCCAAGGCAGCCACCAGTTCAAGATAACGGGCCTTCTCGCTGACGTGGAGGCTAAGCAACTCGAGGATCTGTCGGTGACGGTATCCCCTGCCTTGGACCGGCTGATCCCCGCCGCCCATACCGGCCAGACGGACTACGGCCTCAGCGGTTTTGTCGACGGCCGGATAGACCTCACCCATCAACTGCGCTTTCGCTAGACCGGCCCGTACGTACTGGACGAACGTTTTCGGCGTGGGTTCCCTGCCAGTTAGCTCCGGGTCGTACGCGGGCCAATAGTGGCAGACGTGGCGTGGCTTGTGGTCGTCCTTGTGGTGCTTGTGAACTGCGCCCACAGCGATGAAGGTGTTCTTCCGGAGCTCGGCGTCGGAGAAGGTCTCCGCCAGCAGGGCAGCGTACGCGTCCAGCACCTTGCCGCAGTCGTCTTTGCCGAATAGAAATATCGTGTGCGGTCCTTCCACATCTCCCGACTCGAGCACTTCCTTCGGCCCCCATCCCTCCAGGTGATACGGTACCAGCCCAAGTGGATCGGCAAGCATCGCGATCCTCTGGCCGAAGCGATGGCTATTGGGTAGCTCCTTCTTGATACCGTCATCAGGGAACCCGTCGGTCTGCGCTTGCACAGCCTCTGGGTGGTCGAAGACTGCCTGGTTTCCGTCGCCGAATCGCTGGCGGATCACCCGTGCGTCTCCGTCCATGAAGATGCGATGGAGTAGGGCCGACTGCTCTTCGCTGTTGTCCTGGGCTTCGTCGATGAAGAGGAGGGGGAAGCGGTTCCGGATGATCTCTACGGTGGAAGGGAGTTTGACCAACAGGTCGCTGGCCCACAGGAACATATCATCGTAGCAGTAGTAGCCTTCGAGGGTCGTCTGCAGACAGGCATCCTTGACATCTCCAAACGTCTTAGTGTGCGGGCCAACCGGACATGCTCCATTCCACTTTGCCCAGTTGCAGTCAGTGTCTGTGATCCGGATATCTGACTTGTCTACCATCCTCGACTCCAAAGCAAGTCGAGAGCCGTAGTTCAGGCGTCTCCATCTCCGGGCTTGGCAGACGCCATCGTTGATCATACTGATCTTACGGCCCTTGGCGCGCAGCCATGGTAGCGCCAGGAATTCGTTCGCAAACCCGTGGATGGTTCCAATGAAATGAGGGTAGGACAGAAGGCGTCGTCCGACGCTGCTATTCCCGAGAAGCGCCTCGATCTTGCTGCGGGCGGCGTTGGTGTGGGAAAGAACACATACGCCCCTTGTGCGGCACTGCCACTTGTCGGATAGGATCGCCAACTTGGCCACCAACAGGGTAGTCTTACCGCTTCCCGGGCAGGCAGCGATGTCGATCGTATCCATGCACTTCAGAACATGCCGGCGCGGGTCGTTTCCGTCGAGGCCATGGAAAGCGTTCTCCGGCAGGCCTAGAAGGCCGCACGCGCGTCGGATATCATCATCCGTGAGCCCAGGCGGCGAGAATGGGATGGCATCACTCATTGGGAGATTCCGTTGCGAGAGGTGTCGGTTCCTGGCCCGTCACATAGTCAATGGAGTCAACGATGTACTTCGGCAGTCGCGCTCGCAAGCTGTCGGGCGTGAGTAGTCCCTCCGCATGTTTCAGCTCCAACCGTTCGGCGAGATACTGCGCAGCCACGGCCTTCGATACTCCGTCTTTGGCGAACTTGGCGTAGACGCGGGACGCTAGCACCTCCTCAGCCGCGGAGTGATCCAGGGCACTGGCGGCTTCGCTCAGCTGCTTGAACTCCGCGACTGCCGCACGCTCCACTGTCGGACGGTCGGTATCGCCAGCGCTGATCTTGTCGTCGTGTTCGGCAAGGCGCGCTGCTAGGTAGATATCCTCGGCCAAGCCGCCAGTGAAGGTGCCATGGTCGCCCTTGGGCCCGAGTGCTAAGTCGTACTCAAGGGTCCACTCGTCCGAAACGAAGGTCTTCACTCTCTGCCCGGACGCTTTGTCGTCTCTCTCCGTACGACGATCTTCCAGCACGTCGGGTTTCTCGAAGTCGCGTTTCGCTCTCCAACCTCGTTTGGCCTTATCCGGCCAGGAACCGTCCTCTTCCATCTTCTTGCCAAGGATCTCGGGCGCACAGTCCGGCAGTACATCCATGTCGGCCAGACAGGCGACCGGGACTTGAAGTTCTCCGTCGTTCTCCACGTGTTCACGCCGGAAGACCCGAGCGTAGCGGCGGAGGCCAACACCCCCAACATTGACGATAGAGACACCACGCTCGGTGAAGTCGCGATTGAGGATCTTCGCGAGCGTAGGCAGGAGGATGCTCTCTGCATCCCCTTCCACAATCATCACCCCGCGAGCGAAGAACAGATTGGCCTTGGTCACGTCGAGGAACCGCTCGAGGAATCGGTAGTCCGATGGACTGAGCTTCGTGTCACCCTCAGCCATTGAGAACGCGCGCCCCCTATGGATCATCACCAAGTTGTTCAGGTTGATGGCCGACGCCAGGTTCGGGCTGTGGGTGGTGATGATGATCTGGATGCCTGCCTCGCTGGCTTGGTCCTGCAAGTACTTCATGGCTCTTAGCTGACGCTGAGGGTGCAGGTGGGCCTCCGGCTCCTCAATAAGCAGCATCTTGTTCCCCTCGTCATCCTGCCCAAGCAGAAGCAATTCGCACGCCATGAAAAGCAGGTTATTGGACCCGAAGCCCGGCTTGCCCTCATCTCTGAGGGTAAGGTCGAGCTTCTCCAGTAATTCGCGCCTACGGACATCATCAGAAGCCCCGGCCCCCGCTGCCTTGATACTGGAGGTGAGGCTGTCGC
>Ga0315288_10006702_pt1 | contig 14601 bp, 10 predicted proteins | sample YL17G11_20_MG_FD_203454 | JGI IMG/M metagenome (GOLD analysis project Ga0315288, IMG submission 203454) | Sediment microbial communities from Yellowstone Lake, YNP, Wyoming, USA - YL17G11_20 | ecosystem: Environmental > Aquatic > Freshwater > Lake > Sediment | place: USA: Wyoming | collected... | reverse complement strand
AAGCGACGATATTAAAAGTGTCCTGCCGGAGTTCGCTGCCTACAAACCGGTGTCAATTCTGCCCGGCCCGGACTACGCGCCCTACTATTCCGACTTCTACATATTGACTCAATGCGACTATCTCCTGATTTCAAACAGTTCATTCAGTTTCGCCGCAAGTATGATCAATGAACAGAAAGTGACGTGTTTCAGGCCAAGATTGTCTGAGAAGAGATTGATTCCATACGATCCCTGGAATGCCCCGACAGTTTTTATGGACGAATTCTATGACTAAAGACGATGTTTCCGTTGTTCTGATTACGTGGGCGATGGATGAGACTCGAATGAATCTCGTCCGCAATACAATAAAGAGTCTGCGCAAGAATACGCAAATGGAATATACGTTTGTCGTGGTCGATAACGGGCCGGATGCGCAAACCGACTTGATACGTTCTCTTAAACCAGACATTCACATCATCAATCAAATCAATCAAGGACCCGGCGAGGCGCGAACGCAGGGGGCCTCGATAACAAACAGTAAGTACATCGCCCACATCGACAACGACATCGAATTGTACCCAGGGTGGCTGGAACAGTCGATTGCCACTTTGGAACGATTCCCGGACAAGAAACTCATCGCCGGCCCAGCGCGTTCAATGCTGATGAAGAAACGTCCACAGCACAAAATGGGGGTACTGGACGGTGGATATGAATTATGGTCGCTGTGCCCCAGTTATTGTTGGGTGATGCCCCGGTCTGCTTTTAACGAAGTCGGCCGATGGTCTAAAACCGATCCTATCGAGGACCGGGAATACTGTAATAGGGCCGTCGCTTTGGGATGGGCTTATATTTGGTTTCCGGGGGCCTTCGTTCTCCACATGGGCAAATACAAAAGTTTCAGTAAGAGAAAAAGATTAGTGAACGGTGTCTGGATTTAGGAAGAGTAGTAATGGCAAATAAAGAACTGAGCGTGATTATCCCGTTCTGCAACGAGGCCCCGCAAGTCATCTTGACCATTCAGAGTATGGTCGAGGAGCTTGAAGGGTTCTGCGATTACGAAATTATCGCAGTCGATAACCGGAGTGATGACAGTCTGCTGTGCACGGCGGGCCAGAGAGCGGTTCCGGTACACGGCAAGAATTTCTTCCTCGAAGGCCACGAGAAGTTTGAGTGCTACGCGAAGCCCCGTTCGTACCCGATGGAACAACGGAACTTCTTCCGAAGGCCGGACAGCGGCAAGATTCTCGGCACGTACTTGTTCCGGCAGGGGAAAATCAAGTACGTCATCTACGATGATAAGCTGAGCCACTGGAACGCCAAGAACTGCGGGATCGCCAACAGTACGGGCAAGTACCTGTTCTTCTTGGATGCGCACTGCATTATGAAAAGGGACTCCGTGCGAAAGATGGTGGAGTTCCTTCGCAATCCGCCGGAGGAGAAGATCGGCGGCGTCCACGCATACATCAACTATATGCTGGACTCCAACTGCCTTGAGTACCGGCCACAGGAGAAGTTCTTCGGCTATCAATTCTGTTCGCACCAGAGGGACATCGAGGTCGTCAACGGGAAGCGAGTCGCCAAGTTCAAGACGACCCCCTACAAGGTCTGCGTGATGAGCACCTGCGGAATGATGTCCCCCCGAACCGCTATCGATGAATTGGGGGCGTGGAATCCTGAGTTCGGAATCTACGGCGGCGGGGAGTCCTACATCAACTGGAAGCAATCGACGTGCGGATACCCTCACTGGATTCACCCCGACGCTTGGTGCTGGCACTTTGCGGACAAGCGCGGGTACTCCTGGAACCATACGGACTACGTTCGCAATTCTTTCATAGCGGCCTACTGCGTGGGCGATGAGAAGTGGCTCAATCAGCAGGTCGAACTTCGCAGCAAGAAGGACCGGCCCGCCATTGTTGAGCAGATAGCGGAAGACGTCCGCATGACCTGCGCCGCCGACCGACAATTCATAGCAAGCAAACAGACTCAGACCTTCGACGAGTACATCGACTACTGGTTGAAACATCCGGGGATTTGGAAATAGAGGTGATTTATGACTCTTAGTGCGGGCATAGTATGGGAAGTCAGGACAACCGGCGCACAGACAAACGGCGGTGGATATAAGACGGGGGCATCAGGTACGGACTATTCTCAGCAGGCGGCGGCCAAATATGCCCTTACGACGGTGACGAGCCTCGCGGCAACCGCCACGATGACCCACGCCGCCGCCGCCGCCGATATGGTGGGAAATACCTGCCGTGTTGTTTCAGGAACAAACGCAACGCTCGGATGGTTCGAGATAATCTCCGTGAATGTCGGAGTCGATATTACCGTTGACCGTAACTGGTGCACGGGCGCGTGCAACAACGGAGCGGTGAACGTCGGTGGGGCGTTTAAGGTTGGTGGGACACTCGACCAGGATTTCTTTGGCGCTATTGTTGCTGGTAATACTGTTTATATTGCCTCAACTGCGGGCGGAGTTACTTATAATACCGGTGAAGACATAAATTCGGTGGGGAGTGGTACGGCTCTTTTGCCTATTACAGTTCAAGCTTATAACGACGTGAGAGCAACAATACCAACAGGTTCGGATAGGCCTACGATTGCCTGTGGATCTAATGCCTTCGGGTTTGGCACTTTTACCACTCAAAAATATCTTATATTCACAACAACTAATTACGATGGAATTCTTATTGCGAGTAATAATGTACTTATAGGATGTAAAGCGACAAATAACTCCACGTCAGCATACCCCGCATTTAACGCTGCCGGTACTGCGGCTATGTATTTTATTTCTTGTGAAGGCATTTCTCAAAAAGGATATGGCTTGTATGCGGGAAATGGTGCAATATCAGCGATAACCTGTTACTTTCACGATTCAAACTATGGAATCAATACTGTCCAACAAAGTCGTATCATATCTTGTGTTATAGATACTTGCGGCTTTGGAATTGCAGTTGGAAATGCTTATTATATTGGTGTTGTTAATAACACGATTCGTAATTGTAGAGTGGGGATAAATGCTGGAACAGCATATTCAAACTACTTTATCAACAATATCATCGCTGATTGTCTAACAGGGGCCATCTGGTCAACAGCAAAACCAATAGACTTCTGGGACTACAACTGCTGGAGCAACAACGGCACAGACGTAACCAACGTAACCAAAGGCTCGCACGATGTAACGGCGGATGCTCTCTTGGTATCAGGAACGGCCAAAGGAACTGATGGAGTAACAAGTGCAAGTGGCCTGGTCTTTACGGCGGCGACGAACCCGTTTGGTTCTGTAACGACTTCGGATTGCCTGAATATCGTGGAAATAGGAACGGGGGCAACTCTCGGAGTCTATGCGATTGCCTCCGTTGATGGTGCGGGGCAGATTACCCTTGCCACCAGTGCGGGGGCGAGCAAGACGGGAATCGACTACTGCATCGTCCTCGGTACGGACTTCACCCTTGGGTCGGGGAGTCCAGCGATAGACGTAGGTTTGGATGCCGCGACGGTTTTTGCGGTGACGGTGTAGAATGTCGAATATAGCTATCGGGGCATCTCAGGAAACTGGTTGGAACATCGGCGCTTCGCAGATTGAAGTTGGCGCTACGACCTCAACTTCCAGCACCACCACTACGACCAGTTCGACATCTTCGACAACTTCATCGACGGCCTCAAGTTCTTCATCGACGACTTCTTCCAGCTCGTCAACGGCTTCGTCGAGTACGACTTCGACGAGCAGTACCGCATCAAGCACATCGAGTACGTCAACATCATCAAGTAGTACGACGGCAAGTTCGTCCTCGACAACAAGCTCGACAAGCTCATCAACAACGACGGCCTCTACGTCAAGCTCCACAACTTCGACCAGCACAACCGCCTCGACGAGTTCGAGTACGTCATCGACGACCTCTACTGGTTCGTCCAGCACGACAACCAGCACATCAAGCTCGACTTCATCAACCACAAGCACCGCGAGTTCGTCATCTTCGACAACTTCGACCAGCACAACCGGCTCAACAAGTTCGACATCTTCAAGCACGACGAGTTCGACATCTTCAAGCACGACGAGTTCGACATCGAGCACGGCGTCGTCGTCCTCCACCACAAGCTCGTCATCAAGCACGGCGTCGTCGTCCTCAACGTCATCAAGTACATCGAGCACGTCGTCATCGTCGTCCACAACAACCACTTCGACGACCGCCACTGCCTCAACAAGCACCTCCTCGACGACATCAACGACGACGACCGCCTTCGATTGCGAATATGAAGTCGGCCAACTCTGGATCGCTGTCCACGCCTTACAAGCCGCCGACGTTGTGATAAACGCCCGCCTTGACGCACTTGAAACGGCTCAACACGAAATCATAAATGTCTTTGATGATACCCCCGAACAAGAGGCGACCGGCGGTACGAAGGGCACGCAGGTTATCGGCACAGGATCAAGGGGAGTCTATCCCAGGAGATAAGGAATATGAACTATCCGATCATATCATTCAACGCGGGCGAACTTAGTCCCCTAATCGACGCAAGAAGCGACGTTGATAAGTACAAATTCGGATGCCGAACACTTGAGAATATGATCCCGCGAATCTACGGCCCTGCGGAACGGCGACCGGGTACGAAGTACAAAGACCCCGTGACAGGCCTTGCCCGGATATGGCCCTTCATCTATTCCAATACCATCGCCTATCTCCTTCTCTTCGAGGACAAGAAGGTGTACTTCTACTACAATGGGGCGCAGGTATTAAGCGGCGCGGGCGGGCGGCTGACCGTAGTTACCCCGTATCTGGCGGCGGACTTGGCGACCCTCCAATTCAAACAGTGCAACGATGTAATGTGGATTACGCATCCCTCATATCCACCCTACAAACTCAGTAGGACAAGCGCAACTGCCTTTTCATTGACGGCAATCACGTTCGAGTTGGGTCCCTTCAAGAAGCGAAACGATCTCGAAGTGGCCGATGCAAAGACAATGAAACCATCCGTCACGACGGGAAACGGAACACTGACTTGCACCGCCGCCTTCTTCAACGCCGGCCACGTGGGCGCTTTGTTCAGCGTCGTTCAGCCGAGAGTGAACACATCCGTAATCGGCCATAAACATCATGACGAGATTTCCCCAACGGGCGTCATCGGTTCATCCATCCTTGTCGAGGGGACATTCTCATTCGTAACCGGGAATACTTGGAAGGGGACGGTCGTACTCGAAAGGAGTATTGACGATGCGACTTGGGAGACGTACAGAACATGGACCAATCAGGTTCAATATACGGGGACCGAAGAAGAACAAAATGTTTTCTACCGAGTCAACGTCACTTCGCTTTCGTCGGGAACCATCGAAGCGACTTTGACCGTCAATAGCAGCACGCAGGAGGGAATGTGCCGGATTACCGCGACGGACCCGTGGAGCACGACGGTCGTTAATATGACGGTAGTGAAGAACTTCGCATCGGTGAACGCCGACGTTCGCTGGTCTGAGGGTTCCTGGTCGGCGTATAGGGGATACCCGTGCGCAATGACATTCTTTGGGGATCGGGCCATCTACGCTGGCAGTCCACACCAACCGCAAAGCGTCTGGTTCTCGGCGGTCGGCGACTACGAGTATTTCTACGAGGGCACTTACGACGACTCGGCCTTCTGGCTGACTATGGCTTCGGAACAACGCAATTCGATTCAGTGGATTGCGGCGCTGGAGGCCCTGATTGTCGGCACGACGGCAAGTGAATGGCGAATCCGCTCCAATACTTATGAAGAGCCTATAACGCCGACGAACTTCTCGATGAAGCAACAGACGAGTTACGGCAGTAAGGCGATTCAGGCCCTGCCGGTGAATGATGTTATTCTCTTTGTTGATTTCGTGGGTAGGAAGGTCCGAGAGGCGACTTACAACGGCGAGAAGGACAAATACGTTGCCCCCGACCTGACTGCACTGGCCGAGCATATCACCGAGGGCGGGATAACGGCAATCGCTCATCAGAAGAACCCCGATTCAATTCTCTGGGCGGTTCGGGCCGATGGGACGCTTCTCTCTATGTGCTACGAGAGAGAACAGAACGTAGTAGGATGGGCCAGACATCTCACCCCTGCAGTCGTCGAGGCGGATGAGACCGTATATGGCGGATTCATCATTCTCGGCATAGGGGTTTACAAATACTGCGAAGTAGGAATTGCCGCCACTATTGCAAAAGTAACTGTCTCCGACTCGCTTGCAGTGGCCGCGTCTATGGCCGTTGAGATACCCGATATGCCCGACGAGATAGAAGAACCCGATGACGCAACGGCAGTTCCAACTCTGGCCGTTGAAGCGCCTGATTACGAATTACCAGCCGCCGGCAGTATGGCGGTCGATATAATAACGACTGTTGTATAAGGATTCAATTATGAAAAAGCTAAACCATAGTATCGGCTCAAGGGCAAAAATGGGCATCGTTAAGACAAAGAATATCCGCGTGGAAAGCAGGGTGGGGTTGGACATAGATATAACCGTCAGGAGGCCGGACGGGTCGGTGCGCCTTGAGAAAACAGAGGAAGGCCATTCCTTCCTGGCGAATTTTATCAAGACGTTCTACGCCGCCGCAATGATGCACCATGCCCCCAATGTTGACGGGGCGGCGATGACGCTTACGGATACCGGCGGAACTGCAAGGGCTGGAAATACGGGAACCTGTGAGACAGTATGGGGCCAGCCGACGTTAATGAGTTGCAACGCGCTGGTTGCGGATTCGACATACGGAGTTCTGGTTGGCACAGACACCGGGGCGGTCTATCCGAAGGATATAGCCAATTACAAACTTGGCACACAAATAGCGCATGGGACGGGGGCGGGACAACTGAGTCATAGCAACCACAGCATCGTAGGGTCAAGTGTGACCGCGACAGACTCTATCGCCGGAATAACGCGCACCTTCGCTAATGTCTCCGGCGGGTCTATTACCGTAAATGAAATCGGGTTGGCGACGAAGATGTATTGGGACATGGCGTATAGGTACTTCATGATCATCCGGGACTTGCTGGCGGCCCCGGTAGTCGTTGCGCACGGGGAGTCCTTGACCATTTCATACAGAATCAAATGCACCATCACCACGAACGTCGGCGGTTTTATTCGGCAATTCGTATCGCTGATGGCGAGACAGTGGGCGCAGGTTGCCGATATATGCAAGGACACTGCGGGTCAAATTATTACACTGGGGCCAGGTTATTTCTCCTTTCGGATGGCTTCCACCGGCGGTTACGGCAGGCAATTCCAATATTCATCAAGCTCGTTAGAGAACAAGGGTGAAGCCGACAATATGGGCATCGTCATCGGCACGGACGGGTCCGTGGTCAGTCCTGCCCACTACAATATGATTGCCCAAATCAGGAGCGGGGAAATTGCCGGAACGATGATGTACTACGGCACGGCGGTTTATGGCTGCGAAATCAACGTGGGCGCGGATACCGCCTTCTTCCTGGTGGAGGCTATGTTCAAAAACGTCAGCGGTGGGACAATAACAGTCAATGAAGTCGGCCTGGTTTGTCAGGGACTAATTCCCAATGACAGTTATCCGAACGCAAATCTATACTGCATTGCCCGTAACAAGGTGGCGGCAACGGCGGTCGCCGACGACGAGACGCTTCGAGTGACTTATACGATCTCGATAGCGACATAGGAGAATACGATGGCATACCACAAATTTCTCGATGTAGCAGTAATCCCAAGCGCAACCGAAGATGAGGTCTGGGTGATCGTTGAGCGAGTTATCGACGGTGTGACGGTATCTTATCTCGAACAGATGCAACCGAGGGATTACGGCGATTTGGAGGATGCTTGGTTCGTAGATTCTGGAATATCCTTCGCGGGCGCACCTACTGGCGTCTTGATAGGACTGGACCATTTGGAGGGAGAGACGGTATCCGTATTTTCAGGCGGAGTTTTTGTGGCAAATAGAATCGTTACGGACGGCGAAGTAACCTTAGAGGAGTCGGTAACTCAAGCCATCGTCGGCCTTCCATACCGATACAAACTCAAGCCGATGCGGTTCGATATAGGCAATCAGTTCCAGACTACGAAGGGTTCGCTCAAGAGGTTTGCCGAACTGGTTATTTCGTTCTTCGAGAGTTCGGGGGCGAAATACGGCGTCGATGCCGATAATCTGTTTGACATAAGCGACTGGCCGGATACTGGATTATATACCGGCGATGTTGTGGTGGCGCACGAAGGCGGGTTCGATGTCGAGGATAGTGTGATTATCACTGGCGATGAGCCGTTGCCTTGCGTCGTGCGAGCAATGATACCAAGAATCGAAAAGACTGGCAGGTAGTATTATGGGAACGGGACTACTGATGGCCTACGCTCAGATTAAACAAGGTCAGGCGGCTGAGGCTCAGGCCGAGGGCGAGCAGGCGATGGCGGAGTACAATGAGAAAATCTCCGAGCAGAACGCTAAGGCGACCGAATTGAAGACAACATTCGAGCAGTGGAGGCAAGCAAAGGCCGGGCAGAGGGTATTGGGTACGTTGCGGGCACGCTTGGGAGGTTCGGGGGCGATGACGGAGGAAGGAGCGCCTCTATCCCTTGTGACGGAACAGGCAGGCGAACTGGCGTTGGAGAACGCCCTGATCGGGTATGAAGGACAGGTTATGGCGGGGCAGTATAGGTCCCAGGCAAGTTTGTATGGTATGGAAGCGGAGATAGCCGGCACGCGGGCGCGATATGCTATGCGCATCGCCTATGCGAATGCTGCGGGCACGTTACTAACTGGTTTTGGTGCGGCTCCAAATATGGGAATGGGTAGTTCAAGCGGTTCAACTGGTTCGGCGACGGCAACCGGGTCACGCGGATACGGTGGAACAATGGGCGGCGGACCGACAGGTGGATATTCTCGTTCTTATTGGTGAGGTTAAACAATGGCTGGACGATTTCCGATTTATCATACAGAAAAGACGATGCCCGGAAAGGTGGGGGCGGTTACGGGTCAAGTCAAGTTCGATACCGGGGCGGGAGAATTTGCCCGGGCGGTAGGGCAGGTCGGCCAGCAGATGTGGCAGGTGCAGGCCCAGACGGAGTTCGCCGCCGCAACGATGAAGTATCGGCGCGAGGCAAATGCCCTTGAGGTCCGGCTCGAGTCCATCGGCGACGAAACAGAGTATCAAGAGGAGTCGCAGAAGTTTTTCGATACCGTTCAGGACTTCGAGATAAAAAATGGGTTGGCCGCCCGGAAGTTTCAGGACTTCCTCGCCCTCGCTCTGCCGGAAACCGAAAATTATATCGCGCGCAAGACCCAACAGCGAATCAAAGAGAATTGGTGGAGCGGACTCTTTGAAGCCGAGGCGGAGGCGGAGCGAACCGGCGTGTTGAGCGGGGCCGAGAATTACATGCGCCTGGGCGAACAAGCCGGAATGATAGACGACGCCACGATGACCCAAAGCTTGACTGAATTGAGGCATAAGGCCGAGAGACACCGCGCAGGCAGTATGGCTATGAATGATCCAGAGGCTTTTGAAAAGCTGATTCACGGCGACAAGATTGACGGGTTTGTGACTTTCGATCACGGCGATGTTCAGGATATGCGCTCTATCATGCAGGGTCAAAAGACATACAACCAACATCGGGAAGAACTGGCCAATGACAGCCTCTATCAGCAAGTTACTCAGATGGCTTTGGAGGACAAGAGTTATCAAGAAGTCAAAAACACAATCTTGCCGCGCACTGATGTCACGCCAATTCAAAAGACGAAAATACTCAATACGTTTCTCAATGCCCAGAAGATGATGCAGGACGGTGGGCCTAACCCCTGGACAGCCACACAAGATTACGCCGCCTTAACGAAGTTGGTGCGCAAGATAGAGGACCCGACAGTCAAAGTATCGTTGTCCGATTTGCATGAAGCCTGGCTGAAAGGGGACAGACCGAATTGGAGTTTCGACCATCAGCAGATGCTCAAGAACATGCTTGAAGAGCGAAGTCGGCCAACAGCGGAAAACGCCGAAACAACTCAAAGACTAAAAGAACTGACCAACCTGATTGAGGCGTCGGCGGGGCGCATGGGCGCGACTGTGGCGAGTATGGAAGTAACTCAAGTGGCCCAAATCAAGGCGAGGGATTTATTGACTGAAAGAATCAGGCAGAGCAAAGAGAAGGGCGAGCCACTACGGGGTATAGACTTACAAAGAGCCATGCTTGAAACTCATCGGTTGATTAGGACGGAACTTGAACAAGCGACTCCTATGGAAATGATCCTGCCGAGCGAAAGCGAATGGGAGCGATACGAAAAAACGGGCGGCATGGAGTTAGAAGGGCGTACTGCCTATTTTCAACAAGCGCAGAAACCGGCCAGTAAACAAATCTTCTATGAAAGAATCGGCAGAATGAAGGGGCAGGGAAAAACGAAGGAGGCTGCCGAATACTACGATAGATGGAGGGACTACTTTGACTAAAGAACGACTACTTGGCTTTGACGAAATTCCAACGATAACAGACGATCTGAATGTAGCCGAACAAGATGATAATAACGTCTTGCCATTTGAGTCTATTCCCCCCATTGCACCCGTATTCGATCCGGACGAAGACGAAAAAGAAATCAACGATAGTCTCGATGATATTATGGCGACGGAATTTGACACGCCGAAGGTTGTTACTCTTCGAGACAAGGCGCGCAAGGTATTGAACTTGGTGCATACCGGACCATTCGGAACTGGCGGCACAAAGACAAAATCAGAAATGACTCTTGCCGATGATTTGATAAATGCCGGCAAGGAAATGACTACGAATTTGAAGATCGGCGGATACCGCCTACTCGCTTCTGCGGCTGCGAATCTCAAACGGCGGGGGATGCAGTTCATGTACGCTACCGGTTATCCGCTCTATCTCGGCCTATCGAAAAGCGATAAAGAACTGTTGGGAATTGATAGTTACGAGCAACTTATTCGGGGTTATTGGGAAGTGCTCGGCAAAGTTCCCCAAGATGTCCCTGATCCCGTGCCTGGAATTTCAATTCCGGTCAGTATTGCCGATATGCCCATAATGCAATCGCCGCCGCCGTTGCCTCTTTATGAAAGGACGGGTGTTCCCCACGTGCCCGGTGCGTTTGCCGGCGCGGTTCTGGACGCCGCGGCAAAAATGCCCGACGCCCAACGGATATATTGGGAATACAAGGCAGGCGAACTTGGAGAAAGACAAGCGCGATTTAGTTATAGTCAAGCGCCGATTACGCGCATATCGCGGGCCGTTGTTCAGGGAGGATTGCCTTCTTACGGCATTAGTCTTGGCGTAAGTCTTTTGACTGGCGATTATGTGTTTGGTTTGTTCGTTTTGGGCGAAACTGCCGGCGGAGAAGGCTTCCAAAACCAACTCGATAAAGGTTCTGGCCTAATAAAAGCTGGGGTATTGGGCGAATTGATTGAAGCTGCCGAAATTGGCGGCGAACTACTTGTTTTTCCGAAAGTAGTCAAGGGATTTGCCAAGGGTATTCCGTTGCGTGAATTTCTCGTTATTGTGGCGGAAAACACGGGTCAGGAAGGTGTTACTGGCTTTGCACAGAGATTTCTCGAAGTATTCGGTGAAGCTACAAGTAAAGGTCTTTCGATTGGTCAAGCGGCTCAACTTGCTATAGCAGAGGGTGTTAAAGCAATCCCCGAAAATGCTGTTGTTGGCGGCATACTGGCGGGTGGCGGTGCTGGGACGGCGATTACAACGCACGCGGTACGTGGTTGGATTACTGGTGATGCCGTTGGGCCAGTTGCGCCAATGGAAGTCCAAGAACCCACCATGAAGGCGCAGGAAGGGGGCGAGAAGGCCCTCGGCGTTGTGCAGGAGCCTCGAACTGCCGTTGAGGCTACCGTTACTACCCCCCAGGGTGAGATAGCCCCGGCTGCGGAAGAAGGAAAACGGCAAATAATCGAAAGTCAAGGGGACGTTACCGACACCATCCATAGAATCCTAAGAGAGCAATTTCCCATACCATCACGGTCGGCCAAAAGTGAGGCGGCATATTTTGATAATGGCCAAATACGCATACGGGTAGCTGAGCACCCCGTTGTTTATCCTGAGTCCGATGTCGATATAGTCATCGGTATCGGGGAAAATGCTGGTCCTGATTCTGACTTGGTGTTTAGGGAGGGCGAAGTTTCTGAGGCGACAATATATGAACGACTTATTCCAGCGATAGAGAAAGCAACACTAAGACATGAAATTCAATATGCGATTGATAACGATGAAACTTTGGGCAAAAAGACCACATTGCTCGCCCAGAAGTATCCTAAAGTCCTCGCCGAATATCCAGACTTAGCCAAGCCCGCCCCGGCTGCGGAGAAGGCAGAGGAAGCCCCTGCGCCAGAGGGAAAACCAACTGAACTGCCAGGGGGGGGAGTGGATTTTTGGACTGCTGCAAGGAACGCTATCGCCAACTGGCAGGACGCGGCACCGGCGGTGGAAGACCAGAAAAAGGCGAGTCGCAGGCGCAAACTGGGTGCATTTGGCGCTACTATTCGATACCTAATAGAAAAGAGGGTAAATGTACGAGAGGTAGTCGCCCGTGCCGCAACCAAACTGAGAGGTCAAGATGCAATATATGACAAAGTGTATATGGGCCTTGAGGATATTCTGCAACCCTGGATGATCGATGCTGCATACGCCGACATCAATACGAATCCCAATATATCGGACTGGGATCGATTACATTTATCTTTTATGGGAGAAGGGGCCTTCGACAAACTGGTGGCAGGGCGTTATTTGACCGAAGGCGATTACCTAAACATACAAAAGTGGCGACCGGAACTTGCAAAGGCGGCGAAGGATAGCGGCAAGGTTCAAAAGACCGGCATACCGAGGCGGATTGTCGAAATATGGCGGGCGGGACTTCTGACCGGCATTAAGACAACTATGCTAAATGAGTTGAGTAATTTGTCGCACGCAATAACTGAACTGGCAAAAGATATGCCGGGAGCCGGAATTGATATTCTGCAAAGTATTTTTACCGGCGACCGTACCCTTGCCCTCACCTTACGAGGAGTGCCGCAAGCTGTATTGGATGGTTTCAAAAAGGGATGGACTTATCTCAGGACGGGATATGACGAAAGAGATATTGGAGTCAAACTTGATTATGCGCCACAGTATTGGGGCGAAAACCGGATATGGAAAGCCTTAAAAGCATATCATGACGCAATCTTTCGTCTAATGGGGGCGGAAGATCAACCTTTCTTTTATGGGGCCTTTGCGCGTTCTTTGGCAAATCAAGCCGCCGCCCGCGGGATGAATAAGAGGCTAACGGGCGAAAAACTGAAGGCGTTTATTGATAAGATGACAAGTGATCCTACCGAAACAATGTTGAAAACCGCAAGTCTCGACGCTCAAACGGCGGTCTTTCAAAACAAAACGAAATTAGGCGACATCGGGGCGGAGATTCAAAAAAAGGGCGGATTGTTGTTTGTCCCGTTTAGTCGAACCCCGACGGCTGTGGCGATGCAAATCGTCAACTACAGTCCCGTTGGGGCATTGGCGGAAGTGGCTCGGCAAATAAGCGCGGGGAAGTACAATCAACGACTGATTTCGCAGGCTTTTGGCAGGTCTGTATTAGGTATCGCTCCTTTATACATCGGCGGGTTGCTTATGAAGGCCGGGTTAATGACCCTCGACTGGCCTGACAACGAAAGAGAACGCGAAGTATGGAAAGCAGAAAACAGAAAACCGTTTGCTGTTGAAGTCAACAACAAGTGGCGATCCGCTTATGTGTTGGGTCCATTTGGTAATTTATTGTTAATAGGTGGCTATTTTCAAAATGCCTATACACAAACGGGAAGCCCAACGGAGGCCATAGCCGTAGCAGTGGGTGGAGCCGGCAAGTCCCTTGTCGAGCAGACATTCCTACGCGGCATAGAAAGTCTTACCAATGTTCTGACTGATCCTGATCGTTCTGCGGAACTATTCTTCTCTAATCTGGCCGGATCACTTGTGCCTACGTTAGTTGCCGACATTGCCAGGGCTACCGATACCACGGAACGGCGCGCCCAATGGGAAGAACGAATCCTAAACCGACTCCCCGGCGCAAGGGAAACGCTTGAACCACAAATAGATGTACTTGGGCAAGACTTACCCCGATATGGCGGAAATGTGCTTGAAGTAATGGCCGATCCTACGAGACCGTGTAAAATACGTCACGATATTGTGGTTGATGAACTCCGGGCACTCTGGGATAGAGGCGTAAAAGTCGCACCAACCCAATTAGGAACGAGAAAAGGGTTTAAGATTTTAAGCGACGAAGAAAATACCGAACTGTGGCGCAGAGCGGGTACACTTACCTATGCCAGTGTCTTAACCATAATGCAAACTCCATATTATCAAAAAGTGTGGACGGACGAGAACAAAGGAACAATGATAGAGAGGGTTGTTAAGGAAGCGAAGGATATTGCCCGCGCAGAAATGGTTAAGACAAAATTACAGCAAGGCGTCAAGGTAGAGGAATTAACAAAGGATGGTCTGCTTACGCAGGATGTAGAGAGGTATTTAAGAAGGTAGGAATATGAGATGAGCGAAGACGAGAAGATGTACGAACTGATCTGCAAGGACAGGTTCGATAAGATGGAAGAGTTGCAGCACGAAACTATCGGCCTTCTCCGGGGCAAGAACGGCGACCCGGGCGTCCTCGATGATGTGCG
>Ga0315288_10006701_pt1 | contig 14602 bp, 11 predicted proteins | sample YL17G11_20_MG_FD_203454 | JGI IMG/M metagenome (GOLD analysis project Ga0315288, IMG submission 203454) | Sediment microbial communities from Yellowstone Lake, YNP, Wyoming, USA - YL17G11_20 | ecosystem: Environmental > Aquatic > Freshwater > Lake > Sediment | place: USA: Wyoming | collected... | reverse complement strand
ATTTTGCGGAGCGGGACGGATAGAAAGGCTATTCTCTGAAATCCCCCCAACCCCCCTTTGCCAAAGGGGGGCGAAGGGGGGATTTCTGGGAGGCGCGTGCCTTCGGGGAAAACTTACCTTTTGGTTGGTGGGGGAATCTCTCTCCGGAAGAAATGATGGCGGATAAGGGGAAAGGCCCTTTCCTTCCTTAAAATACCTTGTTTCCCGACTAAAAATACAGGATTCACCCCATTCTCATCACCCTCCTGATCTAGTATTTTGAATTCATACTTCCCCGCTGGAATCCTGAGTCTCCATGAAAACTATTTCTTTGCTCCGACGCCAGTTTTTAGCCCTTTCCGCCATGGGGGGGCTCTATTTTCTAGCCGGAAAAACCCACATTACTTTCGCACAAGCGAGAAAGGAGTCCAAGATGCCCTACACCGCCAAAGATTACAGCAAACTCATCGGGATGGAGGGTTTCGGCGAAACCCTGCTGAAGAATCACTTCACCCTGTACCAAGGGTATGTGACCAACACCAACAAGCTGATGGAGACTCTGGCTCAGATGCGGAAGGAGGGGAAGACCGCCACCCCCGAATTCGCCGAACTGAAGAGACGGTTCGGCTGGGAGTTCAACGGAATGAGGCTTCACGAGTACTACTTTGAGAACCTGGGGGGCAAGGGAGCCGTCGACAAGGGCGGCAAACTTTTAAAGAAGATCTCCGAATCCTTCGGAAGCTACGAAGAGTGGGAGAAGGATTTTAAGGCGGTGGGAACCATGAGGGGAATCGGCTGGGCCATCCTCTACCAGGACAGCGCCTCCGGGGCCCTCTGCAACTGCTGGATCAACGAGCATGATGGGGGCCACCTGGCCGGATGCAACCCCATCCTCATCCTGGATGTTTTCGAGCATGCCTTCATGATCGACTACGGTCTGAAGAGACCCGATTACATCGCCGCCTTCTTCAAGAATATCGACTGGAAGGCCGCGGAGGGAAGGCTGAAGTAAACTTTTCTTCGACAGAAAAAAGGGGCCTTCTCCCCCCTGAAGTCAGGGAATGCGGCGAAGGCCCCTTTTTTTATTCTCTTCCTTCTCCAAAGTACGGAAGGAACATTAAAGAAGGGTAACCCTTTACCTATTTGAAAAAGGTAACTTTGACCTTTTGAAAAGATTCACCAGAAATCCCCCCTGCCCCCCTTTACAAAAGGGGGGTTGGGGGGGATTTCAGCGATGGGTATCCCAATCGACATGGCTTTGATATGATTTTCAAACGGTTATATTGATACAAAGAAGGTTATTTTTTAGGCGGAACCACCGGCCTTTTCATCTCAAATATATTCGTCGTCCGGCAGTAAAAATCTCCGCCCATCCGCCCGATCGTCTTCAGCCTGGAAGATTGAATCTCCCCATCCGCCCAGAATTCATCCTTTACATGGACCTGGATCACTTCCCCGATTACGAAGTTATTAATGCTAGGGAATTCTCCATACTCCAAGATCTGGAGCAAACGGCATTCCATCCTAACCGGAGATTCGGCCACCATCGGGGCTTTCACCAACTCGGCCTTCTCGGGGGTCAACTTCGCCACCTGGAATTCATCAACCTCGGGGGGATATTCACCTGCCGTCTGATTCATGGCCTCGGCCAGGGATTCGGTAACCACGTTGATGACAAAATCCTTGGAAAACTCAATATTAACCAGGGTATCCTTCTTATTTCCATCCCTCTTCCGGCCGATGCCTACCCCCACGATGGCCGGCTTGGCAGACATGGGGATGAAGAAACTATAGGGGGCAAGATTGTAAATCCCGTTCTCCCCTACGGTGGAAATAAAAGCGATGGGCCGCGGCAGGGCTGCCCCCACCATAATGTCATGGGAGGTCTTACGGTCTAACGCATCCGGGTCTATTTTCATCTCTCTCCCCCTACAAGTTGCCAATCGATTCTTTAAAAACCCCCCCTTCCCGGAAAAAGGATGAAAAGCAGGGGGGTCGATTCCAGGATCGATTCTTCTATTTCTTCCCCAGTTCTTCGACCAGGAGGGGAAGGATCTTGCGGAAATCGGCCACGGCTCCCAGGTCGGCAGACTGAAAGATGGCCGCATTCGGGTCCTGGTTGATGGCGATGATCGTTTGGGCATCCTGGATCCCCACCACGTGCTGGATGACCCCCGAGATGCCGACCCCGATATAGAGCTTGGGCCGGATGGTCTTGCCGCTCTGGCCGATCATCTGTTCCTCGGAGATCCATCCTTCGTCCAGGGGGGGACGCGTCCCTCCCACGGCGGCCTGCAGCGTCTCTCCCAGTTTTTCTATCCACTTCCAGTCTTCGCCGTTGCCGATCCCGGCCCCTCCCGCCACTACGACCTCGGCTTCTTCGATCGACCGGGAAGGCTTTTTCTCCCAATGGACCTCGATTACTTTCTGCCTCCGGTCCTCGGGCTGAATTTCAACGATCCGCTCCTCGATGATGCCCCCCGTTTGGCAAGGTTCTCCCCGGCGGTAGACTCCCGGCCGAACCGTGGCCATCTGGGGGCGATGCTTCGGGCAAAGGATGGTGGCCATGACTTTCCCGCCAAAAGCGGGAACCACTTGCATGAGCTCTCCCCGGGAATTGATGTCCAGCTGGGTGCAGTGGGCGGAAAGGCCGGTATTGACCCGGATGGCCGTCCGGGCGGCCAGGTCAGTTCCCACGGAGGTTGCCGGGAGAAGAAAAATCTCGGGTTTGCCTTCAGCGATCAACCGGCTGATCACGCGGGTATAGGGTAGGGTCAGATATTTTTCCAGAGAAGGGTGATCCGCCAGAAGAACCCGGCCCGCGCCATAGGCCAGCAAGTCCTGGGAGATCCCTTTGACTCCGTGCCCGAGAAGGAGGGCTACAACTTCGGCCCCTCCCCTCTTCAAAGAAAGCTGCTTCGCCGCAGCCAAAAGCTCAAAGGAGACCTCGGCCACACAGCCTTCTTCCTGTTCAATGAAAACCCAGATCCCTTTCCAATCCTCCAATTTTTTCACAAGAACTCTTCGACGGCGGACCGAAGACCGCTGACCGCCGCCAGGATAGAAATCGTTCAGCCGTCTACGGTCATCGGTCGTCGGTCGTTTTAGCCCAGTGCTTGCCGGATCTTCCGGATGATTTCCGGTACCATCTCCTCAGGCTCCCCCTTGAGCATCTCCGCCTTCCGTTTCATCTCCGGCAGGAAGACATCGCCGGTTTGGGTGGGGGATCCGCTGAACCCGACTTCCTCCGGCTGGATTCCCAGTTCCGGCGCGGACCAGACGATCAGAGGTTTCGTTTCCGCCTCCATCACCCCCAGCAGGGAAGTAAAACGGGGAGTGTTGATGTCCCGGGTCACGGTGATCAAAGCCGGAAGGTTCGACTCCATGATCCGGTTGCCCAGTTCAACCATGCTTCGGGTCCGCAGGATTCCGCCTTCCAGGCTCTCGACCGCCACGACCCGGCTGACATGGGGGATTCCCAGATATTCAGCCAGCTGCGCTCCCACGTGACCCGTCGATCCGTCCAGGCTCCATTCCCCGCAGAGAACCAGGTCAACCTTTCCCCATTTCTGAATTCCCCTGGCCAGAACGAGAGAAGTGGCCCAGGTGTCGGACCCGGCGAATACCCGGTCGCTCAGGAGGCAGGCTTCATCCGCTCCCATGGCCAGGGCCTCCACCAGGTTGTCCCGGGCGGAGGCAGGAGCCATGGCCATGACCACCACTTTCCCACCGCGTTTTTCTCGGATCCGGAGCCCTTCTTCCAGGGCCCGCCTGTCCAGAGGCCCCAGAACGCTGGGAATCCCTTCCCGGCGCAGGGCCTTGGTCTGGGGGTCCAGCTGGATGCTGTCCCAGCGCTTGGGATCCGGCGCCGGCTTGACGCAGACAATAATATTCATTCTAAAAACCCATTAGCCACAGAGGACACAGAGATCACCGAGAAAAATTCCAAAACCCAAGCACCCAATTCTAAATAAGGACTAAACTCCTAAACCTGTGTTTGATTTATGAATTTGGGATTGGGATTTTGGAATTTGATATTTATCAACCTCTGTGTCCTCTGTGCCCTCTGTGGCTAAAATGCTTTATTTGAAAGAAGTCAGGGCTTTGCGGGCCATGACGATCCGCTGGATCTCCGAGGTGCCCGCCGAAGCGATCAGGATTTCCGCGTCGCGGTAGTACCGCTGCACCGGGTATTCCATCATGTACCCGTATCCGCCGTGAATGTCCACGGCCTTCTTAGCGCAGCGCACTGCGGCCTCCGTGGCGTAGTACTTGGCCATGGCCATGTCCGTGTCGCAGCGGACTTTCTGGTCCTTGAGCCAGGCGGCCCGGTAGGCCAGCAGGCGGCTGGTTTCCAGGTCCATGTAGATGTCCGCGATCATCCACTGGATGGCCTGGTGCTGGCTGATGGGTTTGCCCCCCAGGAGCCTCTCGTTGGCGAATTTCACCGAGGCTTCCAGGCAGGCGTTGATGACCCCCAGGCCGCATCCCGCCATCCCGGCCCGTCCTACTTCGCTGATGGCGGCCATGGAGACTTTCAACCCGTCTCCCTCATTCCCGAGCAGATTTTCCCGGGGGACGGCGCAGTTCTCCATGACAATCTCACCCGTGTTGCACCCGTGGAGGCCGAATTTTTTCTCCTTCCGCCCAAGCTTGAATCCCGGAAAGGCCTTCTCCACGATGAAGGCGCTGAAGCCCTTAGGGCCTTCGCCCGTCTTGGCCATGATGGTCAAGACATCGGCCACGTGGCCGTGGGTGATGAAGCACTTCCGGCCGTTGAGAATGTAGCTGTCCCCCTGCAGCTTGGCGGTGGTCTGAATGCCCGTGGGATCCGACCCGCCCGTGGCCTCGGTTACGGCGATGGTGGACAGGCTTTCCCCTTTGGCCATGGCCGGCAGGTATTTTTTCTTCTGGGCTTCCTTGCCGAAATCCACGATGGGCACCGTTCCCAGATGGAAGATCTGCAGGGCCATGGCCATGGCCGCCGAAACCCGCCCCACTTCTTCCAGCATGATCATCCGGGCCAGATTTCCCAATGCGGTTCCCCCGAACTCTTTGGGGATGAGCACGCCCAGGTACAGCTGTTTGGACATCTCCTGGTAAAGGCCCCAGGGGATATCATCCGTCTCTTCCATGTGCTGGACCTTGGGAGCGATGGCCCCTTCGGCGAATTCCCGCACGCTTTTTCTGAGCAGTTCCTGCTGGGGTGAAAACTGAAAATCCATAATCATTCCTCCTTAAAATATTTTTTCTGACCTATGGTCTGCTTTTCCAGGTCAAAATGCAAGTTCGGATTCTTATACCACTTTGCAGGTGCCGTGACAAGACACCCGGCAAAAAAAGAGGCAAGAAGAAAAAAATCGCTTTCTTTCTTCTTGCCCCAATCCTCAAGCAGAGCCTCAAGGCCTTTGAGGCCGGTCTGGGAGCGAAGCGTTCATCAGGAAGGAGTTCCCTGCCCCTCGGCGGGTTTCTCCCCTTGCGCTTTTTGGGCCTTCCTCTTCGTGTAGGTCCGATAGCCGAAGAACCCGACGCAGGCCAACACGGCGAGGATCAGGCCGGCCCCGTAGAGGAAGCGCAGGAGGAAAGGAACCGGTTGCTCCCAGAAGGAAACTTTGAAATGGATCGGTCCTAAAAGGAGCGGCTTGGAAGTTGAAAGATCATGGCATTTGACGCAGGAAGGGCTGGGGCCTTTTTTTTGCGGATGCCCCGCATTCTCCGGATGGCAGTTGGCGCATCCCTGGGTGTGATAACTTTCTCCCAGGTCGGTCTTAGGGTGGCCCATGATCCGGTAGGTGGCCAGGGCCATAAAGAAGCCCTTCGGCGGTTTGGCGACATCATGACACTTGCCGCAGGCTTCCGGCAGGCGGGAAGCCTTTACCGGCGATTGCGGGTCGGCGATCTTGCGCATGTAATGGGAAGTATGGCAATCCTGGCATTTGGGGGCCCGTTCCATGCCGCTTTCGAGCATCATCCCATGGGCCGTCTGCTTGTAGGCCTCCGCCGAATCCTGGTGACAGTTGACGCATCCGACCTCGGGAAATCCCTCCGCGGGATGGACGTTAGGCTTGGCTTCCTGGTGGCAGTCCGTGCATCCCATCCCGGCCGCCCCGTGGACCGATGCGGCAAAGGCCTTTTCGTCCACGTGGAGGGCAAGGAGGGAGCCGTCCTTCTTCCCCTTGCTGAGTTTGGGGTTCTGGTGACACTTGAAACATTCCGCGTTATCGGCGGCCAGGGCAGCGCCGACCCAGAAGAAGCATAAAGCCAAAATCGGGAACAGCGTTCGACTGAATTGCCCAAGGCTCCGAGTTTCCCTTCTGACCATTTCCGTGTCCTCTCTTCGAATACCGTGAAAGGTGAGTGGTGAGGAGTAAGGGGGAAAAGGCCCCGCTTTATCCCACCGCTTTTTGTCCCGTGCTTGCCGCCCCGGCGGGAGAGTCCATGGCCTGGACCACCAGCTCGCTCAGGTCCAGGGCGGCCATGGATTCCTCCAGCCCCTTCTCCTTGATTCCGTCGCCGATCATGGTCAGGCAGTAGGGGCAGGCGGTCCCCACCAGGCTGGCCTTGGTCTGGACGGCCTGATCCGTGCGGAGCTGGTTGATCCGGGTTCCGAGCTTCTCCTCCATCCACATGCGGCCGCCCCCGGCCCCGCAGCAGAAGCTGCGGATGTGGTTGCGCTCCATCTCCACCAGTTTCAGGCCCGGGATGGCCTGGAGCACGCGCCGCGGCTCTTCATAGACCTCGTTGGCCCGTCCCAGGTAGCAGGAATCATGGTAGGTAATCACTTTTTCCAGGGGCTTCTTCAGCTTCAGCTTTCCACTCCCCAAAACATCCGCCAGGAACTGGGTATAATGGAAGACCTCGTACTTACCCCCGAACTGGGGATATTCGTTCTTGAGGGTGTTGAAGCAGTGGGGGCACATGGTCATGATCTTTTTGATCCCGTAATTCTTGAAGACTTCGATGTTGGCCTGGGCCAGGGTCTGGTAGAGATATTCATTCCCGATCCGGCGGGCCGAGTCCCCGCAGCAGCCCTCCTCCGTCCCCAGGACGGAAAATTTCACCCCCGACGCTTTCAGGATCTTCACCAGGGACGTGGCCACCCTTTTGTTGCGATCGTCAAAGCTGCCCGCGCATCCCACGAAGAAGAGGAAGTCGATGTCGCTGTCCTCCGCCATGGTCTTGACCTCCAGGCCTTTCATCCACTCGGCCCGGAGTCCCGAACCCACCCCCCAGGGGTTGCTGTTATTCTCCATGTTGCGGAAGACCAGCTGCACTTCCTGGGGGAATTTGCTTTCCATGAGGACCAGATAACGGCGCATCTCCAGAAATTTATCCACGCAGGGGATGAACACCGGACAAACCATGGCACAGGCCAGACAGTTGGTACAGGCCCAGATCACGTCCTCCGAAACCCCGTCCCCTGCCCCGCTGCCGATCAGCTTCGTCTGCCCTTCCGCATACGGGTCGACTCCCTTCCGCACCAGGGCCGCTTTTTCTTCCATATGGACCCGCAGGGTATCCCAGTTTTTCTTGGGCGCCAGGGGCTTCCCGCTGATCGCCCCCGGGCAGTGATCCAGGCAGCGTCCGCACCGCGTGCAGGCATCAAAGTCAAACAGCTGCTTACGAGTCAATTCCGTGATTTTAGACGCCCCGAAAGTCTCGGCCGTTTCAAAATCCCTGATCGCAGGCAATTCCCCTTTCGGGGTCAGGGAGCGCAGGTACACGTTGGCCGGTCCGGTTATGATGTGCAGCATGCGGGAATAGGGAATGAAAGCGATAAACCCGAGGACCAGGAAGAGATGGAGGCGCCAGAGAAGCCTGTGCAGGAGAATCTGGTTCGTGTCCGACAGCCCGCTGAACACCTGGGAAAAGAGCCATCCCACCGGCGACCATGCGACCCACTCGGTCTGGGTCCGGGCGATCCGCAAACCCTCGACGCAGAAACCCAGGCCGAAGATTCCCAGTAGCAGGAGAAGGGCCACGGCGTTGCCCCAGTAGTTATCGTAGGTCAGGTTCTCCGGTTTCTGCACATAGCGGCGGTAGGCGGCCATGAGGAGACCGACGATACCCAGCGTTCCCACCAGGTCGAATAATAAAGACAGAGGAAGGGCCACCACGCGCGGAAGGGAGAAGTTCGCCTGGGTGATCACCACCACCACGAAGGGAACCAAAAACCCGTAGAAGATGAGCAGGTGCATCCATCCCGGATACACGTCCCGGAGCATCCGTTTATGCCCCATCACGTAGGCCCATACGGATTTCAGACGCTCCTTGGGCTGATCGGTCCTCTTCTCGGGTTTGCCCATCATCCACAGCCGGTATCGGCGAAACATCCCGTACAGGAATACCACAGCCACGATGAAGAGCAGGAAAAGGTCGAATGAACTGAGCATGTTGGTCCTCGATTCCGCGCAACCGGTGAACCCACCGGCTGAATCCAGGGTGAGCGGGTTAGGGCCCGCCTTCCTTCATCCGAAGGAAAGGTGCGAAGGCAAGCAAAAAGGGGTGGAACCCGTCCGGAGGAGGTGCTCCCCCCGGGGAGCACCTCTGGGGGGCATTAACTCTCCGATAGGAGTTTTTTGAATTCTTCGCGCAGCACCGGGACGACTTTGAAGAGGTCTTCCACGATCCCGTAATCGGCCTTCTGGAAAATCGGCGCGTCGGGGTCCTTGTTAATGGCCACGATGACCTTGGAAGATCCCATTCCCGCCAGGTGCTGGATGGCCCCGGAAATGCCGCAGGCGATGTAGAGGTTGGGAGTAACCACTTTTCCCGTCTGCCCCACCTGGTCGCCGTGCTCGCGCCAGCCGGAGTCCACCGCCGCGCGGGAAGCGCCCACGGTGGCCTTGATGACCCCGGCCAGTTCTTCCAGGACTTTGAAGTTCTCCGCGCCCTTCATTCCCCGGCCGCCCGACACGATGATCTCCGCTTCCGTCAGGTCCACCTTGGCGGCGGCGGATTTTACCACTTCCAGCACCGTCGTCCGCAGGCTGCCGGCGTCGATCTTGGCGTCCACCTTGACGATCGATCCCTTTTTCGAACCATCGGGCTGGACCATCTCCAGGACGTTGGGGCGAACCGAAGCCATCTGGGGACGGGCCGTCGGGTAGGTCATTTCGAGGTAAGCCTTCCCGGCGTAAACCGGCCGTTTGGCCACCAGCGCCCCGTTGTCCCCCATGGAGAGGGCGGTGCAGTCGGTCGCCAATCCGGTCTGCAGGCGAGCGGCCAACCGGGGAGAGAGATCCTTCCCGATCACGGTGGCCCCGCACAGGAAGATGGAGGGCTGATGCTCTTTCAGGATGTTGGTAAGCACCGAAGCGTAGGCGTCGGTGGTGTACTGGGCCAGAGCCGGATCATCCGCCCAGAAGACCCTGTCGGCAAATTCGGCCAGCCGGCCGGTCAGTCCTTCCACTCCGGACCCCAGCATCACCGCGACCAGTTCCTCTCCCAACTTCTCGGCCATTTTCCTTCCCTGGCTGAGAAGCTCAAAGGTGACCTTGCGGATATTGTTATTCTTTACCTCTGCGAAAACCCAAATTCCTTTGGCCATGGATGATCTCCTTTTTAATATCCAAAATGATTATTCGAAGGGATGCAGATTCTCCCGCTTCTCACCATTTTGTAGGGGCGGCCCCCCGTGGCCGCCTCGGCGAAGGGCAACCATCACGCCTAGGGCGTGATGGCCCCTGCGCGAGAAAAACTTAGATGATCTTGGCTTCCTCCCGGAGCAGTTTCACGAGCTTTTGAGCCGCTTCGAGGATTTCTCCGCTCACGATTTTCCCGGGCGGACGGGAGGGAGGAGAGCTGTATTTCAGGATCTTGACCTTGGCCCCGGCGGCGCCGACCTGATCCGCGGGAAGCCCCAGAGCTGCCAGGTTAATGGCCTTGACCTCTTTCTTCTTGGCCTTCATGATCCCCGGGAGGGATGCATAACGGGGTTCGTTCAACCCTTTCTGGCAGGTGAGAACGGCAGGCAGGGTGACTTCGATCACTTCCTTGCCCCCGTCCACCTCGCGCTCGACTTTGGCCTTTTTCTTATCCGCGCTGATCTCCAGTTTCGTAATCAGGGTGACATGGGGAAGATTCAGGAGCTCGGCCAGGGATTGTCCCACCTGGGCCATGTCGTCATCAACCGCCTGTTTGCCGCACAGGATCAGATCATACTGCTCTTTCTTGATGGCTTCGGCCAGGGCCTTGGCCGTGGCGAAACCGTCGGCTCCCTCGAAAGCCGGGTCGTTCAGGTGGATCGACCGGTCGGAGCCCATGGCCAGCCCGGTGCGCAGAGATTCCACCGCCCGCGCCGGACCCATGGTGATCAGGACACTCGCGCCGCCCTGCTTTTCCTTGATTCGCAAGGACTCTTCGACGGCGTACTCACAGTAGGGATTCATGACGTACTTGATGTCGTCGGTCACAATCCCGGACCCGTCGGGTTTCACCTTGATCAGGGTCTCGGTGTCCGGCACCTGCTTCATGCAAACCATGACATTCACCTTGAACCTCCTTCTTCCATTTTTTATATGGACACAGATTTACACAGATGAACACAGATAAAGAATTTTTAATTCCGGAAGCTTTTACGTCCTGGGGACTTTGCGAATCTGTGTTTATCTGTGTTCATCTGTGTCCAATGCAATTATGATTACGATGGCCAGGGGTAGGTCTTTCTTGCTTCCTCGCTCATCATCCCCCGGATGAAGACGTCGCTGATCTGCAGGGCGGCTTCGTCGATGCTGTGTTTCTTTTTCGTCGATAGCACCCAGTAACGGGCCATCTCATCCAGCGCGCCAAAGAGCGCCCTTTTCATCACCCCCGGAGTAAGGTCTTTTCGCAGGAGCCCCTTCTCCTGCCCTTCGATGACCACCGAACGGATGATATTCAGGTATTCGATGAAGGGTTGATTGACATACTCCTTCATGAATTTCGTGCTCTGCCGCACCTCGACCCCCATGACTTCAGCGAGGTGCGGGTGATGGGATACGATCGAAAGGTGAGTGATGGCAAAACGTTTGATCTTCTGCAGGGCATCTTTTTCTCGGGCCAGCTCGGCGCGCATGTCCCGAACAATCTTCGCGAACTCTTCCTCGAAGAGGGAAATGAGAATATCGTCCTTGTTCTTGAAATACAGGTAAATCGTCCCGTCGGCGACGTTTGCTTCTTTGGCAATCTCGGAAACGCGGGAATTGTAAAAACCTTTTTCGGAAAAAACCTTAATGGCCGCCTGAAGGATCTTCTGGTGCTTGCTTTCGTCTTTCATAGGCAGTTTTTTATCCCACAACCAATCGGAGAATAATCTCTCTCTCCCCAACCTGCAGGTCTTGTGCGGATACTACCGGGAAATCGTCAAATTTTTTAATGAATGATTATTCATTCAACGGTTATTTAACACAGCCGTTAAAGGGCTGTCAAGTTTTTTTTTCTATTTTCAAAAAAAATGGCCGGTTTCCCGGCGTTGAATTTTAACTATTTGTTTTTATTATCTATTAACTTTCCACCGGGAAAAGGATTAAGGAGTTTGGTCCATCCGGAGGAAGAGCAAGAAAAGGGAAGACGCAGGACTCTTCTGAGGAGTTTGGAAGATTATTCTCGAAGGATTGGTGATGGCTTTATAAGAAAGGTTCTGATTACCCTTCCAGGGTAAATTTACCCGTTTTCGGAGAGACCGGAACGGGGTATTTCCCGCTATAGCAGGCCAGGCAGAAGGTTTTACTCGGCTGGGGCATGGCCCCCACCATTCCATCCAGGCTGAGGTAAGCCAGGCTGTCCAATCCGATGAACTTGCGGATCTCCTCCACGGAGCGGGAAGAAGCGATCAATTCTTCCCGGGTGGGAAAATCAATCCCGTAATGGCAGGGAAAGCGGTGGGGAGGACAGCTGACCCGCATGTGGACTTCCTTCACTCCCGCATCCCGCAGGGCCCGGATCCGGGTCCGGCTGGTCGTCCCGCGGACGATCGAATCTTCGATGACCACCACTCGTTTCCCCCGCAGCAGGTCTTTGACCGGGTTCAGCTTGATCTTCACCCCGAAATCCCGCACGCTTTGGGAGGGCTGAATGAAGGTCCGGCCCACATAATGGTTGCGGATCATTCCCATCTCGAAGGGAAGGCCCAGTTTCGCGGCGAATCCCAGGGCGGCATAGTTGCCCGAGTCGGGAATGGGCATGACGAAATCCGCTTCCGCCGGCGCTTCCTCGGCCAGACGGGCGCCCAGCTTTTTCCTCACCAGATACACATTCTCCCCGAATATGTTGCTGTCCGGACGGGCGAAGTAGATGTATTCAAAAATGCAGAAGGCCGGTTTCGGTTTGGGAAAAGGCTTTTCGGAGTGCAGCCCGTGTTTGTCGATCATCACCACCTCGCCGGGGTGAATGTCGTTGATGTACCGGGCCTGGACCAGATCCAGAGCGCACGTCTCCGAGGCCAGGACAAAACTGCCGTTCAGCCTCCCCAGGCACAGAGGACGGAACCCGTGGGGGTCCCGGGCCCCGATGAGCCCGTTCTCCGTGAGAAGGATCAGCGAATAGGCGCCCCGGACCTGAGACAGAGCCTGGATGGTCTTTTCCAGATAGCCGGGCTTTTTCGACCGGGCGATCAAATGGACGAAGATCTCGCTGTCCATGGTGGATTGGAAGATCGACCCCTGGGCCTCCAGCTTTTCCTTCAATGGCCGGGCATTGACCAAATTCCCGTTGTGGGCCACGGCCATGAAGCTCTTCCGCCGCTGGGCCAGGAATGGCTGGGCGTTCTTCAAGAGCGAAGACCCGGTCGTGGAATAGCGGACATGACCGATGGCCGAAGACCCGGAGAGCGCCAGCAGGGTGTTGGGGTTGAAGGCGTCCGCCACCAGCCCCATGCTCCGGTGGCTCTTCGGTTCCCCCTCGTCGCAGGTGATGATCCCGGCGCTCTCCTGCCCCCGGTGCTGGAGGGCGTAGAGCCCCAGATAGGTCAGATGAGAAGCCTCGGGATGGTCGAAGATTCCGAAGATCCCGCATTCCTCCCGCGGATAATCGGTGTCGTACATATTCTTTGCTCTCTTATAGGAAATAATATTTGGGCAGCAGCCCGCTGCTGGTTACTGGTTGCTGGTTGCTCGTTACTGGTTTGCTCGTTCCTCGTGTCCCGTGGCCGGTTAGCCGTTCCTCGTCCCTCGATCCTCGTTCCTTTTCTCAAGCCTGTTTCTGATGGTATTCCTGCAGCGACTTCACCGTAATCTCTTCCTGCAGAAGGGCTTCGATGCCCTGGACCGATGCCGCCGCCCCCGAGATGGTGGTGATCAGGGGGACGTTGTGCGCCACCGCCACGGACCGGATGGAGACCTGGTCCCGTTTGGGCTGCCGGCCCGTGGGCGTGTTGATGATCAGATCGATCTCCCGGTTCTTGATCAGGTCCACGATGTTGGGTCTTCCTTCATGGACCTTGTTGACCCCTTCGACCGCGATTCCGTTCTGGGACAGAGCCTTGGCGGTCCCCCGGGTGGCGACGATCCGGAACCCTAAATCGGAGAGTTTCTTGGCGATGAAGATGATGGCCCGCTTGTCCCGGTTCTTCACGCTGATAAAGACCCGGCCCTTTCGGGGAAGGATCTGTCCGGCCGCCAGCTCGGCTTTGGCAAAAGCGATCCCGAAGGCGTGGTCAATGCCCATCACTTCCCCGGTGGATCTCATCTCCGGGCCCAGCAGCGTATCCACCCCGGGGAAGCGGTTGAAGGGAAAGACCGACTCTTTCACCGATACATGTTTCACTTCTGCTTCCCGGGTGAATCCCAGCTCCTCCAGGGTCTTTCCAACCATCACCTTGGCGGCCAGTTTCGCCAGGGGCACACCGGTGGCCTTGGAGACAAAGGGAACGGTCCGGGACGCGCGCGGGTTGACCTCCAGGATGTACACCCGATCGTCCCGGATGGCGTATTGAATGTTCATCAGCCCTTTGACCCGCAGCTCCCGGGCCAGGGCGTAGGTATTCTGCTTGATGACTTCGATCAAATCGTCACTCAGGGTGTATGGAGGAAGGACACAGGCGCTGTCCCCGGAGTGGATGCCCGCCTCTTCGATATGCTCCATGATCCCGCCGATGACCACCCGCTCCCCGTCGGAGATGGCGTCCACATCCACCTCGATGGCCTCCTCCAGGAATTTATCGATGAGGATGGGGTGCTCCGGGGAAGCCTTCACCGCGTCTCTCATGTAACGCTCGAGCGTCTCATCCTCGTAGACGATCTCCATGGCCCGCCCGCCCAGAACATAAGAGGGCCGGACCACGACGGGGTAGCCGATTTCCCGGGCCACGGCCCGGGCTTCTTCGAAGGAGGTGGCGGTTCCGTTCTGGGGTTGGATCAGCCCCAGTTTCTCGATGAGAACTTTGAAACGCTCCCGGTCTTCGGCCCGGTCGATGCTGTCCGGAGAGGTGCCCAGGATGGGGACCCCCGCTTTCTCCAGGGGAACGGCGAGGTTCAGGGGGGTTTGACCGCCGAACTGGACGATGATCCCCAGGGGCTTTTCCTTCTCCACGATGTTGAGCACATCCTCCCGGGTGAGGGGCTCGAAGTAGAGGCGGTCGGAGGTGTCGTAATCGGTGGAGACCGTCTCCGGGTTGCTGTTCACCATGATGGTCTCGAAACCCTCC
>Ga0315288_10006700_pt1 | contig 14603 bp, 12 predicted proteins | sample YL17G11_20_MG_FD_203454 | JGI IMG/M metagenome (GOLD analysis project Ga0315288, IMG submission 203454) | Sediment microbial communities from Yellowstone Lake, YNP, Wyoming, USA - YL17G11_20 | ecosystem: Environmental > Aquatic > Freshwater > Lake > Sediment | place: USA: Wyoming | collected... | reverse complement strand
CCTCTTTTATCCCAACAGTGAACAAAGAACCACGACATAGTCCTCTCAAAAAGCTTGCAGAATTATCCCCCAAGGTGCAACCAAACAGCAAAGGACTAACGCACACATAACACAAAAATATACGGATGTGCTTGAAGGCTTCTCAGTTAGAAAGACAGAATACCGCTGCAAATCAACAAAAAAGAGCCTTTTTCAGCAGCAAACTAAAGCGAAAATCAGGCGAAATTTCGAGCAAATCAGCAGTATCAACCCAATTAATGCTTTTAAGTGGAAATAAGCCGCATAGTGAGATTAATAATCTATTTTAAACCCACCCCACGTCGCTTTACCGACCTTTAATGAGAGCTCACTGTGCGATAACCTTAAAAATCAAAGACAGTATACAAAAGCGTATCCATTTACCACATCAGGCGGATGATGAAGTTGAAGCTAAAAGAAACAGTACAAACATGGCTAAACGGGGCACTAAACGACCCCCTTGTAAAAATACTCGCCAAAAACAGCCAATTAACCAAAACACAACTCGAAACACTACTAATAGACATATTAGCCGAAAATATAGCAGGTAAAACGCTTAAGTACGACGAAAAAGCCAGCTTACGCCTAACGAAGGCAAAATTAAGCCGAGGAGCCTTTAACAGGACACTAAAACAGTCCAAAGAGAACGTCATTAAATCAATCTACACAGTGCTGCTCTTAGGGTATCTAGGAGTCTTTGAGACCACAACTCTCGACCCGTATCTCGAAATAGCGAACAAACTGAAGGAGTATATGGAAGCGCATCAAGACATGCCTGAAGGGTATGACGAGCTAAAAGACCACCTAAAAGTCATAGAAATCATCAGGGAGGAGATAGAATCAAGCCTAAAACAGCTTTCCACTCCATCAGAAAGGTCAGTGTGACGTCACAAATCACGACAAATCACGATAAAAACAGGACGCAGAAAAACCGCCACTACACCCTGTCAAAATAAGCCCTATAAAGAGCGTTAAAAGGCAAACAAGACCAAATCAAGGCATTTTGCCACCTTTATTCATAGAGCACCAAATCGTTACAAAACGGCTCAAAGTGTGATGTGTGACGTCATAGTACGCGGTACCGTGGAAAAGACCATAAACCTTAAATTCCCAATGAGGAACTGTGATGTGTGATGCAACACCTTAAATCACGCGCAAATCACGGGCGTATCACGGAGGATAAAGTTTGATTGACCTCTTGTTAGTTCTGGTTATAATTATGCTTGCTGTAACCACAGTTGCGGCAATCGAATACTACAAACAGCTACGCAAGGCCAAGAAGGAATACGAGAAAGCCAAAAACACTGTGGAAGATGTTGTGCTAAGTTTCAACAGGGAACTCAAACGAGAAGCTGAAAGAATTGAAGGGATGACGTACAAAGTTGAAGGAACCGCATCGAAAGCTGACATGGGACTTAGAAAGATAGAAAATATCGAAAAAAGAATAGAGCCCCTTGAAAGTCAACTAACCGTGCAACTTGACACAATTAAAGCAGTCTCAGAAAGCAACGCGCAAACGCTGGACAAGGTGGCAGGGGTAGACACCAAAATGCGCGGCATCGAAGCATCACAAGAAACAATAAAAACCAAAATCACAGGACTAGAGGAGCAACTGCAAAAGTTTTCCACCATCCCCGAAATCAAAGGCGAACAAAGCCTATCCGTAATGCCCATCAAACGGGACAAAGCCATGGCAGCACTAACAGACACCGAAATAGCAGTGCTCGAGTTTCTCTCAGCGGAAGGACCAAAAACAGCACCTGAAATCAAAGAGAAAGTCAAACTCAGCAGAGAACACACCGCAAGACTAATGAAGAAACTCTACGAGGAAGGCTACCTAGAAAGAGAAACAGGCAAACTGCCATTCAAATACAGCATCAAAAAAGAAATGGAAAAACTCCTTAAAAAACCAGACCCCCCGATGACATAAGCACACACAAGATCAACTATGTTTCAGCCTTTAAATAAGGGGTATAGTCTTTTCCGAGCAGCTAGCCCCAGTTAGTCACCGCTTGGTTCTACTCTGAAGTTGAATCTATAAATAGAGGGGGGTAGATGCTGCAGAGCAGACAGCCAAAAACCAACGGGTCACAGCGAAACATTTTTTTGCTCATTTAACCGTTTCAAGCGTTCATCCATTTCTGAAAGTTTCGGTGAATCAGGAAGCCCATAATCAGTCTTGCCATGTTTATCCAAGTACTCAGGGTAATGCGCTACCTTTATGGGAACGGCAAATTTTATTTTGGGTTCAGATATCAGCAAAGCTTCGCCCACGTCAAGCATCTTAATCTCGGTTTCGCTGTACTCCATGTAAGGCGTGTTTTCAGTCAAATATATCCGGTCTTTCTTCAGCTCAGTCTTCATTATGACCTTAGTCCAGAGTTCAGCGAACACATCAAAGTTGATCCTTGAAGGTCTAGGTGTCACCGCATTAAGACCCACACGGTACTTACGGTAAGTCAACGCTATATCAGAAAATATCGTCTTCGACTTGTTCGGGTCAAGAAACTCATGAGCCTCCTCAAGAGTTATCAACAAAGTGGGAAGTTTCTGCCATTCCTCGTAAGCCTCCTCCCACGTCCGCTTGTAGTATTCTGCAATTGCTGATGCTGACAAGCATACAATGCGGTTTTGATCTTCGGAGCGAAGCCCAGAAATGTCAACCAGACACGTCACGCCTTTGCATATGTTCTGCATTGCGCTTTCGATGAAAGTGTAATTTGAAGCTGGAAAGATATCGTGCGGTAAAGAAGAGAGCTTTTGCAAAAGAGCTTCAATGACGGTTTTATTCTGTGCTTTAATGCCTACGTTGCCTTCAACCCTATAAGTTTCACGAACCTTCTCAATCCAGTCAGCCCCAAAATGTTTGTACAGAGCCCAAGCAAGCCGTTTTTGAGGAGGTTGAATGTCGGGAAACAGGGTATCCAACTTAGCAGGAGTTAATGTCCGAAGTCCAACAGCCATTTTCCCGTCTCTGGCTGAATAATACTGAACCTTGCTGTGGAATAATGGATGATCTCTTAACCCTTTTTGAGGCGTAATTTCTTTTCCATCTAGAAGTTGCCCAGCGAAGTCATAAATTAAAGCCACGGTCTTTGGGCTGTGATCGATAATTTGCGCGTTTAAGATCAGTTCAGTGTTTGTTTTGCCCGAACCTGTCATCCCGAACATGCCCATCATACGCGGAACAGATTCAACATTTATGCCAACAGAACCTAACAGCTGATCTTCAGAGCGTAAACGACCCACTTCCAATTCGCCGGAAAGCCTCAAGATTGAACAGTCTTCTTCACTTGCCGCATACACTTTATCTCTGTAGTTTGGGTTAAAAGTGGGAGAACGAATGCGGTCACCTCTTTTCTCCAAAAAAAGCATCGCATCCACACGCCTAAAAGCAGAGTATGGCCCAAAAGCCTCTTTACCCTCAGCCTCGCGCAGTTGCTCAATCGTTTCAAGAGTAGAACTGCTTTCCGAATTCACAACCCGGGCGTAAAAACGTCTATCGCCTGAGTCAATTCTCACTATCTGCCCAAAAGACAGAGCAACATCTCTGTTAACCAAGAACGAGACAGAGTCGCCTTTTGTTCCGCAGACAAATCCTAAAGATTCAATATTGGTCATTCCAATACTCCCATTTGAACGCGTGTTTTACACCGTGAATTTCGTCACCGAAACTACATGAGCGTTCCTCACTCCGTAAGTGGTCAAGCAAACCCGCCGCAGCAAGCTTCTCTTCAATCTGGTCAGTGTAAGAAAAAAGCATGGAATCGGAAGGAGCGGAAAACTCATGTGCTAGAAAAAGAGTTATCGGGTATCCAATACACCTTGGATCTTCAGAAATGCATGTTAAAGGTGAAAGCAACTCAGCAATATTGTGGTCTGATAGATAATCCATTACGTCGCAGCGGAAGACATGAAGGCTCTCCTTGCACAATTTCACAACTGCGATGTCACCGTACAAAGCCTTGTCTTTGTTAGCTTTTCGAACAGGGTGATACACCCAAAGGTCATGAGATGCTAACGTATTCACTGTCGCCACGAAATCGCGACCTTTTTCATCATGCAAAGAAGGTGAATTCTTACAGATTGCAAGAAGGCTTAACCCTTCCTTCGCGCATTTTTCGTATAGTGAGACGCGAAATTTCCTTTCTCCACCAAAATATGCGCCTCCATCAAGCAGCAAATAGTTACTACGAGGATCACTATACTCGTAGTATAAGAGTTCGCTCCGGGTGTTTAACAGTTCCAGCGCCATCTGGCTTTCGAGCTCTATTCTTACGTCCGTGAGGTAATTACTACGAGTACGAGCATCTCCCACGACAGTGCAGATGCGCTCTCGAAACCCCCAATCCACGGCACGCCTCTTCACAATAGCGTAAGAAGGACGCATAAGATAGATCCCCCAGTTATTAGCACGTTTCAATGTGCGAGTTCCACAATCAACAGCTACGAAGCTACCGTCAAAACTGCTTATTTTCTTTAGAGGTTGTATCAAAGATTCATCCGGCTTAACTGCAATCATTGGCTGCTCTTGCACTTCCGTAGCGCTTGCTAGTCTTCCTTTGTCGACGTAGTATTTGAGTTTCTTTTCCATTTCGGCGAAATCAGTGTCTACATGAACGCTCATTTAGTGCACCTTCACTGCTACTGGAAGGTTAATCCTAATTGTAAGATACAGTTTTAAATTTTCCTAGAAAAGAAAGCAATTATCAGTAAGTCTACTTCAGTTTCTGCTTTATCACGGCTTGAGGAGTTGTTGTGACAATCTTGTACTTTATATTATTAGAGCTTCCAGTTCTCAAAAGCAGCCCTTTACTTGCCATCCTTGAAAGATAAGTCGATACGGTGCTCAAACTAACGGGTTCTTTAAGCTCTTGCTCATAAACAGACTGAATTTCCTTAGAGGAGAACCAAACAAGTTGAAAACTCTTCTGAATTACCGACCGAACTTTTTCAAATCTTGAAGAACTATATGCTGCTGCCTCCGCGTTTCCTACGCCAGTAGTTGGATTTTCTCCAGGCATGCCGCCTAACAATTCCACAAGGTCAAGAAGCCGCAAAGCCTTATCCCTAGTTATTTGCCCTTCAAAGGCTACAGTATAACGATTGCCTTCGCTGTCGAATAGTTCGACGCGCATTTTACGTGCTGGCATCTATGAAGTACACCTAAGCGGCGTTCACAACTTTACACTTCACAACTTATAGCTGTTATGGTGAAACGAAAAAAAAATAAAACGGATAATTACCCATGTATTTCCAATATAGACCTTAAATTGCAGAGTATTTGCAATTACAAGCTTCACAAATTATCTGCTGTCGAAAATAAATCTGAAATCATCTCGGTTCTGTATCTCCAGTAGAAGCGTAGGGGTGTGTCTTTCACAGTAAAGGAACAAGAATAAAGTAATATTACTGAAATAGACGCTATTGTAGAGACATTTACATTACAACTTCACGGGGTGTTCACAAAAATGTGAAGAGAAAACAAGTATTCACCTAAAGAATAGGAAATGCCTAATTTCAAAGGAGGATACTCGTAGTAAATCAATCTCCAATGGAAAAAAACAATGATAAAATCATGGTATATTAACCTGGGAAATATGGGAAACACGGACACCCCTTCATTTCCTCTCGAAAACTTTTGCTCAACCGACCTCTCACAGGCATTGGCTAAAAAAACGCGTAATACTTATCTAAAATCTTTAACAGTAATCATTAATATAGTTATATACGTCTTACCTATCAGAGTATATTTCTTCTTTATAAGAAATCATACATACTTTATACTAAGGTATTACAGAGTTCCAGTAGAAGTTTTGGGGTGTGTCTGTAGATGGTTAACCTGTTACCATGATAATTTTTCATCTATTTTTAGGAATGTTATGCTTCACAACTATTTTTTTGTACCTTACCCTTTATCTGCTCCAGACGAAATAACGGTGTTGCCTCTGAAGCAAACTGGGGAACAACCATGGGCAATCCTAACATACTTGACGATGTATTCGAAAAATTCGTAAACGGAGCAAAACTCTTCAAAGATAGAGAAGTCTTGCGGCATGACTACATACCGGAGAAACTTCCCCACCGAGAAGAGCAAATACGTGTTCTTGGCCAAACAGTAGCTCCAATCCTTAAAAATGCCCGTTGCTCAAACATATTCATTTATGGCAAAACTGGAACAGGAAAAACCGCTGTCACCAAATACGTTCTTAGCCATTTAGAAAGAAAAGCCAAAGAGTACGGTGCACCAGTTAAGTTCTGCTATGTAAACTGCAGGATGACCGGATCAGAATACCGAGTTTATGCCAGCCTTAGCCAAAGTTTAGGGTTATCAATTCCATTCACAGGGTTGTCTGTTGGTGAAGTATTTGACAGGTTCCGAAACGGATTAGACACATCGAGAACGATTTTCATTGTTGTATTAGACGAAATAGACGCATTGATCAAAGAGCGCGGCGACGGTCTTCTCTACGAGTTAACAAGAATTAATGAAGCCATGCACAAGAGTAAATTGGCAATCATAGGAATATCAAATGATCTGCGGCTTAAGGAATTTCTTGATCCCCGCGTTTTCAGCTCACTTAGCGAGGAAGAGATGGTTTTTAGACCCTATGATGCGAGCGAAATTCGCAATATTCTTCTTGAGCGTTCAAAACTATCCTTCTATGAAGGTGGTCTTTCAGAAGCAGCCCTAAGCATCTGCTCTGCGCTGGCGGCAGCGGAGCATGGAGATGCAAGGCGAGCTTTAGACTTGTTACGCGTAGCAGGGGAAATTGCAGAGCGCCAAGGCTCTGCGGTTATCATGGAGGAGCATGTTCGAGAAGCTGAAAAACACATCGAACATAATAAAGTTGTTGAAGCTCTCAAGAATTCGACGCTGCATTCCAAGTTGGTGGTTCTCAGCGTTTACCACTTGAGCAAGGCAAGTGGCGGCAGCGCTACTACAGGGGAGATATACGACGTTTACAATGAACTCTGCGGGGAACTAGGCACGAGCCTTCTTACGCAGAGACGTCTGGGCACGCTGGTCAATGAACTTGACGCGATGGGACTTCTGAACTCTAAAGTGGTGAGTATGGGACGCTATGGTCGCACGAAGAAGATTCGGCTGGAAATATCTCGTTCACTCATTCAGGAGGTCTTCGAAAGTGACGCTAGACTCAATCACATGATTAAGTATGAGCCGAAAATGCTTTCGAAGAATACGCATAGCCGAAATTGAAAACAAACTTTTCTTGCGAGCATGACTATACTCGTAGTAACACCGTTCGCATCCCAAAAGAACAGTGCATTTTTTATTAGACGAAAGAGAGAACGGTGGTTTCCAGCGTCTGCAAGTTCACAATTGGCACTTTTCCCGGTGTTGGAACTAAACCGAGCTTCGCCATATAGTCTGTCTGGTCTTGCCATCCGCCGGAATTTACTATCAAGACTCCTCGGTGATTGCAGTATCCTAGTACGTGGATGTGCCCTGCGTGGAAAATGTCTGGCACACGGTCTATAACCATGAAGTCTCGATTTTCAGGCGATATTGTCGTTTTTCCACCATATATCGGTGCCAAATGGCGGCTCTGCATTAGCAGTTTCATTGCTTTTTCTGGGTGTTCGTGGTCTGTGCCTGGGACTGAGCCTATTATGTCGTCGAGACTTCGGCCGTGGTACATTAGGACTTCCACGTTATGCAGGCTCACCATACAGGGATTTCCTAAGGAATAGATTCTTCGAGATCCTTGTAAGGTTGCTAGAAAGTCTTCAGATATCGCTGGTTGAGGTAACGCTTTTCTTGCCGCGTCGTGGTTTCCTGGTGAAATTATGACTTCCACATATTCGGGAATTTGCCCAATCATTTTTAGAGCGAGCCTGTATTGTTTATGGACATCTCTAACCCTCAATTCCCTTGCTTGCCCCGGATATACTCCAACACCGTCAACGATGTCTCCAGCAACCAGAAAATACTTCACGTGGCCTGCTATCTCTTTCATTCGGTCGTTTCCGTACTTGCCGTTGAGCCACATTATGAAGCGTTTGAACGCGTCTTTGTTGAATTTTGTGCTGCCCACATGGATGTCTGAGGTTAGCACAGCGTACACGGGCTCTGCTGCTCTGCGTTGAGGTTTCTGGCCAACTTCTGGGAAGATTATGTCTTCAGCGAGGAAAAGAGGACTTCTTGTTTTTGACACCGCTACGCATATAACTTGATCCGGGAGGAGCAATTGGGCTTTCTTGTGCAGTTCTTCTGAGGCTTTGGAAGGGACGAGAATTGTGGCGGATGCCTGCAGGTCTTCAATTGTAAATAACAGTTGTTGTTTTGCTTCTCTTTTCTCTTGGACCATGCCAATTATCTTTAGCTTTGTTTTGGCTGGTGATTTCAATGCTTCCAGAATGGGTGTTGCAGCTTTGACGTCCATTCTCTGTCTTAGCAGTTTTTCTATGCGCTTAAATCTGTCTTGAAAGTACTGGAGGAACTCTTCCATCGTGCCGTTGGAGCTAAGTTTTCCTGTAGGGTCTTCTATGACGTTGATTTGCGCTTCCACGTCCTTTGCGTACGGGTGAAAAATGCTGTTACCTTCTGGCGTTTGCGATGTTTCTTTTGGCTGTTCAAGTATCTCTTCATGCACTTGAGATGTAAACTGAGCGTGCGGTTCATCCGTTGCTTCTGGCTGTTTCAACGTTGCCTCCAGAAAACTCTTGCCAATGAACAAAGGCTTCTCTTCTGACTCCTCTATTCTCTGCAGCGCTTTATACACTATTTCTGTGGGGTCGTCGGTGGCGGCGATTGTGCTCAGAAATTCAAAGGCTTCTCTGTCCAGTTGGTATCCTGCTGCCATCGTTGTTTCTACAGCTTTCTGAAGCTTTTCTCTTTCGCTCATATTGTTAGGGTTCTCCAGTTTCTTTTCTCTGGTACGATTATGTAGCGCATTTCAATTGCACTATCTTTTTTCTCCTCTATTAGTCTATTCAATCTTGTCGCGTGTAATGTGAGTTCTTTCATAAAAGCAAGATTTTGGAGGAGCCCCTTTAGTCTTGCAACATTGTGCGTGCCTTGGCTTTTTGATATTACCCGATATGTCTATACCAATTATACATTAAGCGTCCAATTCTAACATTATAGTTCACGTTTATATTCGTCCTTACATATTTTCTCTGTACAACAGCTGAACTGTGAATTTGGAGTTTCATTAAATGACCCATTTGCGCAAGGTGCAACGTACACCTACTGGCACTTTCTTTGTTTGTCTGCCAAGAGCCTGGTCTGAAGGGAATGGTTTGAAAAAAGCCAAGATCGTGGCTCTCGACGAGAGCAGTGATGGGAAGCTCTTCATCGACCCAAAATATAACGATGACCCAGCACCTAGAACAACTACTCTAAGCGTAGGTCCTTATCTGAGTCGTGAGATTGTTAGTCATTACCTTCTCGGGTCTGACATAATTCGCATCGAAGCCAAAGAACGAATCGACTTTGACGTTAGAAACGTCGTCAAGGCAACCGTGGGCTCTTTGATTGGCTTGGAGATTGTAGAAGAGAACTATTCTCAGATAGTTTTGCAGTGCTTGCTGGAGCCTTCGGGGGTTCCGCCGGAGAAGCTTCTGCGCCGAAAATACGCCATCGTCGCGGGGATGCACCGTGACGCTGTGACCTCGTTTGTTGATGCTGATTCTCAGCTTGCGAAGAGCGTTATTGCACGTGATGAAGAGAACAACAGGCTCTATTTCCTTTTGGTTCGCATTCTGCGAACAACAATTCAAAACTCTAGGTTGGGGGAAAAACTTGGTTTAACCAGCATAGACTGTTTGGATTACCGTCTGGCCGCAAGCATAGTTGAGACCATGGGCGATGCATGCGTTCACCTCGCTTCAAAGACACTTGAACTTAAAAATGTTAGACCCTCAGAAGACCTCAGAAAGCTGATGACTGATCTGCAGACGGTCTGCTATGATGCACATGAACAAGCGTTGAAGGCATTCGTTAACAAGGACATCGCATCAGCTGAGAACGTGCGACAAATGCGCAAAAAGGTTGAAGCCCTGTCAGCAGGTATTGAGGAGATGGCAAGTGACCAATCGCTTGAGGTTATGCCTCAAACCTTAGCGGCAACAGGTTTCTTGAAGCAGATTTACGAGTACAGCGTGGACTTGGCAGACCTCGTCGTCTAAATGCTGTGCAGTCTGTTACGCTTCAAATGAAGACTTCGCTGTATTCATATAGACTAAAACTGGTTGGGACCTCTGATAGGTACCTATGGTTTTGCCTACCCCCTCCCTGCCCCTTTTTCCTGTTGGAAGACGCTTTGACCTACCCCCCTCCCCCTTTTCTGCATACATTAACTATTAGGCTCCAAATATGACGGCTGAACCTCACTGGTGAGTCGCTTCCTCGTGGGAAAGAACTGAAAACATTTTATGACAGTGCTGTATCCTTCTAATTCAAGCCGGGGTGGCGGAGTGGTTATCGCGCTAGCCTCGAGATCCAAATTTGCACAAATGGGGCTGTGCCAAAACACAGACAAGCCAGCTAGTGGGCCTTGTGCCCGCAGGGGTTCGAATCCCTTCCCCGGCGCCAATTAATCCAGGGCTATTCGAGCTTGCTTTGGCAGAAGGCTTCTGTTTTAGCCTCTGATAATACAATTCGGCGTTGGAATTTCACAATGACAACCAGAAGCAGAATGCTCAACGTCCTTTTCCTTTCCTGCTTTTGTTTCTTTTTGAAGGTCAAAACATGCTGGACTATCTGAGGTAACTAATAACTGGAAACTTGAACTTGGACAAGTTTACCCCTGATCATAAGTAGCGTGATAAACTCTTAAAACTTTAGCTTATTCCTGTGAAGAATAACACTTTGCATTTAGAAAATAGTGGAATTTAATTCCAAATTTAACCAAAAATTAATGATCAAATATTCGTATCTTTGGATGGATGTATAAATTGAGTCAGGAGCTAATAATAATTGATATAAAAAATATATATACTATTTGGGTTGTATTATTTAATAGAGGTGTTGAGTGGAAATGGCAGCGGATTCTGGAAACACCTTTCTCAAGGAATGGGAAGAATCAAGATCGGTTCTCAAGACGTTCGACGATCGATTGCACGACATAAGAAAATACGGATTCTCTTTCATCACGGCATTTTTGACCGCAACCACTATTCTTTTCGAAAGATACATTGTAGATCCAAGCACAGGTTTTACAGGAGAGGTTTTTCCTGAATCCATAAAGGCCACAATTTTAGGTGTCACGCTGCTGCTTATTCTTGGTTTGTATATCTTGGACAGGAATTACCGTGTTTTTCAGAAGGCTGCATCAACGCGCATAAATGTTTTGGAGAAGCTTCTGAACATAGAGCTTTCTGATGTTATTACGCAAAGATACCGAAAGAGTCTCGTTGAGGCTTTTATGACAGTTGTTTACCTTTGTTTTGTTGCGGGAGTTGGTCTGCTTGGTCTAGCTGTTTTATCCAACTCTTTGATCTATTTATTGACGGCCACGCTTATTGTGGGCTTAGTCATATTGATCTTGTCTATAGATTTTTTCGTTGTAAAGTTTCGTTATGGGATGATAGATTGGATTTTAGATAAACTCGAGTGCAAACAAGGTGATGAAGTTCGAATCATATTGACTAATTTAAGCGGTAAGGATTTTCCAAAAGAAGCACTTGCTGAGGAAGTGGTTATGTGGAAATTTGTGAAACAATGTGATAATCCCAATAAAATGGACAATAATGATAAAAAGATTTTGAGAACTGGAGTATTGTGTAAAGGGTTCCAAATTGATCCGTCGCACAATTATATTTGGATATTAGAAACAAAAGAACAAGGCGATGACAAGTATCTTGATCCGGGCATTTACTGCATATACAGAAGAGTTTTCACCAAAAAAGGAGAAATGTTACCCGAAAATAAGATGCACCCTCTTTGCAGAAAACTAAGAATTATTAGCAAGCCAAAGGATAGCCCGCCAAAACCAACTATCCACCGTGTTATAATGGAATCTGAACCTAAGAGTAAATGATCTTTAATTCGGGGGAATAGTATACGGTGCAAATAGTGCGTTAGATTTGGATAAGTCCTGAGTGTTTTGAATCAACAGGTAAACAATAAATTCTCTACGGGACTCGACCCCAAAAGGGTCTTAGGGGCTCTTTTGTCTAAAGGGGCCTATTTTTAGCCTTGTTGATAGTTCTTCTATGAGTAACCAAAATTTGGGAGTGCCTTTTTACTAGTAAAAGATTTTTTCGTAGAAGGTAACGAAAATGTGCAGGAAGTTGTTCTTTCGCGTGTTTCTTGAAACCATATTTTTCTGTGATCGATCATGTGGTATGTCCTAAAAATCCCAAAATATTTTTTCAAAACGTCGTGCCCTCAAAAAGCGAAAGATAAATCTTAAAAGTTGAAGCATCTATATTAAATTGAGGTCTGCATTTTGCCGATTGAAAAGAATCAAAACGGCTTTTCACTCGCCTGCTATCCAGGTGATGGTGCCGTCCTTCTCGCCTTCAACCTTGATGAGGACAAAATCGACAACCTAGCTGGCTTTGCTGTTAAATGCAAAGCTCCCCCCACCGAAACCTACAAGACTGATGAATATTGGGTAAAGAACAGATTAAACTTCGAAAAGCCTTTGACAGCAAAGGAAAAATTGACCCCGACAAAATGGACCGCATCAAACAAAGCCCCATTCCAAACTTTCCACTGGACCCATTTTCCCAACGCAGGACCAGGCAAATACACATACACAACTTATCCAGTTTACTTTGACGGCGCAGATTTGAAATTGGCTAACGGATTAGCCATAGATGTTGATTTAACACGTCAAATTTGCCCCGATTTTGAACTTGGATTCACACGGGGATATATATCAAGCCAAGCCTACACAGACAAGTTTGGAAACGCCCGTATTCAGCCAAAAATAAAAGCAATGGATTTCCCCACGGACGATTATAAAAAGCAATATATTTGGCTGGGTTCTCATGCCCGAGACATCCTCTTTAAACTGCTCGAAGAATCTATACAAGATAATTCGATTACCCTGGACGTTTTCGCATACGACTTTAATGAACCCGACATAATACGAGATCTCTGTGAGATGGGTTTAAGGATCAGAGTCTTCATGGATGATTCAACCTCGCATATCAAAGAAACTGCATTGGAACCCAAAACCAAAGACGCATTGACTGCCGCTGGTGCAAGGGTTGAAACAGGCAAGTTTGGAAGGTTCGCACACAACAAAGTGTTAATCCAGAAAAAGAATGGCGTGCCGGTTAAGGTTTTAACTGGATCGGCCAATTTTTCAGTAAGAGGTCTTTATGTACAAGCAAACAGCATTCTACTCTTTGATGATCCTGAAATCGCAAAGCTCTATGAAACTGCTTTCGAGCAGGCTTTTAGCGACAGCAAAGGGTTCAAGAAATCTGAAATTGCCCGCAGATGGCACGGAGCTAAAATTGATAACGGCTCTCCAATATCCATAAGTTTTGCCCCTCACACCAAGGCATTTTCCCTGGACAGGGTAGCCGAGGCGGTGGAATCCGCTAGAAGTTCACTGATGTTCGCTATGATGGAGGTAGGTGGAACCGGGCCTGTTATGGATATTTTTAAGAAATTGGGCGAAAAAGAGAATCTTTACTCGATGGGAACAATAGAAAAAAGAGGGCAGCTGGCTTTGTTTAAACCCGGTAGAGAGAACCAACCCGCGGTAACAAGCTTTGCATATCTCAAAAAGAATACTCCAAAACCGTTTAAGGACGAAGTAAGCGGAGGGGCAGGACAGGTAATACATCACAAATTCATAGTTTGCGACTTTAACGACAAATCACCACTTGTGTTTTGTGGGTCCTCCAATTTTTCCGAGGGGGGAGAAAAATCCAACGGAGATAATCTCATTGCAATACACGACCCAGACATCGCTGCTTACTATTCAGTTGAGGCTATTCGTCTCTACGATCACTACCGATTCAGGAGCCAGCAAGAAGTGAGCACCTCTGAGAATCCCCTGAAACTGGCAGCTGACGACAAGTGGACCAGCCGTTACTATAATCCCAAGGACATAAAATACAAGGAAAGAAGGCTTTTCTGCCAAAATTAGGGAATAGGGACTCGAACGCGTTTGGGTGTAAGTCCTGTCCGACTCATACTCAGGACTTTGCTGAACGCTCCCCCAAAGTGAATTTTTACTAGTAAATTGGGGTTCGAATCCCTTCCCCGGCGCCACTTGCTTTGTAAAATCAGAAGCCGAACATGGTTTTCTCTTTCTTGTTTTCCGCGCCTTCGCCGTGTTCGTGTTCGCCCTCTTCAGATATGTGATGCGCCACGTGAATCCCCAAGCCCGTTGCAGCGCCCGCGGAGAGCCCCAGCAGAAGGTTCGTGAGCCACGCGTATTGGACCCCGTTTAACAAGGCTAATACTACGAGTAAATCAAAAACTACAGCGATTCCCAAGTAGCCGTAACACCACATTTTGACGCTTGTTCCTCTGGGCTGGTTTATGCCAATGCCGACGAGAACGCCCAGCATTATCAGGAAACCTGCCAACGCGTAAATCCAATCGTAAACCATGATTTTCACCTGTTAACTGTTTATGTTTTGTTTCC
>Ga0315288_10006699_pt1 | contig 14606 bp, 10 predicted proteins | sample YL17G11_20_MG_FD_203454 | JGI IMG/M metagenome (GOLD analysis project Ga0315288, IMG submission 203454) | Sediment microbial communities from Yellowstone Lake, YNP, Wyoming, USA - YL17G11_20 | ecosystem: Environmental > Aquatic > Freshwater > Lake > Sediment | place: USA: Wyoming | collected... | reverse complement strand
AAGGGCATTAAAATTTGTGACATAAAGATTAAAGCCTTGCACTGAGCTAATTTGCCAGGAATCAAGAACAATTTTATTTCTAACTAGCCATGGCGCAATAATAATTATAAAAATTACAGCAACAATAATCAAGGTCTTTAATGTCAATCCTTTAACATATTTTCTAAAGAGAATGAGAAAAATGATTAATGCTGGAAAAAGATATATTACATTTGGCTTAACTAAAGTACTAATACTAAATAAGGATGCCGAAATATAGATATTTTTATTTAACCCATATTTTAAATATTTAATAAAAAAATAGATGCTCAAAAGAAACACGATTACAAAAATTTGTTCCGTTAATAAAAAGCTTCCCAAAAAAGCGCTCCAGGGCTCAAGAATTAATAAGACACTGGCTACTAGCCTGATTTTTTCATTAAAAATTTCTTTTCCTATCAAATAGGTCAACGGAGCACTTAAAGCAAAAACTAAAATACCAATAAAAATTGCGGGGACAAAAGAACCAAAAATAATAAATATCAAAGCAAGCCACAATGGATAAATTGGGGTTCGCAAATTACTTGACTCAAAAGGGGCTTTTTCGGATAATGAAAAGGTTTGGTGATTAATTATATTTAACGCGATTTGCTTATAGCCAGCCGAATCAGCCATTGCGCTTAAATATGTTTCAAAGCCCCGCTTATAATAAGTAATAGAAAATAAAACCAACTGGAAAAAAACGGATAGAAAAAAAATAAAAATTAATTTTTTATTTGTTTTAAAAAAATCAGCCATTGGTTTAATCAAAAAATCTTAATTTTAATAATGTCCAAATACTGACTATACCATCTTTAAACCCGAGTTTTTTTCCTTCCTTTTTTGTTCTCGGGAAATATTTAGTTGGCACCTGGATAATCTTTTCTTTTCTTTTGAGAAGTTTGGCAGTAATTTCTTCGCAAATCTGAAAACGATCGCTTTCTAAATCTAAGCTTTGCCACAAATCGCGCGTCATAATTTTATAGCCGTTATTGACGTCCTTGATGTTCCCGCCATAAAGTAAACGAGTTATTAAACTCACTGTCTTGCCTCCCCACCAGTAAACGCTGGTTGGTTTCTTGATGGTTCTATAGCCAAATACGGCTTTTGTTTCACCATTCATTATAGGTTTAATCAGCTCATAAAAATCTTGCGGATCAGTTTCTAAATCAGCGTCCTGAACAATAATAATGTCGCCGATTGCCGTTTTAAGACCGGTTTTAATCGCGACTCCCTTACCTAAATTTTTTTGATGCTGAATAAATTTAATTCGGCTTTCATTCGCTAATTTAGCCAAAATTCCCGATGATCCATCGGTAGAACCATCGTCAACTGCAATAATTTCTTTTTCAATATTCAAAACCTCAACCCTTTTAATAATTTCTTCCAAGGTCTTGGCTTCGTTAAAAACTGGAATAATAATGGAAATTCTCATAATTTTATTGCCTCTACGAAATAGCCAATTGGGCTTGACTGTTTTAACTTTAATTTTTTCGGAATCAGTTTGTCAAAAATAAGAGCAAGGCAATAAAACACAAATTTAACCGGCCAAAAAAGCAAAAACGGGCTAATCAAATAAACAGCCGCTGAAAAACGCTCGCCAACAGGTTGAATTAAATGTTTTTCAAAGCCTGATTCTTTCAATAATTTATCCAAAGCTCCGCTTGTAAACCGCCAGTAATCAGCTGGCTCTTTCGCTTCATTAAAAATAAACGGGCTTGTTAAAAATAATTTACAGCTGGGTTTTAGAATTCTGTTGATTTCTTTCAAAACAGCCGTTGGATTTTCAAGAATATATACTACATTAAAAAGAAAAACCGCATCGGCAAAATTATTGGAAAAGGGCAGGGGTTTGTTTAAGTCGGTCACGACATTCGGTTCCGCTTTTTCATTAATATCAACCCGGATAAATTTTTCCGGTTTAATATGCCAAAAACGTTCATAACTGGGGTTTTTGCCTCCACCCAAATCTATAATAATGCCGCTAATATTTTTGACGTATTTTGCAATTTCCAAATTAAAAAGAATTCTGGCAATAGTTTTGCCCTTATATGTTTCTTTTAATAAATCAAAAAAAATATTCATAAAATCATTCTATCGGAAATAAATATTGGTTATTTTTTGGGCTATAAGCGACCAATCTTTTTGTTTTATATCTTCAAGATTTTTTATTTTCATTTTTTCACAGATTTCCGGGTTATCAATTAATTTTATCATGGCTCCCGCTAATTCGTTGCTATTTTTATCTTCGACTAAAAATCCGTTTATTCCTTCTTTCACCAAATAAGGATTGCCTCCGACTTTGGTCGCCACCACCGGCAAGCCAGCTGCCATTGCGTCCATTATTGAATTCGAGGTTCCTTCCCTATCTCCTTTCATAAAAATCGACGCTAAAACAAAAATATCCGCCGCTTTAAGATACTCTATAACCCTGACATGATCCTGTCGTCCCAAAAAATAAATCCCGCTTGTATTTTCGACTTGCTTTTCCAATTCGGCTCTGTCGGAGCCATCGCCTATTATAATCAAAGTGGCTTCGCCGAATTTTTCTTTAATTATTTTAAAAGCGTCGATTAAATATTTAAATCCTTTCGCTGGCCTCAAAACCCCAATTGAAATAATAATTGGTTTGGGATACTGATTTCGCAAATCGGCGATTTTATTTTCATCGGCATTTTTAAATTCAACCAAATTAATTCCGCTTGAAATAACTGCTAGTTTTTTTTCCGGAACGTCGATGCTTTTCAAATCATTGGCAATTTCTTGGCTAACGCAAATTATCTTACTAATATTTTTGAAATATTTTGCGTTTTTCGGCCTCAAAAGCCGCTTGTTTAAACCGGCATGAATGGTTAAAACGGCTGGAATACCTAATTTTTTAGAAAGTTTTCCGCCAAAAAACGCCTCAACAAAATCGCCATGAAGATGAATTACGTCATAGGGAGTTTTTTTATGATTTTTTTTGACGGCAAAATACGCCCAAACGTTAAACCAAAGACGGTGCGCTTTGCTATAAAGCGGCAAAAATTGGAGTGGCATTTTATAAGTACGGAAATACTTTGAATTTTGCCAATTTTCATCGCCATAGCCAATAAAAACCTCAACATCATAACTCAAACCTAATTCTAATTCACTCTTACCCTGCTCGAACGAGAGGGTAATTCCATGTCCTTCCATGCCTCCAATATGAGGTGGAAAATATTCAATTATTCTTACAATTCTCATTTTAGTTCCAAAAATAAATTAGCGAATTTTTTTATACCATCGTTCCACTCAAAATGTTCACTTACCCATTTTCGACCGGCTTTGCCAAATTTCTCCCTCAATTCTTTATTTTCCAACAACTCTTTGATTTTTAAAACTAACTCTTGAGGATTGTTTGGAAAAACCAAAAAACCATTTTCGCCGTCTTTTATTAAATCCGGGATACCGCCAACATTTGTTGCCACCACCGCTTTTCCCATAGCTAATGCTTCCATTATTGCCCGGCCAAAACCTTCATGCCAGGACGGATATACAAAAATATCTATTTGCGACAATGCTTCCGGCACTTTGCTATATGGCACAAATCCCTGCCATTCTATTTTATCATTAATACCCAATTTCTCAGCTGTCTCTTTTAACTTTTCTTCCATTGGCCCGTTGCCAAAAATTAAGCAATTGAACTCCAAATTTTGCGATTTTAAAATAGCGATCGCTCCAAACAAATCTTCCAATCCTTTCCCTTCAATTAATCTTCCAACATAACCAATCTTAATTATCCCCACCTTATCCCCTTTTTTATAGATTTCGGAAATCTTTAAATTAGGTTCAAATAAATTCAAATCAACGCGGAGAGAAACAAGACGGATTTTTTCTGCAGGGATTCCCTGTTCTTTAACTTGGTTAAAAATCGCATTGCTAATAATCCTTACTCGCATGGCATATTTCATTACAAACCGGCCGATTTTTTTCAGAAAATAATCTTTTCCGCCGAAAGCGGATCCGCCTCTGGCGGAAAAAATTTCTCCCTGAATTTCGACCACGGTTTTGGCGCCGGTTAATAATTTTAAAAATGCTACCGCAACTCCCCCGCCAATAACTTCCGAAGCGTCAAAAATATCAATATCATGTTTAATATTCAAGTAAAATCCCAGAATGATAGCTAATTTTATAAATACCAGATAACCAAGCCGAGGTATAAGATAAATTAAAATATTATTTTCTTTTCTGAAATGGAAAAAAATATCCGGCGATTCAGCGATTACGAAGAGTTTGCCAAAATATTCGGCTAATGAACGCCAAGTTTTTAGGTCTAACTCATTTGAAAAAATATCTTTTGGATACTTATGTTTTCCTATAAAACAAACATTCATTTTCTTTCAAATAAATAATAAACATTAATGCCGACGGGCAAAAATTTCTGAAACGGTTTCCAAAATAAGTCCTCTAATTTCCAAATTGGTTTTGCCAAAAATTGAAGTTTTTTTGGAGACCAAAAAACAGTGCCAAAACTAGCGGAGTCAATTAGAGTGAAATCGTTCTTAAATAATTTTTTAATAAAACCGGGCCTTATGGCAACCATTTTCCATTTAGTGAGACTTCTCATCCAATTAAGATCGTTATAAATATTGGGGAAAACAACAATTACTTTGCTGCCGCTTTTGGTTATATTTTTTATTTTTTCATATAATTTATCCGGATTTACATATTCCCAGATGCCTATTGCTACGACCAAATCGGCAATGTCGGAAGATATAAAATTTTCAATTGGAGCATTAATAATTTCCGCTTGTTTTAAACTCTCCAGTTTTTTTCTGCAAATTCTCAACATTTCTTCGGAAATATCAACAGCATAAATTTTTCCGGCCCCTTTGGCGGCGGTTGTATATTCGCAGGTGCCGCAACCCAAATCAATAACAATTTTATCGCCGCTCAAATCAGTAATTACCTTCTTTAAAAACGGCTGCCACAATCCCAAGACATAATTTTCCAAAAGAGATAACTCGCCTCGCCGATCGTAGACCTTGGCATCGGTATATTCAAAATTTTTATCTTGATATTTCATTTTGATATTCTAAATTTAGTCCAAAATACCGGCCACCAAACTATTTTGAACGCCTGATTGATAAAAAAGGTTATTACTCTTTTAATTGAATTACTTTGCGTATACCATTCCATTAATTCTGAAAAGTTTCCGATTTTATTCCTGTTTTCTTTTATAAATTTTTCCAGATTACTGATTTCTTCCAAACTCATAGTATTGGTATGAAACGCAATTGTCACCATGCCAAAAAGGCCTTTTCTCGGCCGCCATAATATCTGGGGTAGCCAAATAATATTCCTTTTCTTAAATGGATATAAACCGATACCGTCGCTGATATAACGGAAATTATTCTCTTTTAATGCTCCAATGGTACTGTAATCAAAAGAATGACGCGGAGCTATAAAAACCTCAGGGCCAAGATTGTTTTTAAGCATTATCTCTTTTCCGAGACGAATCATCTTTTTTTGCTCATCAAGATTAAGACCACCAAATTCTCCGTTACTGTGTATTTTAAAAACTCCGCCGTCTCCTTTAGCCAAATGCTGATAACCGTGCTGGCCGGCAATCCAGCCGTCGGATGAAAGCTCTCTCACAGTTTTCCAGAAGTCGGAATTAAACTCAAAATTAAGTAATTTGGAGTCTTTTAAATCGGGGATAATCGCGAAAAGGGGCCTAACTCCATAACGTCTGAAAATATCCCTGATACGGGAAAAATTACTCCAATCCATATTCGGCGCGATATCGTCTAATCTGAAAAAATATTTAACCATTTATTTCAGTAAACTTTTATAGAGCGTAACCCATTTTGGGAAAATAACTTTCCAGCTGAATTTTTTTTCGATTTTTTTTCTCGCCGCTTCGCCGATGTTGCACCTCAAATCCAAATCATTCATTAACTTTAACAGTATATTTTGGTAGTCTTGCCGCTCTGAAACGATAAATCCGTCTTTGCCGGAGCTGATAATCTCACTAACTGCGCCAACTTTGTTAGTGACTACCGGCAAACCCGAAGCCATTGCCTCCATTACCGCAATCGGCATATTATCTTCAAAAGAAAAATAAGCGAAGATATCGGAATCGGAAAAATATTTTTGAGGCATGTCAAAACCAAACCACTGAACATTAATATTTTTGGGTTTATCCAAAGTATTTACGGATTTTTTAATATCTTCCAAAAGCGGCCCGAAACCGACGATGCGCCAATTTATTTTTTTATCAAAATCCCTGGCTAAATTAAGAATTATCCGAGCCAATTCAATTAATCCCCTGGCCTTATTTGGGAACCAAAATTTGGTAACGGTTAAAATGTTAAAAAAATCTCGCGATATTAAATCAACTTTGTTGAATTTTGATAAATCAATGGCATTGGAAATCACAACAGCTTCTTTAAAACCTAAGTATTTTTTGAGAAATTCAGAAGGAACAGTCACAACCGAAGCTCGAAAACGGCCAAGCCAATAAAAAAACTTCCAAAACGGACCAAAAACTTTTCCATGAATAGTCAATACCACTGGCTTTAAAAAAACCGAGAAAGCCAAGGGATTCGTTGTATGAATAAGCTTGACCCCCGGCCTAAAGGGACTAAAAAGCTTATCGCGGATTTTAAAAATATGCTCCGCTTTGAATTCAGAATCTTTATTTAATTCATTAACTAAATCGGCTCCCCATTGCCATGGTCCGCCCTTTTTATGCGGTGTAATTACTAAAATCAGTTTTTTTTGCGATTCTTTCATTTATGATATACTATATAATAAATAGAAACTTACGTCAACTCAAATTTTTGGCCTAATAAAGCCAAAAGATAATGCATTCTTTAATGAAATATAAGAAAAAGATATTGTTTATAATTACTAAATCGGAAATGGGCGGCGCCCAACATTTTTTGTATGAATTTATAACGCGCCTGGACCCCCTTGGTTACGAATGTTCGGTTGCTGCTGGCAACGGAAAAAATAACGAGCTTTTTGAAAAATTGCATCAAAAAAGTATTGAAATCATATCAATAAAAAATTTTTCAAACGCACCGGGTTTGAAAAATTTTTTGGCGTTTTTCGAAACCTTCAACCTTATCAGAAAATTCAAACCCGATATTCTCTATCTCTTAAGTTCCGAAGCGGGTTTTATCGGAGCGATTGCCGGAAAACTTTACCGCCTGCTATTTTGGCGGAAAAATCCTAAAATAATCTACCGAATTGGCGGCTGGGCTTTTAAAGAACCAAGAAATATTTTCATAAAAAAGATATACTTGTGGGCTGAAAAATTATCGGCGCCGTTCAAAGATATTATCATCACCAATTCCGAATTTGACAAGCGCTTAGCAATAAAAAACAAAATTGCCAAGCCGGATAAAATCATAACGATTTATAACGGACTTGATGTTGATAATTTAAAATTTTTGTCCGAAAAGGAAGCAAAAATATTTATTGAATCAAAAATACAAAATACAAAATACAAAATACAAAATACTACTCTAATTGGCACTATTGCAAATCTCTATAAAAATAAAGGATTAGAATACCTGATTCTTGCTATAGCAAAAGTTATGTATCATAACAAATTCAACTTTGTAATAATCGGCGACGGACCGGAAAAAGAGCGCCTTAAAAACCTGATCAAAAAATATAACTTGGAAGATGAAATATTTCTGGCCGGTTTTATCCCTGACGCTTACAATTATTTAAAAGCATTTGATCTTTTTGTTTTGCCCTCAGTAAAAGAAGGTCAGCCGTGGACAATTTTAGAAGCCATGGCTGCCGAAATTCCCATCGTGGCAACCAACATCGCCGGCATTCCAGAAATGATTGAAAATGAAAAATCTGGTCTTTTGGTTGAACCCGCCGACCCCGACGCTCTAGCCGACGCCATAGAAAAAATGCTGGCACATCCGAGCTTAACCCAAGAATGTGTCAAAAATGCCGCCCTAGAGGTTAGAAGTCAATTTAGCGCTGAAAATATGGTACGAAAAAATGAAGAATTATTTTTATAAACCAAGATTTTTTATAACATTTTTTTCGGCATCATTTTTTGGGCGATACCCCAAATCAAGCGCTTTTTTGATTTCCGCCGCGCCCTCATTTGTTTGGTTATTAGCAATATAAGCAAGCCCCAAATACCAATGGCTCATCCCGATCGTTGGATCGGTCATTACAGCTTGTTTTGCCCGTTCAACGGCAATATTGGACCTATTTTGTAGCAAGGCGGTTCTCGCTAGGTAAAAGAGCGTCTCCTGCCTGTTTTGGCTTAATTCTAGCGATTTTTCGCCAAATTGCTGGGCTCTTGATAAAATTTCAGGGTCGCGGCCTATAGTACCAAAAATATTGTAAATTCTCGCCATGTCGGTATAGCTACTGGCATTTTTTGGATGCGTCAAAACCGCTTTCTCGGCTTCATCAAGCGCGAGATTTACAACATTTTCTAAATTATTAATCGTTATCTTTTTTTCAACGGCACCCGCAACCGAAGCAATTAAATCAAACTGATATTCTGATTTGTACGGCGTTGAGTAATTTAATGATTTATTAAATAATGCAATGCCCACTGAAGAATCGCGCCCAAAATATCTTATGGCATCAGCATCGGCCAGATTGGCGCGCCAGATTCCATAATTTACATATAGTAATACTAATAACACGAATAAACATATGGATGACACGAATATTCTGTTAACGCTTCTACTGCCTTTATTTGTGTCATTCGTGTGCCGATTCGTATCATTCGTATTATTATTATACGAGGCAAGAAATGCTAAAAATAAAAACAATCCGAACCAAGAACCAAAACTATCAAAAGAAAAAAAGATTGCACCAAAATAAGCAATAAAGGCCGATGCCAAAATCAAAGATAAAAATTTTTCGCCTCTTTTAAAGAGGTCAAATAAATAAAATACAACAAAAAGCCAAATAGAAATATAAGCCAAGCCGCCGATTATCCCGGTCTCCGTTAAAATTTCTATAAACGCATTATGGGGTTTATCTTGCCAAGTCTCGGCAAAACTGCTGCCGCCGTACATTAAAAGGCGCGGGTTATAATGCGCGTTAAATAAATAATTAAAATTCTCCGGGCCGACTCCTAACAATGAAAAACCTTTTGAGGCCGTTTGCCAAGTTAGAAGCCGGGTTTGAACTGTCGCTCCCTCAAAAGAAATATGGCTGAAACGACTAAAATAACTTTGTTCAATAAATTTACTGTCCCGAAATTGCCAACCTAATATCAAACTTAAAACAATTATCGCGTATAAAACCGCGATTAAAACACGAGAATAAACTTTAAAAATATTGCTAAAAATTAAACCAACTCCCAAAAACAAAATGCCTAAAAATAAACCGACGAAAGCGCCTCGAATTTGCCCCAAAAATACAGTCCATAAAATCAAAGCACTGGCGCTTATATAATATAATTTTTGCCATGATCTGCTATTCCAAATTTGGTATAATCCCCAAAAGAAATGAAATAAAAAGTAGGGTGCAACAAATGTCGGGTTGCTGAAAATAGTATAGCCCGGCACCAAATGCCATTGCGTATTTTGGTAAAATGCGGAGAGCGCCACTAAAATGCTCACTGCGAAAGAAAAATTTAAATAATAATTCCATTCCTTTCTGTCATTTTTAAAATAACTAACAAGCATTAGGAACCACGCCAAAAAATGAAGTTCAGCGAACAGTCCAGTCATTCTGGCGCCGATCCCCCAAACGCTTCTTGTAAAATCAACGCCGAAAATCGCGGAAACAAAAGAAACAACAAAAAAACCAAATAATGCTACAGCAATATAATTTCTGCGTAAACATGATTGATTCCGGGAATCAATCATTTGGAGAATAAGCCAGGCACAAAAAACAATTTCAACCAAAATTTGGAATAAAAGAAACTTGGGTGTTAAAAACGCGTAAAGCGCCTTGGGCCAAAAAGCTAAGGGAGTTAGTAAAATGGCGTAAAGACCGTATCCGACAATTCTATTTAAATAGAATTCTAATTTAGACATCGGCAAAATAATATCATATTTGATATAAAATTTCTATCCCTTGAGTGATTCCGGGAATCAATCACTAGCATCAAACTAAAAACGCCCCGAAGGGCGTTTTTAGTTTTACATGATTTTCCAGTCACAAGCAGGAAAACCAGTTGAGAGATTAGTATCTGATTGACGGACCGTAGATTGGCAGAATCTTGGCTTCAAGGTTGAAGGCGCCTAAAGCGGCGCTGCATTTGGTTATAGTGTCGCTCCAACAGAGAGCATTGTACTTAGTCGCACCACCAGTGCCAGCTGTGTCGTTGTCAATATACCATTGGGCAAGGGTACCAGCTGTTGAACCGGTTGTAGCAATAAAGGCACCATCATTATCACCCTGAGCACCGGTTGTATCAGCCACAACTTTAACTCTCTTGGTCGCATCCTTACTTAAGGTATAAGCTGGGAAGAAGGCGATTGATGTGGAAGCAGTTTGGCCACCACCAGTTACAGCTATAATGTTAGAGGTAGTACCATAGTTGTTCAAATAAGTCGTAGGTGTTGAGCCCCAAGCTGTACCAGTATCAGCGTCAATTAATTTGACGTAGATGGATGTCAGGGTTGAACCAGCCAATTTCAAGGTAACCGTATTGATGGTTACGTCGTAACCTTCGGCTGAAAAGACGAACACCGCCATTACGTCAGCAGAAGATGCCGGATGACCGGTGGTAAGAATACCTGTCGCGTCCGAAGTGACAGTCAGTTTTGACCTCGCAACGGTAACCGCGCTAACATCCGTCGTTATTCCGGCAACACCGGCAAATGACGAAGACGTACCCAAAACGAGTGGAGTCGGTGAAGTTGTGTCATCAACAACCGCGGTCAAACTTGAACCAGCGCCTCTCGCTAAGATATAAGTGTCATCGGCATTAAAGGTAAAGGTGTGTGTTGAATTTGAATCCGCGCCGCCTGAAGCGTATGACGAAATATCACCTCTTAGCTCAAGCGTGATACCGCTGTTTTGAGGAATAACAATCGGCGAAGTGAATGTCCAGCTATACAGGTAACCAGTCTCGGCGCCGGCTGTACCGGATGCCGTGCTGGAAACCACGACCGGACCAACTGCTACGCCGCCTTTATACCATTGAAGATTGCTTAAGCTGGGTTTATTACCCGCAGCTCCAACTTTATCTTTAATAGCAATTTCGGTGATGTTGGCATCTTCAGTTGTGCCGCCGTTAATTTTCCAAATACCCAATGTTTTCCCGGTTGAACCCATAACCGCTTGATAAGCGGCCGGTGAAGACGAATCATTGTCAACAGTAATTGTTGGGCCATCCGTGTTGATAGTGAAGGCCTGAGCAACAATAGCGTTGGTAGAATCGTCGACAGCAGTGCCAGCAGTATTTTTCAAGGTCTGGGTGGTTGCCGTAATCCCGCCAACAGCCGAAGCGGCCGTCAACTTAATGTTGTAAGAAGGACCTAAAGCGGCCGCGGTTGACAATACATCAGCATAGACATCAACCGTAACGCTGCCGCCAGCCGGAATTATAAACGGTGAAGAGCCGGAGAAAGTATAACTGGTGCCGTATGTAACCGAACCTGTCACCGTGCCGAACTGAACGCCGTTTACTTTCACCAAAAGGTTGGCAAAGGCAAAGGTCGATGACGCTTTTAAGGTAATGGTTGAGACATTAATGCCTTCAGCCGAAGAAGCTGAAAAGACATATGAACCGATTCTGGCATTCGGCTGGCCTTTAACCAAGTTACCGGCGCCAAGCGCGCTGTTAAGTTTTGCCTGGAACGGATTTGATTGGACGGTTAAAGCACTACCGGAAACGGCAGTAGTGCCGCCGGTGGACAAAGAAACTTGGCCCTGATAGTTGGCTGTGCCCGCAATTAAACTGCCTGTAATGGTGCTGGTGGCTGTTGATAAGACATCAAGTTTCAAACTCCAGATTCTGGTTGTATTTGCCGGAATCAAGTAATTGATAGTTGCAGCCGAGGTGCCGAATGTTGCGGCAACATCATTGCCGTTGGTCGCAGTGCCTGTACCGGAGCTAGTCCACCCAGTAGCAATAGTAGTGGCCGTGGAAGCCGGAGTGGTAATAGTAGTGCCGATTTGATTGCCAGCGTCGTCAACTAAGTAGACATTGTCAACAATCGTAGTGAAATTGTTTGAACCGGCAACAAGTTGGAATGGAACGAACAAAATTTTAACCTGTTCGCCGTAGGCAACAACTTTGAATTTGGCAACCGTCACATTGGTCTGACCCGGAGCAACATTGCCTGTCGGGCTTGATGGATCAAGAGTAACAGTAAGCGTACCAGCCGCAATAGTAGTTGAAGTCATCGCAACTGACCCAGTTGGGTTAACGCCAACATTGTAGGTTTTGTCTCTTGCCCAAACATCGCGAAGATTAAGGACATTGAGTTGCAAAGTCCTGTTAACGCCCGCGAGAACATCAGCATAGACATTGATCTGAATAGTCTGGCCTGAAGGAATTTCGTAAGCCGGCGACATCACAAATGTGCCAGTGCCATTTGACTTTAAGTTAGGCAACACACTGCCAATTTGCTGACCGCCGGTGGTTACCAATTTGATATTGGCAATGTCAGTGCCGGAAATTATTGAACCATTTTGGGTAATGACAATTTTATCAAGCAAAACAGCGCTATTACCAGCTAACAACGTGAACGAACCAGCTAAGTAGCCAGTTGTTCCGGCATTAACCGAGTTGCCTGTTCCAACCATGGTTGCGGTTAAAGTGGCAATTGACGGATTAGTCACGGTGACAAAAGTCATCGCGTTAGATGTCATCGGGAAAGTGCCGGAAACCGAAGTGGCGTTTGAAACCACATCAGCCGCGGCGTTAATATTCCAACCCATTGTGTGATTGCTGGAAGCGGTTGAAGAAACATCCAAGCGAAGTTCAACATTCTTGGTCATGCCGGCTTTCACGGTGAAAAGACCGCCGGTATTAGCAAAACTCAAAACACCGGAACCTAAGCCGGTATACTGACTGATATAATCGCCAGTATCAGCGTCATAAAGATAAGCGCTACCGAGTTCTGCGTCAGATGAAATGCCTGAACGAGTTAATTTCAAAGAGGTCACGGTGACATCACCGGAACCAGCCGTGAAATTCCATTTCGCGAAAGGCATCATAGCCGCGCCGGAAACAATCGTTCTTGCCGCCGGAGTGTCGGCTCTTAACATAACGCTAAGGCCGCCGGCTGTCGGGGTGATTACTGTACCACCACCTGTCGTGCCGCCAGTCGTTCCAGCAATAGTAGTGTATTTGGCCTGTGAAATAGAACCAAAGTAACCAACTGCCGGGGAAACACCATTAGCCGCTTGCCATTTAGCAACAGCCGCCTGTGTTTTAGCGCCATAATAATTAGTTTCACTTCCTACTGAACCAGCGCCGCTGGTAGAAACTGCATAGCCAGCGCCGTTTAGATATTGCTGCAAGCACTTAACCTGCGGATCACTAACACCTAAGTATAAACTCCTGGTGAAAGTGCAGGCAGTGACTGTGCCACTACCTCCCTGCAATGAGTTAAGCTGGGCTTGCAACGCCTGAATCTGGACCATCAATTCTGCAATGGTGACGGCGCCAGCTTTAGGCACTGATAAACTGAGAGTCATTGCCAATATCGCGCCCAAAAGGACGAGACCAATCGGCCATGCCTCCCGTTTTGATATAAACATAATTTTTTTCCTTAATCTTAATAATAAGCTTTTAATTTTTAATTATAATTTTAGTAATATTTCCGTTTGTTAATTTTGTAACTATTAATTATTTCCTATTTCTAAATAATCTTAAATCGCAGAATCTTTCTGTATTTTACTGTATCTTAACCATTAAATTTTCAAAGTTCAGTCCAAGCTTAGATAATAACAAACCGCCCATTAGCAGTCAATAGCAATCTATAAAAGATTATATCATATGGTTTTTGCCGATGCAACAATATTTTTCAGTTGTTCCACGTTTCTATAATAGCACTAAATTTTTCCCTAGGCAATCAAGTTAATTCAGACCCTAAAATTTGCTTAAATTAAACAAAATTTGCCTTAATTTGCTATTTAAATGTGGATAACTTTAATTTGATTATATACTTCATTTTGCCATAAAACAACCAGTCAATTGTGGATAACTCAGTAGAAGAACTTTAACCGCCTTCGGTGAATAGGCGTTCGCGCCCTTTTTGCCGCCGGGGCGAACACCTTGCCAAAGTCCTCTACTGAGATAACTTTAATAAATGAAGAGAGGCTACGGAAGCTACGGAAAATAGTTTATTTGATTTTTGGAGGAGAAGAGGAAAAAATGAAAGAAAATGTTTCGGTAATGTTCCGGTAATGTTCCGGCAATCGCGGTTGCCGAAACATTACCGTATTATTTTATACAAACTTCCGTTTCCTTGCCCGTTTCTCGTAATCTTCTTGAGACCTACAAGCGAAGATAATTCATTGCGAACGGTTTTTTCGGAAACACCCGGAAAAAACTCCAATATTTCTGCCAGTTTCAGCGTTTCTTTGTTTTGGAATTTTTCCAGAATTTTTTCCTGCCGTTCACTTAACTTCACCTCGGGCTTAACAGCTTCTTTTTTTAC
>Ga0315288_10006695_pt1 | contig 14608 bp, 9 predicted proteins | sample YL17G11_20_MG_FD_203454 | JGI IMG/M metagenome (GOLD analysis project Ga0315288, IMG submission 203454) | Sediment microbial communities from Yellowstone Lake, YNP, Wyoming, USA - YL17G11_20 | ecosystem: Environmental > Aquatic > Freshwater > Lake > Sediment | place: USA: Wyoming | collected... | reverse complement strand
ATAGGTATGGGTCTTACACCTAAAACATGTTTGTTCCATCAACACCTTAAGTATCAATCGCCTCATTGGATGGATTGGGGTAAATTGAAAATAAAGATTTTTATTAACTGCCGCACCATACTCTAATAATTTTAGCACCTTAGACTCATCACAACGCTCTACGGCATAAAACATTGGGGTATTGCCATAACTATCTTGTCTATTAACCGACGCGCCAGCTTTTAATAAATCTCTATACTTATCGCCATCATTATTTTTAATAACAGTGCACAACAACGGCATACCAAATTTATCGCAAACATCAACATCAAACCCATACTGCAACATTTCTCTAAGATGGCGATAATCAGGTGCAATTGAAGGAACAGAAGAAAGTTTATCGATAAAAAGATCATTAGCTAAATCAGATGAATATTCATCCCAATACGTATGCAATAGATAAGGATTTATCTGCAATAACTGTTTAGCCATAAAAAAATTATTACTACGCAATGCTGCCAAAAATTGTTCTCGGTAATTCACTCTGTTTTTTACAAGCTTTACAAGCAACAATAGTTCTGAGCTATACGGCGAAAGTTCAGGCGTTAACTCATCCCAAATCCAATCTTCACATTGTTGCAATAACTTCTCAGCAATCACAATATCATAAGAACAGTGCCCTGATACATCAAGCTTAAGAATATCTTTTAATTGTCGACCATCATGAGCTAATAAATTCATTACCGTAAAACATGGAGAATTATCTTCTCTAACATTAATTGAACAAAAAACTTTTTCATAACCTTCAAATGCTTCTAAAACAGCCCCTCCTTTCTCTAATGCTATCTGATTAGGAGTTTTCATGCAGTTATTTTTTTGATGTGTATCTGCGCCATGGTATAACAAAAGTTTTATTACTTTAGAAGAAGGATTTGCATGACTCACTGCATAATGCAAAGGAGTATTCTTATTGTTATCAGTCGAATTAATATCTGCACCAGCTTTTAGAAAAATACGGGCAATATCACACGATGAATTTTTGATCGCATTAAACAATGGAACCTGACCCTCATTGTTTTTTTGATCTACCCAAGCTCCATAATCTACCAACAACTGAGCCATCCTAGGATTATTTACTACATGCAATGGAACATCCCCTTCATCGCTCAATACATTAGGACTAGCATTATACTCAAGCAATAACACAAAGCACCTATACTGTGAATTTTTAATTGCCTCATGCAATACCTTTTGACCACAAGGCTTACGTAATAATGTTGGTGAATAGTCAAGCATCTGCCTAACAGAGAGCAATCTACCAGCCTTAACTGATTTCAATAACATTGCTGCACAATATTCATCCTCAACATCTATTAATTTTTTTTTATATGCACGGGGGGGAATCTCTTCCTTATATTTTGGTAGTTGATTCATTCCCATACTACTATTACTTACACAGAGTACTAACCATAATAATTTTTTATTCAGTCTGTTCATATTTTAATACTTCTCTTTATCCACTGAATTACTATAATATTAATATTTATTTACTACAGTCACAATTATACCGACATAACACAAAAAAAATAGATGCTTCCATTACAGAAACATCTATAGCAAAACTACAAAACATAATACATCGATTTTTATTATCTTTACGTCAACCTATACCTGAAGATATGCAAGCCATGAAGCTACCCATGCTCCTTTGAACATAAGACCTTTTTTATACTCAACCTTATACGCATCTAAATCTTTTTGCATGCCAGCAATAATATCATTACGAATTTCCGATTCAAGAGTCCAACTTAAAAGTATCAAAAACAATGCTATTGGTGACGATTCAATATCAAATCGTTTTTCAAGATATCGTACTATACTGCCAGTAGTAGCACCAATACAACCACCCACCGCTAATGATGCTATATACGACGAGCAAAATTTTCTTAATGAAGCATTATTGTTGAATACATTTTTTTTTGTACAAGCTCCAGACACGGCAAGCACAGAAAACGGCATTGCTGAGACAGACAATAAAACCGCAAAAATTAACATTCGCTTATTCATGATTTTCATCCTCCTAAAAAACATTTTCAACAGATTGCATCTATATATTTTTTATATTCAATCAAAAAGTTTTTTGCAATGGTTGTTGCAACTCGTGCCGCACCAACGCGCTCAACAAGAATTACTACAACAAGCGGTTCATGTTCTTTATACTGGAAATATCCTACAAACACCCCATGCTCCAAATACTTATCATCCAATTTACGTTTACTAAAATCACTTGTTTGCGCCGTACTTGTTTTAGCATAAATGGTTATATCTTTTACTTTCCCCACGCTGCGCCCCGTACCATGTTTTACTACTGATTTCATCGATTTTTTTAAGAAATCAATGGTCTCAGGCTTAATATCAAGAGGAGTCATAACAACCGGCTCATTCACCAACAGACGTGGTGCAACAAGATATCCCGTAAAAATACTTGCTATCATGCACGCGGTTTGAATAGGCGTCACGAGTAAAAAACTTTGACCAATAGCAACTGATAATGTCTCCCCTGGCCACCACCGCTCACCTTTATAATGAAACTTCCATTCCCTATTCGGGATCAATCCCATTTTTTCTGGAAAAATAATATTTGTTTTTTTCCCCAGTCCAAATTTATAGGCATACTCAGCAAGAACATCAATATCAATTTTTTTAGCAATCTCATAAAACAACGTATTACACGACTCTGCCACCGCTTTTTTTACCGATATTTCACCATGACCTGATCGCCTCGCACACCAGTACTTCCGTTTACCAAATAATGTATGTCCTTTACAATTCCATAATGAATCAGCCGCGATAATGCCATATTCCAGCGCAGCACTAATAGTGACAAGTTTAAAAATGGAGCCTGAAGGGTAACTCGCGTCAAATGCACGATTGAGGAAGGGATTTTTTTCCTGCAGCCCTTTCCATGTGTCATGCGAAATGGGATCAAGAAAAACATTAGGATCAAAATTAGGCCGCGATACTAATGCAACAATGGCACCATCTGCCGGGTTAAGCAAAATAAGACTGCCCGTTTGATGTTCAGGAAAAATATTTTCACACAACGCTTGAACATCAATATTAATCGTCGTTTGAACATCATTACCAATTAACGCCTTTTCAAGCTCAACTTGCGATATGCATTGTCCAATAGAATTAACCACGTTACGCATTGATCCTTTTTTACCACACAGATCTTCATTAAATAATTTTTCCAAACCCAACTGCCCATTGCTCAGTGTGGAAATATTACCCAAGTACCCAACAACATGGCTACCGCATGTATTGTAGGGATAAAAACGTTTGAAGTGAGTATCAATAATAATATTTTCGTGGTTGGGAAATGTCTCAAGTAGTTTGCTCAGAAGACCAAAATCTATATCAGAAACTAATACTGCTTTTTTATTTTTTCTCTCACTCAACACAATTGCATCAAATTTTGGTCCCGATGTTAATATAACACCAGCACTATCTTCAATTGATTGTAAAACCGCCAGCTGATTTTCTGTAAGAGCTGCTTTTCCCGTTCCTTGCCAATATACGGTAGTCACGGGACGATTTGTTGCAAGAAGATTTCCCTGCACATCTCGAATGCTACCACGAGGAGAATCAACCGTTGTATACCGAATAAAATTCTTTTGACTCCGTGATGCAAAATATGCTCCACAATAAATCTGTAAATATATAAGTCTCAAAAAAATAATTACAAAAACAACGGTTGTCGCAATGAGAATACAGATAATTTTTTTATTAATCGTAACACTTGATACAGGCATAATGTTATTTTTTATTTATCATCGCATTAATCGGATGAACACCTTCACACAACTTGGAAAGATTCTCAAGTGAAACATGCGTATATTTTTCCGTTGTTGCAAGAGTTTTATGCCCAAGAAGCTCCTGTACCGCACGCAAATCAGCGCCTTGATTGAGCAAGTGGGTTGCAAAAGAATGACGCAGCTTATGGGGTGTAAGCTGTCTCTCTATAGGCAGAAATGCTCTAAACATCTTAATAATTCTCTGAACCGACCGAGACGTCAATTTTTCGTAGCGATAATTAAGAAAAAGCGGCTCTTGCTGACTTTGAATTGTTGGCCGTTCTGTTGAGTAATATTCAACAATCTTTTCTTGTGCTTTAAGGCCAAATAAGACAATACGTTCTTTTTTGCCCTTACCCAAAATGCGAATTATTTTAGCATCCATATCAACATCTTCAATAAGAATATTCACCAGCTCAGAACAGCGGACACCCGTTGCATATAACAGTTCAAAGATAGTTTTGTCACGCACTGGGTAACGTGTAGGTAATGCTTCATTTTTAATTGAATCAAGTAAATGAAACAACTCCTCAACACTAAAATAAATAGGAACTTTTTTATCTATGCGCGGTCTCTTGAGATTAAGATTAAGCTCAATACCACGAGGCTCCAAAAAGCGCTCCAATGAGGTAAAACAAGAAAATTTTCTTGCTATAGAACTTTTACTTATTTTTTTATAAAACAGAGCGACCAAATATCTTTCGATAATTTGCCGTAATCCAAGATTGTGTGCATCGTAATCAGTCATGTCTGACCAAAAAGAGATAAATTGATTAAGATCTAAATAATAAGCACGGAGCGTATGCTCGGAAAAATTACGCTCCGCTTTTAAATACAACAAAAATGCTTGCGTATGTTGTTCAAATTCTTCTTTTTTCATACAAAGTCCCTGCTTTAAATAAATACTATAGCTCCATACTATAGCAGATTATATTCTTTGCAGCGACGATTAACAGAAGAACGATTAACACCTAAGAAAAATGCGATTTTATTTTGATTTTTAAACTTATTCCATAAAAGCACCATAATACGTGGCTCTTGTAATGCTTTTTTACCAAGACGTGCTGCTTCAACAAGATCAGGATCAGTAATATCATAGGCAGGATCAAAGGCAACCTCTTGATATATCTGATTTTTTTTAGATTTTTTAATAAGAAGATGTTGAACTCTACTTTTTAGCTCTTGCAAACTAATCGGCCGATTATGAGAAAATAAATGCTTCTCTTTATCAGTCAATGATAAAACATGCTGTAACGCATCTGACATCAATGCCTGTTGTGTAAATCCTTCAGTCAAAGAATGTAATTCATCTTCAGGTAACGTTAATAATGATGGCATTGTTACTATAGTCGACTTTAGCTCTTGAAACAGTGCTTTACTGAATTTTCCGTCTTGAACCAGTAACCCTAAATTTTTATTACTTGAGCAAAGAATACGAACATTACTCGTGAACTTTTGATCACTTTTAAAAAGACTATATACGCCAAACCGAATAAATGTTGCCAAGCATTCCTGTGTTTCCATATCAAGAAAATGAATGTTTTTAATAAACAGCGTACCAACATTATCAAGCTTTTCTAGCAATGGTTTACTCTGTTTGTCTTGAACACCAAAAATAGGATTAATACCAAATAGCGCAATAGCAATATCAAAGTTATGTGATGGGCCTTGCAATGTCATAATATGTAGATCATCACGCATACTAATATGATGCAAAATTTCTGCCATAGGCTGTAAATCCTGCTCGGACATTTCCAACAAGATTGCTTTCTTGCTTAATGCAATCTTAAGCAGCTGAATCTTAAAATTAAGTAAAATTGATCCTGAACCAGGAATAAGTTGATTAATCAATTTACCCGATTGCGTCGTCTGTAAATATAATAAATAATCCCATTCACTCGGATCCTTTAATAAATCAATATGATGCTTGATAGTATCAGAAATAGATGGATATGAAACGGTTATGATAATCGTATTTTTTTCTAAATGTGGTACGGCTGAAACAACAAGAGGGTTATCGTGAGCATCTTTTATGAATAATGTTTTTGGTGACTTAAAAGATTCAACCTGTTGTACTATGTGCCGTAATGATTGCACAAAAGGATGCCCATGCTGCTGATTAATATTAATATCAACCAACTCCTTTGCTGCCTGATTACCATATGAAAATTGTCTGTTTTTATAAAACAATATGCCAATATGCTTCGTTTTACTTTTACGTAAAAAGGATCTAATACTCTCTTTATACTGTTCAATTTCTTGATGTTTCTGATAAAGCTCTGTTCGTAAATTTTGCTCCTGCTCAATCAAAACATCAAAGTTTTTATTCTGAAGCAAGTTAATGATATTACCCAAATAACTTCCAAAAACAATCAATTCATCCCGCTCAACATTACTATAAAAATTTTCAACCCGCGCATGCCGTTCAATAATAATATAGGCAATTAATTTTTCATTCTCATAAATAGGCAGGAAAATATCTGCATTAATAACACGCAAGAATTTTAAAATCACCGCACTTTTTTCACACGCATGATAAAAATGAGTAAAATCAATTTCATCATAAATAAGAATTTTTTCCTCTCTCATGACACAATCAATAACGTGAGCATGCGTCACCAAAAAGGTCTCCACCAAGGAAACAGTGCTATCTTCTATCATATTTGAATGTATTTTGTGCTCTGCTGCATCCATTTTTCTCAAATAAAGACGTGTCTTGTTGGAAGCTATACCAAACGTATCCTTGAAAAAGTTTTGCGTAATATGGCCCAATTCACGGAAATTAGTCACACCACTCAACCGCTCCAAAACCCCTTTAAAATCATCAATAAAGTTTATGTTCATTGGCTGATGTACATGATTTTTAAGATTCAAAAAGCGCAACCCAAAAATCTTACGGGCACAAAAATAAATTGCTAACGTCGTCAGTATTGTAGAGAATCCAACACCCGCGTAACTATGAGCAATCCAAGTAATGGCATAGACCTTAAAGGGAAAAAGCTGAATCAGATCAGCCATCAAAACCGGTGCTATAAGCCCCTGCATTAATAACGTAAGCTGTTTTTTGAGCAAATGAGGCAATGCTGATGAGCGTATTTTTTGAATGGCAACATAAAGGCTAGGAATCATTACCAGAAACAATGCATAAAATGTGGCCATGTTTTGAATGGTTGGCTCAAACCAAAATCTTTTATACGGTAAATCTTTCGAATCAAAATCAACAATAGCTATAATGGTAAAAAACAAACCAAATACACTACTAACAAAAAAAAGAACCTTCTGTCGTAGAGGAATAGAATACTGATCAGTAACTAAGCTTTCTATAAACAGTGACATTGACTGGTACTGTACAACAAAGAAAACCCATGCAATACGAATAACAAACAAAACAATTTGATAACTCAACTGAGGAAAAAAAAGCGACTGAGAAAGCTTAAGCACCCATGCCAGATCAGAGAACATGTTACCAATAAGAATAGCTACCAAAAAAAACAATGGTCGAGCGATACTTTCCATATCCACTGTTTTTCTGATCAAGGCAACCAAAACCCCCATTTTCAGCAAAAAAGATAGAGAAGTAGCAAACAGAATAAAGTAAAAGGAACTGAGTATTGATTCAACACATTCTAAAAAAAACATAATTATATTGCGATTTTAACGGGGCTTTATTATACTTTCTTTTGTTCACTTATAAGATTATTAAACCCATTTGGAGTAACTATGAAAAACTATATCAATTTTGCTATGTTTGTAATGTCTTATCACAAACAGTTATTTTTAGTAACCGTACTGACATTGGGCCTTATCGGGGACGCTCCTCCAGGATGGTAATCATATTTTCATCCTAGCATAATTTTAATGCTATACCAAATTATGAGAGTAGTAATGTGGCAAAAGAACAAGATAGTCAAAAAAACCGTGCAATTACTATTATTGAATTAATGCGAATAGCCACAAAAGAGATGGTTGAGCCTGCTGCTGCAACAATAACACAGCACTATGGACGCAATTCATTTCTTGTTTTGGTCAGTTGTATTTTAAGTTTGCGGACAAAAGATTCAGTATCATTACCTGCATCTCAACGCTTATTTGCACATGCACAGACGCCAGACTCCTTACTCCTGTTGTCCCCCCACACCATTGAACAACTGATCTACCCAACTGGCTTTTATCGCCAGAAAACCAAACAACTTCTAGCGCTCTGCGCTATTTTAATCGAAAAACACCATTCTACGGTGCCAAGTACCCCTGAAGAGCTGATGGCGTTACCTGGCGTAGGACCAAAAACAACAAACCTTGTGCTCAGTGAAGGCTTTGGTATTCCTGCCATCTGCGTTGATACTCATGTGCATCGTATCTCTAACCGATTAGGTCTTGTACAAACAAAAAATCCAACTCAAACAGAGGAAGCACTTAAAAAAGTACTTCCTAAAAAATATTGGTCTGAATTTAATAAGCTCATGGTAATGTGGGGCCAAAATATCTGTGCGCCAGTTTCACCGCGTTGTTCAATCTGCCCCCTACAACCATTATGCCCTCAGATTGGCGTAACCCTCCGTCGCTAAAGCGCAGTTTATCCTGAGCTTGTCGAAGGGGCGGGCAAGCCGATCGATAATCTTTTTACTGAATATTATTATGCACAAGCTTAGTATGTCGTTGCAAACTGCGCTCACTTTTTGTTTTTGCAGTACACCCTTTAACAGCACACTGAAAAGTTTTCTCATCCTGATGACTTACGGCATGACCACTAAAAACCTTCTTGTTATCAGTTAAAAAAGCACACACACTACAGCAATACACTCTTTTTGAAGGATTATTTTTCATAATATTATGCATTCTGGAATGTGACGCTAAACGAATCTGATGCGTAGTAGAAAATAGACACTTACCACAACTATACCTACCTTGATGTTTTTCATATGATATTGCAGCGTGTTTGCGTTCAATTTTTGGTACTACCGTAGGTTCAATTTTTCTTTGTTTTGTAATCACTTGCTCTAAATAATTTTCATGAAACCATTGATCTTCTGCTGCTTGTAAAAAAATTGGACAAATTTCAAGCGTGCGCTTCATTCCGTGTGTTGTACTACAAATCATTAGAGAAGTAAAAACCATAAAAATTATTAATAATTGTTTGGTGTTTTGCATAAATATTCTTTAATTGTTCGCACCCTTCGACAAGCTCAGGGCGAACGGGGAAAAAAATTAATTATTTACACCGTTCGTGGTGAGCCTGTCGAACCATACGAACAACATAAAAAATACAGTTTCTAAACTTTGAACATCTCTGTCTTTTGCAATACAGCTTCAAGAGTCAATCCAAATTCTTGCTTACCATCAAGATCACGCAGCGTAATGGTTTTATTTTCCACTTCTTTTTTACCTATCACCAACATCAATGGAACGCGCTCAAGTTGCGCACGTTTAATTTGACCAGAAATAGGGTCAGAGGAATTATCAATCCCAACACGAATGCCACTATCAAGAAGCACATTCATCACTTCATGTGCATATTCTTTTTGTTCATCAGTGATTGTCAAAACTTTAATTTGTACGGGCGATAACCAAAACGGCAACCGTCCTTTAAAATGCTCAAGAACAATACCAAAAAACCGTTCAAATGAACCATAAATTGCACGGTGCAACATAACTGGGCGCTCTTTAACACCTTCAGAAGAAATGTAACTCAAATCAAAATTTTCCGGTTGGAAAAAATCAATTTGCATAGTACCGCATTGCCATACACGTTTTAATGAATCTTCAATGCCAAATTCTATTTTAGGACCATAGAACGCACCTTCGCCTTCATAAATAGTGTATGTTTTTCCTGCTTTCTTTAATGCGTTTTCAAGCGCTTCGATTGCAACATTCCACAATTCATCACTACCCATTGCTTTTGCCGGTTTGGTGGAAACACCAATAATAATATTGGAAAACTCAAACGGTTTAAGCACAAGATCGGTAAGTGCAATAAAATCAGTTACTTCTTGTTCTATCTGGTCTTTAGTACAAAAAATGTGCGCATCATCTTGGGTAAATGCACGAACCCTAAACAACCCACTCAATACACCAGAAAGTTCATGCCTATGCACAAGTCCAAACTCAGCAAGCCGCAATGGTAATTCACGATATGAATGCGGACGCTCTTTATAGACTAAAATAGCCCCCGGACAGTTCATCGGTTTAATAGCATATGAACGCTCATCAATAAGGCAAAAATACATGTTATCTTTGTAATGTTGATAATGCCCAGAACGCTGCCAAAGTTCATCACTCAGCATAACTGGTGTGGAAATTTCTTGGTATTTTGCTTTTACCAAATGCTTACGCAAATGATCTTTCATAGCGTTTAAAACTATAGTGCCATGAGCATGAAAAAACGGAAACCCAACACCTTCTTCATGAAATGAAAAAAGATCAAGCTCTTTGCCCAATCGACGATGATCAAATTGAATAGCATCTTCTTTTTGTTGAATAAATGCTTGTAAATCTTCCTTGGTAAAAAATGCAGTACCAGTAATACGCTGCAATGGTTGCTTTGTTTTATCAGCACGCCAGTACGATCCTGAAACGTGTAACAGTTTAAAATGTTGAATTTCACCCGTAGACTCAACGTGTCCACCACGGCAAAGATCATAAAAATCACCCTGCTCAGCTAACCCAACGGTATCGCCTGGAATATCATTAATCAATTCAAGTTTAAAAGGATTATTTTTATACATTTCACGCGCAACATCTTTTGAAATTTGCTTGTGCGTTAATGAAATATTTTTGCGTGAAAGCTCGTACATTTTTTCTTCTACACGTACAACGTCTTCATCTTTAAAATTTTTTTCAGGTAAAAAATCATAAAAAAAACCTTCTTTTGTTGCTGGCCCAATAGTAAGTATTGTTGTGGGAAATAGCTCTTTAATGGCATGCGCAAGCAAATGTGCCGCAGAATGACGCAAAACTGATAAATCTTTTTCTTTCATAATATTCCTCATAAAATTTTATTATATTTTTTTTTAAACAATCTCAAAAAAAGAGATTTTATGAAATAAATCGAAAAGCGGACAAGCAAAAATATATCTTTTGCTTATCCGCATATAGTGCATGATACGAACGTAGAAAAGAAAACAGAATATGGTATAAAAGCTAAAAATAGTTGCCCCAAAAAAAACATTTCTTATCCTAGCAACTGCAAAAAACACACAGAATCTTAGTCATTATTCTAAAGACATTTTGAAAAAAAAACAATGAAAAATAAAGAACGACAATACATTGTCACCGTTCATTGCTTCAATGAAAATCACTATGCTACGCTGCCAAGCGAGAATAGTAGTAACCTTTAAGCATAGGAACAATAAGATGCCTACAGACAAAAAAATCTTTATCCTCGATACAAACGTTTTAATACATGATCCAAAAGCTTTATTTAGTTTTACAGGGGCTCATGTTGGCATTCCATCAACGGTACTGGAGGAACTGGATCAGTTCAAAGGCGAAGGAACTGAACGTGGGCGTAATTCACGACAAACAATAAGAAACCTTGATGAACTAAGGGAAAAAGGATCGTTACGAGATGGAGTTCCTTTGGATGATGGAGGCATTCTCCAAATTCTTTTTTATGACGATACCATATTAAAAACAACTCCCCTCATCAGAAGTGCTGGCGGCGACAATGAAATCTTGCTCACCGCGCTTACCATGAAAGAAACAGGGTACGATACAATCTTTATCTCAAAAGATCTTAATGCACGCGTCAAAGCAGATGCGCTCGGCATTAAAACAGAAGATTATTCAAAAGAATACGTATCTGAGGATGAATTTTATCAAGGGTGGATTAAAATATCTGTCCCGGCAGTAGAATTAAAACGCGATCTTCCTCCTCAACTTATTACTTTAGCAAAAGATCGTCTCATTATGCCTAATGAATTTGTTTTAGCAGAAAGCAGTAATAACCCTCAAAATTTCCGTGTTTATCGCTATCTTGGTAATGAAAAATTTAAACCTGTATTTAACCCAGCACTCAACTGGCCAATATCTCCACGCAATGCACAACAATTAATGGCGCTTGAACTACTGCTTGATAGCAACATCCAATTTGTTTGTTTATTTGGTCCCGCTGGTACCGGAAAAACTTTCTTAGCATTACTTGCAAGCTTGCACGAACTTTTTGTTAATAAAAATTATGACCGCCTGATCATTTCCCGCCCTGTAGTGCCATTGGGTCGTGATATTGGGTTTTTACCTGGTACGGTAGAAGAAAAATTAAAAAGCTGGATGATGCCAATTTATGACAACATGCAGTACATAATGCACACAATAAACAAATCAAATAAATTTCAAGACAATGAAGAAGAGGAAATTGAAAATAAAAAACCAAAAAATAAACACAATAACCACAAAAAACTTAAACCAAAAAAACAACACCACGGTATAACATTTGATGACTTACTCCATCAAGGAAAAATCTCCATGGAAGCAATCACGTATATGCGAGGCCGTACCATTCCGTATCAATTGATTTTAATTGATGAAGCACAAAATTTAACACCACATGAGGTCAAAACATTGATCACACGAGTTGGCGAAGGAAGTAAAATTATTTTAACCGGTGATCCATATCAAATCGATTCACCGTATCTTGATTTTAGTAGTAACGGTTTGGTTGTTGCCAGTGAAAAATTTAAAGGGCAACCAATCTTTGGCTCTGTGTTCCTGCCAACCAGTGAGCGTAGCGAGTTGAGTCGACTTGCGGGTGAATTACTGTAATAAGCTACCGTGGGTCCTTCGGTACATTTTTGCAAGCAAAAACACTCAGGGCGAGCGGGAAAAAATAAACTATTTTATCCCGCTCGCCCTGAGTGTTTTTCGTAGCCTTAGGCGAGAAAAAAGTATCGAAGGGTTATTCTTTATCTGACTTGATAGTCTCATCACCTTTTTGCAAATCACCTAAATATGATGGTAAATTCACGCCAGACATAGCAGCAATTTCATGCAGCGGTGGTAATGATTTTATCATGCTACTCAGAAAATTAGCTGTTGAACTACCTTTCTCTGATGAGCCACTATCCCACACGGTAATTTTATCAATCTTAAGATTCTTGATAGCTTCTGCTTGTAGTTTTGCAATTTCTTCAAGCTTTTCAATCATCAACATAGTCGCTGCATCTTGGCTGTTGTTAGCGCATGCTTCAACCAGAAGTTTATAACCTTCTGCTTTTGCCGTAAGTACTTTACGCATACCTTCTGCTTCTGCAAGCTTAATTTGCAGTATAGCAGATGCCGTTCCTTCTGCTTCTATACGCTGCTTTGCCGCATCAGCGGCTGCTGAAATTTCTATTTTGCGTCGATCAATTTCTCGCGGCACCACTTCTTCAGCTTCAAGCCGTTGCAATTCCGCCAAACTTTTTGCTCTATTAATTTCTGCATACGCATTTTGCTGAGCAATTTGTCCACGCTGAGCAGCTTCTGCCTCTTGTTGCAAAAGTTGCGCATTAACCGCAGCAATTTTTGCTTTCGATTCGTTTTCACCCTGAACAGCTTCAGCATTATACATAGCTACCTGAATGCGACGTTCTTTTTCGGCTTCAGCCTTACCAATTTCACCGCTTTTTTCTTGATTAGCAACATCAACCTTTGCCTGATTGAGCGCAGTAGAAACGGACTTTCTACCAATACTTTCAATATACCCTGATTCATCAGTAATATCAGTGATATTAACGTTCAACAGCATAAGCCCAATTTTTTTAAGCTCTACTTCAATATGCTTTCTGATTTCCACCAAAAAGCGTTCTCTGTCTTGATTGATCTCTTCAATCATCAATGATGCAACCGTTAAACGTAGTTGCCCAATGATAATTTCAATAGCCATCATCTCAATATCTTTACGTGATAATGCCAAAAGACGAACCGCTGCATTATTCATTGCTTCTTGTGTTGTATCAATAGCAACAGTAAATGTACTTGGTACATTAATACGAATGTTTTGTTGAGACAGTGCTGATTTAAGAGGAATATGCAATGTCATAGGAGTTAAATCAAGAAAAGCATAATCTTGAATCAATGGCCAAATAAATGCGCCACCACCGTGATAACATTTAACTGATTTTTCACCACTTATTTTTCCGTACACTGTTAAAATTCTATTCGATGGACATCGCTTATAACAGCTTGCCAAAAAAGATACCGTAAAAAAAACAAACAGCGCAAATGATGCCGCTGCAATTATAATAAAATCTACCATACACATTCCTACCTTCTAAACATTAAACTCTTTGGACCATAACTGTTTCGTAGTCCAACACCTTGACTACACGAATAAGACAAAATGATTCTATATCACTATCATCACAGGATAATGCCAATAGTTCCCGCGTTACACCATCAACTACTACCTGAATTTTACCCGGTTCATTGCCAGAAATGCGTTGATATACCGTACCAACCAAGCCAACGGTTTTTTCAATAGTAAAACGTGTACCAGAACTTACCAGCAATCGTGACCACTTAAAAATAAACGCTGTCAAAATCATTGTTAGGCCACCAGCAATGAGAGAATAGAGCATTGATACGTGGTGACTATAGTGCAACTGCTTAGTGCAAGCAAGACCCACCCAGCCAAACATCATAAAAAATCCTGATAAAGAATGGAGCGTGAAAAGTTTAAAAGATCCGGTTTGATGATGAAAATCATCACCACTATCTTCTAATAAATCATCTCCATCTGCCCATTCATCACTCAGTCCGCCGATCATTGTTACGCAAAGACGCAAAAAGAAAAGCGT
>Ga0315288_10006694_pt1 | contig 14610 bp, 12 predicted proteins | sample YL17G11_20_MG_FD_203454 | JGI IMG/M metagenome (GOLD analysis project Ga0315288, IMG submission 203454) | Sediment microbial communities from Yellowstone Lake, YNP, Wyoming, USA - YL17G11_20 | ecosystem: Environmental > Aquatic > Freshwater > Lake > Sediment | place: USA: Wyoming | collected... | reverse complement strand
GGCCGCTTGGTTCTGGTGACGAACGGGCTGTACCGGACAGACAGCGTGCTCATCGGGGATGGATCAACGGGCTACTCGCGCAACCGGGTTGCGCTGACGAACGCGGTCGTCCTTCGCAGTGTGAACGGGCCAATCGCCACAATGATTGAGGGAGCGCCCGGGCCCGCGGACGAGCCGTGGGAGAGCATTCGCTGCGTCTATGTCGGCGATGGGGCAGTGGTGAGCGGGTTCACCCTGACCAACGGCGTGGTATGGGGATACGACTGGGGATGGAAGGGAGGCGGAGCCTACTGCGAGCCATTCGCTGTCATCACCAACTGCGTGCTGACGGGCAATTCGGCGTTGTACAGTGATGAATGGGGTGGTTTCCCTTGTCTCGGCGGCGGGGTGTATGGCGGCACGCTTTACAACTGTACTCTGACCGGCAACTCAGCGGACTCCGGTGGCGGGGCCCACTCCAGCACGCTCCACAACTGCACGTTGAGCGACAATTCGGCGAGGAAAGGCGGCGCGGCTTCCGGCAGTACGCTCTACAACTGCACGCTCACGGGCAATTCGGCGGACTGGGGCGGCGGGGCATATAGCGGCGCGCTCTACGGGTGTACACTGGTCAATAATTCCGCCTCCACGGGAGGCGGAGTTTCGCCATCCTACGGGGGTTTGGGTACGTTTAATCCCGCAGTGCTCTACAACTGCACGTTGGTCGGCAACACAGCGCAGGAGGGTGGCGGGGCTAGTGCCTGCACGCTCTACAACTGCATCGTCATGAGCAATACCGCTCGGCAGGGTGGCGGTGCAGCCGGCGGTCGTCTCTACAACTGTGTCGTGACGGGGAATTCGGCCGACGAGGGAGGCGGTGTGACGGGAGCTTGGGTGAGGGGCGGTGACACATCGTATTATCCCACGGAACTTCGAAATTGCATCGTTTACTTCAACCACGCGCCGAGCGGGGCCAACTACCCCATCCATGAATGGGCGGAGGCCTCGTTCGAGTACTCCTGCACCACGCCGCTGCCGGAGGGACCCGGCAACATCGATGCCGATCCGTGCTTCGTGAATGCCGCTGCCAGCGACTTCCGGCTGCTTCCCGACTCGCCGTGCATTGATGCGGGGACCAATCTCGTCGGGCTCATTGACACGGACATTGTCGGTCTTCCTCGTCCGCTCGATGGCAACGGGGATGGTGTGGCGCGGGTGGACATGGGGGCGTATGAGTTCAACCCGTATCGCTTCGAGCCCACCCTGCAACTGACCCCCAGCGGACTGCTGTTCACGGTGCGACGGGAGCCGGGCAAGTCGGTCCGCATCGATCGGAGCACGGACCTCGTGAACTGGGAAGCCGTGGCGACGGTGCCGATCCCAGCCAGTGGGCAGCAGTTGATCGATCCGGCGGTGACTTCGGAACCGTTTCTATTCTATCGGGCCGTATCGCTGCCGTAAGCCACCGCACCCAGTGCCGAATGCTTGAACTTGAAACTCCAGCGCGCCACGCGGCTGACCAATCTGAGCAGCGGCAGCACGGTGTCCGAGTTCGCGGCCCGCGTCATCGACTGGCTCCTGGCGCACGCGAAACCTTGAGCAGGGCGGTGTCGGTTTCGATGTGTGTTCGGGGCCGGCCCACCTTCGCCGCGTTCTTGAAGCGTCCACGAACTTGGCGCAGTGGACGAAGTTCCCGGTGCGGACGAACACGACCGGCACGGTGCAGTTCGATGATCCCGGCGCCACGAACCGGCCAGCGCGGTTCTATCGCGTCGTGGTGTCGTAGCGGCAAAGATCGGTGTATGGTGCACTATGAAAGACGTCCCGTCTCCTCACACGCTCGATCCCCGGCAGTTGCGGGCCATTCAGCTCGGCCCGGCTCAGTCCTGGGTCCGTATCACCGTGTTCCCGCTCATCAGCGCGGACAATGGCGGCCCCGAATACATCACGCTCTCCGAAGCGCTGGCCAGCCGCCAGCTTACCGTCGCCGAGTTGTCCCAAGCCGGCTCGGTGCCCGAACTCAAGGCCATCAACGCGGGCGCGACACCCGTGCTGCTCCTGGACGGCGAGGAACTGGTCGGCGCCAAGCAGAACCGCGTCCTGAACACTTCGATTCTCGTCCGGGGGAAATCCGAGGCCGTGATCCCGGTGAGTTGCACCGAGGCAGGCCGCTGGCAATCCTCTTCGGCGTTTTTCGCCGAATCGGGCGTCGTGATGAGCAGCAGGGTCCGCACGTCCAAGAGCCGTTCCGTGTCCGCGTCGTTGGCCTCCCATGCGCAGTTCAGTTCCGACCAGGGAGAAGTCTGGAGACAGATCCAGGAGTTGCACCGGAAGGCCGGGACGAGTTCGCCCACCTCGGCCATGTTGGAGGCCTTCAAGGCCCGCGAGGCCGATTTGGCGAAGGCCATGGAGGCGTTCGCGCTCGTTGACCGCCAGCACGGCCTGCTCGTGGTGGTGGGCGGGCGGGTGGCGGGGCTGGATTGGGTGTCGCGCGGGGCAGCCTACGCAAAACTCCACCCCAAGCTGTTGAAGAGCTATGTTTTCGACGGTCTGATCGATGACGCCAAGGAGGAGGTTGCGGCCAACGAGGCCGAGGCACGGGCGGAGGCGTTTCTCAAGGAAATCGGCACGCTCGTCGGCCAGCCGTTCCCGTCCGTGGGTTTGGGCTTGGACTACCGCTTCAAGTCCAAGGATATCGCGGGCTCGGCGCTGCTGTGCGATGGACACCCGCTGCACATGGGCTTCTTCCGCCTGGACCCACAGGAATCCGTGCCGCCGATGGCCGGGATGCACGCGCGCCGGCGGTGGCGTGTGGAGTAAGCCTCTGCGGGTGCCACGTCGCTGACCTTGTCCAAGTGGCGCGGGAAGGGCCTCACGCGTTCCCGAAGATCCACCCCACGCGGCTGCGGATCTACCACAGCACCTGGGAAAACCCGCGGCCCGACGAAAAGGTCGTGGGCTTCGATTTCGTGTCCAAGATGACCACTTCTGCCGCCCCTTTGCTCATTGCGGTGACGCTGGAGTGAGGGAGGGATCGCGGTCCAGACCTCGCCAAGTCGGCCCCTCGCTCTTAATCGTAATCGTAATCGCAATCGTAATCCTATTCCGGGTTTCCCTCGTGCAACCGGTAATCAGAGTTGGCCTTAATCAAGCCGACCAGCATCGAAACGATGCTCCACCGGCGATCCTTTCCAGGCTCCGCCCCAGGACATCGGCCTTTGGCCACCAGGACATCCAGAGCGGCCGCGCTTTCCAAGGCAGAGCCACGGACGTTATCAAAATATCGGCAACGATCCGCTCCGGTGAATTTTCCGTTTCCTTCGGCAATGTTGAGAGGGATGGAGGTGCTGGCCCGGTCCAATGGGTCGGTCACAGAAAGGGACTTGGGCAACTTCTGCCGGATCGGCTCAAGCCACGCGATGAAAGCCAAGGATGCTTGGTAAACCTCCAGCTTTTCGTGGTCGAATCGGCGGTTCATGGGATTAGGATTACGATTACGAGTACGAGTAGGAGAACGCGAGCGCGAAAACCCTGAGTGCGGCCCAAGGCATCTGTTCCGTGGGGAAGAAAGCCCGCGGACAGATGACGTGGATCATTTCGCGGGAACGAGTTCCAGTGCGCCGGCACCCTGCGGCACTGAGGCGGGATCGATGCGCGTGTCGAACGTGCAGAAGCGACCCTGGTGATGCACGGCCAACCCGAGCAGGTAAAGGTCGGTCAGATCGCGGGCGGAGGCTGCGGCCAGATTCGGAAACGGGACCGTGTCCAGCAGCGAAAGGTCGTCCGGCCAGAACTGGTGGTCCGGTCTGCGGGTCAGGGCAGCCAGCAGCGGACGCACCGCGGCGGGTGATCCCGGACCTTGCGGATAACCCGATTGACCCATGATCCGGAGCACGCCGTTCTCCGTTAGCGGACAAGTAGCCCATCCTTCGGGCGCGTGTCGGAGAAACCAAGCCTTGGCGGTCGGTCGGAACGGGTGATCGGCGTCGCAGAGGGCGATCAGAACATTGATGTCAAGGAGGCGCATGAGACGGATTGGCGGTCAGATCCCCTGCTCTTCACGCAGTTGGCTGACGAGCGGATCCGTAACCACGGCGCCTCGACGCGGAAGACATGGCAAGCCGTCTTCATCGATGACGTGGATTGGCTGGGAAGCACCAAGTGGGTCGGCCGGGAGCCCGGCGAGTTCACGTTCCAACGCGCGCGTCATAAGGTCCTTCAAAGTTGTATCCATTTGCGCGGCAGCGATTTTTGCCCGTCGCAGAAGTGCATCCGGCAATTCCAATGTTGTTTTCATGCGTCCATATAAACATATAAACGGCCGTAAATCAAGCCTGGGTTACGGCCTCTGGCCACGCAGCCGACGGTACGTTCCAGACCACGGTGACCTGTGCCGCCACGAACGTCCTGTGCGTTCTTGAGTGGCCTGCTCCCTTTCAAAGAGAGGAGAAGAGCGCAGACCGCCAAGCTATTCGGCGAGCAGGCGCCCCATGAGGTGAGTCTTCCCCTGCCAGTCGATGTGGACCTCCCAGCTCATGCGCGGGAACGGCGAATGCGCTGGGGCAGGCGACGCTCGTCCAGGCTGAGGGCGAGATCGCGGCCCAGCTTGCGCAGCGCGTGAGCGGCGGGCAAAGGAATGGCAGGGGCAGACGGGTGCGTTCGGGTTCGGCCCACCTCCGCTGCGTTGCTGAGGCCTCCACGGACCTGGTGCCGTGTTCGCGGGCCAACTGCGGCACCAGGTGATTGGGAATCAGTTGAGCCAGAATAGTGTTGCTGCCGACCTGGGTGTTTGCATAATCCGCCCCGCGGTTGCGGCATTCCGGCAGCGGCGAGCGGGCGGCGGGGTTTGCCGGCGGGACCGGTCCGGGAGAGCGGATCGCTGGCAACTGGGATGAGGCAACACGGGCCGTGGTAGGATACTCAAGTGGTCAACGAGGGCAGACTGTAAATCTGCTGGCTTATGCCTACGAAGGTTCAAATCCTTCTCCTACCACCACCTCCCAAACGCCTGGGAAGTATTGGATTTCGACCCACTCTTTCAGGAGTTCTTGGCGCCGGCAGCGGTCACGCAGTCCGGCGAGTTGACGGTTGTCCGGCTGCCGGTCGCTCCAAACGCGTGTGCAAACGGACTTCTTACCTCAGCAGGCTTGTGCTACAAACCCGCGCATGTCGAGCCCGCCCTCGCCTGCCCCAAGCGCGGGAGCCAGCATTCCGCGGTCGGCCTCGCGCCTCGTTTGGATCGACAACCTGCGCACGCTGATGATCGTGCTGGTGGTGAACATGCACGCGTGCGTCACCTACAGCCACGTCGGCAGTTGGTATCGGATGGAGAATCCCGAGCCGGGGATGCCGGTGAAGATCGCGTTCGTTTTCTGGCAGGTCCACGTGCAGGCGTTCTTCATGGGTTTGCTGTTCTTTCTCGCTGGCGTTTTTGCGCACGGCTCGCTCCAGCGCCGCGGCCCCGGGTCGTTCTGGCGCGAGCGCGGACGCCGGCTGGGACTGCCCTCGCTCCTGTTCATGCTGCTCATCCAACCGTTCATGGTTTATGTGCTGCTCGGGCATCCCCACGTCCCCGACCGGCCCACACTGGCGGTGCTCTACGGAAGGTATCTAACCTCGGGACGCGTGCTCAGCGGCAACGGTCCGATGTGGTTCGCGCTCGCCCTGCTTCTTTTTTGCGCCGTGCTGGCGGGCGTGCGAGCGTGGAAGCCCGCCCAGGTTGCGGCGGCGAGTCGATCGTCTCGTGCCCCCGGCGGTGCGGCGTTGCTCGGCTTCGGCGTGGTGTTGGTGCTGAGCACGTTCCTCGTGCGGTTGGTGCAGCCAATCGGAACGAACGTGTTGAACTTTCAGCTTGGTTTTTTCCCGCAGTACGTCGCGGCATTCATCGTGGGCGTCACCGCCGGCAAGCAGGGCTGGGTCGACGCGCTGGCAACCTCACGCCGGGCATGTGTCGCGGGCTGGCTCGGGTGTGTGGGAGGGCCATTGCTGCTGGCGATCACGGTGGGGTTGGGGGGTCCCCCGCCGGAGAACGGGCCGAACCTCTATGCCGGCGGCTGGAATGTGCGGGCCTTCGCCTACGCCGCGTGGGAACAGTTTGCCGGACTCGGGATCGCGTTGGGGGCGCTGGCTTGGTTCCACCAGCGGTGCAACTTTGCCGGGCGGGTGGCGACGTGGCTCTCCGAGCGCGCGTTTGCGGTGTACCTGCTGCATGCGCCGGTGCTGGTGGCGCTTACACCCCTGGTTCGCCCGGCTGCCATCAACCCATTCGTCGGAGCCGGGCTGCTGACGTTGACCGGCCTGGGCGCGAGCTTCCTCATCGCTGACGTGGCGAAACGCCTGCCGGGGCTGCGGGGAATCCTCTGACCAAACCCGGCCGTGCTCGCCGTCTATTGAGAGCAGCTCGTCCGCTCCTTGAGCCAATCGAAATCGGTCGCCGGGAATGCTTCAAAAGTGCCTCCGGTACCGCCCATCCGGGCGGGCCTGCGCGTGTCGCTCACCACCCAGCGATGGCCTTCGACGTGACCGTCGGCGAATGACAGGTTGGCCGCGCCGTTGTGGTAGGAAGCCGGCAGGTTGCCCCAGCGAGGCTCCCCCCATCGGTTCATGAAGAAGCCGTCATTGATCGTGTCCGGGTGCTCGTCCAGGAACCCGTAGATGTGCGCCGGGTTGGGGACGTCCGATAGCCTGAAGAACTGGACGAGCTGGGGGTTGAACCGATTGGTCAATTCCCCGGGATTGCCCACCAGGGAGTTGAGGGAGAAACTGCGGATGCGTGGTCCGTTTTCCGCCACGGATCGGTCGGATGGACATTTGAAGACGGCGGTATTCTCACCCAGATAACGGGCCAGCTTGCCGGTGGTCAATCGGGCGAGGTTGGTGTTGCCTTCACTGGTGCCCCAGTCCTCGACGTTGTTGACCCAGTTCTGTCGGCGGTTCAGCGTCTCCGGGATCCCGTGATTGTTCACCAGGAAGTCCGAGTTCTCGTCGGCGTACAGCAACCCGGCCAGCGAGAGCTGCTTGAGGTTGTTCGCGCAACCGCTCTTGAGGGCGTTCGCCTTGGCCTTCCCCAGGACCGGCAACAACAAGCCCGCGAGGACCGCGATGATGGCGACCACGACCAACAGTTCGATCAACGTGAAGCCTCGGCCGTGTTCAGCCCGCATGCTCATCTCAGATCGCATGCTGCCAGAGTCGCCGCCCGCCTGCCAGTGCCGTTTGTGCAATCTGCTCATGGGTCATGGGGTAGTCGTCGCCATTCACGCGGCGCCGCGGCAGCAATCGGACTTGATAGGCATGGGGGCTCTGCAACGCTCTGGGCATGACTCGCGCCCCGACCCGTTCTCCCAGGTCTTCGTTGTCGTTTAGGGCATGTCGCGTCGAGTGGATGGGTGCGCTTTCGGCGAGGTTGAAACGCGACAAATGGATGGTCCTCGCGTTCGTCGCCGTGATTGTGCTGACGGGCGGCCTCGAACTGGGGATGGGCCGCTCACTGCTGGGACCGGACGGGCGGTTCGGCCTGTGGGAGGGCAACATCTGGAGCAGTGCGTGCTCGCAACGACTCGTGGACCCCTACTCCTTGAGCCACGTTGTTCACGGGATGCTTTTCTACTGCGCGTTGTGGCTGGTGGCTCGCCAACTGCCGGCTCGTCAACGATTCCTGGTCGCGGTTCTGCTCGAAGCGGGGTGGGAGATCCTGGAAAACTCCCCGTTCATCGTCAACCGCTACCGCCAGGTGACCATCGCGCTCGGGTACGACGGCGATAGCGTCCTGAATTCGCTCAGCGACGTGGTCATGATGTCCCTGGGGTTCCTGCTGGCCTTCCGGTTGCGCCCGTGGATCACCGTGGCGATGTTGATCGCGATGGAAGTCGGGTGCGCGTTCTGGATTCGCGACAACCTGACGTTGAACATCGTCATGCTGCTTCATCCGGTGGAGGCCATCAAAGCGTGGCAGATGACCGGCCAGCCCCCCCTGTGAGCCCAAAGCCGGCTTTTGGCGGACCCACCGCGCGGTCGTCTGACGACTGGTTCGGGGGGACAATCGCCCGGCTGGTTCGTCAGCGTTTCGAGGGCACCGCCGCCGCGTGCGACCAGAATGAGACGGCAGCCTTCGGCGGCAAAGCACCGGGCCAGTTCCTTGCCGATGCCGGACGATGCACCGGGGATGAGGATGGTGTCCTGAGTCATGCCTTCTGTATGGCCCAAGCCGTGCGGCAGTCAAACCTGAACGTGTGTGTGGATTGTGCGTCACGCTCCCAGTGTGAGACCCACAGACCGAAAGCAGGCCGCCAGGGAAGCCCAGAGATTCTTTGTGACGGCAGCACGGGCAGTCGGTATAAAGCGGGCATGTCATTCGCCGACTTTCCGGAGCAGGCCCAGGTGGTCGAACTGCTGCAACGGAGCCTGCGGCGCGGGCGTCTGGCGCACGCCTACCTGTTCACGGGCGGCGATCTTGGCGAATTGGAAGCCGTGGCGCGCACGCTGGCCAAGACCCTGAACTGCACGGAAGGAAAGTCAACCGGAGCCACCGCCGCCCGGCTCGACTGCTGCGATCAATGTTCGAGCTGCCGGCGTATCGAGTCCTCCGGTCACCCGGACGTGTTGTGGTTGCGGCCGGTGTCGAAGCTGCGCGCGATCACCATCGACCAGATCCGCGACGCGATGCAGGCAATCAACCTGAAGCCCTTGGAGGCGCGGTTCAAGGTCGCGGTCCTGGTGGCGGCGGATCGCCTGACCGTCCAAGCCGCGAACGCCTTTCTGAAAACGCTCGAGGAGCCGCCGGCCCATTCGGTGTTCGTGCTGTTGTCCACCGAACCACAGCGCTTGCTGGAAACCATTCTCTCGCGGTGCCTGCGGCTCAACTTCGCCGGAGGCAACGCGATGCGGCGACTGGGCCCGGAACCGGCCGCCTGGCTGACGCGCTTCAGCGAGGCGGCCGCCGCGGCCGAAGGCGGGTTGCTGGGGCGCTACCGGCTGTTGGATCAACTGCTGGACCACCTGGGCCGGGCGCGCGAAAGCCTCGAGCGGACTCTGGAGGCAGAGTCGCCGCTCGAGAAGTATGATGAGGTCGAGGCGGACTTGCGGGACCAGTGGGAGGAGGAACTCAAGGCCGCGATCGAGGCGGAGTATCGTCGGCAGCGGGCCGAACTGCTCGCGGGCCTGCAAAGCTGGTCGCGGGACGTGTGGTTGCAGACGCTGCGCGCGCCGGACGAGTTGCTGTCGATGGGTGAATGGAAGGCGCAGACCGAAGCGGTCGCCCGAAGAATCTCCGCCCGGGACGCCTTGAGAAACACCGAGATTCTCGAAGAGCTGCAACGGTTGCTCAGCACGAACGTGCAGGAAGCGCTGGCGCTGGAGGTGGGGCTGCTCCGGCTCAACTTGTGAAATGCAGATGTCACCGGGCCGCGACCCAGCACATCGGTCCGGCGTTGCGAGCCGGGTAGCGCGGGTTCAGAGGACCCGCTCCCATGAACGATCTACGGCCAGCGACGCTGAAGGAAGACGGAATCGGTGCGGCAGTGTTCGCGGGTTTGCTGGGCGGTCTGCTGGGCTTGAGCCTGCTCAAGTTCGGCAACCCGGTGATTCTGGATCGCTTGGTGGAAGCGCCCCGGAAAGTCGAGGAGTTCCTGTTCAGTCCGTGGCCGGTGGTTTGGGGTTACCTGCTGCTCGCGTTCGTGACGGCAGCCGGGGGCCTGGCCGCCCGGTTTCGAACGCCTGCGCCCCGCGTCGTGCTGGTGCTTCCGCTGGTCTGGCTTGGCTGGCAGTTGCTCGCGGCAGCTTCCACGGTGGACTCCAAGTTGACCACCGCCACGGTGCCGCATTTCGTGGCCTGCGTGGGCTGTTTCTATCTGGGCTTGTTCAGCCTGCGCCAGCGTGGCAGCACAAGGGTTTTCTGGATTCCCTTGCTGGCGGCCTTTGTCTGGGTGCTCTGGATGGGGTTCGATCAGCATTTCGGTGGACTCGAAGCCACCCGTCGGCTGGTTTATGAGCAGCCCGGCTGGCAGCAGTTCTCGCCGGAGTACCTCCGGCGGCTGCAGAGCGACCGCATCTTCTCGACGCTCTTTTACCCGAACGCGCTGGCGGGTGTGATCCTGCTCCTGCTGCCGGCGGCGCTGGTGATCACCGGGCGGGCCTGCGCCCAGCGGTCCAACGTGGTGCGGGGGGTGGTCGTGGGCTTGTTGGGTTACGCCGGCTTGGCGTGTCTGTTCTGGTCCGGCTCCAAATCGGCCTGGCTGATCGCCGTGCTACTGGGCTCTATCTGGCTCCTGCATTGCCCACTGGAGAAGCGCATCAAGCGAGGGATCGTCGCGGCCCTGGTGGTGCTGGCCCTGGCGGGCTTCGCGGTGCGGTTCTCGGGTTACTTCCGACGCGGCGCGCCGAGCGCCACCGCCCGGCTCGAGTATTGGCGCGCCGCCTGGTCCACGGCCGTTGCCCATCCCTGGTTCGGAACGGGGCCAGGAACATTCTCGGTGTCCTACCAGAAACTCAAGCGCCGGGAAGCGGAGATGTCCCGACTGGTCCACAACGATTATCTCCAGCAAGCGAGCGATTCGGGTTTCCCCGGCTTCCTTGCCTACGCGGCGCTGATCTGGGTGTCGATCGCGCGGCTTCACCGCGCGTGCGCTTCCGACGTCCTCCGTTTCGCCCTGTGGCTGGGTCTCGCCGGATGGGCCGGCCACTCCGTGGTCGAATTCGGGCTGTACATCCCGGCCCTTTCCTGGCTGCCTTTCACGATGCTCGGCTGGCTCTGGAGCACAAGCAAGGACGGGTGACTGGGGGGCTGCGCCTGGTGCTCCCTCGCCCATTCCCAGGCGAGCCAGATCACGACCCAAGGAGTGGCCGTGCGCGGGCGGGATGAAGCCAACAGCAGTTCTCATTTTGACGCCCGACCGCCTAAAGGCGGGACTCCGAACCCCGCATAGTCGTGACCAATACCGTTCGGAGTCCCGGCTTTAGCCGGTTCTTGGCGCGACCGACGGCCAAAATGAACTGCTGTGAAGCCGAGACCGGGCGTTGCATCGGCAAACGAGTCATGCCACCATCCGCCGCGTGGTGCGTGTTCCGGTTCAGCGAGCTTTCAAGCACGGTTGGCGGTGACGTTCCCTCACGATGAAAGTATCGAGCCCGATCTTCCCACTCAAGCCGGGTCGAGTCCGGCTGGTGAGCGCGTTGGTGTTGGTCGCGATGGCGATCTCAGCCTATTTGCTGGCGGTGTCCCTCGCAGGAGGGGCGACCGCCGGCTGCGGTCCAGATTCAAACTGCCACGAAGTCTTGAGCAGCCGATGGGCTCAGTGGTTGGGAGTCCCGGTGAGTGCCCTCGCCCTTGTCGTGTATGCCGGCGTCCTCACCGCCCTGCAGATTGCCCGATCGACTCGCCCGACCGCACGGCGGCAACGAGCCGAAGCCGGGCTGGTGATGCTGGCCACCATGGTGGCGGGGGCGGCGCTCTGGTTCGTCGGCGCCCAAGTGTGGTTGATCGGCGCGGTCTGTCCGTATTGCGTCGCGGCGCACGCTTGTGGGCTCGTGGCCGCTGCCATTCTACTGTGCAGCCTGTGCGCCCATTCGAGTCCGGCAAGGGGAAGGCCACGGCGCGCCAGCGCGGTTCTGGCCGGTCTCGGATCGCTGGGTGTGCTCATCGCAGGCCAGGCCTGGTATGAGCCGGCGACCCACAAGTTGAGAACGCTCCCGGGAGCGTTGGCGAGCCACCCCCCGCCCCCGGTGCCGGCCACAAACGCTCTTCCAGCAGCACCGTCCCCGGCTCCATCGAGCGTCGCCACGAATTCCCCGCCCTCTCCACCACCCGCTGCGCCCCCGCTCACCGTGCCGCCGCCCGTCCCGCGTCGGTTGCTCACCCTTCATGGCGGTCAATTCGAAATCGACTTGCGGGAAGTGCCCCTGCTGGGTTCACCGGACGCACCCCACACCGTGGTCTCCTTGTTTGACTACACGTGCCAGCACTGCCGGACCCTGCACCATTACCTGGCGGAAGTGCTGGCGACGTTCAGCAACGAGCTGGCCGTCGTGTGCCTGCCCGTGCCGCTCAACACGAACTGCAATCCGGTGGTCCGGCGCAATCTGCCCGCCCACACCAATGCCTGCGAATACGCTCAACTGGCCCTGGCCGTGTGGCGCACGAACCGGGCGCAGTTTCGCGCGTTCGATGCCTGGCTGTTCGAGGGGGCCGCGCCGCCCTCGCCGGAGGCGGCGCGCGAGCGGGCGGAGGGATTGGTCGGACTGGAGGCGTTGCCGCTGGCGCTGGCCGATCCGTGGATCGGCGCCCAAATCCGCCGGAACGGGGCGCTCTACAAGAAGAACTACGAGACCACCGGCAGCAGCCGGATGCCGCAGTTGATGTTCGGTTCACAGATCAGCGAGGGCCGGATGCGAGGGGCGGAGGACCTCTTTGGGTTGCTGGAATCGCAGCTTGGGCTCAAACGTTCTCCGCAGACCACTCCGAGTCCAGCGGTCAACCGCTGAGTTCAGCCGGCCTCGCGGGTTCAGACGCCCAGCAGCTTGGGCGTGAGGAGAAGCTTCAGAACCGCGGTACGGCCATCCTCCGTTTCTAAACAGGCGAGACCCCCTTTCGACAACTCGAGCGCTTCCGGATCGCCCATGCTGAGCAACGCGCGGACATGTTCCGCCAGCGAGGGCGCGTGCCCGACCAGCAAGACGTGCCGGGCCTCCGGCAGGTTTCGCAGCCAACCGGCGAATTGCCGCGCGGACGCCTCGTTCCGCAACGCGGCCTCCAGTTTGAGATCGTCGGGCTCGACCGCGCCGCAGATCGTCAGGACCGCCTCGGCGGTTTCCCGCGCCCGAACAAGGGGGCTGCTGTAACCCGCATCGAATTCAATCCCGGCCGCTTTCAGGAACCGCGCAACCTCCTTCGCCTGCTTCCAGCCTCGTGGTGACAACGGTCGCGCCGCGTCATCGATGCCTGCGAGCGCGTCCGCGTGACGCATGAAATAGAGCCGCATGTCCGGGGAGCTTAGGCTGGCGGCCGCCGCTTTCAATCCGAATCAAGGCCAGCCAGCGCATCCGGCGGCTGTTCGCGGAGGTAGGGCGCGTGTGTCCCCACCGCGCCGATCCGGCATTTCCCGCATGACCAAAGCGGCGGACTGAGGACAGGTCCGCCCTACCTGAGGCGGGATCGCCAGGAACCATGGGATGTACTGAAAGCCATCGAGAAGCTGACGCCGCTGACAAATCATGCTACACGAGCAGCCGTGCCGCGACCCTCGACAAAACAACTCGCCTTTCTGTGCCTGTTGTCCGGAGCCGTGGGGATCGCGTTCGCGCCGCTCTTCGTGCGCTGGAGCGAAGTGGGACCGAGCGCGACGGCCTTCTATCGGCTGCTGCTCGCACTGCCCTTCCTGGGGTTGGGGATGGCATGGTGGCCCGACGTCCCGAAGGCTGCCGCGAGCGGCTGGCCTGGTTGGACGCTGGTCTTGCCGGGCCTGTTCTTCGCCGGCGATCTGGCTCTGTGGCACTGGTCCATTCAACTCACCTCAGTGGCCAACGCCACGTTGTTCGCCAACATCGCCCCCATCTTCGTGACGATTGGGGCGCGGATCCTGTTCCGGGAACGCATCACCGTCACGTTTCTCCTCGGACTCGCGTTGGCCCTCGGTGGTGCCGTGCTGGTGGTGGGGAGCAGCTTCCGCCTGACGCGCCGACACGGGATCGGGGACCTGCTGGGGTTGGCGACGGCCCTGTTCTATGCCGGCTACCTGCTGAGCGTGAAGCACGCGCGCCGGCACCAGTCCACCGCGCAGGTCATGCTGTGGACCAGCTTAGCGGCCTGTCCGGTTTTGTGGATTGCGGCCGCGCTCTCGAGCGAGCGGTTGGTGCCGCTCGGGACGGCGGGTTGGGCCACGGTGCTCGGCTTGGCCCTGGTCAGCCAGCTTGGCGGTCAAGGGCTGATCGCCTACGCGTTCGCGCATCTCCCAGCGTCGTTCTCGTCGGTGAGCCTGCTGGTTCAGCCCGTGGTGGCCGCCCTGCTGGCGGTGCTCATCCTCAACGAGCCTTTACACCCGCTGCAGGCCGCCGGTGGACTCGTGGTGCTGGCCGGCATCGCTGTGGCCGGCCGGGCCATGCGGTAAACCTCACTCCTGAGCAAGAGGGCGATCTCGTGGTCGCCGTGGATCCCTCAGCCGAGAGTCAGGAAGTTCCGGACGATTGTCCGGCCGTTTTCGGTGAGAATGCTCTCGGGATGGAACTGGACGCCCCAGATCGGGTGGGTGCGGTGCCGCACGCCCATCACTTCACCCTCGGCGGTGTCGGCCGTGATCTCCAGGCAATCCGGGAGGGTGTCGCGCTTGACGACGAGCGAGTGATAGCGCGTCGCCTGGAACGGATTGGCCATCCCCTCAAAGAGGTCGCGGCCGTTGTGGCGGATGGGCGAGGTCTTGCCGTGCATCATCCGATAATTGACAACGACTTCGGCGCCGAAGACGTGGCCGATGCACTGGTGTCCGAGGCAGACGCCAAACAGCGGCGTCGTGGGCCCGAAGGTGCGGATGATGTCGTTGGACAGCCCGGACTCGCGGGGCGAGCAGGGACCGGGCGAGATCAGGATGCGCTCCGGTCCGAGGGCGCGGATCTGGTCGAGTGTGATCTGGTCGTTCCGGAACA
>Ga0315288_10006692_pt1 | contig 14612 bp, 7 predicted proteins | sample YL17G11_20_MG_FD_203454 | JGI IMG/M metagenome (GOLD analysis project Ga0315288, IMG submission 203454) | Sediment microbial communities from Yellowstone Lake, YNP, Wyoming, USA - YL17G11_20 | ecosystem: Environmental > Aquatic > Freshwater > Lake > Sediment | place: USA: Wyoming | collected... | reverse complement strand
AGGAATAAGAACCTCACGTGAAGTTTTGCCATATCCGTTTTTAAAATTATCTGCAAGGGGTTGACCAGTCGATGGATCTGTATCAGGATCATAGCCGGGATCCAACCTCTGTCGTGCTTCGGCTCTCCTTCCGGATATTATCACCGCATTCTTCTTGAAATCTTCAAATGTGCTTGAGATATAGTTGTTCTTTTTTGAGACTTTTTCAAATGCAGTTCCCCATGAAATTATTGAAATTGAAAAGTTCCCCGTAATAACCCTGTTGCGTGTACTGTCGGGGAAATTGCCATTATAGTCAGCAGTATAATATGAGCTTTCGTTTTCCAGAAATCTTCTGTCAGCGTTTATGTCTATTTTAAGGCCCGGAAAAGGTTCCACCACGCCTCTCAACGAAAGATCAATCTTATTGTTATAAACTGCCGGAGTATTAAGGAGAGTATCGGTAGTCAGCCATCCGCTTGTGACAGCCTTTTCGAAGAAATTCCTGTTGCTGTAACCCAGGATAAATGGCAGACCCGGGGCCATGACATTATTGTTCTTCGACATCCCCATGAATTTTGCTTCAGGGAGGAATCCCGGCAGGTACTGTCCCTGCGCCGATGTATAGGTCAGGCTCACCGACCTCACTCCCATTAATGCACGCAGCATGTATTCGCCGGTGACTGTCAGCGGATTCCGCTTTTTAGGGATTCTGCCCTCGATTGTCACCTGGGTCCCGTCGGCAGCCTCAGCCGAAGTGAAATTTACTCTGTTCTCGCTTATAATTTCCACTTTTCCCTTAAGCTCCGACCCATCCTTTTTGACAATCTTTACCTTTACATCCTTTGTTTTCAGATTATGGGCAAGCGGCCTCATGACATCTGCCCTGAAATTGACATTGTTCCTTGTGAATGTTACTGTCCTGTATTCGGTCTTCATCCTCTGAACAGCATCGGGCCGTGTATTGTTTTCGATGTTCTTCAGGAATTTTGATTTGCTGTAAAGCGTTGACAGGTTTGCTGTGCCAGAAAATGTCAGCTCAGTATGGTTCTTGATCGTATTCCCGAGATTAATTTTCATCGTATCGGGATAAAGGGCACCGGCCAGCCATGAATAATCCGATCCGAGCCTGGCATTTGCAGTAATCCACGAAAGCAGGGGAAGCTTGTTTATCGGAAGATTATAAGTGATATTGAAAAAATGATTGTAGGATGTGGTCCTCCCCAGTTGTTTCAGATTTGTCATCACCGAATCACGCCAGTTTTCATAATCACTCTGGTATCTTTTGCGGTCAGCGGCGCCTTCGGGTTCATCTATCCTTGCAATGTTGGTCGATGTAAAGTCAATTTTCAGCTGGCGTGTAAGGTCATATTTGACATCAAAGATCCTGCTCCATTCGAAATCTTTTCTGAAAGTAGGCGATATCAGGAGATTAGGATTATTTATATTCCTCGTTTTTACCTCATTATAATACCTGGATACATCTGTCCTGAATGAAATGCTTTTCGGGAAAGGATAAAAATTAAAGTCCTTTATTATTCTTAACAGCGGTGAGTTTAGAAATTTCACATCCTTAAAAGGCGTTATGTTCCTGGGCTGGGCCTCATAGTTATAATTTATGCCTCCCCTGTAATTCCTCTCAAGGTCTATCTCTGTCTTGGTATTGCTCCTGTAATTTTCATTAAAAGTATAGTTGACACTGAAGTTGGCAAGATCCCATGCATGCGATTTTTCACCCCGTTTCGTAATGCCAGCATTGTTTATTGAAATTGTTTTTCGTCTTGAATAATCCTCCGAAATTGATTTGATTGAATCTCTTATCTGTCTGTTTGCAGCCTCATCCAGCGCATCCTTGAGAGTGATATCCGGATCAAGGGGATTGTACTGTGGTTTGACACGGGTCTCTGAATAACCTGCATATACAGGAAGACGGACACCTGCCTTCTCCGAAAAAAATTTACCAAGTTCCATTGTCGAAGAAATGTCATACTTCAGAACCTCTTGCTTGCTCCTTTCATTGACTTTCTTATCAATGCTTCCCCAGCCTGGAGTGCTTGCCTGTCCCACTATATCAATAGTTCCCAGGTCAGCCAGGCGGGCCTGTAAATGGGTATTTGCAGCCCAGCCTCCGTTTTCGATGAAGTCGCTGAGCCTTAATTCATTCACCCAGATCTCGGCCGATCTGGAATCACCATTGTCAGCGTCAGGATTTCTTGTCTTTATCGGATTCCTAACTCCAACCATTATTACCTTTACATTGCTCAGATTTGGATTTCCGCATACATAAACCCTGTTTGAATCGTCTTTGAAGGCAAAGACATCTGATATGCTCAGTGATGATCCGTTTGCCTGCAACTGCCTGCTGCGCTCTTTTTTGGCCTCCTGAAGAACTGACAGATCTATATCGAACCTGTTATCTTCGGGCCAGACAATTGCCCTGTCTGCTTCTGAATCATTATCATATTTGTCGCTTGGAGGTGTCAGTTTCAGAGGGATTTCATACTCATAGAAATTTGATTTATAGTCCGATCCGATCCTGATAAAAGCTGTAAGTTCTTTATTGTACAATGGCTTCCCGATCAATGCCTCAGCATGAACTTCCATTCTCAGCCGCCGATACTGACGGATATCAAGGTTTACATTCCTGTAAGCTGCCCGGGCATCACCGTCGGCAAGATCCTGCACTTTCAAGACCATCGATTGCTCATCCAGCTGTCTCAGCTGGGGATTCTGTGGATCAACAACTCTGTCAAATCCAGGAGGCAGAACATAATTGACAGGCTTTTTGCCTGCATTGTCCTCAATACTTACAGAGCTTATTTCGAATGTACCATCCTCAGGTTCCGGAATTGTTATCCTCTCTCCTCCCTCCATGAAAGTGATATTGTATTTTCTCCATTCCGCCCTCACAAGGTTAAGTTCAGCAAGACGCATAATGACAGGCTTGTTGAAGTTTTTCAGGAACATTCTCATGAACCGTATTGATTTGAAATCACTTATCACTCCGACCGTTCTCTGATAATCGGTTACCGGGATCTTGAACTGAAACCATTTTACCTTCGATTCAGTTCCATTAGCCAGCTTTACAGTAGGTTCGATCTCATCAACAATAAAGTTTGAGCCAACCTTCATGTTCTCCGGTCTCAGACTGACCTTATACTGGTAATAGCTTTCTGTTTCGCTCAGGGTGTTGTCACGGTTGATATCTTCCATGTCGGGCAGTGTCGAGCCGGTTGTCGGGTACGATTCGGTTGACATTTCAGAAGTCGGTGAGTTTCCGTCCTGCCCGTTATATTTTTTATATCTGTCAAGAATGCCGAGCTGGTCTAAATCATATTTAGAACCCCTGAAATAGTGAAAATCATCATTAGACGGGTCCTTGAGTATTTCCGTGTACACAGCAGGAGAAGTAAGAGCCTTGGATCTTTGAAGATAATTAATGAAAAATGTCTGTTCATCCTGGTCCCTCAGTCCATCCAGCCCCACATCCTGGTACATTCGCGATTCGGAACTGTTGTCGAATGCATGCACAACCGACTGGACTGTTGGAACCCTTCCCCATGATGTAGTATCAATATTCTGAAGAATTGGTGAACCTGGCAGGCCGTTTTCGAAGCTTTTACGTGAATCCCTTAAAATATCTTCCGAAATATTCCCGAGGTTAAAGTACAGGTCGCCACCCTGATGGGTCGGATCTTCAACAAAGGGATCCATAAGCCAGAATTCAATATACTGGATATTGGCTGTCTCAAAATCGCTTGTAAGAACCTCTCGCATTATTCCTCCCCACCGCGATTGAGGATCATTAAGCTTTCCATTTGAATTCATACCCCTCGAGTATGAATTGGGATCAGTGTCGTAATTATACGGTCCTTTCTCTTCGGGATAGTAGGCCACGTTAAGTATTGAAATTGTTGTTGGGATCCCGCTTGTACTCTCTCTGTTGGGGAAAATTTCATTTTCGTAGATCTCCCTGACGAAATGACTTGATTGCGTTGCCGGATCCTGCTTAATATGAGAAGGTGTTGAGGAACCGTTTCTCAGGAAAAGAGGATCGATGACGTACCAGGCAATTTTAGCCCTGTTGTTACCGGTTGTCAGGCTGTTGTTCATTGATGCTTCAGGAAAAAGCTGACCCTGGCCCTGCGGGATGCTTGATATTGACCAGGCATTGAACGACTTAAGATCAAGAGGGATTTCACTTGATTCAAAATCGTCAATATAGGAATTGCCTGCATTTGATATTGCGCGTGAATGGCCAGGGATCAGCTCTGCAAATTCCCCGTTGAATGAGATGCTTGAGGGGGTCTTTGTTTCAAGAAGGGGGATCTTATCAAGAAGCTTCGTAAGAAGCTGCGACTCTCCCCTGTAGGAGGTATTAAGTCCCCAGATAGTATTCGATATCGGTTCTTCACCGAAATTAACCTTCTGGGTATATGGTCGCTCATTAAGATGCAGCAAGGTTGCTCCGATATTAAAATTATCTGAGAACCTGTAATCGAGATGAGTGCCAAGCAGGGTCTTGGTCTGGAATCCGAAAAACTGGTTGCTCTCGAGGGAGACCTGGATAGGTGTTTGTGATTCTATAAGCGCTGAGTTAATGATCGTTACAACACCCATATTATAATCAACCGTGTAATCAGTGTTTTCAGTAAGGGTCACACCTCCTGCAGTGACGATAATTGATCCTGCAGGAATATTTGTTGCGTTGAGCCTGATCTCTGAACCTGATTCCGACGTATACTGGCCGGTCATTTTAAACTTGTTCCTCTCGGCCATCTGCCTGGCAATTGTCTGGGTTGAATCGTAAAGTTCCTGAAACACATATTTGTCGGCAATTGAGTTATCTCCAATCTGACGCCTCAGATAGCTTCCGAAAGGTTCAGTGACAGGAAAGATTATCTTGCCCCTGTTTACCATTATGGTAACTCCGTCAATAAAGTCGAAATAGCCGTCTGATATACGGTCACGCTGTGAATTAAGATTATCCAGTCCAAGGACCTGCAGGAGTATTTTGTTTGCGGTTTTGCCTTCGGGCAGATAATTGATGGCATTCCCGGTTTTATCGTCCTCATAAAGAATATTAAGCTGAAAATTCCCGCTTTCGAGTCTTCCGGACCCCAACGAATAAATGTTTTTCATCATAAGGTTCCATGTCGGGTATCTCGGGCTGAGAGTTGTTCCCTTAAGAAGCTTAAGGATCAGTGCCTGTGGAGCCGTAACTCCGTCTGTGGAGAATTCTCCCACTTTGTAAACCTGTCCGTTCAGGGTATATTCATATGCAATTGCCAGCACCTCATCAGTATTCAATGCAGTGTTTAGTGAGATATACCCCAGCAGGCTGTTCAGTGTGTATTCCCTGTCGTTGAGCTTCCGGGCATTTTCGATTTTCTCAAAATCACGTCCGATCTGGAACCCGGGGTACAACGAATTGAAGACAGTTGTGACCTGGTCAACATCCCTCATTGAGGCGTAGTTCGCCAGCAGCTGTTCATAAAGATGGTTGGCTCCATTGTCAGGAAATCTGACTGCTCCCGGTGATGCCTGGAAAGCAGGGACCTTGTTGAAGATATGACTGCTGTTTTCAGCCAGGTCGGCAAATGCGACTATGTTCCTTGTCTCATCATAGCTGCTTGTTTTATTTGTGATCCAGACTTCAACGCGGGTAATATTCAGCCCCGTGCTTACAGCAGGAAGGTTTTTCAGGGCATCATCGTAAATATCCCTGAAATGTTGTGATAGAAAGAAGTGACGGTTTGCTTCGTAATCATCAGCATAGACTTCAAATTCGCTTATCTGAGCCCCTCCTTTTACTTCGATAGTTGATGTTTCACCTTTCTGCTGCGACAGAACAGTAGTAAGATTCAATTTCCCGAACTGCATCTCGGTCTTGAGCCCGAACAGGCTGTAGCTCCCCGTGATCAGGGTTCCCGGGAGCGGAAGCGTGACATCTCCGACCTCAACTTTCTTAATTATCTCATCTTCCTTTCCTGCGTACTGAAGCTTGGTCCTGTTCTCGAACTCGAACATGGCATCGGTGTTATAATTAACACCTAACTGCATTTTATCGCCGATTGTCCCGGTCACATTCATCTGGATCTTTTCCTTAAAGTCGAATGTCGGGATGGTCCTTAGCTTTTCTGACAGAGTCGGATTCTCCGTACGTGAAATGTTGATGCCAAACACCAGTTCTGCCGATCCCTGTGGAACGATATTTATAACATTGCTTCCGAATACTTTATCAAAGGTTGCGCCTCCGATTTCTATCTGTGGAATGAGGTTCGATTTGAAGCCTGCTGATTCGCCAGAAATCCTTGATTGCCAGTAGTCGCGCATCTCCTTGTTAAACTGGTATTTGCGAAACTCCCCGGGCGACATATGCACGGGCGTGCGGTAATCAAAAGCTCCGACTTTCTGATAAATCACATATTCATTCTTTTCTGGAACGTAAATAACAGTGGATGTGATATTTGAAGGGTTGTTAAGATACAATGGAGCCTTCTGGACCGACTCCCATGGATTTCCTGAAACATCTTTAAGTTTTAACGGGGATTTTCTTACTGTATCTCCAGCCGTTGCCTTTACGGGAATCTGACTATTTGCTTCAGCTGAAATGAGTACAAAAGAAGCGAATAATACAAAATATGAAAATTTCAGCAGATTCTTATATGATATCCCTGATCCCAAATGAAAATATATGTATTTACAGGCTCTTTAGGGCTTTCTTAATAAGGTCCTCAACAGTCAGATTTTTCTCATCTCTGATTATCCTGTCAAGAACTTTTAAGACAGCACTTTTGCCAAACCCAAGCATCACTAAAGCTGATAACGCCTCTTCACGCTTAGTATTGTCTGTAAATGCAAATATTTCGCCGGTTCCGGATTGTTTGCCAAGTTTGTCTTTCAGGTCAACAATTATCCTCTGAGCAGTCTTTAACCCTATCCCTTTAATACTCTTTAAAGTACTGACATCTGATCCCAGGATAGCTTTCTCAATTTCATCATGACTTAGTGAAGAAAGCATCATTCTTGCCGTACTTGCTCCAACACCCGATACAGATATAAGCAACCTGAAAATATCACGTTCTTCCTTATCCGCAAATCCAAAAAGCTGATGACTGTCTTCCCTTATAACTTCATGCACGAGGATCTTACATTCTGTTTTACCTTCAAGCTTTGTAAATGTTGAAAGGGATATGCTTACAAAATAACCGATGCCTCCATTTTCAATAACGATAAATGCAGGGGTCAATTCTGCTAATTTCCCTTTAATATAATCTATCATATTTGTTGTTCAGAGTTAAAAATTTCAGGTGGCAGTTCGTCAACCCGGTCCGTATGAATTTCTATATCCTGATGTTTAAGCGGATTGCGTGTGATTTCTGAATATAACTGCCGGTTCCTGAATATATCGCAGGCAAGGTAGATTGCCTGGCGGAATGAGCTTTCCGAAGCTTCGCCTTTTCCAGCTATCTGGAAAGCAGTACCATGAACCGGGGAAGTTCTTATGAAGGGCAGGCCTGCAGTAAAATTCACTCCGGTGTCGAACGACAAAGCCTTGAATGGTGCAAGACCCTGGTCGTGATACATTGCAAGTATCCCGTCAAACTTGGTAAATGATCCTGCCCCGAAAAATCCGTCGGCCGGGAAGGGACCAAAGATCAGCATGTTTTCCTTCAACGCCTGCTGTATTGCCGGAGTAATCACCTCAGCCTCCTCCTTCCCCAGGAGAGAGTTATCCCCTGCATGAGGATTAAGCCCAAGAACTGCAATCCTCGGCCGGCGTATCCCGAAATCAAACATGAGGGATTGATTCATCAGCCTGAATTTTTTGAGAAGAAGATCAACGGTTATCAGATCCGGAACTTCCCTTAATGGCACATGACCGGTAGCAACTCCTATCTTGACACTTTCACTTATCATGAACATAAGAACATCATCGGCTCCTGCAACAGACTTAAGATATTCCGTATGTCCGCTGAACTGAAATTTATCCGACTGAATATTCTTCTTGTCAATTGGCGCTGTAATCAGTACGTCTATTTTACCACTTTTAAGGTCGGAGACAGCTTTTTCGAGAGATGCAAAAGCAGCCTCACCGCCTTGTGCTGTCGATTTACCCAATTCAACCCTTATATTGTCATCAAGACAGTTTATGAGGTTTGCCTTTTTATGATTAGCTTCTTCAGCCGAACGTATATTATTAAAACTGAAATTATTAATATTCAATGCTTTACGATGATATGCAGCCACTTTGGGCGAGCCGTAAACCACCGGAACACAGATATTGTTAATTTCATTCTCCATGAGGGCTTTTATTATAACCTCGTATCCAATGCCATTGATATCGCCCTGTGAGATTCCTGCAATTATTGTTTTCTTCTCCATAGTAATGTCATTACTTAACTATCAGGCCGGCTGCATACTTTTTCAGAAATGTTGAAAGCAGTCTTACCCCGGAGCCTGGTCCGTCCTTTAGCCTGTAAAAGTCATCCTTTTTCAGGGATCCTGGTCCGGCTATATCCATGTGAATCAAAGGATATTCAGCAAAATTCTCAAGGAATTTGCCGGCGGTAATGGCACCGGCTTCCCTTCCGCCAACGTTTTTAATATCAGCTATATCAGATTTTATCAGTTCCCCGTACTCTTCCCAGAATGGCAGTTCGGCTGTCCTTTCATAAACCTCGTTGCCGCACTCCTCCAGCAGTTTGAAATACTTCCTGTCGGCATTGCCCATGACTGCAATAGCCTGAATGCCAAAGGTCATGGAAGCAGAGCCTGTTAGTGTTGCGATATCGATAATAAGCTCAGGCTTGAATTTTGATGCATAGCTTATAGCATCGGCCAGTATCAGCCTTCCCTCGGCATCGGTATTGCCGACTTCAACATTCATCTTGTTGTACATTGTAATAATATCCCCCTGGGTGTATGCATTCCCGCCGGGACGGTTATCCGTGGCAGGGATAAGGCCAATAACATGAAGCGGGATACCGGTTCTGGCAATTGTGTAGAGTACGCCGGCAACTGCTGCCGCACCGGCCATATCAGCTTTCATATTATCCATGTAATCGCCTGTCTTGATATTCAGCCCGCCCGTATCGTAAACAACCCCTTTCCCGACCAGTACCAGAGGATTCGCATTAAGAGCATTCCCCGGTTTCCACTCCAGTATACAGAAGACCGGAGGATCAATACTTCCCTTGTTGACTGCCAGCAATCCGCCCATTTTAAGGGCATCGATCTTCCCCTTGTTTAGAACTTCAACCTTAAATCCTGCAATATTGCCGATCTTTTTTATCTCTTCAGCCAGTGCAGGAGCATTCAGATGGTTAACAGGCTCATTGATAAGGTCACGTATGAGATAAACCGAATCAGTAAGGTCAGTCAGCCATTTAAGTTCTTTATCATCCGGACCTCCGTACAACAGTAGTTTTGAAGGGTAATTCTTTTTCTCCCCACTCTCTTTTTTTGTTTTGTATTTATCGAAAGAATAAAAGCTTAGCAGCAATCCTTCGGTAAATGCTTCAATCGCCCCTTTAAAGGTCTTATGCGAAGCAATTACCAGCTCGGTGTGATTATTTGATCTGATCACTTTCCTGAGATTGAATGCTGTCTTTCTCAGCTCCTCCATTATCTTGAATTCGGAACCGGATTCATTAATCTTTATTATGTAAGTGTTTTTGTAGTATGAATTGACAATTGCATACTCCTCCTTAGCTGACACCTGTTTTAATGCAAATTCTTTTTCTGATTTGGCAAGCTTCAGCCATTCAGGTATTTCATTCTTGCCAAGAATACATATAACAGACTGATCAGGAGATATTTGCGTTATTCTTTGGAGTTCGGGTTTCATAGATCAGACCTAAATTTTTTAAGGATGTAAAGTTAATTAAATTATTGATTGTTTAGTTTCTAAAGAGTTACCTTTGTTCTATCTGATGGAACTTGAGAACCTATATCAAAAAGCCCTCGACCTGGTACCACTTACAGCTGAGGAGGGAACTGCAATTTATCATGAGGCCCCACTTGAGGAGCTTATGTTTATAGGTGACAAACTCAGGCAGATTCATGTTCCCGGCAACAATGCCGGCTGGATGATCGACAGAAATGTAAACATCACTAATGTCTGTTTTTCCCAGTGCAAATTCTGCAATTTCTGCCGCAGGAAGGAGTCTCCTGATGCATATGTCACATCTATCGATGATTATATAAAAAAGACAGATGAACTCATCGCTCTCGGAGGTGATCAGCTCCTGCTTCAGGGTGGTATGAACCCCGACCTCGGACTTGAATTCTATACTGATCTTTTCATAAAACTCAAGGAATTATATCCTGCAATAAAGCTTCATGCTCTGGGCCCGCCGGAGGTTGTATATCTGGCAAATAATGAAAAACTCCCATACGCCGAAGTACTAAGGAGGCTTGCAGATGCTGGCCTTGATAGTTTTCCAGGCGCCGGAGCCGAAATCCTTGCCGACAGGGTCAGGCGGATAGTTTCACCAGCCAAAGCTACTGCCGGGGAATGGCTTGATGTGATTAGAGAGGCTCACCGTCTGAATCTGCCAACTTCGGCTACAATGATGTACGGACATCTTGAAACAGTTGCTGAAAGGATTGAACACCTGATCAGGATCAGGGAACTCCAGGATGAAAAACCGGAAGGCAGCTATGGATTTATAACATTCGTACCATGGCCCTTCAAGGATGAGGGAACAGTACTTTCTAAAAAACACGGAATTAAAAGCACATATAACGGACCGGATTATATCCGTCTGATTGCAATCAGCAGGATAATGCTGAATAACATTAAAAACCTGCAGGCATCACTGTTAACGGTTGGGAAAGAAGTAGCAATGCTTTCACTGCATGCCGGAGCAAATGATCTCGGATCGATGATGATCGAGGAGAATGTTGTAAGTTCAGCAGGGTCAAATAACCGCTTTGATGCAGATGAGATTCAGGAGATAATCAGGCAAGCCGGATTTAATCCGGTAAGAAGGAATCAGAAATACGAAGTTTATTCACCCCCTGCCCCCTAAAGGGGGTTCAATAAAGCCCCCCTTGGAGGGTTGGGGAAAATAAAAAAGGGACTTGGCAGAAGTCCCTTTTATTTATTTAATATTTGGATTAAGAAACTCTCCTATTTGGCAGTTTCCTTGTTTTCACCATCTCCATCAACCTTTGATGCTTTCTTGAATTCCTTCATGCCCTGGCCTATACCTTTCATCAATTCAGGAATTTTACGACCCCCGAATAAGAGCACAACAACAAGCAAAATAAGAATTATCTCAGTCAATCCAATCTTTCCCATCTCTTTAAGTTTTTGAATTTATGCAAAGGTATAAATACTTTGGTTATATACAAACCGGCGTTAAAATTATTCTATTTCCTAATAAGCCTGATAATATCGTTCCCGTTTGCAAAAATCAGAAGAGCAAAGAGAATGACCATACCCGTGATCTGGGCATACTCAAGGAACTTATCGCTTGGTTTTCTTCCCGTAATCACTTCATACAACAAAAACATAACATGTCCGCCGTCGAGTGCCGGTATAGGAAGAATGTTCATCACCGCCAATATTATCGACAGCAGAGCAGTCAGGTTCCAGAAAGACTGCCAGTCCCAAACACCAGGGAATATGCTTCCGATTGTTATGAAACCACCTAGCGATTCATAAGCTTTGGTATGCCTTGAAAAGATTACCTTGAATTGTTTGAGATAATCTCCTATCGTTTTGAACCCTTTGCTGATTCCGGCAGGAATTGATGCAAGGAAACCATAATTTATGGTTTTCATCTCAAACATCTGGTCATATGTTCTGGAGCTTCCTATTCCGAGCAAGCCTTCCACTGTGGGCACAACAGGGATATCAATCTGTCTTCCGTTTCGCAGAATATTTACCACGATCGACCTGGTCCTGTTATCTGAAATATATTTCTGGAATTCATCAAACCATTCGAAGTTATTTCCGTCGATCCCGACGAGTTCATCGCCTGCAAGCAATCCGGCCACCTTCCCTGGAGATTTTTTTCCGAAAGCTGAAATAACATAAGGCCTGAACGGTGTTCTGGGCTCTATCCGCCCGTTTCCCTTAAGCATTTTGGCTCTGAAATCAACAGGGATTTCTATATTCAGCATTTCTCCGTTCCTGTCAACCTGAATTGTTTTCCTGTCATTCAGAACTATATCGGAAGTGATCTGGGAAAAGTTCTCGATTTTCTGATTATCGACTGAAATGATTTTATCCCCGTTTCTGAGACCTATTGAGTACCCTGCCGAATCGGTTACTATACCATATTTTACATTGACCGTTGGAAGATAAGTCTCTCCCCATGTATAAAGCACACATACATATATGAGCAATGCGGAAATAAAATTAAATATCACTCCGGCTGTCATAATCATAAGTCTCTGACCCGATGTCTTTGACCTGAATTCATATGGCTTGGGAGGCTGTTTCATCTGTTCCCTGTCCATCGACTCATCTATCATCCCGGAGATCTTTACGTAACCACCCAGCGGGATCCAGCCGATCCCGTATTCAGTTTCACCTACTTTACGTTTGAAAAGAGCGAACCAGGCATCGAAAAAGAGATAGAATTTTTCAACTCTTGTTTTAAAGAGCTTGGCAAAAAGAAAATGACCAAACTCGTGTATGATCACTATGATTGAAAGACTCAAAAGAAACTGCAGTATCTTTATCAGTATTGTCATGATTTTTTACAAAGTTCGTTAATATAATTCTGTGCAACTGTTCTTGCCCTGGCGTTGGATGTTTCAAGGAAACCCAGACCCGGAGATGCAAAATATTCAGTTTTTTCCATAGTGAATTCAACAACGTCCGACATTTGCAGAAAGCCAATCTTGCCTGAAAGAAATGCATTCACTGCGATTTCATTGGCAGCATTCATTATGCAGGGCATATTTCCTCCCTGTCTTAGTGCGTGATAAGCAAGCGTAAGGTTACGGAACCGAGAAGGGTCTGGTTCCGTAAAGCTGAGAACGGGATAAAGGCTAAGATCAAGTTTTGGAAGATCTGATGAATACCTGTCGGGATAGCTTAATGCATACAATATCGGCACCCTCATATCGGGTACCCCCAATTGTGCCTTTACCGATCCGTCGGCAAAATGGACCATGGAGTGGACTATCGATTGCGGATGTATTATAACTTTTATCTGTTCAGGAGTCAGATCAAAGAGCCATTTTGCCTCAATAACTTCAAGCCCTTTATTCATTAGCGAGGCAGAATCGACGGTAACTTTATTCCCCATCTCCCAGTTAGGATGTTTAAGAGCTTCATGTGGTTTTACATTCTTCAGCATCTCCTCCGTAAAATTCAAAAAAGGGCCTCCTGAGGCAGTCAGTGTGATCTTTTCGATCGGATTTCCCGATTCACCGGCAAGGCATTGAAAGATTGCTGAATGCTCAGAATCTACAGGGATTATTTTACTGCCTGATTCCTTAACAAACTTTTTTATTATTTCGCCTGCAACCACAAGTGTTTCCTTATTAGCCAGAGCAATTTTCTTGCCGGCCCGGATAGCCGAAATTGTAGGTTTCAGACCGGAATAACCTACCATAGCGGCGACTACTATATCGATGTTTGAACCCCTTACAACCTGTTCAAAAGCCTCATCTCCTGCATACACTTTTACAGGAATATCTTTAAGGGTTTCCTTAAGCTGATTATAATGAAGGGTATTTCCAATAACTACTGAATCAGGGTGAAACTTCGCTGCCTGCTGTGCCAGAAGTCTGATGTTGTTCCCGGCAGTGAGCACCTCAACCTTAAATTCTCCGGGAAACCTTGAAATAACGTCCAGAGTCTGAGTGCCGATTGATCCGGTCGATCCCAACAAAGCAATTCTTTTTGGCATACAGCTCTTCCGGTTTTAGAAAATTATGTGTTTTTCAGGATCCAGAGGGCTGCCTTTGTACCAGATTTCAAAATGAAGATGGGGTCCTGATGTATAGAGTTCTCCTGAATCGCCCACTATCGCAATGGCTTCTCCGGTCCGGACCAGATCGCCTGTTTCCTTAAGCAGTGAAGCATTATGCTTGTATACTGAAACAATATTGTTTGAATGCTGAACCTCAATAACATATCCTGTCTCCCTGGTCCAGCCGGTGAATATTACAGTGCCGTCAAGAACCGCATCAACGGGAGATTTTGGTTTGGTCACTATATCAGTGCCAAAATGCTTTGAAGGAGGATCGAATTTCCCTGATACAATACCTTTTACCGGCGGAAAAAAATGAAGTCCGGCAAAACTTGTAACCGATTCAGGGGCTACAGGACCGAGAGTCAGGTTAAATCTGTCATCTTTTTCTACCTGGGCTCTCAGGGCAGAGTCTTCAGGGGAATTGCGGAAGGTGATAGTGTTATAATTTCGTGAGGTATCCCTCAGAGCCAAAGCACTTACAGGCTGGTTACCTGCTATGATAGAACTGAGATTTTCAAAATATTTATCCCGGAGAGTGAGCTCCTTTTCGAGAGAGTCAAGACGGATAGCGCTGACAAGGATGTTGCGTCGCATGTTAATATCGGGATACCCGGGAATAAATTCTCTGAGATGAGTAAATGCAATAAGAGCAGTTGTTGTGCCAATGATGAAAAACACGAGAAATGT
>Ga0315288_10006691_pt1 | contig 14612 bp, 18 predicted proteins | sample YL17G11_20_MG_FD_203454 | JGI IMG/M metagenome (GOLD analysis project Ga0315288, IMG submission 203454) | Sediment microbial communities from Yellowstone Lake, YNP, Wyoming, USA - YL17G11_20 | ecosystem: Environmental > Aquatic > Freshwater > Lake > Sediment | place: USA: Wyoming | collected... | reverse complement strand
ATTTTTAGCTTTTTTCTTTATAATTTTCAGTGCCTCTTTCATCGGCAAAATTGCGGCATCGTCCTTGCTACCCAAGAATGCAAGCGCCGGAATCTTTATTTTTTCTAAAACCGAAGGCTTATCCTTACTATGCGTATTAAATACATCTATTGGATTTCCTCTTTCTCCAAAATCAACATATGTATTTGCAGACAGGCAATACCAATTCCAAATCAGTTTTGGGAGCATTTCTTCTCCTCTTCCTTCTGAAATCATTTTTTTTGATAATTTAAGTAAGTCTTTGTGATCTTTTTCTGCTTCGGCCAGTCCAACAATATCAGGTGGAGAGGCTAAAACAAGTTTGGACACTCTTGTATCTCCGGTTTTTGCCAGATAGTAAACCGCCTTAACGGAACCTAAACTGTGACCTTGGAGGATAATGTTTTTGTAACCTGTCTTATCAATAAAATCCATCCACGCTTCTATGTCTAAAACGCACTCTTCAAATTTTTCTCTAAAGTTGCCTATTCTTTTAAATTCCTCCTTTGTTCCTGATATCGGAAAGTCAGCTATAAGGTCGTGACCTCTTGTGTTTACAGACAAAAAGGCCCAGCCGTTTTTTGTAAAAACTTCTGCCATACTATCCAAAAAACGATTCTCGTAAAAATTCCCAGCCATCCCGTGAATGTGGAGTATGACCCGGTCTGTAGATTTATCGGGCTCATACAAAAGTCCCTGAAGAATAAGTTTGTCTTTTGTAACTACTCTCAAAAACCTTGTTTTCATTCCCCAATTCTAGCACATTCATCTCGAGTGAAATCGAGGGACAAATTTCATCTGGAAGTTCTTAGTTGCTCTCTTAGTGGATCGAATGTTGCTATTTCAATTCCGCCAGGTACGCACTGATCCAAGTTCACTACTCCCCTAAGGTGTGCTTCTTCGTGCTGCCAAAGTCTTGCCAAAAACCCTTCGGCTTTTTTTTCTCTTTCTTTACCTTCTCCGTCCATCCACTTCATAACTATCCAATCGGGACGCTCAACATCTGCAGCCATTATCCCGGAACTTAAACACGACTCTCGATAAAAATTTGTACTTTCTGATCTTTCAACAATAACAGGATTTATAATAATTTCTAATTTATTATCGACATAGGTTACAAAAACAGATTTCTTTTCTCCTATCTGTGGAGCAGCAAAACCTCTACCAGTTCCTGTAATCTTTCTGTAACGTACGAGAACATATCCCAGTCTATGTCCAGTTTTTACTCCTTCTTCGACACTTACTGGCACAGTTGGAGTCCTTAAGATTGGATCGCCAATATATCTAATCTCCGGGATACTCTCGAGTACTCTCGAAAAAATATCAACCTTTGACCGAATAATATCTATTTCCGCCACAGCCGTATTTTACCACTTCAATGAATCAAATTTCCCAAAGATCAAATTTCCTCGGTCAGATGGTGGATTTGCATTCCAACCTTCTTTGCGGTTTTATGTTCGTCAGTTGCACCGCGGGATTTCTCCCACCTTGGGGTCATAAACATATCAGTAACATACCTCTCTTCAGAACCGAGGACATCTCTCCAAAATTCCTCCCAATCCGCCTGCTTAAATAATTGTGCGCCAAGTCTCTTGAAAAGAGCATCACTAACAACATCGGTTGAGGAAAAGATGGGAAAGTCATTTTGAGACCGAATATAATTGGTAAATCTAATTAACCTTTTAACGTTTTTGTTGATATTCTCCGGCCCTTCTGAAGTTATGAGCCCAGATACATATCCTATTCTTTGATTGCCCTCGTTCCTCAATTCTTTAAGAACGATAAGTACGCCATCTTTTACATCTTCGATACTATTTGCCTTTTTGACTGCTTCTTCAATTCTTTCCCTCATGCCCCGATTCTAACACTTTAAGAAACTGAAAGATAAATTTCCCAAAGATCAATATAAAACCACCCGACGGGTAGAAAGGGTGGATTAGTTTCTTTTGAAGAGGTAGCTAAAGACAAAGATTCCGATGCTTACCAGAACCACAGCCGGGCCGGAAGAAATTCCTACGAATTTTGCTATTAAGACTCCAAAAACTACAGACAAAATCCCAAACAAGATTCCGAAAAGCTGATAACTCACGATGTTTTTTGCTACGTTTTTCGCGGCTGCGGCGGGAACTATTACCAATGCTCCCATAAGAAGGGTGCCCACAAATTTCACTCCCAACGCAACTATCGAGCCAACAAGAAGAAGATAAATTAAATTAATGAGGGGCATTTTAATGCCGGATGAGCGCGCAAGGTCTTCTGAAACTACTCCCAAAAGAAGTTTTTCGGAAATCTCTCTTGCCAAGAGGAAAATAAATGCGGCCGCAACTATTGTAATAATTCCATCAACAAAACCAATTTTTTCAAGGTTTCCGAAAAGTGCCTCCAAAAGTTCCGGCTGGGGGGTAACCAAAATTCCTATTGCAAGACTTGCCGTAAAGAAAACTCCGACAAGGGCTTCCGGATAAATTTCCGACCTTTCCGCCAAATACCAAATTCCTACAGTCGCAATTGTCAAAGCAACAAAAGCTCCCAAGATTGGGTTTAATCCGAAAGTTAATGCAATGGCCATTCCGGGAAGAGCAACGTGGCTTAGGGCATCCCCCACAAGAGACATTCTCTTAAGTACCATAAAAGAACCCAGATAACCCGAAGCCGCTCCGACCAAAGCCCCTGTTAACAATAAGAAAAGTAAATTAGTGTTCATTGTGATTTCCCTCGTGATGTTGGTAAAAATGAATGTCCTCGCCGTATAATTTTTGTAAACTCTCTTTGTCTATCACTTCTTTTGGCGGGCCAAAACAAACTTTTTCCCTATTCAAACAAAAGACATTTGTCGCGTACTTATAAACAACTTCCAATTCGTGGGAAATAAAAACAATCGTTAAATCCGCTTTTTCCTGAAGTTTGCTTATAAGTTCGTATATTGTTTCCTCGCCGCTAACATCCACCCCCGCGGTCGGTTCGTCAAAAAGTAAAACATGCGGTTCCCCCAAAAGCGCATAGGCAATCATTACTCTTTGCATCTCTCCTCCCGATAAGTCGCCCAGTTTGGTACTCAAAACTCTCTTGTCGTTATGGAGATGTTCGCTTATTCCTTTTTGAAATCCTACCGCCTCCAGAACACTTTCAATCTTTTTATTGTCTTTTTCTTTAAACTTCAAAAATTCCGAAACCGTTAAAGGGAGGTCTTTTTGCACTGCTAGTTTTTGAGGAACATATCCAATCTTAATGTTTGGCGCCCACTCAACTTTTCCTTCATAAGGAATAAGCCCCAAAATTGCCCTAAATAAAACTGATTTTCCTGCTCCATTGGGACCGATGATTGCCAGCGTACTGTCTCTCTGAATTTCAAAACTGATATCGTCGAGGATGGTGTGTTCATCGAATTTAACTTTCAAATTTGAGACTGAAAGAAGGATATCTTTTGGCATGATTGGCTCGAAATTATTGTAGCATTTTATCCGGATAATACTTGCGATTAATCCCGACGGTAATAGAATTGACAAGTTTTGTTGCAAGTCTTATAGGGGGCAAACTTTGGGGGAGAATTAACCCATCTGCCTATTTTCGACAGCCTCGTTCAGTTCATTAACGGTGTCACAGGCTTCCTTAATCTTCGGATTATTTTTTGTTTGTTCCAGTACAAATTCCATTGCCTCTTTTTTCCATATTCCATAGGCCTCACTAAAACCCTCAAAAGTTGTCCAATCGATTTTATCCAATGTACCTCTAACGCTCTTTAATCTATTTCGAATGTCTTCGGGAACTACATCTAATCCGGATTCCCAATCAAGCCTTTCGAAAAGGCGTTGTTTACCCACAAGGGCCCTTTCGGGTTTAAATTTGTCACTCATTAAAATCGTCGGCCCAAACGCGTTTGCGTCGTCTCCTGTAATTTCGTTAACAACGCAACCTAAAGTCACCTTGTCTACATCAAAACCAAGCTTTCTTGCAGTCTCTTGAATTCTAGGAAGTTCCAGCCACGCCCTGGCCGTAGCAGCTTTAGTTAATTCAATTCCCCTTTGAACCTCATCGTAATTAATTTGTTCAGACATGTAATTTATTATATCCTCTGACAACTAAATCGGCATCTTTGAGTTCTTCCGCGAGTTTATCGTTTCTGGCGATTGCCACGACCCTCATTCCCGCATCGCGTGCGGCCTCTATCCCCGAGGGGGCATCTTCGATGACCAAACACTCTTCCGGTTTAACATCCAGCTTGTCCGCCGCAATCAAAAATAAATCAGGCGCCGGTTTTTTATTTACAACTTCTTCGCCTGTTGTGACGCCGTCAAAATAGCCTTCAATCGGCAGGGCTTCAAAAACTTTTTCCAAAATAGTCCAGACGTTTGAAGTTGCGAGGCCAGTTTTTATTCCTTTCTTTCTAAGTTCCTTAATAAATTTTTCCAAATCTTTTTTTACTGTTACGCCAGGGAGGAGTTTTAGATACTCCTCCTGTGTTTCCGTTGCCAATTCTTCCACAGTTTTATTTGTCGTGACATGATATTTTTCCAAAAGTTTCGGCCAATTTTCCTCTACCCCAATTCCGCCGGTTTGCGGGAAGTCCGAAACGTTTTTTGCGCCAAGTGATTCCAAAACTTTTTTGAAGGCGGTACCATATTCGTCTTCGTTATCCAAAACGGTTCCGTCCAAATCAAAAATTACGGCGGAAACTTTGTTCATCTTTTCGGTGAAAGCCTGGAACCTGCGGGAGTATCTTCGAGAATAAAACCTTTTTCCTCAACTTTAATTCTTAACTTATCCGCATCTCTATAATCTCCCTCTTTTCTCAAATTTTCTCTTTTGGCCACTAGCTTTTTAACCTCTTGGGGAATACTGACCGTTGGCGCAGTATATTCGCCAAGTTTTAGTCCTAAAACCTCATCAAAGGTTATTGCCAAATCATATTTATCTTCGGAAGGAATATTGCTTTTTAGCATTTCCCACATTACCGCCAAGCCGATTGCCGTATTCATATCGTCGTTTACCGACTTTATGAATTTATCCCGATATTCATTTACTTTCTCGTTTTTTTCTTGAGAAATTTTGGTTCTCGGTTCCTGCTTTCTTAAGGCGGCAACTTGAGTTCTTAATTTCTCCAAAGCGCTTTGGGCCGCTTCCAGCGATTTCCAGGTGAAGTTCAATGGGTCCCGATAGTAAGCCGTGAGGAATAAATATCGCAAGGCCATCGGGTTAAAACCTTTTTTCTTGACGTTTTCCACGGTGTAAGTATTTTTCAAACTTTTGCTCATCTTTTGCCCGTCAACCTGCAAAAATTCATAGTGGACCCAATGTTTTACGGGATCCTTCCCTGTTGCTCCCTCGCTTTGTGCAATTTCGTTTGTGTGATGAACGGCAATATGGTCAACTCCACCCGAGTGGATATCAAAAGTTTCTCCCAAGTATTTCATACTCATCGCACTACACTCGATGTGCCACCCCGGAAAACCGGTCCCCCACGGGCTTTCCCACTCCATCTGTCTTTTTTTATCTTTCGGGCTAAATTTCCAAAGAGCAAAATCGGTCGGATGCTTTTTTCCAGCGATATCTATCCTTGCGCCAGGCTTTATCCCCTCTTTCCCGCCGGCAAGTTTCCCATAATCTTTGAGTTTCGACGTATCAAAATAAATTCCGTCATCGTTTTTGTATGTATATCCGTTTTCTTCTAGTTTTTTGATAAGTGCTATCTGCACATCTATGTGTTCTGTCGCCCGGCAAATAATGTTAGGCCTTACAATATTTAAAGCATCGGTTTGTTCAAAAAAGTTTTCTTCATAAAATTTCGCAATTTCATAAGCCGATTTCCCCTTTTCGGCCGCACTTTTTTCCAGCTTATCCTCTCCTGTATCGGCGTCGGAAGTTAGATGGCCGACATCGGTAATGTTCATTACATGTTTAACCTGAAAACTATTGAAGCCCATGAGTCTTTTTAAAACATCATCGCCGACATAACGACGCATATGACCAATGTGCGCGTAATCATAAACGGTTGGACCGCAGGCATACATCCCCACATGGGGAGGGTTTATGGGGACAAACAATTCTTTCTTGCGGCCCAAAGTATTATATAAATAGATATCAGCCACGCCTTATTGTACCAAATTCTAAGTTGAAGATTGGACAGGGTTCTCAACGTGGATTTGTTGTTTTTTGGCCTGGGCTTTTTGTCCAAAGCCAAACAGTTTTCTCGAACGCTTTGTCGCCGGCTCAACCAACGTTTTCTCCTCTTTTTGGGGCTGCGCCTGTTGCTCGGCCTGCGTATCTTGGGCTTTTCTTACCCGAATTTCCTTAAGTTCGTTCTGTAGCGCTGTGTACAAACTCCTTGCCTTGGTGTGTTTTCTTTGAACCTCTTGCTGAGTTATCGGTTCTTTCGCTTTCTGCTGCGGCTCGTTTGCTGGCGGCATTTCGCCAGTTACTTGCTCCCCTACCTCCTTCAATATTTCAGTGGGCTCCTGGACTACTTGTCTTGCAAACTGCTGTGCAATATTTTTTAATTGTTGTTTCATATCTCTCTTCTTCCCTCTATCGCTTGGGTTAAAGTTGTTTCATCAGCATACTCCAAGTCCGCCCCCGTAGGAACACCCATGCCCAAGCGAGTAATGACCAATCTCTTATGGCTAATGGCTAATCCTTTTAATTTTTTGGCGATAAACATTGCCGTTGCCTCTCCTTCCATTGTAGGATTTGTAGCAATAATTATCTCCTTTATCGGAGCTTTCGCTCTTTTTAACAGTTCTTCAATAAATATCTCATCCGGTCCGATGTTTTCCAGGGGGCTGATGCTTCCGTGTAGTACGTGATATACACCCTTATATTTGCCTGTTTTTTCAAAAGCCAAGATATCCAAAGGCTGCTCGACAACTAATATAGTCGATTTGTCGCGGGAGGAATCGGAGCAGACAGGACAGGGATCACTCTCCGAAACATTTTTGCATATCGAGCAAAATACCGTTTGTTTTTTCAACTCTGCCAATGCCTCCGAGAAAGAATCCAATTCGGACTGGGGAACGTGGAGTAAATAAAAAGAAAGCCTCTGAGCTGTTCTGGGACCAATTCCAGGAAGTTTTTGAAAAGATTCGATAAGGCGCGCAAGCGGCCGGGCTATCTTCATGAACCCATTTTACCAAGTAATCCGCTCAAACCGCCACCCATTTCCATCATTTTCTTGGCGGCTTCCTTTTGGACCTTTTTCATTGCATCATTTATTGCGTCTGTCAACTGGGTCATATCCTCCTCGCCTTTTTTGATATATCTGATTTTTTGGTCACCGGAAACGGAAACAACCCAGTCCCCTTTTTCGACAGTCTCGGAAATTTTTTCCAGTTCTTTTTGCAACTCCATAGCTTGGGAGCGCATTTTCCTTAATTCGTTTAATTGCTTAAGCTTGTCAAACATTTTTCCCTTTTAATACCCCCTGATATCATGCCGTAAAGTTCTTTTATATTCGAGCATATTCTTCCTTCTGGTATTGAAGCCCCTAAACTTTCCAAGCGCGGCCTGTTTATCTTCATCGCTCTTTCCTTTATAGGCTTCCTCAAGAGCCGTTAAATAAACTTGCTGAAACCCGTCTTCTAATCGCTCATCAACCGGTCTCCCGGGAGGGGCACTGTTATACTCCGCCAGATAAGCATTCCTCCACCTATATAACAAATCTCTAGTTTGAACCTCTTTTGTGACCTGTGGATTTTCCTTTAAATGAAGATTTAACATTCTTATCTGATTGTCCGCCCACGCAAGGAGGTCGCCCTCATAAAGATCCCTCCAATCGGGACTACCCCACGTACCAAAGGACTCTGCCCCCCTTATGCGCTTCTCGGGAATATCTAAATTTCCTATTGTTTCTGTCATCTTGCCTAGTTCCCAAAAATCTCTTCTGCGACCTTTATTATATCTTTATCCTCTCCCTCGGTCAAAACCGTTTCTCCCCCGGTTACTGGAGGCGTTTCTGTCTTTTTTGCCGGCGGCTCGGTCAAGGTGCAAACAATTCTAACCGGAGCGCCAAATATTACTTCTACTACCTCTTCCAAAATTCTTCTATTGCCTCCGTCTTCAAGTCTTTCTTTGTGGAAGCGATAGAAAACTCCCAGAGTTAAAACTTTCCCGTCATATCCTATTGGTTTTGCTGCCCTAAGAAGAGCCTCTATCGAGGTATTTCTTGGTTTAACTGCGGCAAGAATGTTTCTCCAAACTTCCTCGCTGATTTCTTTTAAACCCTGCGCTATCGGGGCAGTTGCATGTTCACGAACACCCGACGACGCGGAATCGAGGTGAGAGCTAGTCGGGTCGGTGCCGCCCTTGGCGGCGGGTGAGTTTAAGTCCAAGTGAATGGACTGCGACTGCAACCGATCCTTTCCCTCGCACCACGAAATAATCGCCAGCTCCACGGGAATTTGCTCCAATAAAGACCCCGAAAGCTCTCTTGCCGCTTGAGAAAAAAGTGTCACAAGCTGAATAAGTTCTTCTTTACTAAATGCACTCTCCCCGCTTTCGCCTACTCCAACTTTCGCCAAGAGTTCGGCCCTAAGAACTTCCAAAATTTCTTCCAAAAATGTTTCCATTCCAACCCCTGATTCGGAAACTTTTTCCACTTCTTCTATCGCCGTCTTGGCATCTTTCCTGTGAAGAATTTCCAAAAACCCCTCAGCGGAAAACATTTTCTTTCTGAAAAGAAATTCCTCCACACTTTTCGCATCGGTTTTTACCTTTTCGAGCATTATCTGCTCAACCAGCTTAACCGCATCCCTAAAAGAACCGGCGGCGGCCTTGGAAATCAAAGAAAACGCGTCTTTATCTATCTTTAATTTTTCTCCTTTTACTACTCTTTGAAGAGAACGAAGAAGCTCCTCTGGTTTTGCTTTTGAAAAAGTAATGTTTGTAGTTCTTGAGCGAATTGTTTCGACAAGTTTTTCCGGATTGGTTGTGGCAAGAATAAACATCACGTGTTCGGGCGGCTCCTCCAAAGTTTTCAAAAGGGCGTTTGCGGCTTCCGTAGTCAACATGTGCGCTTCGTCGATAATATAAACTTTTTTCCTGGCTTTTGCAGGAGAGAGTTTTACCGCGTCTCTAAGATTTCTTACATCCTCGATTCCGCGATTACTTGCCGCATCCAGTTCAATCACGTCCAAATTTGTCCCTTTGGAAATGGTTATGCATTGTTCGCATTTATTACAAGGAGCTTTCTTGGACTCGCAATTGACAATCTTTGCCAAAATTCTTGCTGCCGAGGTTTTCCCAATTCCCTTAGGTCCCGAAAAAAGAAAAGCGTGGGGAATTTTTCCCGAAGCGACTATTTTTTGGAGGGACTCACGCACAACTTGCGAGTCAAGTTCTTCTAGGCTCTGTGGCCTATATTTAAGGTATAAGGTCATTCTTTGTGATGAACACCCATAAGGTGAAGGCAGGCATGTTCGGCGAGCTCTTTGACTTTATCGTCAATCAAAATTCCCTCCTTTTTCGCCTCCTCAACAACTTTCGGAAAACAAATTACAATTTCTCCCAGATGAATTATATTATCCGGCGGGAAAACAAATTTTCCCGGCAACTCATCTGTAGTAAACGAAAAAACATTATGGACTCCACCGCCAGAATCATGCAAGTACTTCTTTCCCAACTCAAGCATTCTTTTCTCGCCAACAATGGCTACGGAAACTTCGGCATCGGAAACAATACCGTTTTTGGTTAAGAATTCGCTTATCGCCTTTTTTAGTTTAGAGGAATCAACGGGAAAGTTGGATTGTTTTGCAACATTAACTTTAATCATGAAGTTAGCCTGGCTTTTATCAAGGCGGAAACTCTGCCGCCGTCAACCCGTCCCGCGGCTTTTACCATAACGGCGCCAATTGCTTTGCCCATATCGGCCATCGTTTTGGCCCCGGTTTGAGAGATGGCTTCATCAACTATCTTATTTAATTCCTCATCTGGCAACTGAGCAGGTAAAAACTTTTCTAAAATTGCAAGTTCTTCTTTCTCTTTATCGGCCCGGTCTTGGGCCCCGGCTTTTTCATAAGCCTCGATAGCATCTTTCCTTTTCTTTGCTTCTCGCCGCACAACATTCAACTCTTCTTCTTCGTTTAGCTTGTGTTGCTTGGCGATAAATTCGTAATTCAGAGCCGAAGACAATAGCCGCAAAGTAGACAAACGAATCTCATCGCGGGCTTTCATTGCCTCTGCAATTAGTTTAGTAATGGAATCTGCAATTAAAGTCATATTTCTCTGTCCACCGCTATCGGTCCCAAAAAGTGTACATGCATATGGTGAACAACCGCCGCTTCTCCGGCATTATGAACCAGCCTAAATCCGACCAGAGCCTTCTGTCTTGCGATTTCATTTGCAATATCTCTTATTTCCCGCCAGATATCTCCGTCGGCCTCGGTTATATCTTTGTAATGCCTTTTGGGAACAATGAGAAGATGAATAGGAGCTTTGGGACTCATATCTTTAAACACGATCAGGTTGTCCGTCTCCTTCTCGATTTGTGCAGGAATTTCTTTCTTTACAATTTTACAGAAAACGCAATCTTTCACGATTTTAGTATACCAGAGAAATTATTACCTTGGCGAGTTTAGTAGGATCGTGTCTGACTAAGCTTCTTTTAAGTTTGTCGCTTTTGGGTTTTTCATAAATTTTTTCCGAGACCAAACTTCTTCTTACAATTTTTACTCCTTGCTGATTTTCCAAATCATCTTTGACCAAATAAGCCTTCTCCTCCTTATATCTTTTTAATATTGACGGAGGTATCTTTCCATTTTTGTTCATTAGGCAAACATCGATTGCTCCTTTTCCTAGGTATTTTTCAAGTTCCAAAATATGGTCGCTGGCAGAAAAACCGTTCGTTTGCCCCCACTTGCTCATAAGATTCATCACGTAAACCTTTTTTGCTTTGGAATTTCTCAATACCTTGGCAACTCCGCCAACAACAAAATTACAAATAGTGCTCGTATAAAGATCCCCGGGACCCAATACGATTAAATCCGCATCCCTTATTGCCGAGAGTGCGCGGGAGTTAGGTTTTGCTTCGGGAACGGTTTCCAACTCAACTATTCTGTGTCCCCCGTTTTCTTCGCTGGGCTCGTCGATATAATGTTCGCCCAAAATTTGCTGCCCGTTGTCATATCTTGCAACCAGATGGGAATCGCTAAAAGTAACAGGAAAAATTTCTCCTTTTACATCCAACATTTCGCATGTCCTTTCTATGGCTTTTTCCTGCGAACCGCAAATATCGGTAAGCGCCGCCATAAAAAGATTTCCGAAAGTCATTCCGGCTATGCCGGTTCCTTGGTTATAGCGGTAAGTAAAAAGTTGACGAAGAAGTTCGTGCGATTTTTCGGATGCCAAGGCTACCATGCATTGCCTTATGTCTGAGGTCGGAAGCAGTCCGAATTCGTCTCGGATTACCCTGTTGCTCCCGCCCGAGTCCATCATCGAGATAATTGCCGTGAGACTCACGGGGTATTTTTTGAGGGCCGAAAGAACAGTATAAGCACCCGTTCCTCCGCCAATTACTACTATCTTTTTCTTCTTGCTCATTTTATTGTGTGTACTTTCCTCCAAATCGTTACCATCGAATCGGTCAATGGCTTTTTAAGTCTTTTTTTGGAATTGCCAACCAGCTTCTTCATAACGCTTCCCTGACTTAACCATCTGTTTCTTGGCGGTTGAGGAAATAAGTATAAACTAACAATTTTAAAATGGTAGTTATCAAGCAATTCTTTCAGTTTGAATTTCCGTTTCTCCAAAAAAACATTAAGCCATTTGTGAAGTCTTCCCCTGAATTTTAAATCCAGGGGGTGATATAGAATTTCATACCACTTTAGAATATCTGTGTCTTCGTGTGGTTGAGGAAAACGTTGCAGCTCTTCGGGAATAATTTTCTCGAAGCCGGGCAGAACTTTTTGTTGTTCAATATGATTGCCCAAAATACCAGAGATCGCTAGTGGATTCCCCACAGTATATACACTTTCCGGACTTCTCTCGCTTATCAAAAGAGAGCACTCTGGTCGTTGCCTTTGTTTCTTCTTTTATTTTCGATTCGCATTCGGCCTTACCGCACCAATAGGCTTTGATAAAACCTCTCTTCGTTTTCATTATCCTCTTAAATTCTTCGTAATTTTTGGCTTCGCTAATATTTTCTTGGAGGTTTTTCTTCGCTCTTTCCAGCATTTGGTTCTGAATTTTGGTCAGCAATTCTTCGACCTTTTGTCCTCCATCGATAACTCGCGCAAGTGCGGGTGGAAAACCATCCAACCTGGAGTTTAGTGTAATTGTCCTGTCTGCAAGTTCTCTGGGCCCTACAGAAATCCTTATCGGAATTCCTTTTATCTCGGCGTCGTTAACTTTCCATCCGAAACCCTTTTCGGTATCTTCATCTACAACTACTCTACCCGGATAGATGCTGTTAACCTTCTCGATTTCTTCTTTAACTCGGGTTGCGTATTTGATAATTTCTTCATCCTTTTTACCTAAAATGGGTATAATTACTGCTTTAGTCGGAGCAAGTTTTGGCGGAATCACCAATCCCTTATCGTCTCCGTGCATAAGTATCATTCCCCCGATTGAGCGCGTCGAAAGTCCCCAAGAAGTTTGGAACACAAAATTGGTTTTTCCGTTTTTATCCTGAAACTTGATGTCGAAAACTTTTGAAAAATTATCACTAAGGTGGTGTGAAGTCGCCCCCTGCAAAACTTTTCCGTCAGGCATCACAAATTCAATTGCATAGGTGTGGTCTGCCCCGGCAAATTTTTCCGAGTCGGATTTTACTCCTATTAATCCAGGCATTGCGAAGTACTCTTTGTAAAGTTCTTTATATACACTTAATGCGTCGAGTGCCATCTTCTCGGCATCATTATAAGTCGCATGTGCGGTGTGGCCTTCTTGCCACAAGAATTCCAAAGTCCTTAAGAAAAAGTAGGTTCTTTTTTCCCAGCGAACAACATTGTTCCATTGGTTGATTTTTAAAGGGAGGTCCCGCCACGAAGAAATCCATTTTGCGTACATTTCGTACATTATTGTTTCGCTCGTTGGGCGGACAGCCAACGGCTCCTCCAACTTCTTTCCTCCTCCGTGGGTTACCACCGCCAACTCTGGAGCGAACCCCTTAACATGCGTTTTTTCTCTTTCCAATAAATGCATTGGTATAAAAAGTGGAAAGTAAGCATTCTCCACTCCCAATGCTTGGATTTTCTTGTCGAAAGCTTTCTGAATGAATTCCCAAATTGCGTACCCGTATGGTCGAATAACCATTGTTCCTCTTGCGGGGCCATAGTCCGCCAAGTGGGCCAGTTGGATTACTTCTGTGTACCATCTGGGGGTATCTTTGCTTTTTGGAGTTAACAATTTTTTCTCGAATTTTTCGGCCATCGGCTTATTTTAACACCGAGTTCAGAAATCCGCTAAGCGAACCGGCCCTGATTATTCCCATCACATCATGGATTGTTATTGCAAGAAGCAAAAGCAAAAGTATTACCATTCCGACGGTATGAATAACCGCCTCGATTCTGGGGACAACCTTTCTCCCAATCGCCTTTTCGATAGCAATGAACAAAAGTCTTCCGCCATCAAGCGCGGGAAAAGGAACAATGTTAAGAATTGCCAAATTTATCGAAAGGATTCCGACAAGATTAATGACGGCCAAAATTCCGACTTTGGCGGCCTGCGAGGTAACCGCAAAAATTCCAACCGGACCCGTTACGTCTTTAGGAACTTGCCCGACAAATAGCCCTGTTACAATTTTCCATAATCCGACGACAACGGCTCCTCCCCAAAAAAGCGCATCTTTTAACCCGTAATAAATGCCGTAAAACGGCCTTTGCCAAACCGGCGGATAAAATATTTCTGTAGATGTAAAGGTAACGCCCAACGGACCTTGTCCTTCGGGAGGATTTTCTCGAGGGATAAGTGTAACCTTTCTTGTAAGTTGAGTCCCGCCGGTATTTGATTCGACATCCAAAACAACATATTTACCCTTTTTCTGTTCGATGGATACGGTAAATTCGTCGCTGGTTGAAATTACCTTTCCGTCAACTTTTCTGACAATGTTTCCGACAACCAGCCCCGCCGTTTGCGCAGGAGATTCGGTGGCAATTTCTACTATTTTGACATCCTTGGTATTGCGTGGAATCCCGGTGAAAGAGTAAAGCGTAGCAAATGCAACTATAGCCAAAAGAACATTCATAATTACCCCCGCGACAACAATTGCGGCGCGTGTTTTTTTATTTTTGTTTAAGAACGCCCGACCCGGATAAGTTATGCTTTCCTCATCCGTTTCTCCATGAAGGCGAACAAAGCCGCCAAACGGAAGCGCATTTATCGAATAAATCGTTTCGCCTATTTTTTTCCCAAACAGTCTCGGAGGAAGACCAAAACCGAATTCTTCAACCATTACACCGGTTTTTCTTGCAACTATGAAATGCCCCAATTCATGAACGATAATAAGAATCGAAAGAACGATAAAAAAGACCAAAACAGAACCGATCATATCCCCCGCAACTCCTGTTCTTTTCTTTCTCCCAATTCATCGATTTTACCGATATACTCGTCCGTAAGGGTTTGAATTTTCTTTTCGTTCTCGAATTTTTCGTCCTCGGAAATTTTCTTTT
>Ga0315288_10006690_pt1 | contig 14613 bp, 14 predicted proteins | sample YL17G11_20_MG_FD_203454 | JGI IMG/M metagenome (GOLD analysis project Ga0315288, IMG submission 203454) | Sediment microbial communities from Yellowstone Lake, YNP, Wyoming, USA - YL17G11_20 | ecosystem: Environmental > Aquatic > Freshwater > Lake > Sediment | place: USA: Wyoming | collected... | reverse complement strand
TCCCGGAGGACCACCGCCAGGGCGGCGGCCACTGAGCTCTTGCCGACGCCCCCCTTGCCGCTGGAGACGGCGATGATCCGCCGGATCTTCTCCAGCCTCTTCCCGATGATGGCGGGCCGGGGATCCATCTCAGGACTCCCCTTCCAGGGACTCGAGCCAGACCCCGCGTCCCTGGATGATCTCGAAGTCGGGGCTGGAGCAGCCGGGGCACCGGACATAGACGTAGATCATCTCCGGGAGGAAGTGGATCGCCTCCGTCTCCTCCCGGTCCTTCCCCCGGAGGGCCGCCTCCAGCTTCCACTCCCGCCGGCAGGGCCGGCACCGGAACGCGGCCTTCTCGATCTCCAGGGAGGCCCGCGCGCCGCGCAGGGGCGGCTTCTCCAGGCGCAGGATCTCACCCAGGGCGGTCTCGAAAATCCCCCGATCCACCTGCTGGAGCTCTCCGAGCTTCACCTTGAGGAGTGACACCTCCTTCAGCCCCTCCCGCTCCGCGGTCTGCGATGCGGCGGCGACCACCGCCTCGGCCAGGGCCCACTCGTGCATCAGCCGCCCCCTTGATCCGCGCCGCTGCGCGCTGCGCTCGCTGCGAGCTCGTCCAGGAGGACCGCCGCGGCGCGGGCGATCCCTTCCTGCACCTCGGGGCCGACGGCCTCCCCCGTCCCGAAGCGCCGCCCCTCGATGCCGATTATATCCAGCTTTCCGGGAAGCCGGCCGAGTGTCTCCGCCAGCCGGATCGCCTCCCGCAGCCCCAGGGCGTGGGAGGAGGCGGAGCGGAAGTCCCCGGCCTCGGAGAGCCGGCGGCCGTCGAGGCGGTGCACCGTGCCGGCGGGGGCGCCGGACACCACGGCGTCCACCACCACGACCCGGTCGCAGCCGCTCCAGGCCTCCATCAGGGCGATGCCGTCTCCGATCACCTCGCGCACCTCCACCTCCGGCGGGAGCATGCCCCTCAGGCGGCGCGCCACCAGAGGGCCGGCGGCGTCGTCTCCGCGGGAGGGATGGCCGTATCCGATGAGCGCGATGCGCTCCCCGGGGCTCATGTCCGCTCCAGGGTCACCCTCAGAAAGTGAGTGGCGCAGGAGATGCAGGGGTCGTAGTTGCGAATGGACTGCTCGCAGCGCCGGGTCATCTCCTCGTTGGAGAGATTCACCAGCCCCGGCACCAGCTGCCGCAGGTCCTCCTCGATCCGCTTCAGGTTCTGGGAGGTGGGGGGGACGATCTTGGCTGAGAGCACGCTCCCGTCGGCGGAGAGTGCGTAGCGGTGGTAGAGGATTCCCCGGGGGGCCTCGGAGCAGCCGCATCCCGTCCCCTCCCGGGGCTCGGCCTCCACCCGGGGCTTCGGCGGCGGCTCGTACTCCTCCAGGATCCGCAGCGCCTCCTCGCAGGCGTAGACGGTCTCCAGCGCCCGGATGGTGATGCTCTTGAACGGGTTCCGGCAGGGGGGAGTCATCCCGCTCTCCCGGGCCAGGCTCTTCACGCTTTCGGGCAGGCGCTCGAAGTTCAGATTGAAGCGGGCCAGCGGTCCCACGTGGTAGGCGCGGCCCTTGTGGACGGAGTGGAGGGAGTTGGAGTGGGGCACCTGCTTCTCCTGGAAATGCTCCTCGTACTCCTCCACGGCGATGTCCAGGCCGCGGTTGGAGACCACCCGCCCCTCGTTGAAGGGGTATTCCTCCGGATGCGAGAGGGCCACGAACTCGTAGTCCTGCTCGAAGTCGGGGAACTCCAGCGTGCGCACCCACTCCACTGTCTCCACCGCCAGGTCCCGGGCCCGGCGCAGGGGATCCCGGATCGGGAGGAGCTCGGACCGGGAGGGGGTCCGGTGAAAGCCGCCCACGCAGACCGAGACCGGATGGATCTCACGCCCCCCCAGGAGGGTCATCAGGTCGTTCCCCGTCTTCTTCAGCTCCAGCCCCTTCTTCACGCGATCGGGATGGTCCCGGGCCAGGGTCAGGGCGTCGGGATAATTCAGGAAGTCGGGGGCATGGAGCATGTAGACGTGGAGCGCGTGGCTCTCGATCCATTCCCCGCAGTAGATCAGCCGGCGAAGCATCCGCACCGAGGGGTGGAGGGTGATTCCCAGGATCTTCTCCAGGGCGTGGACCGAGCTCATCTGGTACGCGATGGGGCAGATCCCGCAGATCCGGGCGGTGATGTCCGGCACCTCCTTGTAGCTCCGCCCCCTCAGGAAGGCCTCGAAGAAGCGCGGCGGCTCGTAGATCTCCAGCTTCACGTCGGTCACCCGGTCGCCCGCCAGGCGCACGTGAAGCGCCCCCTCCCCTTCCACCCGGGCGAGGGTGCCCACCTTGATGCTCCGGGTCCGGCTCATGTCCGCTCCGCCTCCTCTCCCGCTTTCCGGAACTGCCAGGCCCAGGCGTTGAAGGTCCTGAAGGCCCGGGTCACCTCGGCGTCCGTCTGCCCCAGGAGGCGGAACCGCTCCGACAGCGAGGCGGTGTTGGGAGTCTCCATGGGGCCGAAGCAGCCGTAGCAGCCGCGCCCGAAGGCGGGGCAGATTGCGCCGCAGCCGGCCTGGGTCACGGGGCCGAGGCAGGAGGCGCCCCCGGCCACCATCAGGCAGACGTTGCCGCGGCGCTTGCATTCCAGGCAGACGCTGTAGGTGGGGATGCTGGGCTTGCGACCCGCCAGGGTGGCGCTGAGGACCTCCAGGAGCTGGCCCTTGTTGATGGGGCAGCCCTTCAGCTCGAAGTCCACCGGCACGTGGTAGCCGATCGGGGTGGACATCTTCAGGGCGCTGATGTGGCCGGGGGTGGGGTAGACCGCCCGGGTCATCTCTCCCACGTCCCCCCAGTTCCTGAGGGCCTGGATGCCGCCGGCGACGGCGCACGCGCCGATGGTGATGAGCAGCTTGCTCTGGCGGCGGATCCGGTGGATCCGCTCCGCGTCCTCGTGGGTGGTGACGCTCCCCTCCACCAGCGCGATGTCGTAGGGGCCGTCCTTCATGATGCTGGTGGCCTCGGGGAAGTAGACGATGTCCACCGCGCCCGCCACCGCCAGCAGGTGCTCCTCGGCGTCCAGGAGGCTCAGCTGGCAGCCGTCGCAGGAGGCGAACTTGAAGACCGCGACGCGCGGCCGGGAAGAGGGCTTAGATTTCATGGCGGTTGATCCAGTCCCCCAGCCAGGAGTAGGGAAAGACCGGTCCATCCTTGCAGATGAACACCGGCCCGTACTGGCAGTGGCCGCAATGGCCGATGCCGCATTTCATGTTCCGCTCCATGGAGAGGAAGATGTTCTCGTTGGAAAGGCCGCGGCCTTCCAGCTCCATGGCCACGTAGCGCATCATGATCTCCGGCCCGCAGACCATGGCCACGGTCCGCTCCGGCTCGATCCGGGCCTGGCGGAGCAGGGTGGTGACGACCCCCACGTTTCCCTTCCACTGCAGCCCGCCGTAGTCCACGGTGGTGAGGATCTGGCAGTCGGGGTGCTTGCCCCATCGGGGGAGCAGCTTGCGATAGAGGAGGTCCTTCGGGCTGCGGGCCCCATAAAGAAGGACGAGACGCCCGAAGTCGGAGCGGTGCCGGAGGACCTGGTAGATCACCGGCCGCAGGGGGGCCAGGCCGATCCCTCCGGCCACGATCAGCACGTCGTGCCCCCGGGCCTTCTCCACCGGCCACCCGGTTCCGAACGGGCCCCGGACGCCCAGCCGGTCGTCCCGGCTCCGGCTCACCACCCACTCGGTCGCCTTTCCCACCGCCCGCACCGTGTAGGAGAGGCGCCGCGGCTCCTCGGGGTCGCTGCTGATGGAGATGGGGAGCTCGCCCACGCCGAAAGCGTAGAGCATGCTGAACTGCCCGGGCTGGAACGGGGGCAGCGGAGAGTCCTCCCCCGTCACCTCCAGGGTGAAGGTGTCGTGGGTCTCCCGCTCCACGCTTTCCACGCGCGCGTGGACCGTGGCCATGGGGTCAGCGGGGTTCACGACCGGTGCCCTTCTCAAGAGAGCTTCCGTAGACGTCCAGGAGCTGGTACCGGGTCGCCTGGAACCGCGCCTCGATCTTGAGGGTGAGCCGCTTCAGGATCTGGAAGCCGAACTCGTGGTCCTCCTCCAGCTTCCTCCGCAGGCACTCGGCGTCCAGGGCAAGCGTCCTCACCGGCGCGATGGCCCGGGCGTCGAAGCGCCAGCGGTAGGGCGGAAGGAAGCAGGACCAGCCCAGGATGTCGCCGTCGTGGACGGTCTCGATTCGCAGACCGCCCCCCTGGGGCTTCCGGATCTCCAGGGCCACCTTCCCCGCCCGCACCAGATAGAGGATGTCGGCGCGCGCCCCTTCCCGGGTGAGGAACTCCCCCTCCGAGAATCTCCTGTTGCTGGCACACCCCACCAGCGTCTGGAGGTGCTCGGGCGACATGCCGTGCAGGAACGGATGCTCCCGCAGGACCTTCTCGAGATTTTCTACCGCCATGACTACACCTCCTTGGAACCACCCCGGATCGCCCGAGCCTCCTCGGTTATGTCAATGCCCGCCGGGCACCAGGTGATGCAGCGCCCGCATCCCACGCACCCGGGCGAGCCGAACTGGTCCTGCCACGAAGCCAGCTTGTGAGTGAGCCATTGCCTGTAACGGGCCGCGACGGAGTTGCGGATGCTCCCCCCGTGGATGTACGAGAAGCTGAGGGTGAAGCAGGAATCCCATCGCCGCCACCGCTCGGCCGCCTGGACGCCGACGTCGCTGGTGTCGTCCACCGTGGTGCAGAAGCAGGTCGGGCAGGCCAGGGTGCAGTTGGCGCAGGCGAGGCAGCGAGCGGCCACCTCCTGCCACCGCGGGTGCTCATCGCCGGCGTAGAGCAGGTCTTTGATGCCTTCCATCTGCACGGAGCGTCGCATCGAGTCGCGGGCGCCGGAGAGGACGCGCGCCGCCGCTTCCCCATCCGCGGGCTCGGCTGCCCGGGCGCCCAGCTCCGAGAGGACTTCCTCCCCGGCCGCAGTTCCGGCCTGCACGAGGAAGCGATGCCCGCCTTCCAGGATCTCGGTCAGAAGAAGGTCATAGCCCTCCTCCGCCCCGGGCCCCGTTCCCATGGAGACGCAGAAGCAGGTCGGCGACGGATCGCCGCAGTTGACGGCCACCACGAAAAGCCGGTTGCGGCGCTCCCGGTAGCCCGAATCGGCATAACGATCCTCAAGGAAGATCCGATCCAGGATCGCGATCGCCCGCACGTCGCACGGACGGACGCCCAGGAAGGCGTAGGCGGGAGACTCCGGATTCTCCTGCGAGACCTCGAGTCCCTCCCCCTTGCGGGAGATCCGGCAGAGGTGCTGGTCCGGGGGATGGAGGAAACGCTTCCAGGACTGGGAGCTGCTTGCGTAGCCGAAGAGGGCCTCATCCGATCTCCGGCGCAGGCGGTACCGGCCCGCTTCCTGATCGTCCCCCCAGCCAGCGGGAAGGTCGGCGGGAGACTCGACCCGATCGTAGACGATGGCGCCGTCCCGAACGATCGGAGCGACCACTTCATAGCCGCGGCGGCGCAGGAGGGGAATGAGTGCATCCAGGCCCGATCGCGCCAGAAGATGCCGTCCGTCTGCCCCGGCACGAAAATTTTGCGGCTCCACCGGGTTCTCCATCCCGATAAACACGGGATTTGATGAGTCCGGCTGTGTGATCTAGCAACAGGGGTGCCACTCGGGACCGGTGGCGGTCCAGGCTTCGCGCACGATCCACGTCGAAACGCGGTCCTCTCTCATCACGAGAACCGGCCCGGCGCCCCGGAGGAGGAGTCTCAGGGCGTCGCGCATGACCTGCGTCATACCCGTTCCGGCCTGCTTCGTGTACCTTTCCACCGTCGACACCGTCTCAAGGAGGAAGCAAGGTGAACAGCAAGACATCCACGCAGCTCGACATCCGCTCTCTGCCGCCGAAGGACCGTCACTCCCGAATCTTCGAGACTTTCGACTCCATGTCGGAAGGATCCGACTTCGTCCTGATCAGCGATCATGACCCGAAGCCCCTCCTCTACCAGTTCCAGGTCGAGCGGGCGGGGAAGTTCGACTGGTCGCCCCTGGAGGAAGGGCCGGAGGTCTGGCGGATCCGGATTCACCGCCGGGCCGCCGCGGCATCGCCCGGGAGGGGAGTGAACGAGTACATGGCCTGGGACCACGACCGCCTGGACGCCGTGCTCGTAGAGACGCGAGACGCCCTGAGCGCCCCTACGGTGAACGAGGCGAGGCGCCTGTTCGGGGAGTTCCGGACCGGGCTGCTGCGCCACATCCGGATGGAGGAGGAGATCCTCTTTCCCGCCTTCGATCAGGCCACCGGCATGGGAGAGGGCGGCCCCACTGCGGTCATGCGGATGGAGCACCGGGAGATTCAGCGCATCCTGGAGTCGATGGGGCTTTATCTGGGAGGAGCCGAAGTCACGCCCGGGGGATTCGAGGCACTGCAGCACTCACTCCTGGCAGTGCTGGGGGACCACAACGCCAAGGAAGAGCACATCGTCTATCCCCTCACCGACCGGCACCACCTTCCCGGTGACCGGGACGGAATCGTCCGGAAGATGCAGACGATTTAGGGGCCCTCTTCAGGCATTTTCTGCGCTTACGCTTCCGCCCCGGCCGCGAACGTGCAGCCTCCGGAAACTGCCCTACAACCGTGGGGAAAATGGGCCCGACTCCCGAGGGAAGCCGGAGGGAGGGGCCCCTCATTGCGAAGAAAAGCCATTAACCCATTGAAAAGTTGAAGGATGGAGCCCTCTCTCACCACTCAGGCAGGGCAGTTTCCACCCCGGGCCGGGGACGGGAGGGGGGGCTCCGTCTGCCGGGCGGAGGAAGCCGCGTACCCGTGTCGGGGTGCTGGCACGCGGTCTGCTTTGCGAGCGCCCGGGAGGAGGTGTCATGAGAATCCTGGTGGCCTACGACGGGTCGCCTGCCTCCGAAGCGGCCCTCGACGAAGTGATTCGGAGACCCTGGCCCGAGGGGACGAAAGTCCGCCTGGTGACGGCGGTGGAGCGGCCCCTCCCCGCGCCCCCACCCGACGGGGCCGTCTACGGGCCCCTCATCGAGAAGATGCGCAGCGCCCTTAGGGAGGAGGCGTATCACCGGATTCAGAAGGCGCTGGAGAAGTTCAAGGCGCGCCCTGAGCTGGAGATGAGCTACGAGCTGCGGGACGGGAACCCCAAGCACGTGCTGCTGGATGCCATCCGGGACTGGGGGGCGGAGCTGGTGATCACCGGGTCGCATGGCGCCACCGGCCTCGCGCGGCTCTTCCTGGGCAGCGTCAGTCACGCCCTGGTGACCCACGCCCCCTGCAGCGTCGAGGTGGTCAAGGTCCCCCAGCCGCCGGACTGAGGCCCTCTCCGCCGGACCGGCCGTTTCGGGAGGGATCGGGGGCGGAGGCGCGCATCGCCTTCTCCACCGCCCGCTGGAAGCGGAACGCGAAGGCGCGGGAGAGGGCCTGAAGGCGAAGCTCCTTCCACCAGTACTTCCGCGGATTGTCCATCAGCCACCGGCACTCCTCCGGCAATAGCACCAGGCTCACATGGATGTTCGGGGCGACGCCGACGGGAAGGTTTCGCTCCATGCAGGCCTCGTAGAGACGGCGGAAGACGGGGACCATCTCCTCCGTCTTCGGAGGAGCGGTGCCCTCCATGTCGGTCCCCGCCAGGGGCCGGAAGACGCACACCGTGGGAATGGCCCCCACCGAGGTGATCCAGTCGATGGCGGCGACGGAGGAGGCGGGCGGCTCCAGCCCGACGATGATCTCGCCGTTGGAGACCCAGGGCTCGAATCCCCGGCGCTTCCTGCCGAGCGCGGCGCAGTACTCCACCGCCCGGAGGTAGCGGGGAAGGCCGTACTCCCGGTCCTTGCCGGGGCACACCCTGCGGAAGACCTCCTGATCGAAGATCTCGAAGCAGAACGAGACCCGGTTGACCCCCATCTCCTTCAGCGCGTCGTACCGGCGCAGGTCGTGATGGGGCGGCGTCTGCACTCCCACCAGGAGGCCCGTGTCCCGCTTCACCCGGCGGATGAAGGGCTCCAGGATGTCCAGGTAGGTGTCCCCTTCGTAGTGCCCCGTGTTGAAGTCCACGTAAGTGATCCCGGATTCCTCCCGCGCCGTCCGGACGACCTCGAGCACCTCGTCCACCGTCTTCTCGTCGGCGTCGTCAATGCCGAGGTTCAGCCCCACAGAGCAGAACTTGCAGTTGGCCTTCGGCTTCTCGGTCCAGTACTCGCAGACCTTCGCGGGATAGACCCCGAGGTAGGTCCCCTGGAGGGTGCCGACCCGGGTCATGGGCTTGCCGGTGCGGGTCTTCTTCTCGTACCAGCCGGGTCGCGGCGCCAGACGCACCGTCGCCACCGGCTCGCCGGAGCCGGTGAGGACCTGGAGTCCCTGCCCGCTCCCGGCGGATCCCTCGCCGTAGCGGCGGATGACGTAGCGCCCGTCTGAGCGATGGAGAACGTAGGGAGACGAGGCGGCGAAATTTTCCGTCACCGGGACGTTGGTCCAGAGGCCGCCGGGGAGAATCAGCTCCAGGCCGCTGCCCAATCCGGCGCGGGTGCGCAGAATCTGCCTTCCCCCGTCCTCCTGGATGAAGCAGGAGTCGTCCATCCGCATCCCGCGGCAGTAGAGATCCAGTTTGAGAAGGGCCGGATTGCGGCGGACATCGGTTTCCATGAAAAGCTCTCCACAAGGATGCCAAACGTCAGTTTAGCAGAGAGCATACGGCATCGGATATTCTTTCGCCATGATCCCGGTCAGGGGCGCAGGATTTTCTTCCCCGTGCGATCCGCACCGGGCGCCGGTTGACCGCCCGGGGGGGATGCCCTAGGCTTAACCCATGCCAAAAGCGGAATTTGACCCTCTCAGAGGCGTGACCCTTCTCGGAGACCTGGCCCAGCTGACGGCTCCCTCCGCCGGCCGGGAGGAGATCTGCGACCAGGGGCTGGCCCTGATCACGAAGGCGCTGGGGGCCAGGGGAGGGGTCGTCCTCATCCGGGAAGATCCTCAGTCACCGCCGAGGGCCTCCTGCCGGTGCGGGAAGGTGGTGGACGAGGAGGTCGCCGCCATTGCCCGGTCCTGCGCCGCCTCCGGGGAGCTGGTGGAAGAGACGAGAGTCCGGGGAGGGAGTCCTTCCCTGGTCGGGCTTCCGCTCCCGGGAGAGATGGGGACCACCGGCGTCCTGGTCCTGGACCATCCCGCCATCTGGGATCCCGCCGCCCGGGTCTTCGCCCTGTCGGCAGCCCGCACCCTCGGCTCCGCTCTCCGCGCCTCCCGGATCCTGGGGGAGTCCCATCTCCAGGGCGAGCTCCTGGCGCGGCGGAACGTGGAGCTGGAGGTCCTCCGGGAGATGGCCGGAAGCCTTCAGGGACTTCCCACCGCGGAGGCGATGCTCCAGGCGGCGCTGGACCTGGTGCTGGAGAAGCTCGGCCTGGAGGCGGGCTGGGTGCTCTGGGGGGAGTCCAACCGCGGTGAGCTGGAGCTGGCCGCCTCCCGAGGAATCTCGGAGAGTTTCGTCAGCAAGGTCAGGAACGCGGGCATCGGCGAGTGCCTCTGCCGGGACGTCTTCGAGACGGGACGCCTCAGGTTCGCCCGGAATACCACGGAATGCCCCCGGATGCCGGAGCTGATCGAGGGCCCGGGCGATCTCGTGACCCACGCCTGCATCCCGCTGAAGTTCGAGCGCGGGACCCTGGGCGTCATGAACATCGCCAATCGTCCCGGCCGGGTCTTCTCACCGCAGGAGCTCCAGTTCCTGGAGACGGTGGGGAACCAGGTCTGCCTGGCGGTGGACAAGTCGCGCACCGCCCGCGCGGAGAGCCGGCGCAACGCCGAGGCCCGGGCGCTCTCCTCGCTGGCGATCGCCATCGGGGGGAGCCTCGACGAGAAACGGGTCCTCTCCGCCGTGGGCGACTACACCCGCGAGCTGCTGGGGGCCGACCGCTGCCTCGTCTTCCTGGGGGACGATCCCTCCAACCTCAAGTTCGCCTACCTGGCCGGCGCCCCCGTGGAAGGGCTGGAGGTGGGGCGCACGGTGGACCTGGCCGCCCTGGGGTCTCTGGCCTTCGCCGGAGCCCTGCGACAGCGCCACGCCCTGGTGATCGCCGACGCCCTCAACGATCCCCGGGCCAACGCCGATCTCGCCCGCCGCTGGAAGATCGCCTCGACCATCGTCGTCCCCCTCGTCGCCCACGATCGCCTGGGCGGGCTCCTGGTGGCGGGACGTGACGAGCCGTCCCCCTGGAGCGAGGGCGAGGTGCAGCTCACCAACGCCCTGGCGGGGCAGGCGGCGGTGGCCATCGAGAGCGCGCGGCTCTATCGGGAGGCGCAGGAGGCGCTGCTGCGGCTCCAGCAGGCCCAGTACGGCATGATGCGCGCCGAGCGCCTGGCGGCGGTGGGAACCCTGGCGTCGAGCCTGGCCCACGAGGTGAGGAACCCCCTGAACTCCATCAACCTCCAGCTGGTGCTCCTCTCCCGCCGGGTTGCGAAGATCGGCGAGCCGATGCACGCAGAGCTGGGCGCGCTGCTGGACACCGCCCGGCGGGAGATCGCCCGGCTGGACGGCCTGGTGGAGGAGTTCCTCTCCCTCTCCTCCATCGACCGGATCTCCCTGGCCGAGAACCAGCCCGAGGAGGTGGTGCGGGAGGTGATGGGCCTCATGACCCCCGTGGCCCGGGACCGGAACATCGCCGTCGACGAGGAGATGGGACCCACGCTCCCCCGGATCCCCATGGATCGGGAAAAGATCAAGCAGGTTCTCATCAATCTGGTGAGAAACGCCATCGAGGCGATGCCCGAGGGGGGGAGCCTGAAGCTCTCCGCCCATTACAGGGACGGCCACCTGATCATGGAGGTGGCAGACACGGGCACGGGGATCGAGCCCGGAGTGGACATCTTCGATTTCTTCGTGACCACGAAGCGGGGAGGCACCGGACTGGGCCTCCCCATCGCCCGGCGCATCGTGGAGGCGCACGGCGGCTCCATGAGCTACGAGAGCGAGCCCGGGTGCGGAACGACTTTCACCGTGACTTTGAAGGCGCGATGACTCAGGGGCCGGGGAGCCCGGCGAGGCGGGGACCATGACCGAGACCGGAAAGAGGATTTTGATTGCCGATGACGAGGAGGCGGCCCGCCGGGGCCTGGGACAGATCCTGACCGAGGACGGGTACGAGGTGTTCCTCGCCTCGGACGGGGAGGAGGCCCTCCGGCTGGTGGCCCAGGAGTCCCCGGACATCCTTCTCACGGACCTGAGAATGCCCGGGATGGACGGCCACGAGCTGCTCAACCGCGTCCGCCAGGGGTACCCCGACATGACGGTGGTGATCATGACGGCCCACGGCACGATCCGGAGCGCCGTCCAGGCGCTCCAGGAGGGGGCCGAGGACTACCTCACCAAGCCCATCGACGTGGAGGAGCTGGAGCACCTGCTGGATCGGATTCGAAAGAAGAAGGCACTGCTGGCCGAGACCCGCGTCCTGCGGGAGCGGCTCGACGACAAGTACCGGTTCGAGAACATCATCGGCCGCAGCCCGGAGATCCTGGAGGTCTTCCGGATGGTGGAGCAGGTGGCCCCCACCCAGGCCTCCATCCTCATCGGTGGCGAGAGCGGCACCGGGAAGGAGCTCATCGCCCAGGCCATCCACCAGCGCAGCCCGCGTCGCGACGCTCCCTTCGTGAAGGTCTCCTGCGCGGCGCTGCCCGAGACGCTGCTGGAGAGCGAGCTGTTCGGCCACGAGCGGGGGTCGTTCACCGGCGCCGTGGCGCGCCGGGCCGGGCGCTTCGAGCTGGCGGCGGGCGGCACCATCTTCCTGGATGAGATCGGCGACGTCCAGCCGGGGATGCAGGTGAAGCTCCTGCGGTTCCTCCAGGAACGGCAGTTCGAGCGGGTGGGAGGGAACCGGACTCTCACCGTGGATGTCCGGGTCATCGCCGCCACGCACAGGGACCTTCCGGTCCTCATCCGCGAAGGGAAGTTCCGAGAGGACCTCTACTACCGCCTGAACGTCATCGAGATCGTTCTCCCTCCGTTGAGGACGCGCTCCCAGGACATTCCGCTCCTGGTGGACTTCTTCGTCCAGAAGTTCGCCGCGGCCAACGGCAAGGAGATCGTCGGCCTCAACGACGAGACGCTGGCGGCGCTGATGGCCTACTCCTGGCCCGGCAACGTGCGCGAGCTGGAGCACGCCATCGAGCGGGCCATCATCCTGGCCCGGGACAGGACCCTGGACCTGAGCCTCTTCCCCGTGATTCCCCGTCCCGAGGCCCCCTCCAAGCGCCCCCCGGGGCTGGTGGTGCCCGGCGCCACCCTCGAGGAGATCGAGCGGGACGCCATTCAGCGAACGCTGGAGGCAGTGGGGGGTTCCACGACCCGGGCGGCGGCCATCCTCAAGATCAGCCCCCGCACCATCCAGTACAAGATGAAGCAGTACCGGTCGGGGAGCGTCACGGTTGGGGGGGACCGGCGGGAGTTTCGCGCGGAATAGTCCGGGGGGGATTCTGTGGCGCCTGCGACGCCGGGGCACAGGATTCCGGCGGGGTTTCCCACGCGCCGGAGAATCTCGCTATCGCCCAGGAGCCTCGCGAGCCTCGCGAGCTCCGCAGACCGTAGATTCTCTTCCCCTCAGCGGCCCTGGAGCCAGAGCTTGACCTCGTCGACGCACGGGACCCGCCCGGCGAGCCGGATCACGCCGTCCACCATCACCGCCGGAGTCAGGATCAACCCTCGCCGGGCGATCTCCCCCGGATCGGTGAGGTGGACCAGCTCCACCTGGGCCCCCGTCTCGGCGAGGGCGTTCTTCACTCTTCTTTCCGTCTCGTAGCAGCGGGGGCAGCCGCTGCCGATGATCTCGATCTTCATCATGATGAATCCTCTCCTGCCCGTCCGCCGATGGGGCAATCCCGGCAACCCGCCCCCGGGGGCGATGGCTCCCGGTCCTCCTGGCGTGACCGTCCTCGTAAGCGAAGGCTGTGCCGGATCACGGCGCGGCGCCACGGGATGGCTCTGAATCCTCTGGCTGTTCGACGGGGAATGCCCGGAAACGCAGGTGCGCGAAAGCCATCCGGAGGCGCAAAGAGTTCGTCGGAAGAAGGCCCTCACGCAGATCTTGCGTTCACGAGCCCGATTCCGGACCCGGGGAAAAGCCGGGATGAATCGCTCATCTTCGACATCACCGACGCACCGATCCGAGTGTGATCGCGCCGAGGCTCTCCGGGAAGACGAAGACCGGGCTGAGAGAATCGCTCGCGAAGAAACGGCGGCACGGACAGCCGGCGGATGGACTCGATCGCCAGTCGCGCTGGTTCCGGGCTTTCCCGATCACCCATTCGGGGCCGCGGGAGTGCCGGGGTGGTGGAACCGGGGGCCCGGCTGGTGATGACCGTGGCCGCCCGGTCCCGCTTGCGGTAGATTGTACAGGTGAACTCAAACTTCCCGGCGAGCATCGGCTTGAGAACGTGCGTCTCAACCCCTTCATCGCCATCGTCTCGGAAGGCCCGATCGTCGGGCCCCTCTGATAATCGGCACAACTCTTTCATGGCATTGAAGAAAGTCAAGTCTCCCGCGGCAAGAATTGCGCCGAGAAGGCAAGAGCGTCTCGAACGTCCCGGTCCCGGCCGATCCCGGCCTCTCATCACCCATTTTAACTTTTTAAGTTTCAGGGTCTTAGCTCCTCTCCACCACCGCCGTGCTCTTGGCATAATTGCTGCTGTGCCATTGAACACAATGCGGCCAGGATCCGGTGCGTTCCGATTGGGGCAGCCATCGGGAAGGGGAGGTGTGCGAGCGGCGGGCTTTGCCTGGAAGTCCTGGCTCGTCGCCCTGGCAACCCTGCTCTTCTCTGCTGCGGGGCCGGGCGCTTCTCCGGCCCGGCAGCCCACCCCGCCTGCCGGAGCCGCTCCCGGGGTCAGTTTCACCGACGTGACCCGGGAAGCCGGGATCGCCTTCGTCCACTCCTTCGGTGACGGCAAGTTCAGCAACCTGGTGGAGGCGACCGGCAGCGGTGCCGCCTGGCTGGACTATGACGGCGACGGGTGGGTGGACCTCTACCTCGCGACGGGGAAGTACACCCCCGGGTTGAGCGAGGGGGATCCCCCCAGGGGCGATTTCAAGAACCGCCTCTACCGGAACCGGGGGGATGGCACCTTCGAGGACGTGACAGCCCGGGCGGGCGTCGGCTGCGAGAGGTGCTTCTCCACGGGGGTCACCGTGGGGGACTACGACAACGACGGCCGGAGCGACCTCTACGTCGCCAACTACGGTCCCAACGTCCTCTACCACAACCGGGGTGACGGGACCTTCGAGGACGTGACGAAGGCCGCCGGGGTGGGCGACTCCCACTGCTCGGTGGCGGCCGCCTGGCTGGACTACGACCGGGACGGCCGGCTCGACCTGTACGTGGGGAACTACATCGAGTACGACCCCAAGTATCGCCGCTACTACTCTCCGGACGGTTTTCCCGGTCCCCTCGCCTATCCCCCCGAGCCCCACGTCCTGTACCACAACCGTGGCGACGGGACCTTCGAGGACGTGACCGGGAAGATGGGGGTCACGAAGCAGGGGCGGGCCATGAGCGTCACCGCCACCGACTACGACGGCGACGGCTGGGACGACCTGTACATCACCAACGATGCCACCGAGAACTTCCTCTACCACAACCTGCAGGGGAAGCGCTTCGAG
>Ga0315288_10006689_pt1 | contig 14613 bp, 14 predicted proteins | sample YL17G11_20_MG_FD_203454 | JGI IMG/M metagenome (GOLD analysis project Ga0315288, IMG submission 203454) | Sediment microbial communities from Yellowstone Lake, YNP, Wyoming, USA - YL17G11_20 | ecosystem: Environmental > Aquatic > Freshwater > Lake > Sediment | place: USA: Wyoming | collected... | reverse complement strand
CAAATCTTTTTAAATTATCAAGAGAATATGGCGATTATAAAATTGAAATTAAAGGAACTAAAAATATATTTTATGATTATACTTTTAATAATGATAAAACAAATGAATATTTAATTAATGATATATTAACAGAACATAAATTAAATTATAAAAAAATTAATCTAATTTCAGGAATGGCAGGTTCAGGGAAAACAACAAGATTTTATAAAAAATTTGACAATATCAATGAAACAATTAAATGTGTTTTTGCTTTTCCTAATAATAATTTATGTTCAAAATTTGTTAATGAAGAAAGTGTTATATATGCTTCAACTTACCATAAAATGTTTAATATTGGATGCGATGATTTCATCTTTAAAGCCAGTAAATTTATTAATGTTATATTAGATGAAGCAACTATGATTTCAGAAGATGACATGAATAAAATTATTGACTATGCAACCAAACATAATATTAATTTATTTATTGTAGGGGATTACAATATTAATAATAATAAAATGTATCAGATGAAACCAGTTAATGGCGAATCATTTTTAAATATTAAATTTAATGATTATTATTCTATTAATCTAACACAAAATTATAGACAAGGTTTCGATATTGATTTTACTAATTTTTTAATTAAATCAAGGGGACAATCAAACACAAAAATATTATCTGATGCGATTGCCTCTAAAATGTTTAAAACAATTAATTATAATGAAATGATTAATAATTATGATAATAGTGATGTAATTTTAACACCATATAAAGAAGGCGGTGATATTAAAGAAAGAACAGATACAATTAATAATTTAATTTTAAATAGAGAGGGACAACAAATTGTTAACTGTAAAATGAATAGAGAGAGAAAATATGAAAATAAATTATATGTAAACGCTGAAAATATAATGATTGATAAACTCACATATTTAGAAAATAAAAATAGATTTAATTTAAGTTTTGCACAAACTTCACATCTTGTACAGGGTCTAGAATTTGAGGTTAATAGTAAAATTTATGTATTAAATACTAGATTCTTCACTGATAATCAATTATATGTGATTTTATCTCGTGCAAAAATTGCAAATCAAATTATATTTGTAAATATTTAATTAAAATAAATTAAATTAAAATTAAATGATTTAAATATAAAATAATATATAATACTATAATATAGTAAAAATGGAAAACATCAAAAAAATAAATAAAGAATTAGAAACTGAAGGTAAAAAATATTGTAAAATTTGTAAAGAAATACAACTTATTGATATGTTTCGACCAAATTCACATATATGTAAAACATGTACAATTGCATCAAAAAAAGATTATATGAAAAAATATTATGATGATAATTCAAGTGTAATTAAAGAAAGAGTTAAACAAGTCGCAAAAATCAAAAATCCAAATATGAAAACTACGGCAGGGAGGCCACAAAAATATATATTAACTCTTGAATAATCTTTGTTTAAATCCTATAAATTTATCTTCTGGTGATGGATAAGGCATTATAGCTGTTTCTAATACCGGAACAATTAAAAAAGTAAACGCCATTTGAGGATATATAGTTGTAGATGTTAACGCAAAACTTACATTGTCACCGCTTATAGTTGCAACAGCACTTCTTAAACTAATTGTAATATCATTTACATCTTGGGGTTTTATAATAGTATTAAAAAAGGTAGGCGGATAAGTTGCAATAGCACTATTAGTATTTGTATTATTGACCATATGAACACATCCAACATATGAAATATTAGAACCAAAACCAGATATAGTTGAATATGTTGACCCTTGGTCAAATGGTAAACCAGACATATAGATCATTACATTAGCATCATTTGATATTGGTATAGCGACTGTAGTAGTAGGGATTATAATAGAATTAAGCATTAAATTAAATTTTAAATATTTATCATAATTAGTTCCTATTATTTGTTTTATATTTATATTAGTAAAGGTCATATCAGTAAAATTAGCATTTGCAGAACCAAATTTATTACTTGCTCCAGCGGTTAAAAGTGATGAGTATAAAACCAATACTCCAGATTGTACAGTTTCCATTTTTTATATATATATTATAATAAGATATTTATTATAATAAATATATTAATTAAATTATTTTTAGTTTTTCATGATTAGATTTTAGTATATGCTGTGTTATCCTGAAACACTACTACACAATCGTAATTAGCGAATGCATCTAATCTTAAATTAAATGTAGTACCATTAGCACCAATAGCGGACACACCGGTTGAATTTGCGGTAGGGTTAAATGTTGGTTGCCAGAATATGTCTTGTGTATTTGAATTATACCCCGAAAAGATAGCATTTTTACTTGCGCTACTATATGATTCTAAATCAATACCAGCATAGAATGACCCAGCGTTACAATTTGAAACATTCGCTACTGCATCAACTGATACAACAAATGTTGAAGATGTACCAATGCCTTGTGCTGCGTTGGTATTATATGCGCATGAATTAGGTAATTGATAACTAAACTTCTCTATAGATGGTTGATGACCTAAATCAGCAATTGAAGCCACCGCTTTAATCATCTCTTCAAACATCTCAGGGATAGTATCGGGTGGTTTGCTTGGTACAATTTGTGACCCTAATCTGAATTGATATGATTGAATACCAAAACTCACGGATGATGTAGGAAAATAACTATTAGTTTGAATATTTGAAGGTGTTCTATCTCTTACTGAACATATAATGCTTTTTAAGGAGGAGAACTTAGCAGGAATTGGAAAATTTAGAACAGTATTTGAACCAATAGTAATTTGATATGACCCCTGATAATTTCTATAATCTGGGACAACCATTTGTAAGGGTTCAGACCCTAAACTTGAATATAACATACTCATTGCTTGGTCTCCTAATTCAATAAATTGGCCTACATACTCGCAATTTGTAATACTAAAAGAATTCGCAACAGTTGAAACTACCGAGGCGCAGAAATTATTTACACCCGCGACTAATTGAAGTTCTAATCTGATCGGGGCACTAGTGGCAGCAAATAATGGGAAATATTGGTCGCGCGACAGAGAACCGAGCATATTAATTAAATTAATACAATAAGTATCAGAGACAATACCAGTTGTAGCAGTTACAGCGGAAGGATTTACCCCCGTAGACCCAAAAACATAACTACCAGTTCCGACTAAATCGCCGGAATTTGTTTGAAAACACGGGACACCAGCAAGGGCGGCAGCGGCCGGAGTAATTGTTATTAAATCATTTCTTGTTCCGACACATGCATTAAATGCTCCATATACTTTGTCTGTTGGCACATATGCATCCATTATAATAGATGCTAACATAGGGTAATTATCAATATCTGAAAGTAAATTAGATCCTGACCAGACCCTTAATCTTTGGAAAACACCATGTGCCCCGCATCTATCTAATCTAAAAGCGTTAACTGATGCATTAAGATTGCTTACATTAAGTTTAAATTTAAGATAAGATTCAGTCGGAACTAATACCGTGTTTGCTTGAGTTGGAATATTAATCGTGATGGTATCCAGTGCTGAATAAGGTCCGCTACCATTCTGTGGAGCTAAATTTGTACGGTAACTGCGACTTTGAGCACTTTCTACTTTTGACCCATATTTTAGATTTGTTGGAATCATTTAATTTATATATATAATCACTAAAGATTTTATTTTTTAAAACTATAATTAAATTAAATGATAACATTTAATTTAATAATCTAAATAATAATTATTTTGTTAATCTTGATTTCATTTTTTTTCTATAATTCATTGATGGTATATTATCTATAATCTTTTTATTAACCATTATTTCTTTTGGAATCATTACATTAGATATTTGTTGAGGAACGGAATTATTTAGAGGTGTCATTTTATGTCCCATAGTATGCATTTTATTAGCAAATTTATAACCCATAACATTAGTTAATTTATTGTTCATTTTATGCCCCATAGTATTCATTTCTATATATATACTAATACTATATATTTTTTTTTATTTTATCTAAATTTTAATACATCAATTTGTAAAGTTAAATTAAAAAATTGTCCATTTAAATTGATTTGATTTCCGTCTTGGTCTACTAATCTTAAAGTAATATTATTAAATTCTGATATATATAAATTACTAGAATAATTATTCGGATTAGTATATGTTATTAGTGAATATGGAGGAGATAAGACGGGAATAGAACACAAAGTATTATAAAAATTATTTTCTAATATATTAATATTACCAGTATTATAATTACATAATAAATTAACAGTTCTAACTGTTGATAAGTTTATAAGTGTATATCCTCTTAAAACTTTACCAATACTTGTATTATATAGATTATTAGTTGATAACCCTAATAATTCATTAGCTGTAGTATATGTAATATCAATAACAAAATCAGTAGTAGTGCAAGTAAAGAAAAATATATTTAATATGTTATTATATGTTATTGTCATATTTGGTATTTGTGATGTTAAAACTGTCGCTAATTGATTCGCGTTATAACAACCATTAGGAATAATATATAAACCCTGTGGAGATACTCCAGTTGTAGGAATTGAATTAATTTGAATTGCATTATTTTTATTATTAACTGTATAAAAAGAATAAGGAATAGTTGCATTAACTAAAGATAGATGAATATAATGACCATCCGGAACTGTTATATATGGTAGATTTATTAATATATTAGCATTGGTATTGTCTAAAAATTGGTCGGCATATTTACTATTAATATAGATTTGTAAAGAATCATAATCACTCATTTTATATATATTAATATTAGATTTTATTTATAGAATTTTATTTCCGCGAATAAAATCAAAGGATCTGGTTCCCTAATCTACTTATAAAATCCGGTTTATGGGCATATACTGGATTTAGAAACTTAGTATTATCAATTGTAATTTTTTTACCGCCTGATTGTGTTAAACTCAACGCGCTAATTAAATCACTACCTGTTCTAATGTCTGTTTGGTTTTTATTTATTTTTTTACCAATATCACCTAATCCCGAACCTTTATTATATGTTATAACTTTTTTATTTGCTTTATCATGTTCTCCAACTACTTCTGCTATATGACCTCCTAAACTATGACCAATTAAAGTTGGAGTTTTACCACTGTATTTATTTATAACTTTATCATATACATCTTGACTTCTTTTTATCCTTGGATCATATTGTGAAGTTCCGGTTAGAATCCCTACATCTGACACCAGCCAATCTCTTGTAAAATTTTTTATATTTGATGATGTAGACCCCCTATATGCTATAATTGGTTTCCCTTTTTTATCAATAAATACTTTTTGCTCTGGCGATGATAGAACAGAATCTAATTTTAAATTATATTTTTTTCCAATCTTCGCAGCATCGGTTGATTTTTTATATGATGCTTTTAATAAATCTTCTAATTCTGTGGGTGTAATTTTAGAACCTTTCGATTTGTTTAACAATCTTGATACAGGCATTATACTTATATATATTATAATTATATAATAATTTATATAATTATAATAATTTATATAAACATAATGATTAATAAAATTGTTCCTTTTGTTAATGCTGTATGTGTTATTAATTGATTTATTATTGCTGTTTTTATAGAATTAGTTAAAATTAATGATTTTATCCCTGTGTCAATTCCTTGTGACATTATGCATTTAATAATTGTATTTCATAAGATTTTCCTATTAAACCAACTAGAAACAGAATTAATAACATAATTAACAACTTTAGATTTAGTAATTTTATTATTTTCATGTAAAAAATCTAGTTGTTTTTCAACTATTAAAATTTCATCACGATTTAGATTAAAGATTGATTGAATAATTTCTATAAACATATCTTTCTTAACTATTTTATCTTCTTTTTTGACTTCTGATTCAATACATCTACAAACAAATAAAGCAAGTTCAATATCCATCTTTAGATTTTGTAAATCCGGGATTTCATTTAACTTCTCTATAATATTTTTCTTTAATTTCTCTTTTTTTAATTGTCTCGAAATAGTGTTTTTAAAAGTTAAACCTTGCATTATATATATTTATATAATTAGATAATTATTTTAGATATTATTAAATATAAATAGTTTTATAAACCTTGCCAAAAAACACCATCAGATATTATATCAGTTTTAAAATCACCTACTGCCATAATATAAGTAGTGGCGCTTGTTATACTATTAGGTGCTACTATTGCTCCTGTAGGACATGCTAAAGTTACCGCGGATGTATTAGTTTGATACCTTCTAAATGTTATTTTAAGACCTTTAAAAAGTATCGGTGATGGTATTGTGATACTATAAGGTGCACCTGCTGTATAATTATAATATTGTAAAAGTGGCGCTACTAATGTAATATTTAAATTAGTATTTAATATTGGTCCGATTGATGTAAAAACACTCGAATTAAATGTAACTAAATTACTGTATGTATTAGTTCCTGTCCATATATTGTTAGTGCCCAAAAGTGATGATGGGATAACTGGTATAGATGCATTAACATAACCAACGGTTGCGTATTGTGTGGTATTAGTTGATATATTATCCCCTAATGAGCTTGTGGGATGTGATACATTAAATGTAGTTGTAGATAAAGGGTTTAAATTAACATTTGGTGAGACTGATGTTGTATTAATTGTTAAACAAGTAGAATTAACACCGGAAGCATTACCACAATTTAAAGTTATAAATGTTGATATTCCATTATTACTCATTTGCATTTGTGAACCTTCTTGACTTTGAGACCACCAAAAAGCCCCACCATTTCTGTCATCAATTCTTAATTTACCACAATTACTAAAAAGCCAAAATCCCTGGTTTGAGTAAGGATTCATACCACATAACGCCCTATATGATAGATTATTTGATGTTGTCCCAAATTGGAAACCGCCAGAAGTATAATTCGCTGTTGTTCCGCCCTGTGCTAAATTTATAAAATTTGTTTCTCCACTACTTCCTGAATTATTCCACCCAATTTGTAAACCAGATGTGGTACTTGTACCCGACGGGATAGCTACTGAAGTTGAAGATATTGTATATGGTAAAGTAGATGAAGAATTAGTTATTGAATTATTTCTTAAACCGCCATTTATAGTTAAAAATGACGGATTTAATGAACCTATTAAAGAAGGAAGTGTAGAAGCATTCATAGTATAAAAATTAAAACCACCAACATTTGTATAATTAGCAAGATTTAAAAAATCACTTTCACCGGTTAAATTAGAACAATTCCAACCTATCTTTAACCCACCAAAACTAACAGGTACTGTTGGTAGTATAGAATTATTACCCGCATTAACTAAACAAGTTACAAAATTATTAGGATTTAATGATATATCCGATCCTGTAACTTGATTATAATTATTAATAATATCACTAAATATATTACCTAAAACGGCATTATTAGGAGTAGTTATATTACCACCATTACAAAACAAACCGCTTTGTAATGTCATAAGTTGGTTTACTATAGTTTGGCCGTTTAAATTAATACTACAATTTCCAGTTGCACCTGTTCCACTTATTCTAATACCTGTTAAACCTGAATTATAATCACCAATTGTAAAACCGTAAGGCTGATTAATACCGTTTGCGATAGGTTGTCCTATAAACATCATACTATCAAAAAGTGTTGTAGTTAGATTTAAATAATTTGAAGAACATGAAGGGATAAAACCTATAGAACCCTTATAATTAACAAAAGTACTCAAAATATTTATAATCATTTCATTTACTGTTCCTGTACCATTAAATATTTTATTTCCTGAAAAGGTTTGACCATTTGTTGATACTAGTTGAAACCCTGTCGCTATTTGTGTATTAGTTATTGAGTTATTAACTAATGATAAAGCCGGGATGGTGTTTGTAGTTAAAGATTCACCAGATGAGACTATAGCAGATGAAAAGGTTTTAATACCTGAAAAGGTTTGACCATTTGTTGAAATTAATAAAAACCCGGTAGCTATTTGTGAGTTAGTTAATGAGTTATTAACTAATGATAAAGCCGGGATGGTGTTTGTAGTTATAGATGCACCAGATGAAACAATAGGAGACAAAAATGTTTTAATACCTGTTATATTCTGAGCTAATGTGGAAATTAATAAAAACCCAGTGGCTATTTGTGTTTGATTTAGTGAAGCATTAACTAATGATAAAGCCGGGATGGTGTTAGCAGTTATAGATGCGCCCGATGTAACTACCGCAATATTAAAAGTATTAGTACCTGTAAAAGTATTATTTAAACCGAGAATTGTTGTACCACCTATACTTTTAGCATATCCTACGGTTGCGAATTCATTATTATTAACTCCTGAATTATTGCCTAAAGTTGTTGTTGGATAGTTTCCGTTAAAAGTAGCGATTGTAGCACATGTCAATGAGTTTGCATTTATTAAATTTAAATTTATTTGTGTTGAGGTTATACTACATAATGTTGAACTAATTGATAAAAGATTAATTGCGGTTGCTCCATTATAACCAATAAATAAATATGATCCGGTTACATTACCCTGATTAGTAAATATACATTGACCGGTTAATGCATTTTGTGACATAGTTGTTTTACTTGTAGTTGTTGTAGCATTTGTAATAATTAAATTATTATTAATTGTTTGTATTGCTGTAAATGGTAAAATACTAGTATGAACTCCATCAATTGCTTGTTGAAGTGTGACTCCCCCAGATGCTGTTATTAATCCTTGAACAGTTTGATAATTAGTTAATTGAGTCGCTAATGTTGCGTTAGTTATACAGGTTGGCACTTGGTCAAAGTATGATGTACCTAAAGAATGAAACTCTCCACATTGTAATTGACCATCACAGTTTATATTTCTTTGACAATATATATTGGCATTAACTGCAGTATATCCTACAAATGATAAATCAGTGACTCTTAATGTTCCATATATATTTGTTGGTAGAAAGTAATTATATGATATTGACATATTTATATTATATAATTAGATAATTTTTTTATAGATTTTAAGGCGGAATAAATGGAAATTGATTAAATCCAGTATATGGGTTAAAAGTAGAACCATTAATAACTACTGTTCCGTTTATATTAATTAATGTTGCGGTTAGAGTCATATTAGCTGTATATAGGGGGTCTGTAATTGTTGTAGACCCAAAAGTTATTATTGGTGAACGGCTTGAAAGTCCTTGTGAAACTAGTTTTATTAATGGTGACTGAAGGTCCATCTCTGTATCTGATATATTTATAAAATTAGTTCCAGATGTTAACGATAATATTCCCGTACTATCTATATTTGTTTCTTGACTTGTTATATTAACTTTTTGAGATACAGAAGAACCAATATTTATATTTTTTGATGAAATTACATTAATTGGATCTGCATTTATTGAACCTATATTTATCGCGCTCGGTCCTAATACTCCCATATTAAAAGTATTATTTAATGAATTAAAATTTAATAATTCATTAAGTCCATTTGTCATTATAAGTTGCCCATTAGATATTTGTTCATAAGTATCATTTATTAATACCGGATTAATTGTATTTTGAATACCTTCTGTTAAAATTGGTAAAGTAAAATTTGTTTCTCCGGTAATATTTAATGTTGGCGCATTTATTAACATTGTATCTGGTGCCGTAATTGATATATATTGTGTTTTTGTTTGTAATGTATCTACATCAGTTTCTAATGTATCTACCTCAGTTTCTAATGTTGTTACTCTTCCTGTTAATGCATCTACTGCGGCATTTGTTGCCGTTGATGCTGCTTCTAATGCGGTGACCTGTCCTTGAACTGTGGATATTGCTAATGCATTAACTGCTGTCGCTGCCAAAGCTGCGGTCGCTTCTGCTAGCGCGGCCGTTGCTATTGCTGTCGCTGTTGTATTTTCTGGTCCTGCTGGTCCTTGTGGCCCTTGATCTCCTTTTGCCCCTTTTGGTCCTTGTGCCCCTTGATTTCCTTGTGCTCCTTGTGCTCCTTGTGGTCCTTGTTCTCCTTGTGCTCCTTGTGGTCCTTGTTGTAAGTTCATTACTTGTTGAACTGTTAAAATAACCGATGGAATGTTAGGTCTTGTTGGTGTTGTTAGTCCTGTATTAACAAATAAACTGATATTTGTATTAGGGGATGACCAAGCAACCTGAAAATAATCGGTTGCATCCATACTTAAAAACCAATTCCAAGAAAGAACATATTGTGTTAAATTAGTATCTACTGTAAATGTAGTATTAGAATTTGAGACATTAACTCCATTTTTAACTAACCATACATCAATATTTGCTGTTGTTCCTGTTGCTTTTGTTAATTGTGCTATAAATTGAATATTATAAACTCCTATATTTTGTGATGTAATCTGTGTCCCATTTTGTATTGTAAAACCTTGTGTTGCTGATACTGTATTTAAGCGAAGTATATTAACTGAATTTGCTATAGGGTTATTTTGTTGTGTTGAATCAAATGAACTTATATAATTACCAACTGAACCTGATGTCCCGGCTGGTCCAACTGGTCCTTGTATTCCTTGTGGTCCTTGTGTACCTTGAACTCCTTGTGGTCCTGTTTCTAATGTAAAATCAAATATAGGAACATCAACAGTTGATGTTGGATCTAATACAACTGATGGTGATGTGCCATATGGAACCGGAACAACTGAACCAATTTCAATAACTGGTGTTAATCCTGTATCTCCAACCGGTCCTATTACTCCGTTAGATGAAAATATTAATGTTATTCTACATACTGATGCTAATGAATTTCCTGAACTTGTTTTTAATGTTAATCTATCTCCTGCTACACATGCTAATCCTACATTTAATATTGTTATAGAGGTTTCATTTGGTATTAATTGTATTGTAGTATTTGAATATAACCCATTAATATAAATATCTACTAATGAACTCGCGGTCGATGCTATTGATGCTGAAACTGTTATACTTTGTAAAGTGCATTGCGGGAGTCCTATAAATGAATTTTGTGATTGACCACCAGAACCAAATGACCAATTATAACCACTTTGAAGAGTTGAATTAAAACCTATTGTATTTTCTGCAATAATTAAAAACCAACCACCCGCTCCCCCGGTTTGTGTGATATTATCTATTTGCTGTTGTATATTAGAAGTTGAATTTAATAAATATTGTATATTCTGTGATGGAACCCCTGAATAAAACGCGGAGTAAATCGATGATGAATTTAATAAATTTGTATTTAAATTAGTTATAGTTCCATTATCACTATTTATTGTTTCAGTATTTATAGTTGTAGAAGTTAAATTTATTATTGTTCCCGTATTTGCAATAATTGAATCAGTATTTATAGTAGATGAAGTTAAATTAGTTATTGTTCCTGTATTTGCAATAATTGAATCAGTATTTATAGTAGATGAAGTTAAATTAGTTATTGTTCCTGTATTTGCAATAATTAAATCAGTTGTAATACTATCTGCGTTAATATTAGTTAATTCATTTAATGCTGTAAATGTTGAATCTAAACCATTTAACATAATATATAATATAATAAGATATTAAATTATATAAAATTATTCAATTAATTTATTTTTTCTATTGTATGCTCTTTTTACTTTTACATTAGGATATGCTTTTGTTCCTACAGTTATTAAACTTGGTCCTTCTACTTTTATCTGTTCTGGTGGAAGATTAACAATAAATTCATCGGATGTTCCACCGATTGCTGTTTCTAATCCTAAATTATCTTCATTGGAATAACCATTTAAGCCACTATCTGGAATGATTTTATTAGTCATTATTGGTGGTTTTCTTATTCCTTCAATTCTCTTTTTTGTTTTCTCTTCCTGTTTTAATAATTCCTTCTGTTCTTTTTGAAGTCTCTTCTCCTCTGCAATTTTTAAATTATCTAAATATTTTTGGCGTTCTAATGCTTGACTTTTAATATTATTATCTGTTAATAAATTCTCTATATCTGATTTTGATAATTTTTTTACTTTTTCATATTCTTTAAATAAATCAAGTTCAGACAGTGCGCCACCCCTGCTTTCAGTTGGTAATAAACCCCTTGTTTTTTTATATTCTGAGAATTGTTGATAATCCACTTTATTTATATCTGCAAATTTTGGAACTTCGAAACTTCTTTCATATGCTCCAGTATTTATAATTGGTGCTTTTAAAGTTGAAATATTATCATATGGTTTTATTAATTTCTTAATCTTTTTAAATTTTTTATTCTTTTTTTTGTCTTTTTTTAATAATTTGAGTAATTTAATTATATCTTTTTTATTCATATATATTAATTACAGAAGAAATTTTTTTTAGTTTGTTTTTCATTATGTTGTTGAATTAAACTTCTTCTATTTTGTTGAGATTTCATTGGGCGTGATTTATAAACTATTTCTGGTTCTGGTTCTGGTTCTGATTCTGATTCAGATGATGATTCCTCCATAACTATAATTTTTTTAGTTTTTTTCTTTTTCTTGCGAGTTATAACTTGAACTTCTTCAGATGATGAGTCCGACTCAGATTCTGGTTCTGGTTCTGGTTCTGGTTCTGGTATTTTAATTGGGTTTTCCTTTTGTTGTTTCTCCATTATTTCCATATATTTTAATTTTAGTTTCTCTTCTGCTTTTTTTGTTCTTGCCTTATTCATCGCAGTTAGTGCCTTTTTTTGTCCATCAGTTAAAACTTTTTTAGTTTGGTTTGGGTCTTTAACTTTTTTAACTTTTTTTTTTAATAATGTCCCGTTATCTTCTTCCGGTTGTTGTATTTCTTCTTGTAGATTTTGCATTTCTATATATAATATAAAAGATAATTATTTTAAAAATAAAATATATAACTATAATATATGTATAACATTACAAAATATTCTTACGACCAAGCAGTAAAACTAAATGTTATTATTTTACCGTCAAAAAATAAAATAAATAAAATTGATGTATTTAATAATAAAGGTGTTTTACTTCATTCAATTGGTGATATTAATTATTTTGATTATCCAACTTATTTACAAATTGATAAAACACTTGCAAAAAATAGAAGAAAATTATATAAAATTAGACATAAAAAAGATAGAAAAATCAAAGGCAGTGCTGGTTATTATGCTGATATGATTCTATGGTAATATAATTAAATTTTAAAAATAAAATATATTATAGTTATATATAATGATTAAAATTATTGAAATTAAGAATAAGAATGATATAAAAAAGTTAAGACCAATAAAAGAAAAACAGGATATATATATTCCAAATATTAATGATAAAAATATTAGTAGGAGAAATGGGATGATATATTTATTAAGTGGGTCGGGTGGGTCGGGTAAGTCATCACTAATACTATCTATGTTTAAATCTAAAGATTACTATAGGGGAAAGTTTGATAATATATATTATTTTTGTCCTGCTTGTAGTATGGATAGTATATCGAACCATCCATTTAAAAATCATGATAAAGTTTATAATGATCTAACTGTAGATACATTAAGTGAGATATATAATGAATTATCAACAGTAGTTGAACCGATTGAAAAAGTTAAAAACCCAGCGTTTGTTGATGAAGAAGTTAAAGTAGAAGTTGAAGAGGACGAGGAAGAACCAGAAATAGAATATAATTGTATATTGATTGATGACTTTGCAAATCAACTCAAACAAATTGATATCCAATCAATGTTATCTAAGATGATGATTAAAGCGAGACATATTAAAACTGCTTTTATATTTTTAATTCAATCATATTATTTATTTCCTAAAATTCTAAGGAAGCAGATTACCTATACATCAATTTTTAAGCCTAAAAATATTGAGGAGTGGAATAGTATAAGTACTGAATTATTAAATATGAATAAAAATAATGCTATTACATTACATGATTATATTTATGATGAGGATTACTCACATTTAGATATTGATACAACAAATAATAAATTATATAAAAACTTTAATTTATTAGAAATTAACAAGACTTAAAATTTAATTTAATAAAATAAAATCTATAGATAATATATATATTATGAAGTCAAATGAATGTTTAAAATATTTAAATCAAGGACAATTACCCCCATGCCTTGAATTTAATATTAACAAAAATGAAATTATTGATTTTACTAAATTAAATTATAATAATTATACAATAAATATACTTAGACAAAAAAGACATAAATATTTATTGAAATTACCTTTTTATTCTGATTATTTAGAAGAAGTTATTAAAATTGCTAATAGTGAAAAACCAATAAAACAACTTGATGATATGAAATTAAATGAAGAACATTTAATTACACAATTGTATTTTGACAATTAAACTGACATACAATAATCATCAATTTTAGGTTCATCCGGTTCATTTGGTTCTAACTCTTCTTCCTCTTGTTGTTTTGCTATTTCTTCTTCTGATTTTACTAATGTTTTCGCTATTTTACATTTTTTAGATTTTTCATGATGAACTTTATTACATCTTTTATAAGATTTATGACATATATCACATTCAACGGCTTCATTTGCGTGAGTTCTAATCTCATTCCAATTATCTTGATACTGTTCTTGTGCCGTTCTTTGTGGTATAACTTTATTAACGCAGTATAACTCCCTTATATATTCTCCTTCCTTTTTATTTAGTTGATCCTTATTTTCGCAACTACATTGTTCAATCAATTCAATTTTACAATTTTCTACGCCAAACTCATCAAATATAATGAAT
>Ga0315288_10006686_pt1 | contig 14614 bp, 8 predicted proteins | sample YL17G11_20_MG_FD_203454 | JGI IMG/M metagenome (GOLD analysis project Ga0315288, IMG submission 203454) | Sediment microbial communities from Yellowstone Lake, YNP, Wyoming, USA - YL17G11_20 | ecosystem: Environmental > Aquatic > Freshwater > Lake > Sediment | place: USA: Wyoming | collected... | reverse complement strand
GGTTTTGGCGTGTAACCAGAAAAGGACAGGAACGTCAATCCGATTGATTTTCAATCCGACCGAAAACTGGTCGTGTGGATTATTTATAGCAATGATAATAGCAATAACTGTGTGTGGTTGTCAGAATACACATTCTACAGCCACTGTTGGCTGGCAGCCTTACGGGAGTCGCTATGCAATCATTGTAATGAGTGATGGAAGCAACAGTGACAAATACTTCTGGCCTGTCACCAAATCCATGTATAGCTACCTCCTGACGATGGGATTTGACAAAGAAGATATTCGTTTCCTCGCACCGAGTAAATACGCCACGAATTACCCTGACATTGTATCTGACGAGGCCGTCGAAACCAAGATCGAAGAAGCCTACAAATGGGTCAAGTCCGTCTGTACTGCCCAGGATCTGCTCTATATTTTCTGGATAAGCCACGGCACTTCCTCGGACTTTACCACGGCAGGTAATTCGGTGAGGCACTCAACATTAAGTGACTGGATGCATGGTATAACGGCAAAACAGATCATTGGAGTATATCAGCCTTGTCTCAGTGGGGCCGTGGTTGACGATATTTCCGGAGAAAATATCATAACGACAACTTCAACAAATCTCACAGCCACCAATGATTGGCCATGGGCTGAAAACATAGCCTTCGCAGTCGCAGGACCGCCCTATTGCGACCAATGGATGAACCCAAATCATGAGTTAGAACCAGCCAAATACTCCGCAGATCATGATGGCGATGGACAGGTGAGTATGACCGAGGCCTATATATGGGTGGCAAACCACAGGTATACCGAAGGCTCCATGTTCGATGACAACGGCGATGGCCTCGGCGGGCAGTGGACGAAAGATACGTTTGATCCAAACGATCCGAACAAAGATGGATATAACGGCAGTCATTATTCGTTAAGAGGCTGGAAACCGATTAGAAAAGCTGCGGTTAAATCCGATTCTGGTAGATCATGAGATAGTTGCATAAGGTGTAGTAGCCGGTATTTGATCCGACATTTACGCCGTTATATAAAATTCTTTTTTGGCATTTTCTTGTTCCTGACTGGTAAAATGGGTATAATATTGCATACCAACACAGATTAAGCGACAGAAGACGGAAGTAATGTCATTCCTGTGAAAACAGGAAAAAGATGCGAGTTTTTCAGGCGAAAGGTATTTATGTTAAGAAATTATGCGTGGGAACTTTTTGTCCCTTTGGAAATAGGTATGGTGCCCCCGGAATTCCCTGTCATTTCTGCCAATTATTTTTTATGTTGAAAGTTGCCAGGGGAAGCGATATATTGACGGTTTCAGTTGCCAACAATGACTTATGTACAGGTGTTTGAGCCTCATGATTTGTAGTGCACGAGTTGGGCGATTATTACTCTACAAGAACACGACAGATGGAGATGTCATGAAGCAATGAAGTTGAAGCCTGAGGAATCACAAGCAAGGAATGTGGAAGGATTGTTACGCATCCACGAGGGAAGTGGCGAGAAGATTCAGGAGTGGTCTGGCACATGCTTCGGGCATAGTTGGAGACTATTTCAAGGGCACGCAAAAGAGGCATTATCGTTTTTGGGCGAGGAATCCGTAGATTGTGTTGTTACTTCCCCGCCTTACTTCTGGTTGCGAGACTATGGTGTAGAAGGCCAGATTGGATTAGAGGACAGTGTTGACGGATACGTGGTAAGCCTCACTGACGTGATGACGGAAGTCTATAGGGTACTCAAGAAAGATGGCGTTTTGTTCTTGAACATTGGCGACACATACTACTCTGGTAAAGGTGAATCGCAAGGTGTGGATCGAAAGAGTTCGAAACGGCGATTCGGCCTGCGGGCGGTAGATAAGAGTGGTGGGCTCGGTATAGGGTTGAAGAGAAAATCAATAATTGGTGTTCCATGGCGCGTGGCCATAAAGATGTGCAATCAAAACTGGATATTGCGAACCCCAATTATTTGGCATAGAGACAAATGCCTTCCTGAAGCTGTCAAAGATCGGCCCAGACGCGGATATGAGTACATTTTCATGTTTGTGAAGTCAAGAAAGTACCACTTCAATCGGAAAGAATTGCCTCAAAACGGCAGCAGTGAAGATGTGTGGAGAATTCCTACCAGATCCAAGAACGGGACCATAGATACAGCCCCTTTTCCCGATGAACTTGTGAAACAGTGCTTGTCCATAGGATGTAAGGAGGGTGGGCGAGTGTTAGACCCATTCTGTGGGAGCGGGACAACTATAAGGGTCGCCTTGGAGATGAACTGTGATGGAATAGGTGTGGAGTTAAATCCCGAATTTTGCGACTATGTGAGGCACACGCTGGGCTGTGACGCGCCGAAATGAAGTACTTGTCACTACAACAAATAAGGGAGTCAATATCGAGACTTACCGCTCATCATCCGATATTTGGGACAACTTTCCTCGTTTTGAAGCAGGGAAATGTCCCTGTCGGTGAAAAAGTAGCATTTCATCTGGATAGTAGAAATCACGATTTTCTCAGGCAACACTACAGGACTCACCCAAAATCGGATTGGTTTTTTAAAGTGTTGAGTCAAAGAAAGCGGCGCGGCACGGAATGGGTCAGGCCAGATTATGCAAGCAGTGGTTTGCAGAGTATAAACACTCGGTCACTTAAGGATGCATTTCTGCATGATAGGAATCGGAATACTTGGGGATTTAGCAGGAAATATATAGAAGAATTGAGGAAAGTCCTTCCGAGACGAGAAAAGCTACCAATTTTGCATCTGGCCGTGTGGATTTATAAAGAGAAAGAATGGGATGACCGATTAACAAGAAATGACATTATAAAGTTTTTTTTGAGAGAATTCAACATCTCGACAGATGAGGTAAGCGAGTTGTTTGATATCTCCATCAACTCTAATATCAGCGATCAAGATGCTTTTCAATCGCTGCCAGTAAGGTGGCACGAAATCCTAGAGGAGCATGAGAGACCTCCCGATGTTAGTCCAGAACAAAGTGGAATTCTCTATTATTTGGAGGTGTCGGGTGTAGACCCAGTAGACCCTATAATTTTCAGGCCTGCCAAGCGTCTAAACATTTTGACCGGCGACAATGGGCTTGGGAAAACATTCCTGTTAGATCTTTCGTGGTGGGCATTAACTCAAAGCTGGGCGGAACTGCCCGCCCATCCGAGGAACGTGAGTGCCAAGAAGAAGGCGAGCATAAAATTCTCTGTCTCTGGGGGGAGCAGTAATAAGCCAGTGACTGTCAAATTCTCCCCGCAAGAAATGAGATGGCAAGAGCCGAAAGAGATTCCGTCAATTTCTGGCCTTGTAGTTTATGCGCGGGTAGATGGATCCTTTGCAGTATGGGATCCTATCAACACAGTCTTGTTGGAGAGTTTTGCACGAAAGAATTCAGAGGTACTGTTTTCACGACAGCAAGTGTGGGATGGCAAGGAGGGACGGATCGAAGGACTGATAAGGGACTGGGTAAGGTGGCAGGAAAGGAGGGACAAGTATCCAGAATTCGGCACTTTCGAGAAGGTCTTGTACAGGTTGGTACCAGCCGATGTTGGGCCAATAAAAATCGGTGAGCCAAGAAGAATCGTGGGCCAAGTAAAAGACGTTCCGACACTAATCCATCCATATGGCGAGATACCAATCTTATTTGAGTCTGCCGGATTCAAACGAATAGCTACTTTGGCGTATTTGATAGTATGGTCGTGGCAAGAGCACAAAATACAGGCAAAACAGGCGGGCCGAAAAGAAGAACGACAAATGGTTATCCTGATTGACGAAGCAGAGGCTCACCTTCATCCAAAATGGCAACGCAAGATATTGCCAGCCATCTTAAGCATCGGGGAGGAGTTGAATGCCGAACTGTCCTTGCAACTAATTGTTGCTACTCATTCTCCGTTAGTGCTTGCATCTAGTGAACCAGTTTTCGATTCTGCGACTGACAAACTCTTTCATTTGGACATCGATTCTCGTGGAGTGGTGAGATTTGGGGAACTGCCGTACGAATTGCGCGGGACGATTGATTCTTGGTTGTCTTCTCCTGTGTTTGGTATCAAGTATCCTGGATCTGACGTGCGGAGCATAGCTATTGAAAAGGCAGTGAAACTACAGGAATCAGAAAACATAACGAGAGAACAAGTGGAAAAAGCGACCAATGATCTGAGAAACGCTTTACCTTCGGAAGACACGTTCTGGGTAAGATGGGTATTGTTCGCAGAGCAACATGGTGTGCATATATGATCAATGTTAGGCTTCCAGAACCGCCTCCGAATTACGTGTCCGAAGTAAAAGATCCTGGTGAATCGTTTCTGAAACGCACTCGCAATACTAACGCTACTGGCTGGAACAGGCATAATTATTGGAGAAGGATTCACACATATCTATATGACTCTAGCAAGGGAGTATGTGCATATTGTGCGTCTTGGACCCCACGCAGGAGGGACGATAGTCAGCATTTTGAGCACACAACAATTGACCATTACATCGCCAAGAGCAGAGATAAGAAAAAAGCCTATGATTGGGACAATTTTCGTCTATGCCGTAGTAGATTAAATAATCGGAAAGCAGATTTTGATGATGTGCTCGATCCTTGTCGAGTGTTGAACGAATGGTTTTGGCTTGAGTTCACGACTTTCTTGATTCGACCGGCCCCTGGTCTGCCCGAACAGACGAGGAAGCAAGTAAAGGCAACGATCAATAGGCTTGAGTTAAACTCTGACACGGATTATGTGTCTGAGAGAATCGAAGTAGTCCGTGGTTACTGTATGGGAGTAATACCTTTCCAAGTTGTGGAGACGCGATATCCTTTTATTGCGTATCAAATGCTTAGTCAGGATTTTGACAGTACTTTGAAAGATAGATTTTCCAAACATTTTAGCGGAAATTGATCGTTGGGGGGGATTGCAGGTGAGTGGAAATAAAGTTGTCTGCCTGCCCCATAGGGGGTACAATTTTCGACGAGGAAAAACTATGGACAGCCATTTTCATTTATGATTTTCGATTGTAGTTGATTATTTCAAATTTCTTCGTGGTTCTTAGTGTCCCATTCGGCTTCGCTCAGGGCATGCCTTCGTGGTGGAATACTGTATTTAAAATATTTTATCTATTGTTTATTTCTCTGAGTCCTCGGTGTGCTCTGTGGCTAAATTGAAAAGTTTTTGTCTCTTGAGAGTTGAATTGTTGATTAGTTTGGTTTAATCTATGGCTGAAAAGAGGCTGTATGACAACGATAATAGAACAAAACAGGGATAAGCTAATCGAGCTTTGCAGGAAATATCATGTGGCCGTGCTTGATATTTTCGGTTCTGCGGCTTGCGAAGAGTTTGACGAGCAGTACAGCGATGTTGACCTTTTGGTCGAATTCGACAGTTCGGTTAAGGCCAATCGCTTTGACAACTTCTTTGCACTGCATAATGAACTTCAGAGGCTTCTAAAGCGGCCGGTGGACCTTGTTGAGCCGGGGGGCTTGAGGAATCCTTACTTTATCGATTCGGTTGAAAAGACCCGGAAAAGACTCTATGTCGCTTCGTAATCCAAAAAAATATCTCTATGACATTATAAACTGCTCTGAGTTCGTGCTTCAATTGACCAAAGACAAAACCGTCGATGATTATAAAAAAAACAGAGTTTTTCGCTCTGCTTTGGAAAGAGAGCTTCAGATAATCGGTGAAGCCATGTTGCAGCTCGACCACATGAGTCCCAAAATGATCGAAAAGATTTCAGAGCATCGCAGCATAATAGGATTCAGGCACGTACTGGTTCATGGCTATGACAGCCTCGACCCTGATACGGTCTGGAACGTGATCGAAACGAAGATAGCACTCCTTTTAGAACAGGCAAAAGAACTGCTTCAACAAACATAGCTTTTATCGGTGGGGCAAGGCCCACCCTGCATATTTATAACCGTGTCTGTTAGTGTTCACCCCGTGAGATAGGCAAAGCCGTTATCTCACAGGGTAAATTCGTGGTTAAATTTTCGTTGGGGAAATTTAGTACGGCGAATTGTTTGTGGTACTTTTTTGCGGCTTTATCGTATGCCATTGCGGCGTCGATTTCATTGCGGAAACTGCCGATCACCTTTCTTGTGTTATTAATGCCAATCACGGCACGCCATCTTTTCTTCTTTTTGTTGTACCAGACGCCGCGGTACTTTGATGTGGTGTTGATCTTTGGATAGCATGCGTTTTGGGCATTCTCGGCGGCAGTGGCGGGGCGGAGATTGGCTTTGCGATTGTCCCAGCCGTTATGATTGATGTGGTCGACGAAGAGGTCGTCCGGGACGTCGATGATTTCGCGGTGCATGGATATTGTCAGCCGCTTCTTCAAGGCCGGCGACCACTGGCCCCTGATGGCGTAGTACGTACGGTTTCTCCTGCAGGCGTACCATTTGTGCCTGCTTATGCGTTCGTAATCGTCAGGGTCCACGATGGCGAACTTGCCCTGCGAGAGGGGGATCCGGCGGAAAGTGTAGCCGTAGCGCAGCTTTCTGTACCAGAGCAAAGGCAGTACGGCGAGCTTTTCCAGCCAGCTCGGAATTCTGATTCTGATAACGAACTCGACGATCTCGGCCCCCCTCCCTCCGAATGGTCGGAGGGAAATTCTAAGCATCAAATCCGAAATACTAAACAAATTCAAAATCCTAATTTCAAATGTTCAAAACAGTCCGGCCACGGGCATGTGCCTGCCGTTTTGAATTTTGAATTTCGGTCATTTGGTATTGTTTAGGATTTAGATATCCGTATTTAGGGTTTCCGTCTTTTGGCTCAGCCGAAAGACGGCCCCCTATAATTGGAGCTACCTGCGCGTTTGGTGCGAAAATCTACAAAAATGTAGGCGGGGTTTTTGACGTAAGTGCTTGTAGGGGAGGGAGTAAAAAATTATTTAAAAATTCCGATTTTTGTTTCCAACTACCATCGCTTTTGGTCGAAAATTCCGCAAAAATCGTAAATCGTAATGGTGGCAGTTGTTGTCTATTTTTGCTCGTCGGAGCGATTGAGCTTCTCTTCGGGCGGATTGATGAGAGGGTCGTTGGGATCTAAGGGCTGCGGTTCTGGCGGAGCTTTTATCTGTGGATCAATGCTCGGTTTGACCAGTATCAAAAGCGTCCTTGGTTCCGTGGTTTTGGTGTTGCTGCGAAAAAGGCCGCCGAGGATGGGAATGTCACCCAGCATGGGCACGCGTGAGACACTTTCGACCTCTTGGGTGATTTTCTGGCCGCCGTTGAGCAATGTCTTACCATCGGGAATCAGGCAGGAAGTTTTTGTATTAACGACAGTGACCTGGGGGATCTGGTATGGATATTTTCCCTTGTACTTGCGTTCTTCGATGCCTCGCAGCTCGCGTATCTCCGATTCGAAATCGAGGTAGAGGTTCTTTTTGTCCGGCGTCAGTTGGGGTTTGAGACAAATAGACGTGCCTGTTTTCAATTTTTCGATTCTTGGTGTTGGCTTGTCGGACGGGCGGTTCGGCTCGCTATAGTCCGAGACAAAGTCTGTCTCCTGGCCTATGAATATTTCTGCTTTCTCGCCGTCCAACACGGTGACTCTGGGCGAAGTGAGTATTTGGGCATCTTTATGAGCCCGGATGGCTTTGAGAAGGAAAGCGACATTGAGGTCATCGAGTATCAGGCTGCAAGTCCCTGTATTATCCGGGGGCGAAAGCACAAAAGGCGCAGGCTCCGGCCAGGAATTCGGGTCTGATATGGAATTTGCATCCAGACCGATGTCTTTGAGGAAAGTATCGCTGACCGTCATAATCCTCGTCTCGATCATGATTTGAGCCTTGTCGATGCCGGGCTGTTCTTTTGTTGCAGGTTTGAGGAAAATCGTTTCATCGGTTTGTTCGGCCGTGTAGCCTTTCGAACGCAGCGAATTCAAAATCATTGCCGCCGCTTCGCTTCTCGGCATTTGTTCCGGCGAGTATATGGATATCTTCTGTTTCATAAGCTCGTCGGTTGGAATAATCGTTTTGCCGGTCCACTGCGCTAGCTTCTCGATAACCGTTTTGGCCTCGGCGTTTTGGAAATTTACCGTTTCCATCGGCTGTGTTGCGTTGCCGGCCGGAGCGACTATGCTTGCAGTTACGATGCCCATTAACTCTCTGGCAGGCGTTTGTGATTCTTTGGCATTGCCGTCGGCGTTGAAACGTGCTGCCGGTTGTATCATGCCGCCGATGATCTGGCTCTGACCTGAACTGATACGGACAAAGTTGGCGAAACTGCGCCTGGAGATTATGGGTATTTTTCCTTCGCCCTCCGTAGCGATTTGGGAACTGAGGTCTGCTTTTACGGTTAAGTATATGATGTCGTCTTTGACCGCATTGGCAGTTACCTCAAGCGAGTTTTGATCGGTCTTGATCTGTGCGGTTTGGCCCTCTACGACTTCCAGCGTCGGATTCATCAGGATTTTCACATAGCCCCGCGAGACCAGCAAATCGGCCAGGGTCTTAAACTGCTTTTGTGTAACTCGTAAACCGGCTGATTCATCCTTAACCTCCGCCGTGGCCTCAGCGGCTTTTCTGAGCAAATCCGCAGCGGCGGGGGAGTCCGGAATCGTTATTTTGTCGCCCAGAAGATTCTTGATCTCGACGATAGTTTCCCTGTCCATTTTCGAATCAGGAGGCACTTCGACCACAGACAAATCAACCCGCACAATTGATTTATCCACACCAGATGGTGCAGAGCTTTTTGCCAACAGTGGGACGCGGGATTTATTAGCTGTGGATTCTTCTACCTTGAGTTTTTCATCGAGCTGCTCGAGGCTGAAGCCCTCGGCGCGAACTACTCCTTTTTTGTCTGTTAAGATGAGCCAGGGCTGTGCCCGCACTCCCCAGCGAAACAGCACGTCGTCGGCATCGTTTTCAATACTCCCACAAGTAAACGGTATGTTCTGGTTGTCGAGCCATTCCTTGAGCTTTGCCGGATCGATGCCCGAAGTATGGACCAATAAGACAGCTACGTTCTTCTCTGCCAATTCTTTTTCTCGCTTGGCAAGCTCGCCGACCAAATTCCGAGACGGCCGTTGGTTCATATCAAAGAAGCAAACCAATATGATCTTCTCGTTGGAATCGGCAGGTGATAAGACGATTCCCAAGTCCTTCAGTCCTGGCAGGGGTTTACCCACCAACGAAGGTGGGACTCGTTTCGGCCTCGGCGGCCGGGAGGGGACCTCTTGCACATCGATTATGCAATCCGGCAATGCTTTCCTGAGATCTGCCAGTACTGATTCACTGATGCTCCCTTCACCCAGCGCCAATTCATGCAGCCAGGTCATTTCCTTAAGATGCCTCACTCCAGCCTCGTTCAAGTTATTAACGCAAATCACCAAGGTTCGTAGCGATTTCAGGCCCTTCAGATGAGCAAGGCCCTCACCGGAGACATTCGTGCCGTCCAGAAACAGGTATTGTAGAGAATGCAGTTCCTTCAAGTTGACAAGACCGGCATCGTTAACTTGGGTATGACTCAGATACAGTTCGTTCAGCGACTGGAGCCCCTTTAGGTACATTAGCCCTGTATCCGTTATGTCCGTTCCCTGGAGCCAAAGCGTTTGAAGAGAAGCAAGGCCTCGGAGATTTGTTAATCCCGCATCTGTAATTTGAGTGCCTTCCATATCCAATGTTTCAAGAGAAGTAAGTCCGTTCAAATGAGTCATTCCGGCATCTGTAATCGATGTGTTTTTCAGGCTCAAGTATTTTAACGTGTTTAATTCTGCGATATTGGCCAACCCGCCGTCACTGACTTGAGTACGTGCCAGATTAAGTGACGTTACGGATGTCAAACCTTTCAAGCCTCTCATGCCCTCATCGTCCATCTTATTCATGAAAATACTAAGTTCCTTTAGCCGGGGCAAATCGTGGAGATGTCTCAATCCCCGGCCGTTCATGTTTCGGCCCCCGACGCTCAGGGATTTTAATCCGGACAAGCCCTTGAGATGGGACAGCCCATCGTCAGTCACTTTCGTATCTGAAATATTCAGCTCTTCGAGAGAAGCAAGTCCCTGCAACTTCGCCAGGCCGGCGTCGGTAGTATCGGGCGGCAGGACAAGGTCTTTAAGTCCTGTCAATCCCTTCAGGTGAGCCAATCCCTCGTCTGTCACATTAGTGTACTGCAAGCTCAGATGCTCCAACTGGCTCATTCCTTTGAGATTTTCGAGTCCAAAATCCTCTATCGGTACCATATAAAATGATATGGAACGAAGCGAGGGCATGTCTCTTAAATGCGATAATCCTTTGCCTGTCAATTCTTCAGCGTTCCAAATCAACAGGTTCTCTAAGTTAGTCAGATGTTTCAAATGTACTAGACTCTCATCACGGATACTGGTAAACTGTATCATAAGCTGCCGAAGCGATTCCATACCTCTTAGATTAACCAAACCCTCGCCCTTTATTGGGCATGTATATTCAGAGCTTCCGCTGCTGAGTGTGAGCGACTGAAGACCGGTAAGCCCCTTAAGATGCACCAAGTCCGAGTCCTGCAAATTACGATAGCAAATGTATAAATTCTGTATGTCGCTTGCTCTTAAAGCTACAAGGTCGGCAAGATTCTCAAATGTTTTCTCGGATACCTCAAGCTTTAACTCTTTACCTTGTGATACTGAGATTTCTCCGCGGGCTGGCCCCAGCTCCTGCCACCCTTCCCAGCTTTCCCTGCCCTCTATGCCTGAATCGCGCACGTAAAGCCTGCCCAGTGATCGATCCTTAGGAAAAAGTACAATCTGAGTTTCCCCCACCGTTCGCTTACTCAGCCCGGAATTTTTGGCATAGCCAAGCTCTTTATTACCTTCAACCTTCGCATCGGGGATTTTTCCCTGGAGTTTATCATCGAGCTGGTCGAGGCTGAAGCCCTCGGCGCTAACGACTCCTTTTTTGTCTGTTAAGATAAGCCAGGGCTGTGCCCGCACGCCCCAGCGAAACAACACGTCGGTGGCATCGTTTTCAATATTTCCACAGGCAAACGGTACGTTCTGATTATCGAACCACTCTTTGAGTTTTGCCGGCTCGACCTTTGAAGTATGGACAAGATAAACAGCTACATTCTTCTCTGCCAATTCTTTTTCTCGCTTGGCAAGCTCGCCGATCAAATTCCGTGACGGCCGTTGCTGCATGTCCCAGAAGCAGATTAAAATCCGTTTTCCTTCAGCTTGTTTGAGACTATCTATGTTTTGAATATTGTCAGGTTCCGGCAGTTTTGTTCCGAGTAACGGTTCCGGCTGACGCTCCGGCAATATCACACTCGGAGTAACAATCAAACATAATGCTGTTTCGTCACGTCTTAGCCGGATAATGACAACAGGCTCGCCGTTGTTAGCTGTCATCTCGGTGACAAGGATTTCCGGCGGAGAAGGTATCTGATAATCATAGCCGGGCCGGTACTGTCGTGTCTCAAAGCCAGGTTCCTGTTGTTTGGCGGCCAGCTCGATGTGAACCTTTTCGCCGTCCTCAAGAATTTTGGCATGAATCTTAAATTTCCATCCAACCTCAAGAGGCAGAAGCTGAGGAGCGAGCTTTCCCGGCTCGCCTTCTATCGGTTCGTAGTGGCGGATAAAGAATTCTTCTTTAATCATGGCTATTGTGCCGTTACTGTTGTTATTCAATAACATCTGCGGAGCTGCCATTAGCTTTGCATCTTTTCGTTCTTGCGTTAACGTCAACAACCGACCGGCGATTTCGTGGCCGTGCCGGACGAGCAATCCACTCGAAAGGCTTTCGTTCGGCTCGAAAACATCTTTTAATGCATCCGCCGGCATCTCGATAATCCTCATACCAATCAAGATTTGCACGTCGCCCTGTTGCTCCGCGGTTGTTTCTTTCGGTGCCGGCACAGTTTCCCCTCGACGGACTCCTATGAGCACATCATTTGTGCATCTGCCCGATACGACATCCACATCAACAGAAGGGAAGTCGCCTCGTAAGAGATATTCGCCGCTTTGCAGGCCGCCAATAGCGAACGTTCCATCTTTCTCGGAAGTACAGACAAATCGGTCGGACAACGCCGGCAAAGAATTCGGCACCGCGACAAGTTGCACTCCCGATATTCCTTTGCCCGTATTGATATCGATGATTCTACCTTCGATGCGCCCTTTTTCACTCTCAACCGCGCTTTCTGTTTCAGCGGCAGGCGGTAAGCTCGTGCCGTCCAGATACTTTGTCAAGTCCAGGTCACGTTGTCCGGGCCTGATCAGGATCGGCAGTGTTATCGCCTTATCCAGATCTTCGGAATAGACCTTCACGTTATACTTGCCCGGAGGCAGGACAAACTCGAATCGCCCTTGTTTTGAGGAATACTGACACGGCCTGTGTTCTTGCCAGTCCACGTACACGGTCAATATATTCGCAGTCCATTTGCGCTTGCGGGCTGTGGCAGCGTTCACTCGACCGTGCACCCGGCAACCCGGCTGCAGCGTCAATGCGACCTCTGTACCAAGGTCCTTTCGTGATATCTCTCGCAGTCCGGCTAAGTAGTGACCCTCGTCTATTGCGGTAAGCGGCGCGATTCCTTCTATCGTCCAGCCGGAACCAAATATTTCTTCCGCTTCCAGAGTGACCTTCCCATGTTCGTCTGATTTTACGTTGACGGCTGTATTATTCCTGACGTAACGAAGGAACCATATCGGCGGATTCTCGGCAATATCCGACCAGTCCACATAGGTGCCCACTCGTGCACCCACCACTGGCTGCGAATTGGGATCAACCAGCTTCAAAACAACCTCGTCGGGCTTTATGTTTTCTGTTTTATCCTCTTGTTTGTTGGCGTACGTATCGGCAGAGATAATAATTGTTTTGGCGTCGGGAACGTTGTTTAGGAAATAGGAGATTTGATTTCCGATTGTATCGAGCGTTTCGAGGTCTATGTCATCGATTAGCCATTGGACTTTTTGATCTGAAATTACCTTTTTGAGATGAAATACGATTGAGCCGGTCCTTCCGTGGTCGGCCTTTATAATTGGGGTTATCGCCAAAGAATTCCATTCGCCGATACATGCCCCGACGATTTTGGCATCCTGTCCCTGCAATATCTCTCGCATATCCTTTGTTTGTGCCGCCACGGCTGTGTCCGGATAGGCATACTCAGCGGCTTTTTCATCTTCGCCCGCAAGTGCGGCGGAAATATAATTTTCCACTGATTCACGGACACTTTTGGAGTTGTTGTCGGATTTATCTGCGGTCGTTCCATCGGAGAATTTTTTCAGGATTTCATTCAGTTGCTCAGGCTCCGCGGATTCGGATTTGGCGGTCAGAGCGAGAGTCGTCGGTATGGCGATTATCGCTATTAGCAGGATGGTAATCACAGACGGTATCCAACTGGCTCGGCTGCTGTCGGTGGTATCTTTGCCGATGAGACGGCGGATGCGTCTGAAGAGATTGCCGCCGGCCGCTGCTACTGCCAATTCGCCGCGCCTGCCCCGGATTTCTTCCATCGAGGTCAGGGCCCTGGCGTAGCAGATGCGGTCGCCGGAGATGCTGACGGCCAGGTCGTCGCAACAGTTCTCTCGTTCAACTCGAATCCTGTGCGAAATCCACCATACGACGGGATGGTAAAAGCCGAGCGTTTCCACGATCGTTTGCAGCATGTTTATCAGATAATCATGCCGGCGGATGTGTGCCAGCTCGTGAGCCAGCAGCGCTTCGAGCTGTTCGGTGGTCAGACCCGTTAAGGCGCTGGCCGGCAATAAGATCACCGGGCGCAGCCAGCCGACGACGGTAGGGACCTGAACCAGCGCCGATTCCACGAGCTGAACCGCGCGCTTGACTCGCAGTCTTTCAGACAACCGGCGCAGCTTGACACAGAGCGAGTCATCTACCTGCCTGATCATTTTTTTCCGCAGGCGCTGTAATTGTGCCCAGCCGCCCAGGTGCCACAGCGATAGCCCGAAGACGCCGAGCAGCCATGCTGAGACGATGTAAGGTAGGGTCAACTCAAGTCGCTCGACGGCGCGCTGTTTCCAGGAGGCCAACGGCGCTGAGTTGACGCTTTCAAGCTGAGTCGGTTCTTCGTACTCAACGACTTTTGCCAGCGGCGTCTCTTCGGTCGGCTGTACCGGTACAATAACGGGTGCGGGTGGTGGTTCGATGCTGGCTGTTGTCTGCGGCACCGAGACCGGAACCAACTGCATCGTGACGATGGGCAGCAGGACGATCAGCCCCAATGCCGCACAGGCGATGATGTAACGCAGGTTGGCCGAGGATTTTCGCAGTACGGCCAGCAGGATTGCTAGAAGTAGTGCCACGGCTGCCGCCTGCCAGATGAAATGAAGCAGTGTCCAGCCGAGTTTTTGGACAATTTCCTGTGAAAGAATATTTTCCAGTGCCATTTGATTATTCTCCCTCAAATTCATCGATCATTTTTTTGATGCTCGCCAGCTCTTTTGCCGAGACTTTCTTCGCCGAAAGGGCCCGCATGACCAGTTTTTCTGCCGAGCCGGAGAATGCCCTGTCGAGCAGATCGCCGACCAATTGCTTCTGGGCTTGTTCCTCTTTCAGGGCGGGCCGGTAGACGTGCTTGAACCGAGAATCGTCCCTGAGCACAAGTCCTTTTTCCGCCATGATTTGCATGAGCTTCAAAGTGGTCGTGTAGCCCGTGTTTTCATCCTCGTTCATTGCTTCGTTGACGTCTCGAACCGTGCTGGGCCCGTTATCCCAGAGAATTCGC
>Ga0315288_10006685_pt1 | contig 14614 bp, 10 predicted proteins | sample YL17G11_20_MG_FD_203454 | JGI IMG/M metagenome (GOLD analysis project Ga0315288, IMG submission 203454) | Sediment microbial communities from Yellowstone Lake, YNP, Wyoming, USA - YL17G11_20 | ecosystem: Environmental > Aquatic > Freshwater > Lake > Sediment | place: USA: Wyoming | collected... | reverse complement strand
CCCGGTAGCGCTTCCAGGCCAGGCCAGGAGTAAGTGATCGCTTGCGGGAAAAAAAGTGCGAGGAACAGCAATCCCAGTAATACTGGATGAAAAAAGCTTCGTCCCTGTCCGCCAGGCAAAGTCTTGCCGAGAAATACGGCCAAAGCCGCTGCCAGGGGGGGGAGTGCATACGATACCGAACCCGGAAGCAATAGACTGACCAACATCCCAATCGAGACCACCCAGCCGTCCTCTAGGTGGAGATGTTGGGAAAAAAGCAAAGACAAAAATATCTCTGCAAGAACAGCTGCCATCACTGTCAGGAGAAGGATAATGAATGGTTTGCTCACTCCATAAATCAGGATGCTGGCGAGGAAAGGAATGGCCAAGGCGATGCACAACGACCAATTTCGCTGGATATAACTATCCCTAGTGTAGATGTGCGGCGGTAGGAAACGCGTCCGCCTCATTGAGTCGTCCTTCTTTCCAAGACACGACGGAGGTAACGTTGATGAGCAATGCGAGAAGGGCAGACATAGGAGCAAGTCCCACAAAGAAGGCAAGTTCGCACGCGAAGCGATTCTGCTGAATCCCAGTCAAGCGATTTCACTGCCGTGGAAATCAACACGGGATAGAGCGCCTGGGGGCAAGCGTCAATACACTTGCCACAATAGATGCACGGCTCTTCCATCGAACGCAATCGGCGGGGGAAGAAGACGAACCCCGTGGATTGGCGAGAGATGGGGATTTCCAAACTGGAGATCACCTGACCGCGCATCGGTCCACCCATAATGATCAGTCCTGGTGGTTGGGCAAAACCATCACACTGCGCGATCAACTCGGATAGCAAGGTGCCAATCCTTGCTTCCAGATTCTGTGGATTTCGAATAGCTGGGCCGGATAAGGTCACTACTCGGTCTAGCAATGGATTATGATTTACGATCGCTTCGTGTGCGGCGATTGCCGTAGGAACATCGACGATCGTCGCGGTCGTTCGTGGAGCAAGCGAGCGCAATAATAGCTGCGGGTTATCCTGTGGATAACGCGGGGGTAAGTTTACAAACGAGATCCGTTTTTTTACGAATACCAGATCCTGCAAATCCGCAATCAGCTCATCTTTATCCGTTGTCACAGCTAGGATGGCCTGCTCCGCCTCAAAGGCTTGGAGTAGGATTTCCATGCCGGAGATCAATTCCTTGGTTCGTTCTTCCATTAAACGCTGGGTGGAGGTCAGGAAGGGTTCAAGTTCGCAACCATTCACAACTACAGTCCGACTCGGCTCTGAGCCAACCTTGAGTTTGATAGATAACACGCCAAGGTGATAGAGCAATTCACGGATCTCTGTCGGTTCCCAAGGTCCTTTGCTCGGTTGCAGGGGCTGTGGTGGTTCTTCCTTTCCCGGGAGAATCACAATCGTCTCCACTGGCTCTGGTGCCCAGGGAACAACCAGCGGTTCCATTGCGATCACTTCTCCCTGGACCGGTGCATGTAACGGCAAAGCGCTTTCGTCAGTCGCTTCTGCGACGACCTGCCCTCGTCGGACGGTATCGCCTGGACGAACAAGAGATCGTAAGGGTATGCCAATTCCCGGGTCCAGTAGGGGGAGGAATAATTTGTTGGGGCTGATGGCCTTACGGATGAATTTGTCGATTGTCACCCCTTGAAACAAGGGAATCCAAGCCCCTCCGGGAGAGAATCCACGTGTGGTTCCCTTGTTCAGCAGATCCGGGGTAGAGGCTCTCCGGAAAGAGATTCTAATATCCGTGTTCCTCCGATCCTACTTCGTAAAAGAGCCAGCCCTTCCGGTTGGCATTGCACATCCCCGATTCGCTCAGCTCTGCGGCCGTATGTGTGCTGGTGAAGGATCCTTAGTGCTTCATTCGCTGCAGCGGAGGGGACGATAATCACAAGCTTCCCCTCGTTTGCCAGGGTGAGAGGATCCAGGCCTAACATATCGCACGCAGCTTGCACGGGCGCGTCAATCGGAATCTGGTCTTCCTGCAAGGTTACCGCAAGCCGAGAGGCTTGGGCAAGCTCACTTGCCACTGTGGCCAGACCACCCCGGGTTGGATCCCGCATAGCGTGAATTGGGATCTTTGCCGCCAAGAGGGCCTCTACCAAGCCCCACAAAGGTGCGCAATCGCTCTCTACTGGCAGTTTGGTGAAAAAGGAATTCCTTGCCTGCAAAACTGCCAAACCGTGATTGCCGATAGAACCTGTGATTAAGATCGCGTCTCCATTTTCCATCCGTCTCGGTTGGGGGACCGGATCCACCTTCAGGTAACCGATACCGCTGGTAGATATATAAATTTTATCCCCTGCTCCCCGCTCCACTACTTTTGTATCAGCAGCAACCAATTTGACCTTGGCTTCGTTGGCAGTTTCGGCCATCGAGTCAAGCACAGCGTCGAGTTCTTTCCACGTCAAACCTTCCTCCAAAATAAATGAGGCAGAGAGGTAAACAGGCTGCGCTCCTACGGAAGCCAAATCATTGATCGTTCCACAGACTGCCAGCTTGCCGATGGTGCCTCCGGGGAAGAAAATTGGTTTCACCACAAAAGCATCCGTAGTAAAAGCAATCTCTTTCTGTATCTCCAATATCGAGCTATCGAGAAAGGAATCTAGAGTAGGATTGGTGAAACGCGGCCAGAAATGTTCTTCAATCAATTCCTGGGTAAGTTTTCCACCACTGCCGTGGGCCATAGTGACTACGATCGATTTCATTTCCACCTCTCATAGCGGTAAGCAGCCGCGCAAGATCCTTCAGAAGAAACCATGCAGGGACCGATAGGGGTTTCGGGCGTACAAGCATGATCAAAGAGGGGACAATCCTTCGAAGTAAACCTTCCGCATAGAATTTCGCCACACAAGCAACCGTCATGGTCTTTCGAAGCAAATTCCTGAAGCGAGAAGCGTTTCCGCGCATCGAAATTGGCATAGCTCGATTGAAACGCCAAGCCACTGTCTGGAATTAACCCTAGGCCTCGCCAGGTAACATCAGTGGGTTGAAACACTTCCTTCAGCAAGGCTTTGGCCGTACGGTTTCCTTCGGGGCGAACTACACTGCGATAAGCGATTTCCACACCGATTTCTCCTGCTCCAATTCGTCGGACTAGAATTGCCAACGCGAGTAAGATTTCTTCCGGTTGGAATCCTGCCACGACTCCAGGACGTCTAAACTCAGTCGCCAAGAACTGGAGAGGTTCGATTCCGAGGATAGCGGTAACATGGCCCGGCAATAGGAAGCCGTCAATCCGTGTAATGTCTTGCTTACAGAGAGATCGCAGAGCTGGTGGCAGTAGTTTTCCCATCAGAAAGAAAGATAGGTTAGTGATTCGCTGTTGCGCCGCTGATCGGATGGTTGCTGCAATCAGTGGCATGGTCGTTTCAAATCCTACCGCCAGGAACACCACTTGTTGTTCGGGGTTTTCCATAGCAATGTGCAAAGCGTCATATGGCGAATAGAGGATGCGGATATCCCGACCGCACGCGTGCTCCATCTGCAAGCTGCTTTCCGATCCAGGGACCCGAATCATGTCCCCAAAGGTCAAAATCGTAACACCGGGAATCCTGGCCAAGGCGATGGCAGCATCAATGTCCCCTTGCGCGGTCACGCACACCGGACAGCCCGGGCCGGAAAGCAGCTGAATCTGGGGTGGTAGCATTTGTTTGAGTCCGGACCGAGCGATGCTGACAGTGTGGGTACCACAAACCTCCATTACTCTACAGGGGCGATTGATTCCTCGTAGGGAGGCCAATAGTGCATCACGTTGTTTAAGGGAGAACATTCACTTCTTTTAACAGGCGCAGGGTTTCTTCGGCTTCTTCCGGTTTTAAGAGGGAAATCGCGAACCCAGCGTGCACAATGACGAAATCATCCAACTTTGCTTCCGGCAAGAGATCCAATCGAATTGTCTGTTGTACACCACCAAAGTCGACCAAGGCTTCTTTGTCAGTCATTTGGATGATTTTGGCAGGGATAGCTAGGCACATGTTTCCTCCAATTGGGCAAAAGCTGCTGCAGCTTGACCCACAGCCACACATCCGTCGTTTGAGGGCAGTTTCCGCGGCAAAAGTACTCGAAACCGCTCTTGGGTAAGCATTGTTTCCGCAATCTGCAATAGCAAACGGTTCTGGAATACCCCTCCACTGAGTGCCACGGTGTCTAGGCCGCGTGTTTCACGCAGATGCCGGCAGCCGTCTACAATGGCTGTTGCGACAGCGCGGTGAAAGCTAAAGGCCAACTCACAGGGGTCTTGTCCTGCGAGTTTCCGTTCCGCTATCTTCTTCAGTAGGAGGGCAGGATTGAAAACAAAAGGATCCTTGCCTTCCAGGGGGAAATCCAAAACCGGTCCCTGGGTGGTTTTCTGGGCTGCTTTCTGCAGTAGAACGGCTGCCCGGCCCTCATAGCTGATTTCGGTTGGGAACCCAAGGATTGCGGCCACTGTATCGAACAAGCGGCCAGCAGAAGACGTGAGCGGTGTGTTGAAGCGCACTTCGATCTGACGCTGGATCGTGAACCATTCGGAGTCGCTGCGATCGGGGAAAAGGCGAGCGAGCAAAGGTAAGGCGTCTGTTCCGTAGGCCGTCATTAGGTGTCCAACGGCCATCCGCCAGGGGTGCAGAATGGCTTCTTCTCCGCCCGGCATCGGTGCATAAGAAAGGTGTCCGGCTCGTTGAACACTCCTAAGGCTTGCCACCAACCACTCCATGCCCCATATGGCTCCATCTTCGCCATACCCGGTCCCGTCACATGCCACTCCGATCACCCGTCCCTGTTCTCCGTGCTCGAATAATACGCTGGCTATGTGTGCATGATGGTGTTGAACAGCGATTTTCCGAGAGAGTGACAAAGACAAAGCGTAGCGTGTAGTAAGGTAATTCGGATGTAAATCGTAAGCTACAACCTCAGGTTGGATCCGGTACAGCTTCATCAAGTGCTCGGCAGACTGCTGGAAGTGTTGTAAGGTTTCGTAGTTCACCAAGTCACCAATATGGTGCGATAGGAGAAGCAAATTCCGCGTAGAGAGCGCAAAGGTGTTTTTAAGCTCCGGTCCCACCGCGAGCAGGGGTGGGAATTCACGCCAAAGGCGAAAGGGTGTAGGAGCATATCCCCGCGCTCTGCGAATGAACTGCAGCCCCGATCCACCCGGAGCAATGACCGAATCGTCCAGCCGTTGCACAATGGGACGATCGTGCTGCAGTACAGCATCTACGACAGAACACAATCGAATCGCTGCATCCTCATTACTGGAAACGATCGGCTCCTGGCTTTCATTGGCCGACGTCATCACCAAGGCCGAAAAGCGTTCGAGCAATAGAGTATGCAACGGCGTATAGGGTAGCATCACCCCAATCTGATGATTGTCCGGAGAGATTGAAGGAGCCAGCGCACTATTCTCTTTCCGCAGCAGGAGAAGGATGGGCCGCTGCCACGATTCCAGCAGACGTTTGTCCTCTGCAACCAGGTCAACATGTTTCTCCGCTTCACCGATACTTGGGCACATTACAGCAAGCGATTTGTGCGGCCGCCCCTTCCGATGTCGCAGAGTTTGCACTGCCTGCTCATTGGTTGCATCGCACGCGAGATGGAAGCCTCCGAGGCCTTTCACTGCTAGGATTTTGCCCATAAAGAGCAAGTCATGCGCTTGTTGGAGAGCCTTTTCTCCATAAAGAGGCTGAGAAATGATTGCCCCGCCAAGGCCATTCTGGTTGTTGATTTCGATCAACTCCAACAGAGGCCCACAACGCGGACAGGCAATTGGTTGAGCATGATATCGCCTTTGATGGATGTCAGAGTATTCAAGAGCGCAGTCCGGACACAGCGCAAAAGCTTTCATCGAAGTATTGGGTCTGTCGTAGGGTAAGCGCTCAATGATGGTAAAGCGAGGACCGCAATTGGTGCAGTTCAGGAAAGGGTAGCGATAACGTTTGTCTGCTGGGTTTTGCATTTCCCGCATGCAATCCGGACAAGTGGCTACATCAGGTGGTATGAGCGCTATGGGTTCTTCCTCGACTTGGGAAGCGCGAATTTCAAATTGAGTATAACCTGCTGGTTCCAGTTCCTCTACCTTCACCCGCTCTAATACCGCCAAAAGCGGTGGGTTGTTTTTAAGTTCTTCCAAGAACCGTTCTGGCTGCTCCCCTTCCACTTCGATTAGGACACCCGAGGGTGAATTCAATACCCATCCCTTTAAAGAGTGTTTTTCAGCCAATAGATGGACAAAGGGCCGGAATCCGACCCCTTGAACAATCCCTTCTATCTTGATCCGATACCGCAACATCCTATTTCATACTATCGGAGAACGATCGATTTAATTCCCAACCAAGGGAAGCCGAACATAGACTGTTGTTCCTTTCCCCTTTTCGCTGTCTAGCCATATTTCCCCCCGATGCGATTCCACAATGACCTTGGTCGTGTGTAAGCCCAGACCGGTTCCGGCAACGGCTGCTTGAAGGGCATGCGGGGAGCGATAAAAGCGGTCAAAAATACGGGGTAAATCCTCTGATGGGATTCCAATGCCTTCGTCACAAACAGCGATCAAAACAGAATGGTCTTCTTTTTTCAATCGAATTTCGACTTTTCCGCCCCCTGATGAGAACTTCACCGCATTGCTCAGGATGTTGGAAAACGCTTGTCGGAGGTAATAGGCATCGAAGGGTAATTCCAACCTGGAAGGCTCGAATACCGTCTGAAAGGTTAAACCCTTATTGTGGCCTAGGATCCGTGCCGATGCGAGCTCTTCCTCCAAGAGGGATACGATGTCCGTATTCAGTAACTTCAGGTCGGAGAGAGTTTCTCCTTTCGAGGTGATCAGCAAATTATCGATGAGGGAGAGAAGTCGCTTTAAATTTCGTTGAAGGATCTCATGGTATTCGATCATCTTCCGTCGGTCTTGACCCTGGTTGAGAAGCTCTACGGTACCCAAGGAAACCATCAAGGGAGTTTTCAGTTCGTGAGAAACGGTGTATAGGAAATCCTCCTTCACCTGAGACAGCTTGCTGATCTCCTGTACATCATGTTCCAGCTGAATGACGAGCTTCTCCTGGTCTTTAAACAGAAGGGCGGTTTCTACTGCGATTGTGGCTTGTTGAGCGAATAGCCAAAGCGCATCTTGGGCATTTCTACTGAAAGCATCCTCTACCTGAAAATTCTCCAGGTTGATGTAACCAAACAACTCACCCCGCACCATGATCGGTACCGAGAGCAAGCATTGGATTTCCTTCTGTCGGCCGTATGTCTCCAATTGCTCTTGCAATTCGTCCGTCAATTCCTCATGGTTTTTTTGCCGCAGTGTTGAACCTGTCAACAAGCTGATCCGTCCTTCCGATAAGGACCGGCCAAGGGAAGTATTTGTCGGAAGGTTGATCTGTTGAAGTTTGGTCAGATCATAACCAACAGCTGCTCGATAATGAAACTCTTCCCCTTCTCGGACCGAAATGGAACCGCTCTCGGCACCAGGGATGACCGCAACTGCCAGTTCGAGGATTTCCTTGAGAAGCTCATCAATCTGGATTTTTTGAGTAATTCGGCGGAAAGCCTTAATCAGACTCTCCAGAAGTTTCTCTCGTGCTTCCAAATTGCGAAACACCGCCCTAAGTTGTTTGTTGCTGGTTTCCACTTTTAAAAAAAGCTGTGCATTGTCCATGGCAACACTCACGCCTGCCGCGAACGTTTTTAATAGGTTCAACTCGCGCTCACCAAATTGAGCTAGACCGAGTTTCGCAGTTGTAATCACCCCTCGGACCTCCCCTTTCACCTTCAATGGAACGGCCATGAAGGTTTCATCAACCACCGGGGTTCCTTCGATGTGTCGCCCGCGGGGATCGCGATCCGCATCATCCACCAGCAACTCTTGACCCGTCTTAGCTACATATCCCGTTAATCCTTGCCCCACCTTCATTGGCAACCACTGCCCAAGCTCTTCATCAGAAAGGTTTGTATAACCTTTCTTGTAGCGCCATAAGAGAGGTCGAAGATTCTCTTGCTCTTTTTGATAAATGATTACACCTTGCGCGTCAAACAACTTATACAAGGCGTCGACCGTACGATCGAGAGCCACCTGCATATCCAGCCCTAAGAAAAGGTCAAGTGAACTCTGGTAGATAAATTCCAAATCCTTCAGTCGGTTTCCCATCATCTGGTCAAGACGCAAACGCTCGAGACCAATCGTTAAATTCTGCACAAGGTTTTCTAGGAACTGAAACTCTTCTTCTTGCCAAGTTTGGGGTCGAGCCCAGCAAAGACACAGCATACCCAGAAGACTGCCTGTGCGCAAAAGAGGGTAACCGATATAAGCGCGAACGCCAAAATCCGCTAATTTGCCGAGGTCATCATCTTCTCTGTAAAGAAAGACTGGCCCTTGTGCTTGTTCCACTAGTTCGAACAGCAATTTGGCCAACCGTTTACCCTGTGGAAATGACTTTTGCCATGTCGAGGGTAGATTGGCTTCTAAAGTAAGGATGTCCCCCTGTTCTCCATATATTGCAATGGCCACGGCATCAGCCTTCATTAGTTCTTTGATGCTGGCCAGCATTTCTTGCAGGGGTCGGCTGGCATTGGCAATACCGGAGATGCGCCCCAAAGCTTGAGCTGTTTGAAAGAGTACGGCTAGTTCTTGCGTCCGCATCTCCCGCGCCGCGCTTTCTTCCTTCTCCTTCGTAATGTCCTGAAAGAGTCCTACGGCGAAGTCCGGGCGTGTTCGATGCCCTTGGATGGGAAAACAGGTCAGGCGCAACCATTTCTTCGCCCGGCCTGGAAGTAGCACATGACGCAATAGCTCAAAGTCATACTCTAGATCCAAACTCATTGTCTCTAAAGCCTCATAAACTGCTTGCAAGCGAACAGTTGCGCCAGCCTTCTGGAGCACTTCATCCCGAAAAAGATTGTATTTCCCCAAGATTTCGTTCTCGGTGACGAGGGAAAAAAAGGAGGTAATGGCTCCGTTTAAACGGATGGCTGTTCCCATTTGATCTAAAACCATCATCCCCAGGGGAGACTGGTCTAGGATGGAGGATAAAAAACTTTGTGATGCCTCCAGAGCTTGACGTTGCTTCACCTGATCGGAGATATCCAGCAAGATTCCGGAGATAGAAATGGGTTCTTTCAAGCGAGTGAACACTCCACGCACCCATCGTGGGCGGCGACTTGCACCCAAAATACAGAACTCTAGTTCCAACGGGCTGCCTCCCTCGCGGGCGTATTGTCTCAGGGTGGTTTCGATATGTCTGCGCTCCGTTGGGTGCAGATATTCCAGCCATGAGTCGTTCCCGATCAGCCGTGAGGGTTCCAAATCGAGCAACCGTTCAACCCCAGGGGAGATATACCAGGGATAAAGCATCTCATTAAATCCGATCAAAACTAAATTAGTGCGCGGTAATATGGTCTCCACTAGGTACCCAAGCTGAGAAAAACTACTTTCGGTCTCCTGACGTTCCAGTTCGAGAGCAATTTCTCGAGCGGCATGTTCGTAGAAACTGAGGGCTTCCTTATCGAAGGGGATCCGCGGGGCCTGACGTTGTTCCCCCATTACTAGCAGTCCGGATACTCTCTGGTTTCCTTGCAAGGGGAAAATGGCCAATGCGCTCAGTTGCGCGCCAAAATCGGCCGTGATCTGGTTAAAGGTGAGCTCGTTGGACTGATCGCGCAGAAGTACCTGAACTCTCCGCTCGGTGATCGCTTTCCAATAAAGGTTCTCAGGATTCTGCAGGTATTCCGAGTGAATGAGAGGCGTCCATTGAGTCTGGCGAAGGGGTTGTGCAGCCTTAATACATAATCGTTCAGGAGAAGTGATAAGTAGGATACGACAGAATGTGGTAGGAGCTTCGTGCAAGATCAGAAACGCAAGATGGTTGAGGCTTTCACTTGTCGGGTGTTGTCCTTCTAGTGCCCAGGCAATTTCCTCAGACCTCACCTCGGTTTCCGTCCTTCCTTGTTCTATCAAACCTATCACGGTCTTGACGATGAATTGACGATAATTTGACGATCTTGGATTGCTCTATTTGGTCTTTTCCAAACCAGTGATCAACCAAGGACCCTGGTCCCACAGACGACTCGCCTCAATCCGCCAAACTCCCTTGTCTTGCACAATCAACGCAACGGGCAAAGTTTTAGATTTCGGGTCCATTTGCTGAGCTCCCTCGTAATAGGCCACTAATTTCCGATCCGGACCCAATACCGTTAATCCCAATCCTGCTGTCACCAATTCATAGCTGTTACCTTGTGTTAAACCGAGTAGGTCAAAGGTGAAATAAAAGGATGCCTGCAAGGGAGCGAGAGCCCATTTGTCTCCTGCCAAATCAGGAAACCCATTGGTGGAGGTTGTCGTAAGGAGATCCTCGATCTGGGAACGGGTGTAGTTGACCCAATTGCCTTGATGATAAATATGAAATCCACCGCTAGTCCCGGAAGAACAGGCAGCAAGGAAGATCAGAGAAAGGACCAGCAATGCAAGGCCGAGCCGTTTCATGACTCCCTTTATACCGTAGGAGTTTCGGTCGGTCAAGGAAATTGATTTCACCTAGTCAAATCCTGACTGAAATAGTAAGATTCTTGTATGAAGATATCCGCTCGTGGCGAATATGGTTTAAGAGCAATGGTCTTCCTAGCATCCCGCCAGGGTGATGGGTTGTTTTCAATGCAGCAAATCGGGAGCAATGGCATTGTACCGCTACCGTTTTTGGCACAGATCCTTGTTGACTTGCGTCGGGCCAATTTGATTGAAAGCGTAAGGGGAAGTAAGGGCGGATACCGCCTTTGCCGTCCTTCCCAACAAATCCGGGTGCGGGAAGTGATAGAGGCTTTGGCAGAGCGCTTGGACCTAGTGAACTGCCTGAGAACAGAAACCTGTGCTTTAAGCCTTTCCTGCCCCACACGTCCCTTTTGGCGGCGGGTACAACAATCACTGGAAGAGGTTATGGATCATACAACATTGGCTGATCTCACTACCGGTAAAGGAGATATTCCGTGAACCGAGTTTTCCTCGATCATGCAGCAACCACTCCCGTACACCCAAAGGTATTGGAAACGATGATTCCCTATTTCTCCCAGAAATTCGGGAATGCTTCTTCGCTGCACTCCTTCGGTCAGGAAGCCTATCAAGCGGTCGAGAAGGCCCGAGAGTCTTTGGCTCGATTGCTGAATGCGGATTCCCGCGAAATCCTGTTTACCGGCTCCGGTACTGAAGCGGATAACCTTGCGCTCCGCGGTGTTGCTGCCAAGATGAAAGCGCGCGGGAATCATATCATCACTAGCGCGATCGAACACCATGCGATTGATCATACAACGGCGTATCTGGAGAAACTGGGCTTCCAACTCACCTATTTGCCGGTAAATCAATACGGGCAAGTTGATCCGGAGCATCTACGACAAACTATCACCGAGAACACAATCCTGGTATCAATCATGCACGCCAACAACGAGGTGGGGACGATCCAACCGATCGCAGAATTATCCTCCATTGCTCATGAGCGTGGGGTACTGTTCCATACTGATGCAGTACAAACCGTGGGCAACATCGCCGTGGATGTAAGAGTTCTAGGCGTGGACCTGCTCTCCTTGTCGGCCCATAAATTCTACGGACCAAAGGGTGTGGGCGCGCTCTATCTGCGCAAAGGCGTTCCATTGGAACCGTTGATCTTGGGGGGTGGCCAAGAGCGAGGGATCCGCGCCGGAACCACCAATGTGGCAGGCGTCGTCGGTTTGGGTAGGGCAGCTGAGATCGCCCTGGCCGAATTGCCCCAGAGAATGGAACACAATCACGCATTGCGTGAGCAATTGATTGATAGTTTGGAAAGAAATCTATCCGATTTCCAATTGACCGGACATCGTAGGGAACGCTTACCTGGTTCTGTTTCGATTTGCGTGCAGTACATTGAAGGAGAATCAATGTTGCTCTATTTAGACCAGGAAGGTTTTGCCTGCTCCTCCGGTTCCGCTTGTACCTCCGGTAGTCTGGAACCTTCCCATGTATTATTGGCAATGGGTATCGAACCGGGGTTGGCCCAAGGATCTCTTCGCATTAGCCTGGGCCATGATAATTCGGTAGAAAATGTAAACGATTTCTACCGGGTATTACTGGTTGTAGTAGAACGATTGCGGGCGATGTCTCCCTTTAAAAAAAAGGGGACTTCCTAGGTTTGGTTCCCTTAGCAATGCTCCATACAAAAGCTGCCACTGGGAAGCGATATAATCGGAGAAGGAAGAAAGTATGAAAGATAATCTATGGGACCGCTTCACTGAAGGCGGGCAAAAAGTGATTACGCTGGCCATGGAGGAAGCCCATCGCCTGGGTCATAACTATTTGGGCACGGAGCATGTTCTTCTAGGAATCTTGCGAGAAGGAAATAACCTTGCGGTACAAGCTTTGGAACGGATGAATATCCCTCCAGCTGAACTGAAGGCTCGTGTGGAAGAAATCTTGGCCGGATCGCATCAGGTAGAGTCATTCTATGTAGGCGGGCAGATCGCCCTTACCCCTCGTGCCAAACGAGTTTTGGAGTTGGCCTACAGCGAATCCAAGGAACTGAATCACCCCTATGTAGGCACCGAGCATTTGCTGCTGGGATTGCTACGTGAGGGTGAGGGAGTAGCAGCCAGAGCCTTGGAGGAATTCGGTGTCGATTTACCGAAAACTCGCACTGCCGTTGTTGCTTTAGTCTCTCCCGAACCTAAGGAAAAGACGAAAAAGAGTATTTCGCCCACCTTGGATCAATTCAGTCGCGATTTAACCCAATTAGCACGCGATGGCAAGTTGGATCCTGTCATTGGGCGAGAGATGGAAATCAAAAGGGTAATCCGCATTCTTTGTCGAAGGACGAAAAACAACCCCGCCCTGATCGGTGAGCCGGGTGTCGGCAAAACTGCAATCGTAGAAGGTTTAGCCCAGAGAATCGTTGCGGGAAATGTCCCAGAACCCTTGCGCAATAAGCGAGTCTTGGCTTTGGATTTGGCGGCTGTAGTCGCCGGCACCAAGTATCGCGGGGAGTTTGAAGAGCGAATGCGCCGGATTTTGATGGAACTACGCAAGACGCAGGGTGAGGTTATCTTGTTCGTAGATGAGGTACATAATTTGGTTCATGCCGGAGCAGCAGAGGGAGCGATTGATGCCGCCTCCATGTTTAAGCCGGCCCTGGCTCGAGGCGAATTGCAGTGTATTGGTGCCACGACATTGAACGAGTACCGCAAATACGTAGAGAAGGACGCTGCCCTGGAGCGAAGATTTCAAACGGTTATCGTGGAAGAGCCCACATTGGAGGAAACCAAACAGATCTTGCTTGGTTTGCGTCCACGTTACGAGGATCACCACAAGGTTGCCATCAGTGTCGGGGCAATCGAGGCCTCTGCGGAACTCTCGGACAAATTTATTAGCGGCCGTTTCTTACCGGATAAAGCCATCGACTTGATGGATGAGGCCGCCGCCAAAGTTCGTTTGGGGGAAGGGGTCAGCACTGACCAGGTGACAAGTGACGACATCGCCCAGGTCGTGTCCTCCTGGACCGGAATTCCCGCAAGTCGTTTGGGTCAAACAGAGGCAGAGAAGCTACTGCACATTGAGGATGCTATCCACGAAAGAATCGTTGATCAAGCGGATGCTGTCCGCTCAATTGCCGAAGCATTACGGCGTTCTCGTGCTGGCCTCAAAGATCGCCGCCGTCCCATTGGATCTTTCATCTTTCTCGGACCCACTGGTGTAGGAAAGACAGAGCTTGCGCGTGCGCTGGCGGAATTCCTTTTTGGCAACGAAGAAGCCTTGGTCAAGTTAGATATGTCGGAATACATGGAGAAGCATACGGTTTCTCGCATGGTAGGAGCACCCCCTGGTTATGTGGGGTACGACGAGGGAGGCCAGCTCTCGGAGATGGTTCGCCGCCGTCCCTACTCTGTAATCTTGTTTGATGAGATTGAAAAAGCCCATCCCGAGGTCTTCAACATTTTGCTGCAAATCATGGAGGATGGGCGCCTCACCGATGCTCAAGGCCGAAAAATAGACTTTCGGCATACCATCATTATCATGACTTCCAATTTGGGCACAGCACTGTCCATGACGAAACCTTTGGGGATTCGCCTGGATGGTGGGGATCTGCCAAATTTCGAAGATATCAAGAAGTACTTGTTAGAAGAGTTAAAACGTACATTCCGTCCGGAGTTCATCAACCGAGTCGACGAGATCATCGTCTTCCGTCCGCTGGAACAAGAGCATATCCGTCAAATCGTGGATCTGCTGGTGAAAGGAATTCGCCAGGAGATCAACAGCCAAGGGCTGAGCATCCAACTCTCTCATTCCGCCCGCAATCTCTTGGCCAAAGAAGGTTATGACCCAGCTTACGGTGCGCGTCAGCTGCGAAGGATAATCCAACGCTTGGTGGAGAATCCCCTTTCCGAAAAAATACTGGAGGGGGAGTTTCAATGTGGCGATACAATTTTAGTGGATGCCGAAGACTCAGAGATCGTTTTCCATTGTTTAAGGGAGGCTGTCCCCGCTGTATAATCCACACAAACGCTCCTGGCTCGTCATCGTCCTTCTCGCCAGCTTACTTGGGTCAGGATGGATCGTTGTTTCCGCCAACGAGAACACCAGAGAACCCACAAGTACGATGAGGCCAATGGTGTCAAACACCCCCACCCCCACTGCCA
>Ga0315288_10006684_pt1 | contig 14615 bp, 6 predicted proteins | sample YL17G11_20_MG_FD_203454 | JGI IMG/M metagenome (GOLD analysis project Ga0315288, IMG submission 203454) | Sediment microbial communities from Yellowstone Lake, YNP, Wyoming, USA - YL17G11_20 | ecosystem: Environmental > Aquatic > Freshwater > Lake > Sediment | place: USA: Wyoming | collected... | reverse complement strand
GCGGACCTCGAGATCGGCATCCGGAACATCGGGTTCGGCAATGCCTCCAGCGTAGTTGTGCATCTTGTCTCGGGCGACGCCCGGTTCCAGGTGCTGGACTCGATCGGCAGCTATGGCGCGATTCCGTACGACACGACGATCTACAACACCGCGGACCAGTTCCGGGTTCACGCTGACGGCACTATTCCGCGCGAGTTCGTGATACCCTGCACCCTGCGCATTACCGCGACCGGCTACTCAGCGACCCGGCCCTACTCGATTCCCTGCGGCGCACTGACCATCCTGGACCCGATTCCGGACGGACCGCGCACTCCGGCGCTATATTGCGCCTATGACGACGTTGACAGCTTCTATGCTGAGCATCCGACCTACAACTGGATTGAACTCCGGGGCCGCGGCACCCTGCTGTCCCTGAGCGACGACCAGACCGTCACTATCTCCTTGCCGACCGGATTTGGCGCGTTCAGGTACTACGGCACGGCTTACACAGAAATCTCCATTTGCAGCAACGGTTTCATCATGCCCGGTTCCTCCACCCTGACGACCTGGACTAATGCCGAGCTTCCCACCACGACCATGGCGGCGCCGATGCTGTGCGCCTCCTGGGACGACCTGTACCCGCCCATTGGCGGCGGTGTCTGGTGGTTGCACGATACGGCGAATCACGCACTGGTGATCGAATGGGACAGCGTTGCTTACTACAATCCCGATACCACATTCGACAAGTTCGAGTTCGTGCTCTTTGACTCAACCACTCGCAGCCTGGGCGGCAACAACGAGTTTGCCTTCCAGTACTACAGCGCCAGCAACTACGGCAGCAACACGGTCGGTGAGCAGGACGCGACGCAGCAGATCGGCATCAACTGCCTGTACAACGCGGCCTATCACCGTGCCGCGGCGCCAATCGTCGCGGGACGGGCAATCAAGTTCACAACTGACACGATTACGACCGGCGTCTACGACCCGCCGGTCGGGTTCACCCCGGCGCGGTTGAGCCTGCGCGCGCCGGACAACCCGTTCCGCGGCGCCGGCCGGATTCTGTTCAACCTGCCGGCCGCGACCCCGGTCCGGCTGGTGGTCTATGACATTACCGGCCGCGAGGTGCGGCTGCTGCTGAACAGCAACGGTTCGCCGCTCAAGTCCGGCAGCTATTCGCTGGTCTGGAACGGCACCGACGATGCCGGCCGGCAGGCCGCCGGCGGCATCTACTTCTATCGTCTCGAGACCGGGCTCGGTGTTATCGCCCGGAAGACGGTGAAGCTCGACTAGACTGGAATCGACATGACTGCGCGTGGCTGGGTCGTCAAGACTCAGCCGTGCGCAGTCTGAACTTCGGAAGGAGGAAGGCGGATATGAAGAGACTGACAATGGTTGCCATGCTGTTCCTGCTGGCAAGCCTGGGATTCGGGGCCTGGCTCGGCTCCGGTACGCCCCAGGCGCCGGTGATGAACATCGTGAGCAACTCGAACGCCGGGACCGTGATGGATGTCGAAGTTCCGGGCGTGGCCGTGGGACAACTGGATGCGGACGGAGTCACTTATGACGTGGTTTCGCTGCCTGGCGATGTTCTGGCCGCGCTGGACGTCGGCAAGCCGCAGGTCCCGAAACTGTCCTACCTGCTGGGCATCCCTGACAACGCGCATGTTTCGGTGTCGGTAGCGGTGCTCGAGAGCCGGACGTTCGACAACATCAACTGCTACCCGTACCAGACCCCGATTACCGACAACGAGACCAAGCCGTTCGTGATTGACCGGAGTTTCTACGCGCAGAACAAGAACTACCCGGACCTTGATGCCAGTGTCATGAACACCGGTATCTGGCGCGAGCTGTCGGTCGGTAACATCCAGGTCTATCCGGTGCACTACAACCCGGCGACCCGGCAGTTGACGGTTTACACGCGCATGCGTGTGAACGTCAGCTACACCGGCGGGGTCTATGCACCCAAGACGATTCCGGCGTGGCTGGCCGGCATCTACGCCCGGAACGTGAACAACTTCTGGAACCTCGGGCTGGACATCAGCAAGGACGACAGCCCGGGAGTGAAATACCTGGTCATCAGCCACGACAACTGGTACAACGACCCGTTCCTGGTTGACTCGCTGATTGGCTGGCACTACAAGCGCGGCGTTGAGACCCGCCTGATTCACAAGGCGAGCTGGACCGCGACTGAGATTCGGGACTCGATCAAGGCCGAGTCCAATCGCAACACGCCGGTCGTGCTGCGATGGGTGCTGCTGGTCGGCGAGTACGCCGAGATTCCCCAGTACGCGCTGGGCGGCGTGGGCCGGGGCGACTACTACTACTCCGACATTCTGCCCACGGCGCCGGACATGTACCCGGAAATCGGGCTGTCCCGGCTATCGCCCGCGGATGCCAATGACTTGCACAATGAGATTGCGAAGATTCTGAAGTACGAGAAGGACCCGCCGACGACTTCGAACTGGTTGTCCAAGCACGTGATGGTCGCCTGTTCCGAGTTGTACCCGGGCAAATACTCGGAGTGCGTACGCGGCATCTACAATGAGCCGATGCGCTGGTGGCGGTACAACTTCGATACGCTCATGTGCCAGTTCCATGGCAACGACTCCATTGCCTCGGTCATCAACGAAGGCAGGAGCGTGGTCACCTACCGGGGTCACGGCGACATTGACCAGTGGTACACCCTGGCGAACCAGGGCGGCGCACCATGGTACATCTCAAACGTCAACGCCTTGAACAACGGCGACCTGACACCGATGGTCTACAACATCGCCTGTCTGTGCGGCGACATCTACCAGGGAACCTGTCTCTCCGAAGCATGGATGCGCAAGTATCCGGGCGGCGCGGTGGGCAGCTTTGCCGCGACCCAGGCGAGTTACACTCTTCCTAACCACGGTATCTGCTCAACGCTCGTGCGCTCGATGTGCGACACCTGGACGATTACCGTGCCCGGTGTGCGCGACTATGTCTTGCCGGCCTGGGACATCGGCTGGATTCAGTGCAACGTTGACGCCTACGTGGCAAAGTACTGGCCCGGCTCGCCGTATCCGGACAACATCTATATGTACCTGAACCTCGGCGACCCGGCAATGGAAGTCTGGGCCGGAGGCCAGCCGCAAACGGCGAACGTGACCTATCCGCCGACCGTGCCAATCGGCCCGTACAGCCTGCCGGTCACGGTTGAAGTTGGTGGGCAACCGGTGAAGGGCGCGCTGGTCTGCGCCTGGAAAGACCCGGAGTTCTACGTTACCGGTCGTACCGATGAAGCCGGCGAGGTGACGCTGGACATCAACTCAACGTCACCCGGCACCTTCTTCCTCACGGTCAGCAGCGGCCATGCCAATGCCAACCCGCCGACCCCGATTCTGCCGTTCGAGGGGACCTGTCTGGCCCGGACCAGCAATTCGCCCTACGTGATTCACTTCCGGCACTCGATAGACGACGCATCGCCGGGTGGCAACGGCGACGGCATTGTCAACCCCGGCGAAACCGTGAACATGCCGACCTGGGTCAAGAACCTCGGCACCCTGACCGGCAACGGCGTCACCGGTAAGCTCCGGACCGCTGACGTGTCGGTAACGGTTACTGACTCAGCCAAGACGTTCGGGACGATCCCGGCCGGCGATTCAGCCTATACCGGCTCTGACGGCTTCAAGTTCCTGGTCGGCGATACCTGTACCAACGGCCACAATATCGTATTTGCGCTAGTCTGCGAAGATGCCAATGACTCGTCGTGGACTTCGAGCTTCTCGGTCCGGGTCGGCACCGGCGTCATGAACTACGCCGGCAAGCGCACCTACGACCCGCCGCCGGGCGGCAACAACAACGGCCGGATTGACCCGAACGAGGATGCGCAGGTCTTTGTCTCGCTGCACAACTCAGGGCTCGGCAACGGCTACAACGTGCGCGGCATTCTGCGCTCCGGCGACAGCCGGTTCCAGATCACCGATTCGAACGGAACCTGGGGCCTGGTGCCGCGTGACAGCACGCGCGAGAACTCAGCCGACCAGTTCGGCGTTCACGCCGATGCCTCGATTCTGCCCGAGACCTCGATTCCCTGCACGCTCTATGTCTACGCCGACGGCAACTACGCCGTGCGCTTCTCGTTTGCAATCGTGGTCGGCGAGATTCGCGCAGCGGACCCGACACCGGACAATTCCTCGCCGCCCATCTACTGGGCCTATGACAGCGCGGACTCGAACTACACCGAGCGACCGGACTTCAACTGGATCGAAATCCGGGGGCGCGGCGTCACCTTGTCGCTGAGCGACGACCAGACAGCACAGGTAACCCTGCCGGTCGCGTTCGGTCCGCTCAAGTACTACGGGCAGCGCTATACGCAGCTCTCAATCTGCGGCAACGGCTTCATCATGCCCGGTTCCTACACCCTGACGACCTGGACCAATGCCGCGCTGCCGACCTCGGCGATGGCCGCACCACTGATCTGCGGCTCCTGGGACGACCTGTATCCGCCGATTGGGGGAGGCGTCAAGTACTTCCACGACACGACCAATCACTGCTTCATCGTGGAATGGGACAGCGTCGCCTACTACAGCCCGCAGACCAACTTCGACAAGTGGCAGGTCGTGATCTACGACACCACGCTCGCGGCGCCGGACGGCCAGAACAAGGTCGTGGTCCAGTACCTGACCGCCGCTAACTACGGCTCGAACACGGTCGGTATCCAGAACCAGACCTACAACTACGGCATCAACTGCCTGTTTGACGGTTCCTATAACCGCGGCTCGTGTGGCATCACCCCGAGCAGCGCCATCAAGTACACGACCATCGTGCCGACTACGGGCATCAGCGAGCCGGCGATGACGCCGCTCTACCTGCGCGACGTGCCGTTTGCGGTCTATCCCAACCCGTTCACAGGCAAGGTTCAGGTTCGGTGCCAGGTACCGGTTGCGGGCCGGGTGAGCCTGCGCGTCTATGACATCGGCGGGCGCGAAGTGAACACGCTCTGCAATCAGGACCTGACGCCCGGGACCTACAACTTCACCTGGAACGGCACCGACCATTCCGGCAACGCGGTCGCGGCCGGCGTCTACTTCTACCAGCTCGAAACCCCGACCACCAAACTCGCCCGCAAAGTGACCCTGCTGCGCTAGTCGGCGCCGACAGTCCTACTGAGGGGGCAGCCCGAACGGCTGCCCCCTCGCACACTCATGGTCAAAGGTCGGGATTCGCCTCGAGCGAAGGTTGACTGCAGGCCGAAAACTGCTAGAATACTTCACGCGGCTGGTTTTCGCGGAACGCCGCTAGAACGATTGAGGAGGAGCACTCTTGGATAGGAATCTGGGTCCGGAACTAGGCTATGTCATTGAAGTCACCGGTGAGCGGGCGCTGGCCGAGCTGACGGTTGATACGTCGCGTCCCCTGACGGACGAATACTACCCCGGGCAGCCCGGGTCCTATGTCAAGATCCCGTTTCGCGACACCGCCGTCATCGGCATTGTCTCGGGTATCCGCATCGCCGACTACAAGCGGCATCACGAAGACCCGGCGAAACCGGACTCCGCGCCGTGCATCGCCAGCATTCTGATGATCGGCACGATTGACGCCCGCGGCACGTTCTCCCGCGGCGTCGCGGTCTATCCGAACGTCGGCCAGAAACTGCTGATGGTCGGCGCCCGGGAGTTGAAGGAGGTCTTCTCCGAATACGTGCACTTCGGTTTCTCTTTCGGCAGTTCGATCCAGGCCCGGGACCAGCGCGCCTATGTTCATGTTGACCGCTTCTTCGGCCGGCACACGGCGGTGCTGGGCACCACCGGCTGCGGCAAGTCCTGTACGGTGGCGAGCATCCTGCAGCAGGCGATTCAGAAGTACCCGGACACCCACATTATCGTGCTGGACCTGCACGGCGAGTATGCCGCGGCCTTTCCCAACGACGTGCACGTGATTGAGGCGGACAAGGTCGAATTGCCTTACTGGATGCTCGACTTCGAAGAGTTCACCAACCTGACCACCGACCCGACCGAGGCCGCCTATCAGAACCAGCTCAGCATCCTGCGCAATGCCATCCTTCAGGCGCGCCAGATCACGGACCGCCGTGAGGGCCTGAACCTGGGCGAGGCGATAACCGTGGATTCGCCGGTCTACTACACCCTGGAAGACATGCTGGGCCTGATCCGCGGTTTCAACATTCAGATGGTAGCGGGCGCGACCGGCAAGATGGAGCGCGGACCGCTCTACGGCGCGTTCGACCGCTTCATGATCCGGTTCGAGGCGCGCCAGACCGACCCCCGGTTCAATTTCATGTTCTCGCCGCGCAACTACGTCAGCAACGCCAGCCTGAACGAATTGCTGAAGGAGTATCTCTCGATTGACACCGGCACGCGGGCGACAATCGTCGACCTGAGCGGCATCCCGTCCGAGGCGGTCGGGGTGGTAATCGCGGTCGTGGCGCGGCTCGTGTTCGAGTTTAACCTCTGGAACCCGGCGCGCAGCCGGTTTCCGATTCTCATGGTCTTCGAGGAGGCCCATAACTACATTCCGAGTCGAAGCGACCCTCACTTCACGGCAACCAAGAAGGCAGTGGCGCGGATTGCCAAGGAAGGCCGGAAGTACGGCGTCGGAATGCTGGTCGTCAGCCAACGGCCCAAGGAACTGGACGAGACCGTGATTTCTTCGTGCAACACGTTCGTCGTGATGCGCACGACCAACCCCGACGACCAGAACTACGTGCGCCGGCTCGTGCCCGATTCGCTGTCCGGTCTGATGGACATCCTGCCGTCGCTGCGCACCGGCGAGGCGCTCATCCTGGGCGACGCGCTGGCACTGCCCAGTCGCGTCCAAATCGACACGCCCGACCCCAAGCCGCTCAGCGCGGACGTGCAGTTCAGCGAGTGGTGGGCGGATGGCGTGAAGCAGATGGACGTGGAGCGGGTCATCCGACGCTGGCGCTCCCGGCAGCACGACCTGTAGTCAGGCGTCCGGATTGCGCTTGTCCCGCCGACCGCGCCGCAGCAGTGCGGCGTCTAAACTCAGTGCGTCCCTGCGCGAAGAACCATGAATGACCTGCTCAAGGCGGTGCGCCGCTTTGCCCGGCGGCAGCACACGGATGTCGTGGTGGGCGCGGTGCTCTCAGCTGCCGGCATTGCCCTGGTTGCGGTGCTGCTGGTCATGCTGCTGCAGGTACCCGGCTGGCTGGCGCTCCTCGGACTGATTCCGGCGGCGCTGCTGCTCGCCCGGCTACTGCGTCGGCAGACAGTAGCCGACGCCGCTCGACAGATCGAAGATGGGTTCCCGGTGTTGCAGCGCCGGCTTGTCCCGGCAGTGGACCTCGCCTCGAGCCCGCGTGACAACCGGCTGGGCTATTCCGGCGACCTGGCGCTGGCGGCGGTCGCGGATGCGCAGGAGTTGTTGCGCCCGCTCCCGCTGAACCGGCTTCTGCGCTGGCCATGTATCAGACTGGGTGGCGCGATTCTATTGCCGGCCCTGCTCTTTTTCGCCCTGGCGATGATGCTGGCGCGACCCCGTCTGCAGGAGGGCTGGTATCTCAGTTTCTTCCCCGGCCGGTATCCGCTCGAACTTCTCGTGAGTCCGGGCCATGTCCGGATTGAGCGAAGCGGCACGGTCGAGCTCTCGGTCAGGCTCAAGTCGCCGTTCGCGATAGACCGCGTGACCCTGGAACGCACCGCGCCCGGCGGCCTCCGCTCGCGCGACTTCATCCCGGTCAGGGGGGACGTCGCAGCCATCGACGTGCCGGTCCAGTCCGAGTTCGACTATTCCTTCCAGGTGCGCTGCCGGCGCACTCAAACCTACCACGTTGCGCTGCAGCAGCCGCTGGAGATCACGGCCCTGCTGTTCCGCTACCGCTACCCGCCCTATTCCCGCCTGCCGGACGCGTCGGCGCAGAGCAAGGAGATTTCAGCGTTGACCGGCACGCGGGTCACGTTCGAGGGTAGCGCGGACCAGGAGTTGGCGGAAGGACAACTCGTGTGGCTGCCCGACTCCGGCGCGCTCCAAACGCTGGCAACGAAAGGCCGGACCTTCCGGGGTGAGTTCACGGTTCGGCGACCCGCTGAATTTGAGCTGCGGCTCAGGGACGTCACCGGCACCCGGAACGCCCCGGAGCGCTTCCGGGTCACGCCGATTGCCGATGAGTCCCCGTTCGTGCGCCTGTTCGCGCCGGGCGCGGACATGAACCTGCCCTCAAGCATGAAGGTCATGCTGGGCGCAAACTCGCTGGACGACTACGGACTCTCCTCGATTGTCCTGAACTACGTGCGCGACAGCGCGGTCTCGAGCGTTCCTTTGCGCGAGATAGGGGGGAAGCTGGAGGACACGACCTTCTATCTCTGGGACGTTTCCCGGCTCGACCTGCTGCCGGGCTCGGCCATCCGGTACTATGTCACGGTCTACGACAATGACGCGGTTTCCGGTCCGAAGAGCGCGCGGAGCGAGACGTTCCTGCTGCGTTTTCCGACCCTGACCGACCTGTTTGCCCAGGCGAGTGAGAAGACCGCGGAAATCGAGAGTCTGATGGCGCCGCTCTCCGAGGAGCAAAGACAGCTGCAGAAGGAAACCGGCAAGCTCGATGACGCGTTGAAGCGCAACCGCCAGTTGTCCTGGGATGAGCAGCAGTCGCTCCAGAACCTGATGCAGAACCAGGACTCCCTGCTCGCGGCGGTGAAGAAGTTGCACGATGACGTGCGCCAGGCGATGAGTGAAATGTACCAGGGCGCCGTGCTGGACTCGGAAGCGCTGGTCGGGCTCAAGCAGCTCGATACACTGCTCGCCCAGGTACTGCCCAAGCAGCTTCTGCAGGCGCTGGACAGCCTGAGGAAATCCCTCAGCCAGGGCAGTCCCCAGAACATGAAGGCGGCGCTGCAGAAGTTCCAGCTCTCTCAGGCCGACTTGCAGAAGTCCATCGAGCGGGCGGTTGAGCTGCTGCGACGCCTGCGCCAAGAGCAGGAACTGAACTCCCTGGTGCGGCAAGCCGAAGAGCTGTGTCGCGAGCAGGAGAAGATCTTGAAGAACCCCAATCGCGAGGGCAATGAGCAACTCGCCCAACGGGAGGAGCAGATTGCCCGGGCTTTGGACAGCATGGCCGCCCAGATGACGGAGCTGGCGCAGGAATTCGACGACAAGCAGCTTGCCCAGGAACTGAAAGACCTCGCCCGGCAGATGGCCGAGGACAGCATGTCGGAACAGGCGCAACGGACAGCCTCGGACTACCAGCAGAACCGAAGCTCCCAGGCGCGCCAGAAAGGTCAGCAGCTCCAGGCCGGGCTCAAGTCCCTGCTGGAACGCCTCCAGCAGATGAAAGAGGGGCTGAACCGGCGGCGTTCGTCCGACATCGCCAACAAACTGCTCCAGGCCGCGAATGACCTGCTGACGATTTCCGACGCGCAGGAAGCTATCGAGCAGCGGCTGGACAAGACCCGGGACTTGTCCGACCTGGTTGCGGAAGAGAACCGCCTGGGCGATGCGGCCCGGGTTGTGGCTGAGACGCTGGCCGCGCTTTCCATGCGCAACATGATGGTCCCGGCCCAGCTGGGCGTGCCGCTCATCAAGTCTCTGAAGAACGCCGACGATGCGGCCCAGGCACTCCAGTCCGGCAATGCGTCGGTTGCCCGCAGCGGAGCCCAGGACATGCGCGGAAACCTGAATCGGGGGATTGCGGCAATCCTGAGCGCGCTGGAGTCGGCCGAGCAGAGCGGGGGTTTCGGCTCCGGCCTCGAGGGGATGCTCGAGGCGCTTTCCCGGGCAATCTCCGAGCAGATGTCGCTGGGCCAGGGAATGGGCGGTCTGCCGATTCCGATGCCGGGCGGCATGTCGGAGGGACAGTCGCAGCAGTGGCAGGAAATGATGGCGCGCCAGCAGGCGCTGCGCCAGATGCTGGAGCAGATGCTGCAGAAGGGTCTCGGCCAGCAGCCGGGCGGAATGCAACCCGGGATGAGCGGCAGCGTGGAAGCGGCGATTGAGGAGATGAAGCAACTGGAGCAGGATCTGGCGAATCTGAACCCGCCGAGGCCGATGATTGACCGCAGCGAGCGTATTGTCAACAAGCTGCTCGATGCCCAGCGGAGCATCCGCCAGCGCGACCAGATGGAGCAGCGCGAGAGCGAGGCCGGGAAGGCATTCCTCGCGCCGGCAACCCCCCGGCTTCCGGCCGACCTGGGCGAGCGCAAGAAGGTGCTCCGCGAGCAACTGATGCGTGCACTCAGAGAGGATTTCCCGCGCGAGTATGAGCCGCAGGTGAAGGCGTACTTCGATGCGCTGCTGAAGCAGTGAGCACTGAGCAGTGAGTAGGGAGCAGGAAGTGGGGAGCAGAGTAGTGAGTAGGCCGCGCAGCGGGTTTCGGACCATCTGCGTTCGTCTGCGCTTGTCGCCGGTTCTCATTCTGTTGACGTGGGGCCTCCTCTTCTCCCAGCCGCCGGTCTCGGACCTGAGCCTGGGTACCGCGCTGGAGAACGCGGGTCAGCTCGACGCGGCGCGGAACATCTATCTTGGCGTCCTGCGCTCGGACCGGTTCAACCATGAGGCCTACGACCGACTCAAAGGACTGGAGCTGAGAACCGGCGGCTACGAGCACTTGATTGCGTTCACCGATTCACTGCTCAGGAGGAACCCGGGCAATGCGGAGCTTGTTGCCGGCAAGGCAGAGGGGCTGCTGCGTCTGGGTCGGAAGAACCAGGGAATCGCGCTGCTTGACGACCTGGTTCGGGGTGAGCCCGAGTACGCGCGCCAGGTCGGGGCAGCGTACGAGTCGAACGACATGAGCCGGGAGGCGATCCAGACCTACCTCAACTATCGCCGGCGCAAGAATACGCCAGGCATCTTCGCGCCCAACCTGATGGCGCTGTATGAGAAGACGGGAGACTATCCGTCGGCCGCCCGCGAGGCGGTCTCGCTGTTGAATGTCAATCCCCGCCTCGCCGGGGAGTACGACCGCAAGTTCCAGTTTTATGCTCAGAAGTCTCTCCCGGCAAAGGTCCTGGCCGAAATCAGCCAGGTTCGAGACCCGGCGCTGCGCGCGGACTTTCGGGCCAAGGTGCTGCTCGCCGCAGGCCGGACCACCGAGGGGCTGAAGGAGATTGAACAGATGAAGTCGACCGACCAGAGTCTGCGCTTTGCCCAGTATGCCGAGCAGTCGGACTATCTTGACGCCGCGGCGCAACTCTACGGGAAACTGGGCCGTCGCTACGACCAGGCCCGGGTCCTGCGCAAGCAGGGCAAGCTGCAGGAGGCGGCAGCGATGCTCGAGCAGAGTTCAGACCCGAACGCCTGGTTCGAGCTGGCCGAGCTCCAGCGCATCGAGTTTCGCGACTACGAGCGCGCGGCCGAGTACTACGGGAAGACAATCCGCTCCCTGCCTGCGCGCGTCGAGTCGTACGCCGGGCGCGCCGAGTGCCTGATTCGCCTGGGCCGCCTGTCTGACGCCTGCTCGACGCTGCGCGCCGCCCCGCGCCGCTCGGACCAGGTGCTGTTCCAGATGGCGCAGATTGCGTTCTTCCAGGGCGCAGCCGACAGCGCCCGGTACTATGTCCGCGAACTGATGGGCGCCGCGCCCCAGAGCCCGTACGTCAACGATGCTCTCGAACTCTCGCTGCTGATTGCCCGCGGAGGCGACGGGCTCGCGAGTTTCACCCGAGCCCGGTTCGACTTCGTGCAGGGTCGGCTGGACTCGGCAATCGGGCAGGCCCGGAGCATCATTCGCTCCGACACGCTCTGGGCCGACCAGGCCTACCTGCTCCTGGCCGACTGCTATCAGGCGCAGAAGGTACCCAACCAGGCTCTGGGCGCGCTGGATGAACTGGAGAAGAACCTGCCGCGCAGTCCGTTCCGAGCCAAGGCCCGCTATGTCAAAGCACTCGTGTTGCTCGATGACCTGAAGAACGAGACCGAATACCGGCGCGTGATGGAGAGCGTGTTCAATGACTTCCCGGAGTCACCGTACGCCGCGCTGGCGCGCAATCGGCTGGTGCCGACGTCGAAGCCGAAGGAATAGTAGTAGTGGCCAAGTGATCCAGTGATCAAGTGGCCGAGTGAAGAAGTGGACGGGGCGGCAAAAGCCGCCCCAATCGCTCTGCTAATGACTACTGATCACCGACCACCGGCCACCGGCCACTGACTGCTCACTTCTTCTTGTATCCGGCCGGAACCTCGAATCGGGCGTCGGACGCAGCGCCGGTCGAAATCGCCTTCACCTCAATGTAGGTACTGAAGACCGTGCCGGCTTCGGCGGCCGAGGTCTTGGACACGACCTTGTCGGAAATCTTGTTGCTGATGATGCCGCTGAGGTCGGGCAGGCCGAACCTGTCTTTCTCCGGCTCCCGCTCGGGTGCAACCGCCTGGGGCGCCGGCTTTGAACTGTCGGCCACGGCCCATTTCACGTCGGTGATGATAGGATAGCCCTGAATCTTCGCCATCTCAGCGCTGAAGCTCTGCAGCTTTGCTGCGAATTCCTGCCGGTTGACGCCCAGGGTCATCAGGTACGCCATTCCCATCATCTCGGCCTTCTCGGGTTCCACGTTGAGCCCGAGCTTCGCCACATAGGCCTTGTTGAACGCCGCCTCTTCGGCCTCGGCCTGCTTGATGACATCGGTTTCCGAAGTAGTCCACTCTCTCATCGTCATCGTGCTCGTCGTCTTGTTCTTGGTCGCGATTTCTTCGACGGTCAAAGACCACACGGCGAGATAACCGGTACAGGGAAAGCCGTTGATGGTCCTGGTCGAATCGAGCTTCTTGACCGAGAACTCGGAGCTGACCACGCGATAGCGCTGGACGGTATCCGGCGTGTCTTCGGTTCTGGTCTCAACCTTGACGCTCTCCTTCGGCTGTTTCAGCGGCACCTCAGTATAGGTCTTATTGTCGTGACTGATGTCCCAGATGAGTTCCTTGTCCAGCCGGATTATCTTCCCGGTGTGTTGCGGTTTGGGCGAGATGATGGTGAGGATCTTGACGTTGTCGTCTTCTGCTTTCATGTTTGCCCGGAAATCGGCGCTGGACGTAATCTCGGTCGTCACCAGTCCACCGACCATCTTCGTGCGCGAGAACGTCTTCTTGGTTGCGTCGGCATGAAGCATGACCGCCAGCGCCGCGAGCAGGAATAGGGCCTTTCTCATTGCTGACTCCTTTCCACAGTCAAGTACCAAGCCAGGGTTCCGCGTTGGTTTGTTGGTTCCTTGGCTACTTGGTCTCATGGTTCCTTGGTTGCTTGGTTGTTTGGTTCCTTAGTTCCATATCCGCCCCAATCTTACCGCAGGCCTCTAGCGCTGTCCAGAGCGTCTTTGCGCCGCGGAATGCTCGTCGAAGCTTGACGAGAAGTGATGCCGGCCGCCGCCCTTGGCGACAAAGAAGAGGTAGTTTGTGCGAGCCGGGTGAAGCGCGGCTTGAAGCGAGGGCTTGCCCGGGCTGCATATCGGTCCGGGCGGCAGGCCTGCGTGAAGATAAGTGTTATAGGGCGACTCAAGCCTGGTATCCGCCTGCGAGAGAACCGCTTTTCGCTCGGGCAGAACGTACTCCACGGTCGCGCACGACTGCAGTCTCATGCCGCGTTTCAGCCGGTTCAGGAAGACCGAGGCGACCAAGGGGCGCTCGGTGTCCTGCTCGGCCTCAGCTTCGACCAGCGAGGCGAGAATGACGAGGTCAGGGGTCAGGGAGCGGGGGTCAGGGACCAGTGTCTTCGCGACCTCAAGGAATCGGCGGTGCATGGTCTGGATTACCCCTGCCGGCTCGACGCCATACGGTAGCAGGTAGCTGTCCGGAAACAGGTAGCCCTCGGCCGACGCGCCCGGAATCCCGACGCGACGCAGCAGCGCCGCATCCTGGCAGGCAGTCAGGAATGACAGCGAGTCGCAGACTTCCTCCCTTGCCAGCCGCACGGCAATCTGGCGCAGGGTGAAGCCTTCCGGAATGGTGACCAGGACGGGCTGCTGGCCGCCGCGCGAAAGCAGTTGCAGGACGCGATACTCGCTCGCCCGCTCCGGCAGCAAATAGCGTCCCGGCTTCACGCTGCGGTCAATGCCGGTCAGGCGGGCCAGCACGTTGAACACGAGAGAACTGGAGATGACTCCCCGAACCTGCAGCGAGTCGCCAATCACGCCGACTCCCTGCCCGGCCCGGACCAGGAACCTCATCGAACGCGGGCTGGAAGGCCGGAGGAACTGCCAGCAGGCCAGCCCGGCCACGGCGCCGACCAGTAGAATCACAAACAGGGCTAACCAGCCGGAACTCAGCGCTTTACGCCGCACTTCCGTTTCTCCCTGCCCTCTAGCTTCCCAGCTCCCTCTTGAGGTAGTCTTCCAGCAGAATCACCGCGGCAATCATGTCTATCGGCTGGCGGTCGGCACGCGCCTTCCTGCCGCCTTCCTCGGCGTAACGATGCGCCAGCGCGGTCGTGAACCGCTCGTCTACCAGTTCGACCGGGATGTTCAGGGCGTCCTCCAACGCGGCTCGGAACGTGTCGACTTCCTTGCCCCGGGTGCTGGGCTTGCCGCTCAGGCTCAAGGGGTAGCCCAGAATGATGAGCTCGACTTCGCAATTCTGCGCAATCCGGCCAATCTCGGCGAGCGCTCCGGGCAGACCCTTCTCGGCGCAGTCAAAGGTCTTAAGACCATGAGCGATAGTCTGGGTCTCGTCGCTGACCGCCAGCCCGATTCTGCGTGCGCCGTAGTCAATCG
>Ga0315288_10006680_pt1 | contig 14618 bp, 19 predicted proteins | sample YL17G11_20_MG_FD_203454 | JGI IMG/M metagenome (GOLD analysis project Ga0315288, IMG submission 203454) | Sediment microbial communities from Yellowstone Lake, YNP, Wyoming, USA - YL17G11_20 | ecosystem: Environmental > Aquatic > Freshwater > Lake > Sediment | place: USA: Wyoming | collected... | reverse complement strand
CTATTCACAATGATATAGATAGAGCCAAGGCAGTTATTGATGCCTTGGCTCCATATGATACTAGAAATTAAGGACTAGAAATTGTTGGTAACGTAATTGTTACTGGTAAAGAAGTTGTTCCAGGATTAAGTCTGCTTGCTTCAACACTAAAGTTTGAGCATCCATTAACATTACATGCTCTTCCTCTAAAGTAGAGAGTTGTTTTTGGTGGAATCCCGAGCGTATAAGAATTATTACTTGGCATTACACCGCTTACTGGTAATACTTCTAGATATGGAATGAGTATCGGATCCGTGGCACCAACTTTCATTGGTGCTGTAGAAACAAAAAGTTGTATTTTTGTTAAAGAATATATTCCAGTCAATGGAGTAGTGTCAACTGCTGTTGTAGGATTAACCCAATTCAAAGTTGCTGGAATTGACTGAGCTTCTGATACTGCTGAAAATCCTAGTAAGAATAAGCTCGTCAGTGCAAATAGTAATGTTTTCATCATATCAATCTCCTTTAACGGTTATTCTATTTATAATCTTATTTTGCTAACTCTCTAATTTCTTTTAGAGATTGATCTCTCAGTAATACACCATTGAGATAGACACCCTCAAGAAGAAGATCTTCACCCAGATCACAATGTTCATCAAGTCCAGCAGTATAAATCTTGCCAGTTGTATCACGATAGAGCATTAAACGACCTTTCTTTGATGCCTTACCTGGGTCTGTAATAGGATCTTTGAAGACATCCTTCCACTCTCCCTTGATCTGAATTGCCGATGCCTTCATCGCAAAACGCTGAGTGTCACGATTCATATGCTGTAATAGTGCACCACCCATTCCAAATGCAACGTTGTCAGCAGAATATCCAGCAATCATAAGACGCGCAAGAATATCCTTAATGCTCTGTTCATTGATACCATCACCCTGAATAATGCGAACATTATTCAGGACTTTATATCCGTGCTTGTTAAGAGTGCAGCCAAACTTAGCTTCTAAAAGAATCGCAGCGTGAACAACCACATCAGCCGGATTGCCAGAGTCAGGACGAATAACGACTGTGGCACCTGAGTCAATTACCTTCTGGCGCAATGCCTCGCCCCAAATATTACTGATAGCATTCCACAGATCATAAGAATCTGAAACCACTGCAACTAATGAACCAGGTTTAGCAAATTGAGTTAGCATATTTTCATATGCATCCTTTTCATGATTTTTACCCCATGAAGTGATTGTGCTATGTTCGGCGGCAGGAATAGAAAATCCAGCCATGTTCTCACCATAATATTTACGTGCGAACATTAGCGCAGGAACGTTATCTGTGCCCATGAAATTTACTAGATGAGCAGCACCACCAATGGCACTAGACTCCAAACTAGAAACACCACGAGCACCAAAGTCATGAAGTTTGAAAGCCAGACCATCAATGTTATCAGCAGTCTGTTCAAGACGTGATTTAATTATATTCTTGATGCTGCGGGAAATTGTAGCGACTGTGGTAGGATACCAAATAGCACGCAAAAGTGCAGTTTCAATATAAGAAGTCAACCAAGGCAACTTTGGATCAGTGTTGACCACCGTGACCAGAACGTTCTTTACGGGAACGACGGTGCCTTCCTTGACTGCATTAATTTCAATTGGTAGAAAGCCATTGTGATTATTGAGAATATGTTCCCAACCAGCACGATTAAATGGCAAACCATGAAGAGTGAAAATTTCCTCAGCCTCATTGATATCAGCCGCAGTAATTGGCTTGGTCAGATATTCTTTGATGAATGCCTGTAAACCGAAAAACACCGTGTGATCATATTCACCACCACGACTCTCAATATAAGAGAACACATGTTCAGTGCCTTTTGGATACTGTAGATAGTGGGAAGCTTTGTAAGAATCTGTATTTAAAATAATGTTCATGATGTGCTCCTTAAGCGCGATTGATCATATATGATGCGATGGAATAATGGTCTTCATACATCTCATTGGAGATATTATAGAATTCTGAGAGAGAAACCCATTTTGCGCGTTCAGCGTCATCGGAGCCGCGAACCTTGGGCAATTTCTTTTCTTGTAGTACGATTAGAAATGCGTGAGTGATTGTACGACCACGGAGTGAACGTTCGGGATGATCGAAAACTCTAGAGCCTTTGATGTTAGAACGTAGATGTTCACGTGATACTTTGATGCGCGTCTCCTCCTCTAGCTCGCGGAGCATACCATCTTCGATACGCTCGCTAGAATTGAGAAAGCCGCCAGGAAGTGCCCAGAGTCCCTTGCCAGGTGCTGTTCGACGTTTCACAAGAAGCAAATGTCCGCTGTTAATTACAACAGCATCAACAGTTGAGAAAATCGGTGGGAATGGAGCGTTGGCATACTTAGACTTGTAGTCTTTAATGAATACATATTCCTCAACTAGATTCTTGTATGCTTCTTTTTTTTGAAACTCTTTCAGATATTTCTCTACACCCTTGGGCATAACGTTTGCAGGAATCATTGAATGACTGAAATAGATATCGCGGATTTGCGTTGAGTGCATTGTTTCAGTTGGTGCAATTTCTTCCAGTGCATATTCAGGAAAGGCATCAAGATACCAAGAACTTTCATCGCTATGATGACCAACCATAACAACTCTGTCACCTGGTTTGGTATAATTATCTACTTCATTTTGAACTGCAGTGATCCACTGCTGATTATTATATAGATCATCAATAACAGGAACAACAATAACATTTTTGATGTTGTGTTCTTCACAGACTGATTCAATCATCTGTAAACGATCTTGAAACGAAAAGGGATTCTTTATATTAGACGCAATAAAAGACGAGCCAACTACAACCAACACTTCGTCGGCTATAACACTCGCATTTTTTAGGATCGTGAAATGACCATTATGAAATGGTTGAAATCTGCCAATGACCACGGCAAGATTATACATTGGGGAAACGGACTTGTCAGTCCAACTGGTTGGCTTCATGGATCTACTCCTTATCAAACTGCAACTGGTCTACCCTGTTGCTTCTATCTTTATATATTATACTTGAACGAACTGTAATAGTCAAGTGTTTAATATTTGTATTGCTTTTTCCACATGTTCATCCAGAAGACCAGTCTCCCAGCTTGTATGAACAAAGTGTGATTCCTTCTGTTCTGATGTGAAATCTGAATCATCATCAAGAATTACATATTGCTTGACGCTAGTATTTCTTTCTAGCCAATGATCCACTTCCTCTCCGCGCTTACCTCTAAGATAGGGAGTGGCGCCAATGAATGGTACTGTTGTTTGACGCCAGCCTATCTCTAGAAACATTAGTTCTATTTCTTTGCAGCTATGAGTTTCACGCCAGCTGGAACTAAGAACTAACTTAGCATCAGATTTTTCTACAAGAGTATTCAAACGACTCAAAGCTACAGGATCAATTTCATCTAGATGACGATCAAATACTGATCTATGACTAGCCACCACATTTCTCTGCTTCCAATATGCAATACTATTGATAACACCATCCATATCCAAAAATATTACTTTCACAGAATGACTCTATCGTGGTGACCACGAATCTCTTGCTTCGTTGCCCAATGAATAACTTCTTCATCCGAGAACAGCGAGTATGGAGTCGGCGTCTGCAGATCAGGCGAGTCAATACACACATTAACCATGCGCCCACCAGACTTTGCCTTCTTCTGATGAATATGCCCATAGCAGTGAATAGCGCCATGGTGCATATTGTTCCATTCCTCAATAGGATAATGAAACAGACAGAACTTATGACCACGAACATTCAGTTCCTTATACTCTTGAATAGACTCGAAATAGCTCTGAACTCGTTCACTGTTACGAATTGTCTTATCATGATTTCCATAAATCAGATTGATGATGCCATTCAGGCGCGGCAGAATTCGCAGTGCTTCATCAGCATTGCAAAAGAAAAAATCGCCAAGTGCCCAAACGTAGTCCATAGGAGCAACCTGCTCATTCCAGCGATGGATCATGTTATTATTCATGATATTCACGTCATGATCAGGACGAGTGTCTGGACAGAACTTATGAATGTTCTTGTGCCCATAATGGTTGTCTGATGTAAACCAAGTCTTAGCCATATTAATTTCGTTTTTGATATTGGAGCCTCTACTCAGAATCGCACTGAGATCTCGACTTTACGAGAGTCGTGTTCTACTATTGAACTAAAGAGGCATAATTTGGTGCACTCGGAGAGACTCGAACTCTCATGTCGTAAGACACTAGCACCTCAAGCTAGCACGTATACCATTCCGCCACGAGTGCATTAAAAAATTCCATACCGTAGCCGCGATTCTGTTCTATGCAAACATTCGTCTATGCACCAACCCGGACATCTTGTTGAGACTTGACTCGTCCTGTTTGGCTTGCACACCGCTGTTCGTATTAGTAGTACAAACGAGGCTCCGACCTCTTCTACTAGTCTCCGGTGTGTCGCGAACTTCCTCCCGGAGGATTAGACATATATTTGTCCAACACTCCCAGCGTTTGCTCGTATGGAATTTTTCTAATACTATTCTTATATTCTTCTGGTTTTTTAGTCCAGCGAACAAATTCTTTTTTTCTCTTATCATCTAAGAGAAATTGCAAGCCTCGTTTTTCGATTTCGGACATCGTCCAATCTCGCATAACAGTTTTTGCATCAATGGTCATAATATAATGGTCGGATATAAGGGATTTGAACTCTTGACACCTGCGTCCCAAACGCAGTGCTCTACCAGACTGAGCTAATATCCGAATTTATTAATTCTGATGTAGACGTGAATGCTTAGGCACACGAGACATTAGAAATTCCATTTGATCTCCAAGAATAGTACGATTCCTTAGAATCATCTTCTCGAAAACATTTGGTACATATGGAACATACAGAAGTGCCATTTCAGCCTCTTCCGGAGTCCTGTCTGCCTTCCTTACGTTGCAAGGCTTGCAAGCAGCCACCGTGTTCATCCAAGTGTTCTTTCCACCACGTGAACGTGGTAGAACGTGATCAATCGTTAGACGATAATCCTTATGAATATCGCCGCAATATGCGCACATGTGACGGTCACGACCATATAGAATAGAACGTTCTGCATAGATCGTTTCGCGATCATAGAATGCCTTGCCGAATATAGGACCACTGACACCAAGAATGGTTGGGACAGTGATTCTTGAAATCTCTCCATCCTTATTCTTTCCACCAGTGAAGGTGTGAAGTGGAGAACCAGTCTCCCAAATAACCTTTCCCTTTGCATAGTAGCAAGCTGCGACTTGGGTATCTGCCCAGTCACGCGGTGTTCCCTGCTTGTCTACAATCAATACGTCAGAACTCACAATATTCTCCTCTAATAAAAGTGTAGTCTTTCCCACTGTCAAATACGTTACTGTTCTCGCGGTATTTCTGTTGCCTCAGGGGCAACCAGTTCCTTGATTACCAAGCCACCCGTTCAGGGAGACGTATTCTCCACCCATCAATTTTGGAGTACATGATAGGAATTGAACCTACTTAAAGCGGGTTTGCAAGCCGCCGCATCTGCCGGTCTGCCACATGTACATATTCAAAATTAACTAATAATTTTCTGCTTAGGAACTACAATGTTCCCATGAATTTTATTATAATGTTCTACAAGCTCTGCCTTAGCAGGAGCAATATAAACCACCTTATCTTTCAAAACCGAGATGATGTCACCTTCAACCGACTGAGCATAGCCCAGGATAGCAACACCAAAACCACCATTTTCTTTCTGCTGTGGTACTAGCATTAATGGTTTTCCTAGCATATATGCTTCAGGACCATCCATAACCTCAGCCACCAATTCTTCACCAGTAACCAACTTAACAATATTTATATTCGACATAACAACTCCATTATCACATTTGGTGCCCCAGTCAGGAATCGGACCTGCGTCTCTGCATTATCAGTACAGTGCTCTACCATTGAGCTACAGGGGCGATTTCTACTAAAACTTCATTTCAAACTCTAGCAATCTTTTACCATTGCAGCGATATCTTGCAGCGGCATCATCGAATTTATCTGTTCTTTTACAAAGCAAATATATTCTAGAATTATCTCTAATCTGGGAGCAGTGGTGCATCCAGATAAAAACAATAAGGTTAGAATTACTAATACTCTCATAAATTGGAGCGGACGATGGGAATCGAACCCACGAACAGAACGTTGGCAACGTTCGGCACTACCATTATGCGACATCCGCGCAAATTCTATCTAATATCTATTATACTTGAACGAACTGTAAAAGTAAAATATTAATCTTGTTCTCTGTCTCCAAACATTTGCATCCAGATGTGTTTAGATCTGCTGTTATATTTCAAGAGACCTTTTAGAGCATATTTTGCTTTGCTCCAAAATTTATATCCGAAAAGAACCTTTTCCATCGTATCAACAATATGTTGAGCATCAGTATGAGTTGCAATAAAATCTTTTGGCAACCAATCTATTTCTGAAGAAACAACAATCGGAACACCTTGAGATACAAAATCTGCAGCTACAATATTAAAACTTTCTGTGAAGCTTGCTTGTAAACCAATATCCATTGTATCAACCAATTTTAAGAAGTCATCATGATTCAACCAACCATGTTCAACTAATTGATAGCGAGTTGGATCTAAATTGTTGAATAAACCGCGAATGCTATTGAGCACTGGATTTCCAGAATCTTCTATTCTGGCAATGTTAATATGAAAACGTAAATTCTTACGATTCATTCTGGCAAAATGTAATGCTGCAATTGCTTGTATTAAATGATTCTTGAGAGGACGTATTGCACCAAAGCAACCAACATCAATCGTATCTCCTATTCTCTTACGTGGAGACAATTGCTTCTTGATAGAATAATAATTTGGTAGATAGAGAATTTTATACTCTGCTACAAGCTCACCATATGCTGCCGACACAATCTTCTTAATATCATTAAAAGATCTTATGCTATTTGGGGCAACAAATACATTTCTATATGCAAGATACTTCATAGTCCAGTCTACTGCAATTCCGTCATTTGCTAAGAAAGGCATCTCACTATGATTGCGAATGATCCACTGTACTTTAGGATGTAGAGGAATCAGCTGATCAAATTTTGTGGGCGTAACCCAATATGCTTCTATGATAACGTGAGTTGGCTTATATGCCGTCACTTCACGATCAATACAATTGTTATCAATAACTTCTACGATCTTTGTTTCTATGCCGCGTTCATTTAACATATCCACAATAAATTGTGCTGAGTTTCTTAGCCCAGAAGAAACACAATAGGAGAAATTTGCGCGAGGAGGCGAGGAATTCAAAACTCTATCTTCTGCGAAAGTCATTTCTCTTTTCTTAATAATAAAAAGTAGTTTTGACATATTATGATTGCTCTAAATAAATTGTTGACGTGTGGTCAATCATATTTAGGTTAGAAAGTTGGTGCCACCAGAAAGTAATGCTCTTTCTTTTCGTCTTTACCAAAGACGTGTAATGCTTCTATACTATGGCGGCGAATGTTGGTGCCTGCGGAGGGTAACGCTCCCCCTTTTCTGCAATGTCAATGCAATGTAATGCTTCTATACGACGCGGGCATTTGGCGCGCACGAAAGGATTTGAACCTTCGATCTTCCGTGTAGGAGACGGATGCTTATCCACTTAGCTACGTGCGCAAATTGGCGGAAGATGTAGGATTTGAACCCACGGACCCTTGCGAGCCTCTTGCTTTCTAGACAAGTGCGATAGACCACTCTGCCAATCTTCCATTGTTGGTGCAACCTCTAGGAATCGAACCTAGTTATCTTGCTCTTCAGGCAAGTGCTGAAATGACCACACTAGCTCAGGTTGCGTATATTTGGCGGAAGATGTAGGATTTGAACCCACGTGTCCGGTCAGGGACCATCACTTTAGCAAAGTGCGCCAATAAGCCTCTCTGGCAATCTTCCATAATCAAAATTGGTTCTCAGCCATGGATTCGAACCACGATATTTTCTTTCAGAGAGAAAGGTCCTGCCGTTAGACGAGCCGAGAATAAAACTGGATGACCGACTAGGATTCGAACCTAGATTATCAATGTTCAAAGCATTGCGTCCTGCCGTTAGACGATCAGTCAATAAATCTGGTAGCGATCGCTGGTAACTCTCCAGCTTTCCGGGATATGAACCCAGCGTGACAATTGTTCACTTCCTCGCTATAATTTGGTACACCCTGTAGGTAATGCTCCTACTTCCTTGCGATGTAAACGCAATATAATGCTTCTATACGAAGGGTGCATAAAACTTTTGTTATGAGTCAATATTCTTAAGTCGGTCGCGCAGTTTGGCGACCAAACCTTTTAGATATTCAATTTCTTGTTGATCTTCTGGAGTCTTTACAATCTTATCTTGTAAATAGTCAATCTTCAATTGATACAGATCAATGTCCGATTGAATGCGTGATCGTTCATCATCACTGCGCATTTGTGCAACATGTGCACGTGTTTCATAATGACCTTCAATCCATTTTGCTGTGCCAGCTAGAGATCCAAGGATCGCTAGAGCACCAACAGCTAGATTTATCATTTTCTGTGTCTCCATCTTACCCCCAAATATCTAAAATATTTAGGGATCTGTAAGTTTGGTGGTGATGGTGAGGATCGAACTCACACCATTTCGCTTTATGAGAGCGACGCACAAGCCTTCTATGCTACATCACCGAATTGGTCCCCGATCACGGTTATGCTCCGTGCCGTCTCCGCTAATCTGGCAGATCTCCGAACTTTATAAGGGTTCGCCGCACGCTAGTGCTATCGGGAAAAATGGTGCCCAAGGTGGGAGTTGAACCCACAAATGACGCGGATTTTAAGTCCACCGCATATGCCAATTCTGCTACATGGGCGATAAATTTGGCGATCCTAGAAGGATTCGAACCTTCGACCTCAACGTTCGTAGCGTTGCGCTCTATCCACTGAGCTATAGGACCAATAATTTGGCGGAAGACTGAGGAATCGCGCCCCAACAGCTTTTAACCGTCCCATCGTTTTCAAGACGAGTCCCGTGCTTCACGAGTTAATCTTCCAATATTCTTAGATTTAAAAGTTTGTCTAACATGGGGTTGTTAGTCTCCGGCATTAACCCGGTGCGTTCACCCAATCGCACAAACTATAAAATGGCGACCCATGAAGGAGTCGAACCTTCGCCAACTGGTTTGGAGGCAGTTGTGCTACCGTAACACTTATGAGCCATAAAATTAAATGAGCGACTTAGGACGAACCATTGCTGTGTGTCGCTATAATAGCCTTGCGAGCTATCTTTTTGTCGGCTGACTCAGTTTGACATGGAATCTGGACTGAGCATTCGGTTCATGTTCCCTTAGCCGTTTTGTCATGCTGGTGCTTCTACGGGAACTCGAATCCCGATCTCTACCTTGAGAGGGTAATATCCTAACCATTAGATGATAGAAGCAAAATACTTTGGGGTGATTAATGGGAGTCGAACCCATGCCTAGATTTTCACAGAATCTGGTGCTAACCATTACACCATAACCACCATTGAAATTGGCGACTCTGGCAGGAATCGAACCTGCGTGATTCTGTTTAGAAGACAGATGCCTATTCCGCTAGACTACAGAGCCATAAATTTGGTGCCACCACAAGGAATTGCACCCTGTTTTCCTGCTTACAAAACAGGCACATCGCTAATTATGTTTTGGCGGCGATGTCAACAGGATCCTTTTTTCACGTTACAAGTGTGTTTTTAGTTTGCTGGAAGGATCCTAAATTGGTAGTCGATGAAGGTAACGCTCCCTCTTAGCACAGTAATCGGCTGTGTGTATTACTTTTATACTAATCGACCAAACTGGTGCTTCCGGCAGGCTTCGAACCTGCATCACGTCGCTTAAAAGGCGGGTCTCTAGCCAGTTGAGTTACGGAAGCGAAAATTGGTACCCGAGACAGGACTTGAACCTGCAATCCGTGAGGAGCGAGCTTCTAAGGCTCGTGTGTATGCCATTCCACCACTCGGGCATTGTAAATTGGTGGGTTCGCGGGGATTCGAACCCCGATCGACATGAGTAAGAGTCAAGCATAATTGCCATTTATACGACGAACCCAAACGAGCAACTCATTTAAACTTGGCGTTCCCCATTCGGAGTTTAACCGAATGACCTTCTCCCGTATTATAGCTTCCGCCGGTTTGTAGGAGACGCTCTACACTGAGCTAGAGGAACATAAATTGGAGCGGAATAGGAGAATCGAACTCCTGTAACAAGTTTGGAAGACTTGGACACAACCATTATGCCAATCCCGCGAATTCTTGGTCACATCAGTTGGTGCTTCTCCAACATCTCTCCTTAAAAGGATTGCTCTAATAAATTAAGCTATGACGTGATAAACTGGTCTCCACGGAAGGAATCGAACCTTCTCCCCCTGACTCCAAATCAGGAACGCAACCATTACGCTTCGCAGAGATAAACTAAAATTGGCGACTGCGATGGGATTTTAACCCACGATATCTACCTTGACAGGGTAGTGCATTAAGACAGGCTATGCTACGCAGCCATAAAATTGGTAGTCCCACGGAGAATCGAACTCCGGTCCGGAGATTGAAAGTCTCCTATCCTTACCGCTAGACGATGGGACCATAAACTTGGTGGAGCGCCAGGGAATCGAACCCTGATGAAAAGCTTGCAAAGCTTCCGTAATCCCATTATACTAGCACCCCGAAAACACGGCAGTTTCTCTACTGTAGAAACTGCCAAACACCTTCTTGGTGAGCGCACTAGGAGTCGAACCTAGACGGCGATGCCGACTTCAGGGTTACAGCCTGATGCCCTTCCTATTGGGCGTTACGCTCAAATTCAGCGGACTGTATCGAAGTCCATACGGTGCGGCTTTCACGCTAAACCATGCTTTCACATGGACAGGATTAGTTTCTGTTCGCGAACTTAAACTAACCTTACTCACTTGGCTGGCACGGCAGGGGTCGAACCTGCGAATACGCGATTAACAGTCGCGGCTATTACCACTCTAGTCACATGCCAAAATTAATCTCCCTAGGATTTATCCACTGCGAGTGCACAGCTTCGAATTTAACTAGGGAGCAACTCTGAAACGTTTTGTTGCGGAGAGCCAGATCAATCTCCGTCTGTCGCTTGGCGAGTTTAAGGTTCGCTGCCACCAGATCTCAACTTTATTTAAAATATATCAACTAATAATTCTAGAATCAACTTATATTACTATTCATTTTTTCTTTCCTCATTAATGGAACAACACAGTAAGACGTTTTCCACACGCTAAGATCACACAAGATACTATCTTACTTTATCTTGTTCGATTTGTCACGTTGCCCGAACCCAGAATACGGGATTGGCTGACGCGACGAATATTTACCCACTTTTCGGTCTGTATGTTTTTAGCAATTTAGACCTTGGACACACTTTATTGTGTCTACCAGATTTTGGGGGTGGGGCAACCCAGACTTACTTTGACTTTAAGAGACAATCATATGTCCCCGAGCAGAACGCTCTAGTGAATCTTATAATAAGACGCACTGGCAGTCAACGCCGAAATTCCAACCTTATTGTTAAAGAGCAGATCTTATGCAGCTAGGCATACGATACCAGATAGATTTACTTGCCACTGGTGGGCAATCGAATCTGTATTGGGTTTATATCGCATGAGCAGTTTAAGACCTATTCCTAATTCAATAGAGCTATTATACGGGAGTTGCCTGCAAAAGTCAAGTTTTTTTAGAACTTATTTTTCAATGTTATCAACAGCCATCTATAATGGGTTGTTATCATTGAAATTTTGCTGGATCAACTCTATATATAACGCTATGCCTTCAAAATCACCTGAGAATTAACACAACGACCAATTGTCGTCATATTCTTCTGATGTGAGACCGTACAGTCTTCACAAATATTCTTCCTGAATAATGATGTGTGAGCGATGCCTTCATGCTCTAACCATGCATCATATTCTTTCTTCTCGCCGAAGCAAAGAGGAAAACGTTCCTTGCGCATCGCCAACGATGACTGTAAATTCTTCATGGCAATTCTCACTGCAGGCTTCATATAATACTCTCTTCTTCTGTAAAAGTCAAATCAAACAATCGGATCAGTAAAGACAGCATCAAATTTGCTACCTCTAAAGCGCCACATGACGTTACGTTCAACAACGTCAGCAGTAAATCCATGGGCATACATTTTTCGAAGCATGTTTTTGACATCAATCAAATATTTGCAATTCGGATTAGTATCCTCTATGTCACAATCATTGAAATCTGTGTACTCTTCAATATTTCTTGCTGTCCAATATGATTGGAGTTTAGCTTCTGCATTGACGTAGCCCTGGTCGCGCTGGCGCAGTCTTTCGACAGCCTCATTATAAGACAGCAATTTTTCCATAATGACTTCGTAATATGCTTCGCTATAAGGATTCATACGAGCAATGTCAAAAACCTTAGCACTATAGATTCTTGGAAGATTAGGATTTGAATTATTCAAACCAACCGCACGAACCCATTGCATGTAATGATCATCATCAACTCTGCCTATCTTAAGAACTCGATTTTTATTATCAAGATCATAGACAGCACCAAAAGACCCTTCGTCAAGAAAGTGCAAATTGCGTTTGGTCTCCAGATATTCCTTACGACCAGTCATCATGTATGCGGTGTTATTAGCACGCATAGAAACACGTTTACTCATCTGAGTCAATCTGCCAGTCGCGACGTGACAATTTCTTGCGCTTGTAGATACGTTCTGTGGGAACGATCCTCTGATTAAATTCCGGCGCAGTTCTTACTGCCTTGGCAATAGGATTGCGACCAACCAACTTAAAAAGATGATTAATGGAATCTTGGGTTTGTCGTGCGTGTCGCATTGTAGTGTATCAATCGTTGTGCTAAGTAAGTTTTAAATTCAGGGACGTCAAATTTCTTGAAATCTTCTGGATGCAGATAATAGACATAGTCGTCTAAAATGATCGCAATGAGATTCAAATTCTTATCTTCAAGAATTTGAATGCCGATGCGTTCAGTAAATTCAACTGCGTCTTTGAGTATCATGCTACCATCGATTTCTTGGGTTCCAATTCATATATAGCACGTGCTATGAATTTTAGTTCATATTCAGCACTTTCCAGTTCCTGTTCGGCATCCTGAAGATCCTTCTTGGTTCCATTATGGAATGCCCAGCAAGCCTTCAATTCTGCCTTAGAGACCTTTCTCTCCAGAGACTTCAAGTACATAAATTTGTTACCCATGAGACCTATTATACGCTGTTTCTACGAAAAGTAAATAAAAAAAAGCCCATGAAAATCATGGGCTTCCTCTAAGTCATTGATTTAACAATTACTTTTGAACAGCCTTCTTGAAAGCTTCGTTCAATTCTTCACGCGACTGAATCGCCGGTGCTGCTGGTGCCTCTGGTGCCGCTGCTGCTGGTGCCTCTGGTGCCGCTGGCAATACAGGAGCAAGCTTACAATCTACGCCTGCAGCTGTAAGTGCCTCGTCAATTGCCTTACCTTCTTCGCCTGCGCGTGCTCTATAGCATGCAGCTTCCTTGTAACCCATCTGCGTTAGTAACTGAACCTGTTTGATGAGAATACAATTCTTATCAAGTTTGGTGCCGCCTGCCGATAGACCTAGGACGGATGACTGAACACCGCCAGCTACAGAACCTAAGCATGTATCATACCCTGATGTCAAATTTGTAGCGTATGCTGTTGACACTGGCTGCTTTTGTGTATTGTAATTGATCTTAGTATTATTTGATCCATTACCATTATTTGCTGCAGTAGCTGCAGATGATGCAGTAGATGATGCAGTAGCTGCGGCTCGTGCCTCGGCTTGCTGGCTCTGAGTTTGCTGGTTGGTATTTCTATTAGAATTTCTATTACTAGAATTACCACTACCCTTTACAGAACCACCAGTTGCTGAACTAGAAGAATTACTGCCTCTATCATTTCCCTCATCATGAGGATTATTTGTTGCTAAAGCAACACCCGATGCAAGCAACATGCTTGCTAAAATTACTAATCTTTTCATACAATTTCCTTTATTTACTAAAATAATTACCTAGATTTTTTGCGTTTTGCAAATCTAAGTTCCAATTTCTTGACATTCTTATCAAGTATATCCTGTAATGTGATACCATGACGGCAGCAGATCATCGTAAGATAGTAGAGAACATCTCCTAGCTCCTCAGTTAAATGCTTCATGTCAGGTGCCACTTCATCTCGAACAGACTTTTTAAGAATCTCCAGAACTTCTCCGGTCTCTCCACCAAGACCAATACCCATAATATAATCATCTCGCAAAGATAGTCTCTTGGCTTTGCCAGTCCACATCTTACGAACCCATGTTTGATATTCTTGATTATTCATATTAGGCTTTCTTATTAAGAATGAATTTTTCAACTTTCTTAACTTTGGCTTCAGCAGCCTTAAATATTCTATCGCCTGCAGTATCATCAAAGAATTTTTCGTCTATGAGCATCTTAAAGACACCCATAAAATCTCCGATCTCTGTTTCAAGATTCTTTATGTTGCGTTCTGTCTTACCAAAACGATTGCACTTGGAAATTGCCTGAATAACTTCTGCAGCTTCTTCCTGTAAAATTCCCAGCAATTCTTCTTCGCGATTCATCAGACTATCTCTACCATGCCATTTGATG
>Ga0315288_10006678_pt1 | contig 14627 bp, 14 predicted proteins | sample YL17G11_20_MG_FD_203454 | JGI IMG/M metagenome (GOLD analysis project Ga0315288, IMG submission 203454) | Sediment microbial communities from Yellowstone Lake, YNP, Wyoming, USA - YL17G11_20 | ecosystem: Environmental > Aquatic > Freshwater > Lake > Sediment | place: USA: Wyoming | collected... | reverse complement strand
ACCAGCCTAAGGAAAAGAAAAGCCCATACCCTCCCATATACAAACCATGATGCTTTTCCTTGGAAAGATTAGCTACAATAGCCATGGATGCAGGCAATACCGTAATCTCTGAAAAAGAGATAACCAGCATACAAACGAAAAGCCCCAAAAAAGATGTGGAGAATCCAACCAGAAAATAACCCACCGAATAACCTAAACTGCCTAAGCAAAGGACTCGGATTAGGTTCTTGCTCTGGGTGAGCCTGGAAACCGGCAGCTGAAATAATATGACAATCAGACCATTGGTGGCATAAAGGAAACCCAGCTTTGCCTCGGAGATTCCGACATAATCAACTGAGAAAACGGACAGAGTTGAGACCAGCTGTCCGATCACCAGAAAAAGCAAAAGACCGACAGCACAATAAAGAAGAAAAAGATGATCCGATTTTAGTTTTTTAATATCCTTAAAGGTAAATTTTTCCTCCGAGGGGTTAACTTTAACCGTTTCTCGCAAAAAGAAAAAGACGAGAAATGAAGAGACAAAGGTGGAGAATGAAGCGAAAATGAAAAGGATGGGATAAGAGGTGGCGGCAAGAAATCCCCCAATCATCGGACCAACAGCCCAACCTACATTCCCCCCGATACGCAGAATGCTATAAGCTTCCACCCTTTTCTCTTTCGGCACTATGTCTGCGGCCATGGCATTGGCAACCGGCTGATAGAAACTTCCCGCAATCCAGTTAAAAATCAGAAGCAAGGACCATAGAAAAAAACTTCCCCCTTTCCAGGCCAGCGCTCCCATTAAGAGGAAGAGAATTCCCCGGGTGAATTGAGCCGAACCCATTATCTTAACTCTGCCCAGCTTGTCCGAGAGGTCTCCTCCCCAGAGGCCAAAAAGCGCATGGACAATAGCTCCCATTCCAAAGAGAATCCCTACCTGTGACATGGGAATCTTCATCTGATGGTGGAAATAGATGCTCAAATAAGGGATGACCATGGCAAAACCCATGGCGGAGATCATCCATCCAAAAAAAAGAATCCACATCCGGGAATCGTAGCTTTTAACGAGAGTCGAAAATTTTGAAAACTTGGGTGTTGGCATATCACTCCAATCTAAGCCATATAGCAAAGCCGGCTTAATCTGGTCAAAATAAGATTTGCCCAGCAAGCATGCAAGGTAAATTTACCAGCAAATGTTTATCTTGACACGCTCACAGCTCAAACTATCTTATAACTATTGGTGAATTCGTACAATCTGTTAGAGCAATTAAAAACGTTAGTTTCAAGATATAAACCTTTAACTGATTTTATCTTTGAAAGGAGAAGGTGCCATGAAATATGGAGCGAGAAATCAGCTGGTGGGCAAGGTAGTAGAGATCAAGAAGGGAACGGATATGAGTCAGGTCAGGCTCGAGATTCAAGCAGGGTCATTTGTTAGCTCGGTGATGACAGTTGATTCTCTAAAGGAGTTAGGCATCAAGAAGGGTGATAAGGTTATGGCTATCATAAAGGGAGTGAACGTGTTGTTGATTAAGGAATAATAGACTCATGGGGAACTGCTAAGAACAGATGGCTAAGGTGTATGATGACTGACGAGGTATGAACCATACGGTTCGTACCGGGGACGTCCGTCAACAACAAGAGAAGTCAACTGACCGACATAAGAACAGGACATACTGAACATACTGAGCTTACTGATGGTTGTTTTTCATTTTTTCAATCGTTTTACGGTCGGAGCTGGACCATTCCCACAAGATAATAGTTGACTGGTGGAACTGGAGCTTCTGGAGCATCTGGAGGTTATTTTATTTTTTTCTCACTTTTTCCTCCAGGTCGTTATCCTGCAATGAATTGTGGATATTTATGGCAGTGCAGAAAATGAGAATTTTTTCGTCCCAATTGATTGTGGAACAACAACTTGGAGGATTGGAGTATTGGTAACCCATTTTTTACTTTCATCGAGAGTTTTAAGTCTAAAATCCAACGTTTAAAATTACATTCTGCAAAAGCGTAAAGGGTTCATGTAAAATACACTACCTCTCATATATAATCGGGCTATCCTATTCACCACAAAAGTTGTTGTGAATTTGCTTGTGATGGTAAGAAAGACAACTGATTAGACCACTCCCCGTAGACCCCCTTCAGGGTTAGTCCCTTTCCTTCGACCATGAGGTCTCACTTCGTGCCGAGCGCACTCAGTCCTTCGACAGTGAGCTCAGGACGAACTGTGCGAGGGCAGGACTGAAGGGCAGGACGAAGTGCAGGGTCGAAGACAGGGTGACCCTAAGCCTATTGAAGGGCGGGATTTTCGACCTGAGGTCGTAGGAGGATAACGACGTGCGTAAGCCGCACCAAAAGCCCGGTCCTTTGGGGCCGTGCTTGACGCAGATGTTAGGTCACCCCATGGATGGCGACTCACTGCTCGACTTCGTTACTCCTTACCTCTCGTTCGATAGCGTCTGCAAGCGAGGCAGCGACCTTCGTAGCATGCTCGTCGAGTTCACGCAGCGTGAACATGAGACTGTCTTCCAGAAGTAGGCCGAAATCGTCCCTGCGACTCGCCAAGTCCGCCCGCCTGATCTCCTTCGCCGATCCGCTTTCCTGGAAGGAAATCCCTTGCGAAAGAAGCAGAAACAAAATGAGTTCCCTCTCGGCAAGCGACCTGCCGAAGCGCTTCGCAATCCAGATTGCGGACGCTCTCTGCACATGATGCAGGTATGCGCGCACGAGTGCAAACAGGTCAGCAGCGCTCTTGCCTGTGAAGTATAGGCGAAAGCGGAAATCCATGAGGTCCATTCCTGTGTATGCGTAGACCTGCTCTACCCCGGTGCCCGTGCCGCCCCAAAGGCCAACGTCTTCGATCCCTGTCTGCTCCTGAGCAAATAGGCCCTCGACTTCGAGGAACTTCTCCCACATTTCGCCGGCAATCACCGGGCAGTGCCCGATACTGAAGATTCCACGTCTCCCTAAGGCCGCGTTGATGGTCTCTATCGTTGTTGAGTCAATCCGCCTTGGGTCCAGTCCGAGCTGACCAAGGAAGTCGTTCCTTTCGATACACCAGTGCTTGCGTAGGGATGCGCGCACTCGCTTGGCAAGAGTGTTCGCAGTTGTAGCACGAATGACACCTTTTCCGGAAGTGTACTCTATTTTTCGCCGGGGACACACCCTCTCAAGGACACGGTGAACTGCAATGGGGGGGAACTTGCAGTGGAGTCTCCGATTGAGCCCCCTGCATATCTTGTAAAAGGGGATCGCGGGTGACGCATTGAGAAGGGACTTTAGTGTCACCACAACATGCCCCTGAAGGGTGCGCACGTTCTCTGCAAGGTGCATACAGCGTTCGCGGTTGGCGATGGGGCTATCGTCGCTAAGAATGTCCGATCGGATTTGTTCGGCGTGCGACAGCCGCCTCGGCTTTTGGATCTCGTTGGGGACTATTTCGAACTTGCCATCCGGGTAGATCTCGACTATGCGAATTCGTGCACCCATGGTCAACGCCTCTGTACTAGCTCAATTAGCGACTTCCGGTTGCGTGCGTACCGTCTGTAACACATAACTCGGCCGTCAGTGGAGATTTCGTAGTAGTGCTTCTTGCCGTTGGGTTCGCGCACGAGGAAGATGTACCCCTTGTCGGGCAGGTGAAAGAGAGCAGTGATATCGGATATTGGGTAGCTCTGGCTTTCCAAGTCGATGGCCTGCACTCGCTCAAAGGTGCTGATCTTGAGACGCTTGGTAAGGTCTTCGCGAACAACAGCCTCCGCAAGCTCAAAAGAGATCCACGGGACACCACGCTTAGCCCTTTGAGCGGAGCGGAGCAGTTTTAGGCAGACATCGTATACAGCGTTGGAGACGACCCCGAGGACAACGGAGAAACAGTACCCGACGAATTCACCTACATACGCCGGAACAAAATCCTTGTTCACGGTGACGTCCGCCTTAGCCTTCGCTATAATCTCATGGAACTGCTTCTCCGCCAGTGCGGCTGCCTTCTCGTCTAGAGCGAAGAGCAGAAGAGATGCCTTTTGGCGACTGGCTTCTGGATGCTCATGTTCTCTTGCCACGCATTAATCCCCTTTGCATGATGCCTTTCTCCACGGCCTAACGGTTGGCGTTACCGGCGTGTGCGGACAGGTGAATAATGCCAAACAAACGGAAAAACTTATCGGGTTGCCAAAAGCCTGTTTAGCGGTGTGCGTAGCACACGTCCGGTGGACGTTTGTTGGGCAGCTTTTTTATCTTTCATTCCTTCTCGACACAATATCTAGAACACCATTTACAATTTCTTCTGCAATATTTTTTGTTATTTTTCGGTCACTGTGAACCACTTTATTTCTTATCTTCAACCAATTCAAAATTGTCCGAACCTCGTATTTTCCCAGTAATTCTTGGTTTTGTGCTTGTTCAAGCATAGCTCTAAGTGTGACGGCCTTGAGTGAGGGTATTGATTGAATTTCAAGCCATTTTCGCAAAATGCTCTCTAGCAGGGTAATAGAAGAGATTACCGCTGCGCGGTATTCACCAGCATCCAACAGACGACGAGGTTCTAATGCTAGAGTCGGACCATATTTTTCGGCAGCTGTACCTAGCCATTCTCTAATTCTCCCTAGAAAGTCCTCTGGATCTGCGGTAAAAATATCAGGACGGATAATAACGCGATAATTGGATATTTCAAAAGGTACTCTGGTGTTCCTTTGCGCAATTATAAGTATTCGGGATGAGTCGATGTTTCTTGATGCTAACTGTAGTTCAGTAATTGTGTTTTGCGTAGATACATCTACGACAAACAATTGAGCTCGTCTTATTAAGGCATCAATTTTAGGAAAAATTGTATCTCCTGGAGAGACTACATCGTCTGCTGTCACAGGGACAAAACCATATTCCTTGATAATGGGAAATACTCTTTCTCTGTAGAAAGATGATAAAGAAAGCGGTAGTGCAAAAAAGCAAAGGCGCGTTGGTGCTTCAGGAGGTAGAGAAAGCTCACGTAAAGATTGCTCCTCCTTGACGTAACTAGCGGGAATGACTTTATCGCGCCAATAGACATAAAGTTCATTGAAAGCATCAGCCAAGACAGCACCATAGCTAGACTTGTTTGATCCTAAATTAATGACTTTAATATCTCGACGTTCAAATCTAGCTATATCAGCACGCTTTGAGCCCACTGTAATTACATATGCAATTCTTCTAGAACGCCCTAAGCGTTCTCCTACTATTTGCCATAGTTGTCGGAAGTCGGGGTCGTCTAGGCTATAACCTACCAAAACAGCAGTGCGAGTAATAAGAAGATTAGCAAGGAAGGTAGCCAAGAGCGGATATTTATTGAGGAATAGGTCATAATCAGTTTCAGTTGCTATTAATCTGGTAGGATGATGCAGATCACCGTGTAGTTTTAATAAAGCTACACTAGAATCGCTAAGATTTACAGAAAGTTGATCTTCATCAATCAGGGGAGTGCAGGGTCTGGTAATTAACTCATATTGTTTTTCTAAAAGAAAATCAAAGTTAGTTGTACATACTAAATCAAATTGCATTTGACAAAATGATTTATGAGCATCTCCTGGACGTGCTTCGTTTACTAGTAAAAGTTCAGATAGTTTTTCTATAAGCTTTGGCCTCTTAAATTCATACTCATATGCAGAAATGGCATCTATTGGATTCGACGGTTCATAATCGTCCAATTCTTTGCCAATGAGTTTACCAATATCGGGCCAAAGCGGCATTTGCTTTTTTGGTGGAAGTATTGCATTTCGAGAAAAACCAGCTCCAACAATAGGTAACCATCTACCAGCAATCAGGTCATCAAGAAGCGGTTTTGGAAATGAATCTATATATTTTTTTGGCATATTCCTCGCCTATTTAGTTGCTGCCCAACAATAATTAGATTGATCCGCATAAGATGCGGTGATTTGGTTCCCTGTCCATATAAGCTGCGGTTGGCTCACCTGCCAAGGGCGCAATAATCCCTGAATCTTCAGTCACTTGCGCCCCACCCCGCGATTTAACGGTCGGATTCAGCCGCGTTGCAGAGCAACGTTGGCTGCAAGCCGTTGTTAGGCGGTGAAGTCAGCGTCATGCCAAATCTGCGAGCATGCCCTCAACGGTCTGCTCTAAAATCCCAATGTGATGCACACAAACCGAATACACAACCTCAGCATCGAGATCGAAGTAATGATGGGTCAACACGTCTCGCATTCCCATCACCCGTTTCCACTCAACCTGCGGATAACGAGGTAACAGCGTACCCCCGGTGATCTTATCTAAGTGCTTGATACTCTCGCCAATCGTAATCAGCTGCATACAAATGGCATCCAGCTTTTCCAACCCTGCTTCCGAGCTTATGAAATCTTCGGCAGACTTAATCGGTGCAAAACGCTTGGCTATGGTTTGGGCAGCACCGAGAACTTGGCGCAGGATTTCTAAGATCAGCTCGACATCAGACATAGATTGCTTCCTGTTTGATTCGTCCCTTGAGGAAGGGATTCATCCGCTCCCGGTATCGCACCACATCGACTGGTAGGTGCAGTAGCTCCTCAAGTTCCTGCTTGATGCCAACTAAGGTCAGCAAATCGGGACGAGCAACTTCCACCACAACGTCCACATCGCTGGTATCAACCATCTCATCCCTGGCGACAGAGCCAAACACACCGATGCGCATAATGCCGAACTCATTCCGTTTCAAATCCTGGAACCTGGCTAAGATACGTAAGACCTCATCTCTTCTCATCGAATGTTCCTCTCTAGGGAAGTACAACTCAAGCTCGAGTGTAAGTCCTCAGCTGCCCAAAAGCTCCTGGACCCTTCAAATAACGAAACCGACTTCCAACAGGTGAATCGCGAACGAATTAAAAATATATGTCGAACACACTGCAAGTCAAGAGATTTTTCTTGAGTACTCACCCCCTTACCCCCTCTCTTATAAAGAGAGGGGGAACTAGGGGTGAGTTTTTTATTTCTTTTCTATTGCAATTTTATTCCGGATTCATTAAAAGCTTTGTTCATCAACTCAAGTATTTGCAATTTTTGCGACCAATCTTTTAGATAACTTTTATCCAGCGATTCACCTTGAACTTTTATTACACCAATTACATCCAGCCATTGACGATCGGAAACTTCTCCACCCATTTTATACCATATTAGTTTGTTAATGATTATGTCTTCCGGTGATGAAAAATAGAATGTGGTATCGCTGTTTTCTTCTAAGGTGTCTTTTACCTTACGCTGAATGGCATTCCTTTGGTAGGGATCATCCTTGTAAATAAAGACGTCTATCTTTAGAACAGTTTCCAAATGGATTAAATTGAACGACGATTTATTAAGGATGGCTTCTTTTATCATATCTTCATCCATATAATAATCATTTTCGAGATGCTGTTTTAGTGCAGGTATATGACGTGTGTCCATATCAGCGACAATATCTACATCCATGGTAGCCCGGGCCATTCCATATATCGAGCTGGCAATCGAGCCACCGATGTAGTAAGGAATAGACAATTTTTCAAAAATATCTATAACCGGTTTTAGCGCAACCAGAATATCAGGAGTTTTCATGATAATCCAAATTTAAATATTTTCTGACCCGCTCCGCCAAATCTTTACCATAATGATAATTTATAAAAAGCAAGTTAATCCGGTTTTCATCCAACGTTTTGTTTGCTCTCGAAATAGCTCGTCTCGATAATTGAATTGACATCTGGGATAACGATCGGATAGAAGAAAATTTTTTTGCCGTGCTTTCTTGTTTCAATAGCGAGATTAGCATTCTCTCAGTTTTTGGGTGGGTATCTATGGATTGAGTTTTCATACTAAAATATAGCAGTTTTCAAAACAAAAATGAAATATTTATTTCTTGATTTTTTAATGTCTATATTCAGCTAACGGCCCCCGCATCAGCCGCCGGCGGCTGAGCAATGTGCGACTGACCAACAACTACCTTCAATCGCGGAGCGCCTCTGACCTTGCACCAGGTAGCAGGTCGATTGCATGCGCTGGTTGAGCAGCCTGCCTCTAACCGATGTCATTATTCTCGCGGGCCTTTCCCTCGAAGCCTCTGGTTCAACTCCCACAAGGCTGTCCGATTGCTATCATATCTCAACCGATCATTTGCCTCGCCATATTTAAGCCACTGGTAGTCCGTATGCTCGCGTGAGAGTGTGATCCGCCCATCTTGCACCAAGACCCCAAAGCAATACTGAGGTATCACGTAAACGTCCTCACCCCAGAGGTGGCTGTCTTTAAACTCTGTCACGCGCACTGGCTCAATAGTGTCCAGCTGGAGGAAATGCGAGGTGGGGGATATTCCGGCTTCTTCACGCGTCTCTCTTCGGGCGGCTTCGAGCGGTGTCTCGTTGTCTTCGCCACCGCCAGCAATGGCTTGCCACCAGCCGGCATCGGACCGTCTTAGCAGAGCGAATTCAAACTCACTGTCGCCAACTTTGCGATAAGGATACACGAGGACTTGGAAAGGCGCTCTTGCCATTCTGTGATGCCTCTATCTTAGTTTCTTTGTCAAGCACCCTACGGGATGCTGGACCTACTTTTCTATTTCGACCTCTCCCCTTTAATCACCCTCTCCCTTTATCCCTCCCCCGTCAAGGGGGAGGGTAACATGGATAGTTTTTCCTCTGATCACCCTCTCCCTCTATCCCTCTCCCATCAAGGGAGAGGGAATTCGTTTCCCCCTCCCTCGATAGTTCGACTAGCTCACTACAAGCGGGAGGGAGTTGGGGGAGGGTGAGATAAACAGCTTTCTTTAATCACTTCATATACACCTTCCATATTCCTTAGCACTTCATTGTTCCAAAATCTTAGAACCTTGAAACCTTGCTTCCTAAGCCATTCATCTCTTATTGTATCTTTATCTGTTTCTATCTGATGCTGACTGCCATCCACTTCGATTACTATGCGTTTTTCAAAACAGACAAAATCAACGATATAATTTCCAATAGGCTCTTGCCTTCTGAATTTATATCCTTCTAACCGTTTAGCTCGTAAATATCGCCATAATAATCTTTCCGCTTTAGTAGAAGTTTTTCTAAGGATTTTGGCTATTTGAGTAAGGTTGTCACTCAATCTTATATCACCCTCTCCCTGTATCCCTCTCCCATCAAGGGAGAGGGAATTCGTTGCCCCTTCCCTCAATAGTTCGATTAGCTCACTACAAGCGGGAGGGGGTAGGGTGACATGAACAATCTTTCATGTCTTGATCACCCTCTCCCTGTATCCCTCTCCCGTCAAGGGAGAGGGAATTCGCTTCCCCCTCTCTCGATGAGAGGGGGTAGGGTGACACATGGATAGTCTTTCCTCTTTAAGTCACCCTCTCCCTACCCTTCGCCTTCGCTCAGGGCAAGCCCTCCCCCGTCAAGGGGGAGGATTTCTTATCTCTGTTTATAAACTACCGGCAATCTCTTTCCCATTCGGGTCATGATCTCATAAGCGAATGTACCGGTCCATTCGCCCAGATCATGAGCGGTGATTTGTTCTTTCCCCTGTTTTCCCATCACCACCACTTCGTCTCCGACTTTTACATTAGGAATATGGCTTACATCCACCATGAAGGCATCCATGCACACCCGCCCGACAACTTTTGCCCTCTTTCCCCGGATTAACACTTCTCCTTTGTTTGAGAGAAGTCGGCTGTATCCATCCGCATAGCCTAAGGGGATCGTAGCTATCTTGGTTTTCTTGTTGGCGATGTATGTCTTACCATAACTGATGGGTGTTCCTTTTTCTACTTCCTTTAAAAACATTACCCTGCTTTTCAAGCTCATAGCAGGCTTCACCTGAATGGATTCGGTGGTCTCCGATGACGGATAAAGCCCATAAAGCAAATGCCCCACTCTCACGTGATTGAAATAGCTGGCAGGTATGTCCAGCACCGCACCTGAGTTGGCGATGGATTTGATTGGAATATGATTTAAAGTTACTTGAAGCTCATCCAAAGTTCTTTTGAAGACCGCTAATTGGTGTATAGCAAAATCCTTTTTCTTCTTATCCGCCGTGGAAAATTGAGACAATATGCCTTTTAATTTTACATTAGGAAGCCTTTTGATCTCTTTCACCAGCTCGATTGTCTCTTTCGGTGGCACACCATAGCGCCCTAATCCAGTATCTATTTCGATATAGAGATTACAGGATTTGTTTCTTTTCCTCGCTTCTCGCGAAAGATTCTGCACAAGTCTCAGATCGGTGACCACCTGCTCCAGATCGTATTCTGCGATCAATCCTGCTCGGTCCGGAGGCTCCGGATAGAGATTGACCATCGGTGCTTTGATTCCCTTTTCTCGAAGCTCAATCCCCTCCTCCATGATAGCCACCCCCAAAGAGTTAGCTCCATTCTCCAAAGCTACACACGCCACCGGATAAGCTCCATGACCATAAGCATCCGCTTTGACTATCGCCATCAGCTCGATTTTCTTACCCAGTCTCTTTTTGATTTGCCGAACGTTGAAGGCTATGGCATCTAAGTCGATTTCCAAGTATGCCGGTCTTTTATATTTATTATTATTGCTCATCATTAACTTCTCCCCCGCCTTTAGCAGGATTTTAAACGGTAGTATGAATGCATTCGTATATTCATAGGTTCATTAAATTAAAACGCAGGTTATATATCTGAATTTGACTAAGTTGTCAAGCTAAATCAGATTAGACGTATAATCATGCCGTATTAGCATTGAAATATCTTGACGAGTGAAAATGTTGGTGTATCTTAAAGTCGGAAGAGCTATGAAAAAGAGCCGAATCAGGTTAGAAGGATTTCGAATCGAACAGATCATTCTTTTGATCTTACTCTTTGTCTCTGCCTGTGGCAAAGAGGAGTCTAACGCTCCTGCCGTTTCCGGCACTGTTCCCGATCAGGTTATGGAGAACTCCACCATTACCTTCAGTGAGGAGGGAATAAGATCGGCAGTAATCTGGGCTAAACATGTGGAGGTGTATGAGAAGCTGGATTTGAAAAAAGCCAAACAGGTGCGGGCTGATTTCTATGATAAAGAGGGAAACCACACCTCCTTTCTGGTGGCAGACAGCGGGATGATCCAGGAAAGAAAACGACAATTTGAAGCTTTAGGAAATGTGGTGGTGACCACGGATGAGGGGATAAAGCTGGTTACCCAGACTCTCAGGTGGGATCCGCTAATTACCAAAATCGTCACGGATGATTTCGTTACCATCACCAGAGGAAAAGACGTGATCACCGGATATGGACTGGAAACAGATCAACGGCTGAAGCATTTCATAATCAAAAAACAGGTGAAGGGTAAGATAGAGGAGCTACCGGAGGAAGATATAAAGGATAGTCTGTAGTTTTCAGTGACCAGTGATGAGTGGTCAGTGATCAGTGGCTAGAAAATCCAATACATTTCGTTCTAAAAGGAAACGGATGAATGAGCAGTTAATAACATTAAGGTCGGCAAGTTTGGTAAAAATATATAAAAAAAGGAGGGTGGTCGACAACGTCTCCATTGAGCTGAAGCAGGGAGAGGTGGTGGGGCTTTTGGGTCCCAACGGGGCGGGGAAGACCACCACTTTCTATATGATCATAGGTTTCATCAAACCGGAAGGTGGCAAAGTCCTGTTGGATCAGGAAGACATAACCCGTCTTCCCATGTATGAAAGGGCACGCCGGGGAATCGGATACCTCTCTCAAGAGCCATCCATCTTTCGTAAATTATCAGTGGAACAAAACATCATGGCGATCCTGCAGATGCAGAAAATTACTAAAAGGGAAAGAGAGGAGAGGCTGGAAAATCTGCTGAAGGAATTAGACATATCGCATCTGGCAAAAAACAAAGCTTATACCCTCTCCGGTGGCGAAAGGAGAAGGGTGGAGATAACCAGAGCTTTAGCCACTCAGCCTAAATTCATGCTTTTGGATGAGCCGTTCTCCGGAATCGATCCGATAGTGGTGGAGGACATTCAGAAAATAATCTCCCGCTTGAAGGAGAAAAACTTAGGGATACTTATCACCGATCACAACGTCCGGGAGACCCTGTCCATCACCGACCGGGCTTATATAATGTGCGATGGGCAGATTTTAAAAGCCGGCACCGCCGAATATCTGGCATCCGACCCGGAAGCAAGGAAGATTTACTTGGGGGAGAAGTTCAAGTTAAACTAACAGTCCTAAAATCCCGATAATGTAAAAAAGGCTTGGAAAAAGGGAAGGTTAAGCTTATATTAGGAATGTAAGCTGGATTTTAGGGATGACAGATTATACAAAGACGAAACTTATAAACTGAATCGAATCCTTTATAAGATGCTTTGATGATCGGGCGGGGGTTCAACCCCCGCCCGAACTGAAAGAGTTTGATTTTAGGGATGACAGATTTAACTAAGATAAAACTTATAAACCGGCTCGAATCTTTTGTAAGGCGCTAACCCATATTTAGATGAGGCAACTATGAAGTTAGACATGAGACCGATGCTTAGGCAGACTATGGCTCCGCAGCTTATCCAGTCGCTGAAGCTTCTGCAGATGCCCATCTTGAAATTGGAGCAGTTGATCCGACTTGAGCTTTCCACCAATCCCCTTCTGGAGGAGGTGGAAGCCATAGAAGAACAAGACGAGGTGTCGAGCACTCAGGCGGAAGAGGAGAAGGACCAGTCTGACTCTCAACCGGAAAAGATCAACTGGGACGACTATTTAAGGGACGAAGGGGAGTATTACGTCAGACGTGAAAGAGCGGAAGAGGAGGAGAAGCTGGAGAGAACTCCGGTTTCGGAAAAGAACTTGTATGACCACCTTACGGACCAGCTTCATTTAAGCCGATTGAGCCCAGAGGAAATCGAGATTGGTGATTATATCATCGGAAACATAAATGAGGATGGTTTCTTAGTCTGCTCGGTAGAGGAAATAACCAGTGCCTTAAACGCTTCTCCGGAGAAAGTATCCCAAATATTATCGCTTATTCAGAGTTTCGATCCCGTCGGGGTGGGGGCGCGGGACTTAAGAGAATCTCTGATGATTCAGCTCCGGGAGAAAGGATTTGAGGATAGCTTGGCTTACCGCATCGTCAAAGATCATTTAAGCGAGCTGGAGAAAAAAAGCTTCACCCAGCTGTCCAAAAACCTGGGAGTTAATTTTGAAGAGGTCCAGGCAGCCATGGACTTCATAAAAACGCTAAATCCCAGGCCGGCTATGAGCCGATTTACCCCCGCGGCAAATCCAGTGGTGCCGGATCTGATTGTGGAGAAGGTTGGAGAGGAGTTTGTAGTATTCCATAACGATAAGAACGTCCCTCATTTGAGGATTAACCAAGCCTATCGGGAAATGCTCAAAAAGAGGTCGACCCATCCTTTAGTGGGAGAGACCAAAACCTATTTAGAGGATAAGTTAGACAAAGCCCGATGGCTTTTAAACGCCATAAATCAAAGACGCTCCACCATGATCAAGGTGATGGAGAAGATCGTGGAAGATCAGAGGGAATTCTTTGAACACGGCTCCTCGCATCTTAAACCACTGACCATGGAAACCATAGCGGAGAGGGTGGAAATGAACGTAGCCACCATCTCCCGGGTGGCTAATGGCAAATACGCTCAGACCCCCCAGGGGATATTTGAATTAAAATATTTCTTCAATACCGGCGTGTCAACGGAAAACGGGGAGGAGCTTTCCAAGCGACACGTGAAACAGCTTATTCTGGATGCCATCAAAAAGGAGGATCTCACTTCTCCTTTGTCTGACCAGCAGATTTATGCAATTCTTAAAAAAGAAGGAATAACCATCGCCCGCCGGACTATCAGCAAATACAGAGAGGAGCTTAAAATCATGTCTGCCCGCTTTCGTAAGAGGGTAGTCAAGGCGGAGGTGAATAATTCTGCTCAGGAGGCAGTGAGCCTTCCTTCAACCGATTCAGCGTAATTTTTTTCAGACGACTCTGACGGACTTGAATATAAAGTGAAAGCTTTTAACCAAATCAAGATTTGACTACATCCGTTCACCCTTCAGATAGATTTAAGGACAAAAAAGCGAAAAGTGGTTTTCTCCGCTCATCTCTGGTGAGATGTGTTCTTTCTTTTTGGTTTTTTAATATTGAGAAAAAATGAGGTGAAGGTTGGATTTATCCTCAAGGGTGAATCCGAAACAAAAATTTTGCGATTTGTCCCCGTATTTTAGAAACTGAAAAAGGAGGTAGGAAAAGTAATAATTTATCAGCAGAAAATAGGTTTAGCTTTTGGCGATTTTCTTAACCTGCAGTTGCGTATGCATTCATACAGATTTATCTCTCAGTATAAATAACTGAAAGGAGTGCTCATGCCGATCAGAATCACCGCTCGTCATTTTGATTTAACCGACGATCTGAAAAATTTTGTAGAACACGAGATTGAAAAGCTGGGAAGATATTTCAATCACATCATCGATACGCACCTGATCCTGGATGCCGAAAAATCAAGAATGACTGCGGAGTTGAAGGTTAAGGTCTACGGTACCATTCTAACCAGCAAAGTTCGAACGTTCGATATGTATAACTCGGTAGAAGAGGTGATAGATAAGATGGGGGGACAGCTCAAAAAATATAAAGGCAGGCTTCAAGATAAAAAAGCTAAAAGAGCACAAAAGGTTTCGTTAACCAAGAAAAGAACAGGGGGGTCTTCGATGACCGAAGAAGAGGAGGAAGAGGGAGGGGTTGAATAGAAGGCTCTTCTCCCAA
>Ga0315288_10006677_pt1 | contig 14628 bp, 22 predicted proteins | sample YL17G11_20_MG_FD_203454 | JGI IMG/M metagenome (GOLD analysis project Ga0315288, IMG submission 203454) | Sediment microbial communities from Yellowstone Lake, YNP, Wyoming, USA - YL17G11_20 | ecosystem: Environmental > Aquatic > Freshwater > Lake > Sediment | place: USA: Wyoming | collected... | reverse complement strand
TGGCGATAACCGTCGAGGCTCCGTCCAGCGACCCGGTATCTAGATTCCAGATTTGAGTAGTAGACGCACCATCTACACCCGCATAGATGGTCTGGCTCAGGTCGGTATCGATGCATTTCCATATCTGACCCGTCCATTCAGACCAGCGATTGTACTTGTAGGCACAAGTATAGGCTTTGTCGGCCCCCCAGTCTACTACCATCAGGAGGTCTTTAGTCACCCCCAGCGTGATCTTGCTCTTATCGCTGATGGCCTGATAGACCGACTTGAATTTAAGGGTCGTAAGATCGGATATGCGGTTCCCGGCGACCATGTAAACGGCATCGTCTGAAGCGAAGAAGGCGACTTCTCCCGCCTTGGCGGTTCCCGTAGGAGAGACGAGCCCGTAGTTGCATAGCTTGTCAATCCTCATGTTGGAAGGGGCGTCACCAGCCAGGATATACGTCGAGTTGCGGAACAGGATGAGGAGGTTCCTGCCGTTCGAGATCAATCCACCGATCTTGTCCCCGCCCCCGTAGTACATATCTGCACTACCGGCATCGTTAGGGGCCACGATGGTGGAGAATTCCGTAGGATCGTCCGTCTTGGACCAGTAGAGGGTCTGGGGGGCCGCATCGTTTCCTGCAAGGAAAATCTTAGATATATGTTCGACGGCAAACTTCGCCTCTGCCGGAGCCGCCGCGCCCAGGTTGGTCACGGCCAGACCGTCGTACTTCGATGGAGTCATTCCGTCTACGACGAAGCAGAAATAGTTGTTAAGAGCCGCACCTTGGAAGATCGATCCTGCCGTACCCCCGCTGGCGATAGAGGCGATGGGTGCGGGAGTCCAACTAAGGAACGACCCGGAGGAGCGGGCAATCAGGAAGGCTGTCCCGGCGTTTCGAGTCCAGCACTTGAGGCCGTCGATGGCAAAGTCGCTGGCGTAATTCGATCCGTAGACGGCCCTTCCGTTACGAGTGACGACCCCGACCAAACTGCGGGGGTCCGTGTTTTCGGCCAGTTTCGCTTCCCCAAGACCGATGAGGTGGCCCGGAAGGGAGTTGACTTCCCCTCCCGTCAAGTTTTCGGAGCCTTCCCTGAGAATTTTTCCCATGACCGATTACCACCACACCCGACGCCTCTGATTCACCCGTTCCTTGATCTTCAACAGGCCGTCCTTAGAACGCCTACCTATACTCCGTTTCGCTTCCTTCTCGTAACTGTCGAATTCGTTGTAGGCTACTTGGGCCTTGGAGGAATCACCCCTAGCCAGCCAGGCGAGATATAGAACGTATTTTTCTAAATAGTCATGGTAGGCTTCGGGGATAGACGGACTATCCGTAGTCGTTGCAAGTTCGGTCGGAACCTTCCTGTACCTCATCTGGAGGTCAACCTGGAAGACCGACGCTTGCGAAGCATGGGTAACGTCCGTGGTCCCATGCCGTCCACGAAGGCAACCCGTCAGGGTGGTTGAGGTAATCCCGCTGTATTCGATGATCTCCGTCCCGCATTTGACGTATCCGCGGCTCCTGAGCGTCCCACTAGCCGCCGTCAGTCCGAAGGTAGCCGCCGCCGTCGCAAACTCACCGGAGGCCGTGGAGGTGGCCGAGGTGGTCCCCGGAATCTGAGGTCCGATAACCAACTGACCCCTGATGACCGTATACGTCTCCGGACTTCCCGTAGAATTAGGTGAAGCCTCCTCGATATCGCTCCACATATCGGGGGGGGAGTACATCAACCTACGCACCCCGGACTGATACCACATCAAGGATTCGGGGATAATGCAGTTTGTCGGGAGATCGTATTCCTTCACTCCGCTGGTGATGACGTAATCCTTGATCTCATCCAAGGCCCATAGGTTATTACAGAATCTCCTCTGGGCACGATTCAGCCAGTCTACTCCAGTGGTAGCCGTGACGAAATTGCCGTCCGGATCTCCGAACAACTTCTGTATCGCTACGATAAGACTTCCGGCAGTAGCCATGAAGTACTCCTACCAGACGATGCGCTCTGTAAGGGTCATCCAGTTTAGAACACAGGTTGGATCGAGCGCGAAATTGATATAGGTACTGGCCTTGACGTTGAATTCGTCCCTGTGAAGGGTTGTGGATGCGGTAGTCCCCTGTTCCATCAACATCCCATACGTCGTGGTCCCCAGAGGAGTGTTGCTGACGTACAGATACAGGGCGGCTGCCGTGGCTACGCTCCAGTTGACTTCCCAGTGACTAATACCACCGTACTGGTATCGTGCTGGAGCAAGATAGGTGGCCCCACAAATCACTCCGCTCGTCAAGAACTGGGTGGCGAAGTGTGAATCCCTAAGAATAGGCTGCATGGTTCAGACTCCTACCACACGGTACGTTCCGTGACAGTCATCCAGTTGATCGTGGTCGTCACCCCGAAACAGAGATTGAAATAAGTGCTGGCCTTGATGTTGAATTCATCCTTGTGAAGAGTGTTGACGGTAGTTGATCCGCCCTTCAAGACCATCCCGTAGGTGGTCCCGGCGGCTGCCGTATCGCTGATGTATAGAGTGAGGGATGCGGCGGTAGCCACGTCCCAGTTGACTTCAACGTGGGTTACTCCCCCGTGTTGATACATCTGGGGCTTCTTGAAGGTGGCTCCCCAGACCCAGGAACCGATATCCCGGGCTGTTCCGAACCGCGAGTCTAAAAGGACGGGTTGCATGACACAAACCTCCTAATGAGGGGTGGTGGAGGCCCTTTTACGGACCTCCACCATTCTCCCCTGCGTTATACACCCCAAACACCGCACAGCGTAATAGATCCCAGATCCCCAGCAGCAATCGCCCCGTTGGCGATGGCAAGTCCCAGAAGACCCGAGGCGTCAGTGGCAGAAGCCGTATAGTAGGTGTCGGATTCTCCGGCACTCAGTTTACCTACCGTGGTAGCCGAAAGGCACAGGGTGTCCCCGCTGGCCGCCGCCGCTACCGTATAGGCATACTCGCAATAACCGCCGATCACCGCAAACCCGTAGGCCTGGCTGGCTATCGTAGCCGCCGCAATACCTATGAAGTTGGCGTTCTTTCCTACTGCCGCCACCATTACACTGTGAGATACCACCGTGGCGCTGTTAATGGCAAGCGCCTGTCCGTAAGAACAACCATCGTTGCCAAGACGGACGTACTGTACCAGGGACCTCTTGGCTCTTCCTGTACCATGCTTCCAGACGAAGATGGTTCCAGGTTGGTATACCGGAGCGGCCCCGGTGATATCAGCCGGTTGGTCGTCGTACAGTACCGGGAATCCAGAATCGTTGACACTCATCGAACCAACCTCCGTTCAGATACCCCAGTGACCGCACAACGTAACCGACCCTAACGCTCCAGCCGTGATGGCCCCGCGAGCCACGGCGATACCGTAAATGCCCGAAAGACAACCCGTTGAAACTTCCGTAGCCGACCATGCGGTAGCTACGTCCGGGGCACTCAACATACCCGTGGCTGTTGCCGCAACACCCAACACGTTACCACTGGCCGCAGCGGAAGCGGAATACGCATACTCGCAGTATCCACCAACCACCATAAAGCCGAAATACTGGCTTGCGATGGTAGCCGCCGCGATGCCTACAAAGTGTGGGCTTTTCCCGTCCACCGTGGGAGTGTCTATAACCGTCACGCTGTAGGCTGAAAGTGTGGCGTGGTTCAACCTCAAGGCCTGTCCGTAACTGCAACCGTTGTTATCCAGTTGGACGTACTGGATGATTCCGGCATACTTGTTGCCGGTGCCTTTCCGCCACATGAATACCGCCCCAGGCTGATGGGCCGGATACTGGTTGACTTGGGTTCCTTGGTCTCCAAGGATGACCGGATAGCCTCCGTATTTGTTTATTCTCATCCTCAGACCCCCCAAATGCCGCAGAGAGTGATGGAACCCAAGGCGCCGCCGGTACAAGCCCCCCTGGAAATAGCCACGGCGGTAACGCGACCCGCAGAAGAGTTGACGGCGCAAGTACCCGAATAGACGTTACTCGCCTTGTTGGCCGTCAACTGGCCTTCCGTGGTTCCGCTGACACACAGGTTCTCACCCGCCACAGCCGTTTCGCTGATGTAGGCGTATTCGCAGTATCCACCGATGACCATGAACCCATAATACTGGGAAGCGATGGTCCCTCCGGCGATACCGACGAAACACGGAGAATAACCCTGTGTCAGAGACGACTTCTTCACACTCCAGGAGTCGGTCGTAGCCGGGTTGTACATCAGGGCATCGCCCCTTGAGCAACCGTTGTTGCCCAACTGGACGTACTGTACCCACGACGTATCCGAACGACCCGTGCCTCCCTTGTGCATGAAGATGGCTCCCGGCTGGAACACAGCCGCCGCCGTATTGCTCTTGATCTGGGTATCGTAAAGGACCGGGAAGCCCGTATATTCAGGCATACCGAAAGCCTCCCTTCCTTACACGCCCCAGCATCCGCAAAGCTGGATCGAGCTATAAGCACCCGACGCCACAAGATCCTTGGCCCTAGCCACCACGACGTAACCCGAATGACTCACAAACGGAGCCGAACCCGTGAAGAAGTCCGTGCAAGAATCCGATGTAAGCACGCCGCTGGAAGACCCACCAAGAATCAGGTTCCCGTTGGAAGCGGTAGTGTTCGACAGCAACACGCTGCCCACATACCCCTGAATGGCGATCCAGCCGTAACGGAGCGAAGCGATGGTTGCAAGAGCGATTCCAGCGATGGGCATACCAACCTGGGCAGTTCCAGCCTTCTTGACGCTGTACTGGACCAAGGTAGCATCGTTCGGAACGACGCACATACCGGAATCTACGGTGCCCGCTGCCATGCGGATGTACTGGGCGAGACACCACTGACCATCGGAATACTTATACGCCTGGATCACCCCAGGCTCCGCACCGACAGCTTCAGCGTCACCACCGGCAACCAACTGAGCGCCGTTGACAACAGGGAAAAAGGTGAAACCCATTAGTTTATCCTCCAATGGCGGGGGGTACGGAAGATGTTTTCCTTCCGGTTCCCGTCAAACACTTGAACCTTCATCTACACACCCCAACATCCGACGATCTGAATGGACGCCAACCCGGTGGTCGTGTCCTTGTTCTGGGCAACACACAGACGCCCAGAAGTGTTCGATCCAGCCGTGGTAGCGTCGTAGAAATACATACTCGGGGCTTCCGATAGATACCCGGCAGTAGATCCGCTTACGAACAGGTGGTTGAATGCCGTTCCACTCTGCTCAACGTAAGCACTTCCAACGTAACCACGAACTGCGATCCAACCGAACTTCTGCGATGCGATGGTGGCGAGGGCAATACCGGCCATGGGACCCCCGCCGTGGTCAACAGACGCCAACTGAACGGAATACTGTTTCATCGTAGCGTCATTGGGGACCGCTACGAGTCCAGCGCTGAGCTGAATCCGGTTTCCGTTCTGTACGTACTGCGCAAAACAGAGTTGACCATCAGAGAAACGGTACATCTGGAGACATCCAGGTTCCGCTTTGGCGTCTGTATCCCCGCCCGCTACAAGCGCGGCACCGGAGATCACGGGAAAAAACGAATGCGGCATTTAATTAACCTCCATGACGGGGAGTACGGATAGCCCTCACGGCTCCGGTTCCCGCCAAATCAATCGTCATCCGCTATCCTCTTCTACAGGCTAGGATTGATAACGGCGTTGTAAACGTGCATCCTGCGGTTATCCGTGGTCAGGTTGCACCCAAGGTAGATGCCCGCGCTCCAGACGTTCTGCATGGGCATCGGCTCGAACACTCGGGAGACAAACGCCACATCCTGGTGAACGAAGAACTGAACATGATCCATATTCAGCATATACAGGGCGTTGTCAGCGGTGCCGTAACCAGTACCGGCGACGTGCGAATCAGCGATGATCTTCATGCCCTCGAACGTCACGACATCGAACCCGATGTCAGCCGAAGAGGCCGTCCCGAAACGCTGGTCGTCCTGGGCCATCCTCCAGATGCAGTCATAGACGCTCTGGTTGCAGATGGCAAGGTTAGGCTTCGATGCACCTTGAGTGACCGAACCCCTGAACCGGCGCAGTTCACCCGGCGTAAGGGTGTTCGCAACGAGCAGGGTAGGATTGGTCGTCAGCCACGACGCGGGAGACGTGAAATCGGTATCCGTCAGGTCCCCGTAGGCCGTGCCAGAAGCGCCGAACAGGTTCTGAAGCCCGTCGATCTGCTTCGAGTTCGAGGCGTTGGTGCCCGTCAGACCATCCGACAGGTTCTCGATGACCGTAAGCTGCCCGTGCTGCTTGCGGGCTTCCATGATGTTAATGATCCCATCTTCCCCGCCGTTCTTCCAGATATCCACCTCGGGGATGTAGATCATCGTACGCGCCCACTTCCAATTGAACTGGGCGGCGTTCTCGGGCTCGATCACGTCGGTAGTGGCGTTATCCAGCCGATCCCACCAGTCAAAGTTGCCTTCCTTCAAGACCAGGGGAAGGACGATGTTACGGCCACCAGCCAACTTGATCGTGTGATTTTCTCTCAAGTAATAAGCAAGAGGGCAACCCTTAAACACGGCGTCCGCAAGGCGCGGGACGATATGCTTCTGGGTCGTACTCTCAAGATAAGTACGATTGAAAGCCACGGTTAGTACTCCTACATTGTAGGGTTACTTTCCGCGCTTGATGAGGTTCTGGAACTCCTCGCTGTTCTTCCAGTATTCCCTGAATTCGTCGTTGTTCATGTCCCTGGGGTCCTTCTTCAAATCAAGACGGACTCCAGGTATCGAACGAAGACCGGGCACTGGAGGAGGACGATTCCCAGCTTGCGGTTTTCCAGCCTGAGCTTTCTTCACCGCATCGCTGAGCATCTTGTCATGGTTAACCAGCGTCCACGCCTGTCTGTACGTCAATCCCCCAACCTGCTGGATCATATCAAAAGTCTTATTGCTTTCCTCTTGAGTGATCTTGCGGCCAAGCTCTTCCTGCATCTCACGCTCTTCGTCTCGGAGTTGCATACGATATTCGCGCAACTCCATTTGTTCGTAGAGTTGCTTCATCTGGGGAGGAAGTTTTTCAGCGTCAAAACCTTGATTAGCGGCTTTTTCGGCCGCTTCCTCGGCTTCGACCTCTTCCTGAGCCTGTTGCAGACCAAGCTTAGCCACGATATCTGCCCCACCGGGCAGTTTCGCAAGCTCCGCGATGGCCTGTGGGTTCTTCAGGTTCGTCTTGATGAACTTGATGATCCCTTGACTCTCGGAATACTTCCCATACAGATTACGATGAGCCTTGTCCGCGTCGGGAAGGGAGGGGTATTCACGTCCACCCAACTTGATCGACGCTTGCTTGTGCTGCTGACCAGCCTGTGCGGGCTGGGCCTCGCTCGATGAAGCGGAAGTCGTCGCAGAGTGTTCCTGTTGGGAAGCTTCCTGTTCGGTTGCTCCAGCAAGAATCTCAGCGATGGGGTCCACTTCGGGGTCAGGCGATCCATCCGTGGGGCCGTTAGCCATGACCAGTTCCCTCGTCGCTCATAAAGCGCGTCTCGCTTGGATTTAAAAGAGCCCCAAGCGGCTCTTACGTTACTCTGCCTTTTCGTGTTCCGATTCCGGTATTACAATGGGCTCGTCAGGAAGCGGAATCCCCGCCACCAGGTCATCCTCTACACCGTCTTCCCTGGCGATCATTCCTTCGCCCTGTTTGGGTGTAAGGGCCATTTCATCGTAAGTCTTTATACTCACCTTCTGTTTGGATGGGATCTCCATACCGATGTACTTTGACTGTCCGAGGACTCTACGAAGAGCCTCCCTAGCCACCGGATGGTTGCATTTGAATGCCCTGTCAAGTTCGCAGGGACGCACATCGATCATCGGGTCCTTTTCGTTGAACTTGACGAACACCTTCTCAACGCTGGTTGTCTTGTCGCCATCTACTCGGACGATAATTCCCCTTCGGGTAGCGTCACGCATGACGGTCTTCTGGTCACTTTCCCTGCGTTGCCAGCGCCAATCAACGATGGTTCCGACTTCGCAATCCAGTATGTTGAGCGCCATCCGTTATCTCCTTATTCCTCGATGTTGTCTACAGAGGCAACAGGCACATTACTGCAAACAACGGCTCCCGGAAACGTCTGTACTTGAAGGACGATACCTCCAACAGACAGGTAGACGTTCTTGATCGTTCCCTGCCCGCCCTTGAAGGTCACTTTCGCACCCTTCTTGATCTTGGACACGTCTTCAGGCTTCATACCGGCAGTTTCCCTTCGGGGGGCATTTCTGGACTCGCTTCCTGTACTGGACCCATGGGCTCAGATCCGGCGTTCATCGTAATCTCACGAATCGCCTCTATATGAGCCCTCACCTCTTCCTGTTGGTCGGGAGGAAGGGTAGCCACGGCGGCTTCTAGGCTCAAAAGAGCCCCTTCGACGTCGGGAGTCTCTCCGGCCCCGCCGGGAGCCCCTGGAACGCCACCACCGCCGCCCAACGCGGCCATGATGTCAGGGGGGAGTCCACCGCCACCCATGTCAGGAGGGGGCATCCCACCGCCCATAGCGGGAGGAGGAGCGCCACCACCGCCACCGACATCGGGAGGCATCTGGGGGGCCGCTTCCTGCGGCATCTGCTCTTCGGGTGCCTGGGCAGGAGGACCCCCACCCTTCTTTTTCATGCTTCCAGCGGCCTTGGAACGCTGTTGATCCTGCCTAGTCGCCATTACTTGCCTCCCTTACACTGTTTGGGCATAGACTTGACAGCGGGACTCTTCCAGGTCTTTCCGGGACCCTTCAAGGCCACGCCACGAACCAACGGACCCTTGACTTCTTTAGCCATTAGGAACCTCTCATCAAAGACTGGGCCGCCTCTGAACGTCGATTACGCATGACACGGGGGATGATTCGGGCTCCCGGCTTCGTAGCCGATTGACGACCCTGAATCGCACCCCTTACACTGGGCTGACCGAGAATCTTCGGGCGAGGCCGCTTGTCCATCATTCCCACACCTCTTGCGTGTAGTTGATCTTCCCGGCTCCAGCCTGAGTAGAAACGTTCTTCTTGACCAACTGACCGGCGGCTTCAGAACGATAATCCCCTTCGCCCCCACCGAACTGGGGCATGACACCCCCGGAGTATCGCTGCTTGAGTTTGTTAAGCGCCATCATAGTCAATCCTCCGGGATTGACCTTACTGATGACTCCCCAAGCCTTCTTGGCTGGAGCCTTCAGGGGCTTAACCGCCTTATTCCACTTCTTCTTCCAGCTCACGGCGTCACCTACTTGGAATTACCCTTGGAAGCAACCGAGTCAATGGGGCCGCCCGAGGGTTTCGAGGCCGACCACTTGCCTGGTTTCTCACCGCCACCGGGGATCCCCTTGTTGCCCTTGTCCCCAACGGCATCGATCTTCCCGCCGCCCTTCTTGCCGCCCATGTACTTCGCCTTCTCGAACGCCATTTCAGTAACCTCCAAAACTATGAATATCCCATCAACAGATTCGTCGCGGTATCCAACGGGTCGCCCTGTTGCTGTTGCGGGGGTTGACCCTGTTGCATTCCACCAGGCCCAGGCGGCGCACCCTGTTCCATTCCGGTTCCTGGGGCTTGCGCCTGTTGCTGTTGTGCCTGAGCCTGGGCTTGTGCCATGGCGTCCATACGTTCGATGACGGATTCGGCCTCTTCCTGGTCGCACTTGTCGAGAACGTAACGGCGATCCACCATGGGAAGACCGTCCTCGGCAGGAGTTCCGGCGAGAGCCAGAGCGAGTTCGATTTCAGCCTGTTTACCACCCTCTTTTTCCCTGCCGAAACTGATCTCGAATTCCGCATCATCGGGTAACGTCTCATCCTGTTGTATCGTCCCGTTGGGATTCACTCCTTGGACTTCATTTACTTTGACGTATTCCGGTTGATTGCCCTTACCCTGTACGAGCAACGTCCTTTCGTCTTTAGCAAATTGCTTAAGCCTGGAAAGGGCAAGCAGAAACATCCTCTTAAGAGAGGCGTTAACCCACCGGGCCAGGTTGCGGAGTCGCACGTTAGCTTGATCCTTAACGATCTCCATGCCGCCCAGGGTATTAACACCCACTGGCCGTTCTCCTCTGAGAATATCCACCCTGCCCAACACGGAATCCATGTAGGAATTTGCAATTTCCTGGACTTGGAGCCATGCCGGATTGAGACCTGGAGCCTGGAGCCATTGATACCCCGCGCCGGGTTGGCCTGAGGCGTCCGGGAGGATGGCTCCGGGCGTGTTTTCAAGGTTCTGCATCTCCTCGATGTTCGCCGTATGGACTACCATCATGGGATCGGAACAGAACTTCTGTTGATCGAGGATGAGAGACATCGAATCATTCAGGATGTCCTGAAGACCCTCGATAAACTGCATCAAACTGCGGCCCTGAATGCTATCGAGCGTGGGAATCAACGTGAACAGTACGAACGGGAAGTCGTCGTCGTTATAAGGGGACGGTCCATCCTGTAGGACCAACCCGTTGGCAACAACCGTATACCGCATCGACCCGTCATCCTGCTTCGTCCAGCATTCGATGAAGGTAACGAGTTCTCCACCCTTGCCGCCCTCGCTATCCGTGCCCGATGGTTTAGACCACTGTGACTGAGAACCGTCGTCGGATGTGAAATTCTGATACCCCGGAGATCCCGTACCGCTTGAATAGGTTCGTAGATTCGACAGCGAAGGATCGGCCCCGCCCACCGGGACCAGTTGTCCACGCTCCTTGAATCTCCACTCAACCCATTCACGGGGAATGTTGCGGGCCTCGATGAGGTACAACAGTTCCCTCATATTGGTTGCGTAAGGACCTGGATAAATAAATTTTTCATCTACCGGATAGATAGAGACATCCCCCTTATTGCGGAACATCTGGGGGTCCCAGTCTACCCTGAACCAACCCTCTCCGACAACCGCCGCAGACCTGAGGGGGTGTTGGATATTCGTCTGGACGTTGTTCGATTCCGCAACGTACTCAAGCCATTTACGGACGGTCTGAGCCTTCTGCTTGTACTGGGGTAGTCTGGCTTGGGTCAACGGAGACGGGATGATGTCGCTGATATGACCCAAGAAGGTTTCAACCGCAGACCAGGATTGGTTGATTGTGGCTTCAGTCACGGTACGAGAGGGGCGTCCCTTGTAGTGGTTGCCTTCCCAAAGGTTCCACCAGTGTTCATAGTTCTTCGACCGTACTCCCTTGGCGCTTTTCGCCTTCAGGAACATGGATTGAACGGCCTTGGCTACTTTCTGCTCCTCTTCGGAGTTGATCTCTTTGGCGGAAGAAGACCCGGTGAGGATAGATCCTACGCCTCCTCCCGCCGTGGTGGGCGACTTGATCCAGTCTTCAGACATCTCTATTTCGCCTTCCTGATCGGGCTTCTGTGGAATGGGGCTGGAATCGATCTACCCCCATAACCCGTGGTAAAAGCAGGAACGTTTCGGAAGGAATTCATTGGATTGAAGTCCCTCCCGGCGGAGGAGCTGACTCCAAGATCCTTGGAGTCTATCCAGGCATCCGGTACGTTCGCACGCGACACGGCTCCTCCGCCGGGACGCATGAGTGGCTTCGGCGTGTGGTTCTTCCCCATCCTGACGAACTTCTCCCCTCCGTGGAGGATAGATCCGTCCGACTTCCTCACCCGGTTTCCATTGTCGTCTAAAACGGGTGGTCCTAATTCGTTCTTGCCGTTAAGGAACCTGTCGTACTCACCGGAGTCCTTGAACGGCACTTTACCTTGTCTGTTGCCGAACGCGAACTGGGCTTCGTGTTTCAGACTTCCGTTCCCAGTAGTAGAATCACTGACCGGTCTGACCCCTATCACGGCCTGTGAGGGAATCTCACCAGCCAGATTACGAGGACAAGTACCCCCGCATTCGGGACATTGATGCTGGTTGCAGATACGACCGGCCTTCATGTCTTCCTTGCTGACGAAAACGAACCGGGCGAAGTCCCTGGTAGACCCGTCCTTATGATCCGGGGAATTGCAACGGAAACAGTATTGAGGCATCAGCGTCTACCCCTTCCTGTCCCCGACAGGATTTCCTCCAACGACTCGTCAACCACCCTTTGCTTCTCCGCATCCAGGGGATGGTACTGGCCTACCACTTTGCGGCGTAATCCCTCCAGACGCTGTTCGGTTATTCTCTGTTGATTCACCATGTTGGAAACCTTCATGGCGGACCTGGCCTGTTCCTGAGCGAGGAAATGCTGATACACATGAGCATAGGTCCAGACGCCCAGAGCATAGGTCGCTATTAAAAGTCCTATGACTACCGACGTAATCCCAGAAAGAGCGATAAGACTTGCGACAGCACATAGGACAATCCATTCCGTTGCCATCTGCTAGTATATTAGACACCCAAGATAAGCAAAATGCAAACGAAAAATTCGCATAATGCGAAAATAAGCTATTTCTCTTTGGATCTGGTATACCTGTCCTTCCTGGATTTGGGTTTCGACCGTTCCTCCAGAAAGGCTACTTCCTGGGCGTGTAGGCACTCTGCTGCCGTCATTTTGGTATCTGCCGGATGGTCTGATCCATCGAGTTTCTTCTTGAAGGGTACACCCCTAGGCCCAGCCCGGTATCGGGGTTGACGGTCCTCGGGAAGGGATTCTACACTGGATATGGCGTATCTGAGACCGTCCGCGAGGTGGTTCCGGTAGTCTACCGGATTCTCACCCCTGTTGCGATCCTCCTGGCTTTTGAAGGCGTAGTTTTCAAGTTCCTCAATCATCCATTCACAGTGAGGTTCTATCTTCAATCTGTCTTCCCTGAAGCAACGCTGGACGATCCTTACCATCGGCATTATGGTACGCCGGTCTTCCTCACCGAATACGTCGATATTGGGTACGCAGGGAAGGCCCATCTTGCCTAGTTCGATGTAATCCGTAGGACGCCGCTTATCGCAGTACATCCTTTGTACTTTCCAATGTTTTAACCAGACGGACAGCTTGGGATACGCATCGGAGAACGTGGCCTTGGAGGGTATGTACATCTCATCGGCTATCCACCAACGATGTTCGGCATCACGGAGACAGAGGACGGCGGCGTAGGGATCTCCATAGCCGGGGTCTATTCCGACCACCCTGACTGGATAGTGGTTATAATTCTGACTTGGCAGGTGTTTCGTATGCGATTCACGGTCGAATGAATAGACATACCCTACCGAGTCTACGAACATCCCATCTAATTCCTGGGCGGCGTAGTCGGGGCCTAGCTTGCGTCTCATCATCTCCAGGTAGGCTTTGTCGGCGTAGGGATTATCTATCGACCTCCAGGCATGGACTCCGATACTCTTGTCAGCCCCCGAATGGCCTGGAACGTAGAGGTCCCTGTAAGCCCAGGTCTTGCCCCTCGGGGTGGTCGTTACGATGAACTTCGACTTCGCCACAATGGCCCGACCGAGCATATTCTTCCAACTCATCTCCTTCCAGTGGGCGCATTCATCAGCCCAGCCCAAAAGAAGAGCGAATGTAGCTCTCATGGATTCGGGATCTGAAGTCGTCCTGACCTTCACACAGATGGGGAGTCGGTCCTCCGGACTGACACTCTTATCCCTCGGCTGTAGCCAGTGAGTGCGGGAATCATGCCGGTACAGCCCCTGAGCCCTCACCTCCCGGGCCGACATCCACAACTCCGGTGGAGTTATCATCTTGAACGTGTTCAGGGCTACATCGGCAAGGTGATGCGACTTCGACATGATCCAGAATTCGGCTGGAGTGCGTCCCCTCAAATGCTCCGGCAATTGAATACATCCGGGACCGTACAACAATTCGTAACAGGCTTCAGCTCCAGCTATCGATTTTCCACCCTGAAGCCCACAGAAGGCACAGATGAATTGCTTGGAGGGGTCCCGACAGTCAACGATGAAGTCCCTCTGTTGCGGCTCCCAGGGCTTGAAGATGTTCCCCGGCATCACCTGCGAGAGGTCTACCATCTAGGGTTCCGTCCTACACACATGACACAGACTCCTGCTCGACACGATATCTCTCCACTGGTCTAAGAACATATCCTCAATCTTCTTCCTGGCCTTGTACTCCTCCTCTGGCAGATGTTTGTACCACATGTTGTCTGGGACCTTTACGGATATCCGGTAAGACATCTGATTGCCACAAGAACACAACTTTGTTTCCGGATAGGTTCCTATGACGTAGTGATACGGCCTTATCGTGTCCGCTCCCACGAAGAATTGAATTTTGCTTACGTCTGGACCACCTAATTCTCCCCAATTACCAACCAATTTGATCTCCCAGGGACGTACCAGAAAAGACTGGACGATCATCTTGCCGTCAAGTTCTAGCCTTACAAACCCATAGACGTCGTTGTTGTTGGGAAGCATCCCTAGTAGTTGCGTGTAGACCTCTTCCCCAACCACAAACAACTTTCCTGGAGCCCCCTTATCGGCCCGGACCATCAATCTCATCAGGATCAATAGGCTCTCTCCCGGCGTTGGTTTCGGAGTCTGGGGTTTCCCTATAAATTTCCCCACCAATGGCAACCCGGCAAGAATCCCAAAGAAGCCTCGCCTTGTCTGATCCATATCAAGACTCCTAAATAGGGACCCAAGAGGACCCCTTAATCATAAAAGAGGACCCATCAAGATGATTTGAGGATTCATACCTAGTACCAGAGAGGACCCAATATACCCCCCCCCCCCGAGCCGCGCTGGGGGTGGGGGTGGAGGTTTTGGTGCCC
>Ga0315288_10006676_pt1 | contig 14629 bp, 12 predicted proteins | sample YL17G11_20_MG_FD_203454 | JGI IMG/M metagenome (GOLD analysis project Ga0315288, IMG submission 203454) | Sediment microbial communities from Yellowstone Lake, YNP, Wyoming, USA - YL17G11_20 | ecosystem: Environmental > Aquatic > Freshwater > Lake > Sediment | place: USA: Wyoming | collected... | reverse complement strand
GTATTGGCGACCGCGGCTTCCTGGGCCGGGTCCTGAACATAGGCGAACCGGTCATGGAGGTTGATCCGCAGGTCCTTGACGAAAAAGTCGAAGGAGAGCTCCGAGCCGGGTTCGAGGCGGAAGACGTTCCATTGGTCGTGATCAACGTAATAGTCGTAACCGACGGCGACGGACACGTTGAGCGCGTTGACGTCGGTGAGCGGGTAGAAGGCGTTGAGGCGCAGCATCGGCGAGATGATGACATCGCTCTCCTTGTCCTGGTCGGAGAGCCGGATGTCGTCGAGCCAATCGACGCTGAGCGATGGTTCGATGAGGAGTTTGAGGTCGCCCGACCTGAGGCTGTAAGGCTGGTTTTCCTGTTGGCGTCGGCGTGAGGCGGCGGCGGCTTCGCCGGCGATGGATTGTCGCAGGGCTTCCTGGGCGGAGGCGGTGGCGGCCAGGCCGAGCGCGAGCAGCAAGATGGGGACGCGGTTGGAACGCGTCCCTACCAGTTTGAACGCGGAGTGCGGAACGCGAAACGCGGAACGGGCAGTCAAAGCCTGTCGAGGAGCGGTAGGGACGGATTCCACTCCGTCCCTGATTTCCGGGAAGGAGATGGGGACGCGGTGGAACGCGTCCCTACCGTGCGAGAGTGGGACGCGGTGGAACGCGTCCTTACCTGAAACTGGTGATGAGGGGTTCATGGGCCGGGGGATCAGAGTTGTGTTTACGCGGCGCTGGCGCGTGCCAGGTGGTTTCTGGCCGGGGTTGATAGCGGTTTGCCGGCCTTGACCCGTTCCGGCGCGGGATCGGGCAACGTGATGGGTTTCCCGTCGCGGTGGTTGGCTTGCTCCGTGCGACGCCATTCGCTGGGGTTGGCTCCGAAGCGTTCCTTGAATTTCGCGCTGAACATGCCGAGGTGGGAGAAACCGCATTCCATGGCGACGTCGATGATCTTGCCCTCCGAGGCGCGTAACAGGGCAGCGGCCTTCTCGAGGCGCATCCGCATCTTGAGCCCGGCGATGGACCGGCCGAAGTTCTTATGAAACAGCCGGTTCAGATGGCGCCGGCTGTAACCGCACTTGCGGGCCAGATCGCTGACAGACAGGCCCTGGAGCTGCGACTCGGAGAGGTGCGTGATGAAGTCATTCACGCGGTCGCCGCCGCTGAGGTGGTTGGAGGCCTCAGGCGGATGGGCCTGCCTTTCCTCGGCCAGGAGCGCCGCCACCAACTGCAGGACCACACACCGCTGCGCCAAGCCGTCAGCGAGCGACGGTTGGCAGGCCAGTTGATGATACTGCCGCGCGAAGGGGCTTTTCGAGGGGAAGACCCTGACGCCGTCGGGACGGATGGCAATGGTCTCGAGGAGCCGCCATTCGGCAAGGGTCAACAACCCGATCAATTGCTCCGGGTAAAACCGGAACAGGCAGGCGACCAGATCGTTAGGAGGAAGGGCTTGGAGGAGCCCCCCGGTGGACGAGGTCAGAACCAGGGCGTCGCCTTGCCCGACCGGATGTGAGGTGGACCGGGCGACATAGGAGCCGCTTCCCTGCCGGATGAGCAAGAAACGCCAGCCGGCCAGCGGGTTGTTCCACTCGCGCCCGGGTGCGACCTGGATCGTCGAAAATACTAAATGATCGCTCCCGAGCACGGGTACGTCCAATACGGCAAGGATACATACGCAGGAGACGGTCAAATCCTGCGTGAAAAGCCCCCATCCGCGCATGACACCCTAAAGGGTGCACACCCAACATGGGGACCATGAACCCCGCGCCGTTCGGAGTCCCGGCTTTAGCCGGTGCACCCCAGGGACACCCTAAAGGGTGGACACCCAACATGGGGACCATGAACTTCTTGAATACACTATATTCGGAAGATGGAAATCGCGGCCAGATTGGTTTTTTCAGTTCCCCTCGACGACGGGAAATGGTAGGAACAGCGCACTGATTCACGGTCTTTCCAACAGGGCCGCCGCGAGGCGCGAAACTGTATGGGAAGAATTGTCTCTGAACCGGACGCCGTGGAGCCTACAGGCAGGTTCCCTTCCACGCACTGGACCGAGTTGCGCGCGGCGGCGCAGTTACCTGCTGCTGAAGGTCAAACCGCCCTGGATGTCGTGCTGCGGCGTTACCAGGAAAGCGTGCTGAACTATCTTGGGTTCAGGTTCCTCGTGGCCCGCGAGGAGGCGGAGGATCTCTGGCAGGGCTTCGTGATGAGGCGGATTCTGGAGAAGCGGCTGTTGACCCAGGTCGATCCGCAGCGGGGCCGGTTTCGCACTTTCCTGGTCAGCTCCCTGAACCGGTTCGTCTTGAGCGAACTGCGCCGACAGCACGCCCGGAAGCGCTGTCCGGCCGCGGGTTGTGTTTCGCTGGACACGCTGGGCGAACGGGAACTGGCCCACCTGGCGGCCCCGCCGGCTGACGACACGGAGCTGGGCTGGGCGCAGGCGGTGATCGCGGGCGCGTTGCTCAACATGCGGGCGGACTGCGTCCGGGCCGGGGCCATGGAGATCTGGGGCGTGTTCGAGGGTCGCATCTTGTCCGCCATCCTCAATGATGAACCGCCGACGAAATACGCGGAGCTGGTCCGGCGGTTCGGGTTCAAATCGCCCACGCAGACGTTCAACGCGTTGACGACGGCGAAACGGATGTTCAAGCGCCATCTGCGGCAGGTCATCGCGCAGTACTCGGCGGACGACTCCGAAGTCGAGGACGAGCTTCAAGCCCTCAAACAGATGCTGGCGTTGCGCGATTGATCCGGATTTGCGTGAATCGGCGGGCCGCGGCGCGGGCCGGGCCGGATGGCCCAAAAGTGATTCCGTTTGTCCGGTTTCTCCAGCAGATTGTTCCCCGACCCTGCGTATAGAGGTTCAACTACGGGTGTGGCAGCGAACTCGAAGATCGGTCGCCACCTGGGCGGACTTCAGATACGAGTCGATCGGGTTTTGGAATAAGAGAATGCAAGATTGCGCGGCGAGCATTCTAAACGCCGGTCCCCGGCAATTGGCGTATCTCCTGGGGCTGGACACAGCCGAGCCAGGCGAGTGGGGGCCGGACGAACTGGGCGCCATTCTCCGGCACCAGTTGGACGCTCCGCTCTCGGTGGATCTGCCGCTCTCCCCCACCGCGCCGTGGGCCGGGCCCGGGATTGAACCATCGGCCACTGGCGCGAGCAGCGAGGTCCCTGGGACGTTTGCAGACCTTTTCCACCGTCCCGATCCGCCGACTCAACTGCTGCGGGTGGTGAAGGATTTTGCCAAGGCGAACTGCTGCCACCCGGCGAGCGCGCTGCCCAACGACATTGCGACGCTGCTGTATTACGAGACCATCGTGGCCGCCCGCCTCCACGCCCGGCAGAGGATCAGCCAACTGACCGAGGAAGAACTGCGGGCCGGCGTCACGTGGGTTCTGGAACAGACGTGGGTGGACGAGCGGACGCGGGGCCTCTTTACCGAGGCCTTGCTGACGCTGCCGGCGCGGCCGGAACCGGGTGCAGCGGCGAGAGTGACTTGAGGGCGTTCCGGCTTGTTGGTTTGAGAGTCTCCCCCACCAGTGCTGGCCGAGTCCCGCTCACGAGACTTGCACCGCTCCCCTGCCCTCGCGCTCAGACAGCGTTCTTGCCAAGGCCACGGGAACGGCACCATCTGGCCCTGCGCGTCCACCAGCACGCTGTCCCGCATCTGGTTGAAGAACGGCGTGGCGTCGTCGAAGAGCACCGGGTGCAGGTAAACCGCCGCCTTCGTGCCCGCCGAGCCCAGGCGCGCGTTCAGGAGAGAGCAGGTGTAGGTCAGCGTGAAACACCCGGTCCAGAGCGCGAACACCGCGATGGACAGCGTGGACGAGCCGCAAAGCGTGGACAGCACCGAGCAGGCGCAGGAAGCCACCTTCTTCCGTCGACTCCGGGCCGAACTCCTCCCTGGCGATGCGTTTGGCCTCCTCCTCGTCCCATCGACCAGCCAGTAGCCAGTGTGATCGGTTCAGGGAACGTTGACACCGGGCCGAAGCAGGATCTTCGCGTCATGCGGCGGCACGAGGAACGTCTTCTGCCTTGCTCCCGTGGCACAGTCCATGAGGCCGGCTTCGTTGGACACCGGGACGGCGGCCTCGGTGGGGTTGACGACGACCAGCCCGCGTTCGAACTCGCGACCAAACGTGCCTGGGCCAGAGCGCCCCTCGTGGAAAGCCCCGAGCGGCGCCCCCAAATCCACGTCGTATTCGTCGAACCACCATAGTTGGCCGTGGAGACAGTCGCCCCGGTCGAATCCGAAATACCCGCCGTCCAGCAGCAGCGTTGTCGCCAGCCCCAGTCGGAGTCGGCGACGATCGTTCTCCGTCAGCATGCGCAGGCCGGCAGCCGCACTCTGGGTCCGGTGATCGGCACGAACGTCCGTCTGGAGGAAGTGGTAGGCCGGGCGGCCGGACACTCTGGACAACGCGGTCCGATAGGAATCCCAGAGCCCGCGCCATTCGGCGCCGCCAGCCTGATCGCCAAGGGCGTTCTCGTGCATGCACCCGTTGGCAAACTCGTAGTAGGGACAATCCGCAGGCCAGGGGCCGCCGGCGTTGCCCACAAGGATTGCCTCCGGGAACTCGGTGCGGAGCCGACGCAGGAGGAAAAGCATGCCTTCCTGCCACGCCGCCGTGTCGCGCGCGTCGTGGACGCCGTCGCTGTTGGCGTCGTGTTCGGCGGGTTCAACCGGCCACAGGCAGTCGAGCATCAGGCCGTCGTAAACCCCGGGCTGGAGGCAGGTTTGTCGGACGTAGCGGAGCACGTGCTTCAGCCACGCGTGGTCCTGGGTGCAGACATTCATCAGGTTCCCACCCCAATGGGGGACCAGATAGGTGCCATTGGCCTTCCGGGCGTACCAGTCCCGGTTTCCTTTTGGGGGAACACCCTTGGCCAAACCTCGATTCGGTCCCTGGAGCGGAATCCAGGCCAGGATCTTGATCCGGGGATTGGTTTGACGCATGCGTGCGAGCGAGATTCCCCCACGGGTCACGAGGTCGTGGTTAAGGATCACGACATTCCATTGCGCCAACCGCTCGGTTTTGTGATCCACCCGGCCTTCGGGCAGGTCCAGGTGAAAGTAGTTCACCAAGGGCGGCGTGGTCCGCGCCACGGGACTCTGCGCAGGAAGCCGCCAGCCTGACTCCTTCAGCCGATCCTCGTTTCGTCCACTCCCCACCGGTTCCGGTGCGGAACGCGGGGTGTCGGAGACCGCGGGGCGCACCCTGCCCACCGGCAGCGACTGGACCCAGGTTTCGTATTCCCTGAGGCAGTCCTCCGGGCTCACGAATTTCTTCCAGATCAAGCGGCCGCGAAATCCGTACTGCTTCCCGGTTTCCACGCGATGGATGACATACTGGAAGTCCCAGGCCGGCCGCCGGACCCGATCGCCGACTTTGAATTTGAAAAGACTGAACCGGATCTCGTCCGCGGCCGACCATCCCCGGTCGAACATGAGGATCAACGTCATTCCCTGGGCCGCCAAGCCGTAGTAACAAGGCACCGTAAAGCGCGGATACTCGTAGCTCCAGAGGTTGAGCTTCAGATTGTGATCGGGATCGTAAGCGAGCGGCGCCGCCGCCAGATGCCGGTAGGTTCCGCCCCCCACATAATCTGGCGGGCCTGCCGGGGCCTCGGCCGCCAGCCACTGCTCTTTCTCCCCAGGGCCCGTGACCCCACGGAAATGCAGCGCCACCTCATCGACATCGTTCATGTAGTTGGCCCAGAACAACACGCCATACTTGCGTTGGCCAAATCGACGCGCGTCGTGACAGCGGCAGCGAAACTCAAAATCGATCGCCTGCGGCGCCGTGACGGTGTAGGTCATGGTGCTCGCGAGGGCCCACGGGTCGTCTTCGGCTTTGCGCACCAGGACGACGGAATTGGTTTCGGCCCCGCGGTGGAGCCGGTAGGTGCCGTGGCGGGGCGCAAACCAGTTGGCCGGGTCAGCATGCCCGGAAATGACGTGCTCGAAGTTCAGGCCCGCTGAGGAACCGGGATCGTTGGGATCAAAGGCGTCGAAGTCAGGCGCCTCCACCACGTGCAGCAACCGGTCCACGCCGCTGAGGACCTTCGGTGACCCGGAATTATCGCGAAACTCGACCGACAGCTCGCCGACCCGGAGGGTGGTTTGCTTAAGGTCCACTCCCAGCCCGGCTTCCCCAGCCCGGCAGGCGATCCATGAGTGGAGGACCCCGGCGACGACAGCCGTGCGGAAGAGCGTGAGCCAGACTCGACCCGGCCGCCCGGCCGCCGACCGTCTCGGGTTCGCCAGGCAAGAGGTTCCTCTCCGCAAGTCCTCGCGGGACGGGTCATCGCGACCCGGTCGAAGCAGCGTGGTCGTTGGCATGGCAGGGTGGTTTCTCTTCTACGCCGACTCTCTTCGGGTGCAAGGCAAGAATCCGTGCGACCATTTGCGTTGCTCGAACGGAGCCGATCGATCAGGCTTGCGCATCAAGCCAAATCCTATGAACACCTCCTCAATGACCCGACGATCCTTTCTCGGAACCACGGCCGCAGGCGGCGCCTTGTGCGCTTCCAGGATCTTCGCCCCGTGGGGCTTCGCCGCGGGCCAGGACCACTGGCCCAAGCTGCCCCCCGCACGGATCTACCAGGTCTATGCGGGCCGAACGGGCGACATGTACCTGGCCCATCCGACCGAGGAACTCGCGAGGTTCGAGCAGTATTTGGCTGAGCTGGAGAAGAAGTTCGGCGACGTCAAGTTCATCGGCGGGGACCTGATCCCGCCTGCGGACGTGGACCAACTGGCCGAGAAAGTCCGTGCTGCCGACGCCGTGCTGCTGATCCACCTTTCGGCGCATGGCGGCGACGCGCCGGTGCTGGGCAAACTCATCGACGTGGGGCTGCCCACGGTTCTTTTCTCGCAGCCGTTCAGCGGTCATGGTTGGATGTACTTCCCGCAATGGCACAAGCAGGGCAAGAAGGTCATCCTCCTGCCGAGCAGTGATTGGCAGGAGATTGACCGCGCGGTGGGGCTGCTGCGGGTGCCGGCCTGGCTCAAACAAACCCGCATCCTCGCCTGGGGCGCACCGCAAGGCACCGCCGCCGCCTGCTCCGCCGAGCAGGTCCGGCAGCGTCTGGGCGCGGAGCTGATTTCGGTCAGCAACGACCGGGTGCACCAAATGATGAAAGACATCGACCCCAAGACCGCCGAAGCCGAGGCGGAGGAGTATTGGCTCAGCCAGGCCCGAGCGATTGTTGAACCCAAGCGGCCGGAGATCATCGAATCGGCGCGGCTGTTCCTCGCGATCAAGGAGTTGATGATCCAGGAAAAGGCCCAGGCCGTGGCCAGCTCGCACTGCATGGGCGAGCCGCGCGGTTGCCTCACCTTCAGCAAGCTGAACGACCTCGGCTGGGTGGGCGCCTGCGAAGGGGACATGGACTCGACGCTGACGATGCTGATGTTCGCGTACGCGTTCCGGGTGCCGGGCTTCATCAGTGACCCGGTCATCGACAAGTCCAAAAACGCGATGGTGCATTTCCACTGCACGTGCGCCACGAAGATGGATGGCTCCACCGGCCCGCGGCTGCCCTTCACCATCCGCACGCAGACCGACAGCAAAGGCGGCGTGGCGCTGCAGGTGGAGCACCGCGTCAGCCAGCCGGTGACCTGCGCCAAGTTCGTCAACCTCGACACCATGTTGATGACCACCGGCAAGATCCTGGAGACCAGTACCAGTCCGTTGGCCTGCCGGACCCAGTTCGCGCAGAGCGTCCCCGATGCCCGCCGGCTATTCCTGGATTGGGGCGAGAATATGATCCAGGGCGGCGTGATGGCGCTGCTGCATCGGGTGGTCTTCTACGGCGCCCATGCGGAAGCGATTCGGGACCTGGGCGACTTGATGGGCTTCAAGGTCATCGAAGAAGGCGGCGCGACGTAGCGGCGAGTAAACCGTGGCGGTGAAAGCTCCTGGCTTCCAGACCAATGGTCGCATGGCCCAACAGTGATCGCACCACCACCTTGGCCCCCCGGCCTCGCAATACCGACCGTGCTGGCCTTGGTGGTGCGTCGGACGCAGCAGCAGCGGCTGCGGCGCGGGGCGGTGCAGCCGGTGATGGAAGCGCTGGAGGAACATCTGGAGCCGATCGGGACGCCGGAGGAGGAGGCGCCCGTGCGCAACGGGCATCGCTACTTAAGTTAAGCAACCGGCTGGACGGTCTGGATTACCCCCGGGCTCTCCAACTCGGCCTGCCGATCGGATCGGGCATGATCGAGTCCGGACACCGCCACGTGCTCCACGCCCGGCCCAAGAAGGCCGGCACCGCTTGGCTGCCGGACCACGCCGACCAGATCGCTCACCTGCGGGTCCGCGTCCGGCGGTTCCTGCCAGTCCCTGGCGAGGATGGCATGGAGGAAGCTCATCCTCCTCCTCCTCCTCCTGGCGACTGACGTTCGCCGAAAACGAGCCGCTAGACTCACTCAGCAATGACTGCCCATGTAGTACCAGGCGAGCCTGTCCGGTCACAGACTCTGCGCATCCTTCTCCTGGAAGATGATGCGGAGTTGGCGCAGACTGTTCAGGAGGTTCTGGAATCCGAGGGATTCGAGGTCCAACGCGTACCCAACGGGGCCGAGGGGCTCAAGGCTCTGTTGGCCAAGTGAACGCTAAGTTGATGAACCGACGCCCAGATTCACCAGGACTTTTCCGTCCGCGCCGGTGCTCAGTTCCCCGGCGCTTCTGCCGAATCGCCAGTTCCAGTTCATTCTGAACGGCGAACCAGGGCGCCGCTACCGCATCGAGTCTTCGGCCAATTTGACCAACTGGACGGCACTGGGCACCCACACGGTGGACCTGCCGCAAGGGGTGGAAATCTCGGACCTGATGCCAACCGACTCGACCCGCCGATTCTACCGGGGCTCACCCGTGCCTTGACAGCCACCCGCGCCGGGGCGTCAGGAAGCCGCTGGCTTCAAGGGCCTTTACCAGATCGAGGTGTGCGAAAAACCGGCAACCGCAAGGCGGCTTCCACCAGGTTTCGATGACTTGCCACACGTCAAGACCAACGAACCATGCGGCAGAGGATTCAAGGAAACGTCTCAGGAACCCATCATTTTCGACCCCGATGAGATTCCTGCCAACGAGTGGTCTGCCGGGTCTTTGGCGGTGGCCAACCTCAAAGTCCGCGTGGGATGGATGCAAGGGCCTGAAGGCGGTGGACGATGGACCTTTTTCTATCGCGGCGGGACCGACCACTTGCAGGAAACACTCAAGGCCTTTTCCGTCATTACTGCCGACCGACTCGAGGTGGTTCTGCATGACGGGCGCGGCACCATTCATTTCCTCCAGGGCGATGGTTTCAACTGGTCCTTCGAGGTCTGGGTTCGCGAGAACTGGGAGCGGCTTTTCAATAACCCGGGCAACCGGGCAACTTCTTTGTCGCGGATCACCCCAACTTTGGCGAGCCCGTCGCCGCCCCGCGGTTGGATGTTTGGCTGCGGACGGCTGGACCGGACTGGTCGCAAGTCAAAGTCCCGACGAACGTGGTCGTTCAGGACCAGCGTGCCACCAGCCATGATTACCGGATGGCCGACGATGAAGGTCTTGCGCGGCATCCACGCGACGTTAGCCTCGAATGAGTGAGCCGGAACGAGAGTAACGCCGATCCGCCCCCGACGCCTCCTTCGTCTGAGGGCGGCGTCCAACGGGCGATCTTCGCCACGACGCACTGGTCGGTGGTGCTCTCGGCGCAGGATAAGGACTCCCCCCGGTCAGCCGAAGCGCTGGAGACTCTTTGCCGGGCCTACTGGTATCCCCTCTACGCCTATGCGCGCCGGGCGGGCCACCGTCCCGCCGACGCCGAGGATCTGACGCAAGGTTTTTTTGCGCGGCTGTTGGAGAAGGATTACCTGAAGTCGGCGGCGCGCGAGAAAGGCCGGTTCCGCACGTTCCTGCTGACGGCCGTGCAGCGGTTTCTGGCCAATGAATGGGACCGTCAACACGCCCAGAAACGGGGCGGGTTTGCGCCGAGGGTGGCCATCGATCAAGCGTTGGCAGAATCCCGCTTCGCCGCCGAGCCTTCCCACACCCTCCAGCCCGACGTGCTCTTTGACCGGCAGTGGGCCATGACGTTGCTCGAGCGAACGATGGCCCAACTCCAGGAAGAGTATGTGGCCACGGGTCGTGCCACCCTGTTCGAGTACCTTCAAAGCTGTCTGGCCAAAGAGGAGTCGGGCTTGCCCTACGCGGAGATTGCCGCCCGGCTCAACCTCACGGAGGCCGCCGTCAAAATGGCGGTCCACCGCTTGCGCGCCCGCTATCGCGAAATCCTGCAGGCGGAAATCGCCGAGACCGTATCTTCGCCGGAGGAAGTCGAGGAAGAAATCCGGCATCTGTTTTCAGCCTTCGGCCCGTGAAAGGCCGCCGGCGGCCGCGTTACCTTTCGGCCAGTTTGCTTAAGAAGGCGGTGGAAAGAAAATATATGCCCGAGCGTGAAGCGTCTTCCTCCCCGCGCCGATGCGCCCAGTGTGGCGCGGAGCTTCCCGGCAACGTGCCCGCAGACCGTTGCCCGAAATGCCTCCTCCAGGCTGCCTTGGAGACCCAGCCGGTCTCCGGCCCGAACGGAACCGTCGCGGCCCCCAAGCTGGAGGCGAGGTCACGCGGGCTGCCCCAGCCCGGCGAGCAACTTGGGCATTACCAAATCGTCCGCCTGCTGGGCGAAGGCGGGATGGGCGCGGTGTTTGACGCCGAGGACCTGGAGAGCGGTCGCCGCGTCGCGCTCAAGGTCTTGAGCCACACGCTCGATTCGCCCGAGGCGCGCGAGCGATTCTTCCGGGAAGGCCGGCTGGCCGCCGCGATCAATCATCCGAACAGCGTCTATGTCTTCGGCACCGAGGAGATCGGCGGCACGCCGGTCATCGCGATGGAACGGGTGGCGGGCGGCACGTTGCAGGACCGTGTTCGGGACACCGGCCCCTTACCGGTTGGGGAGGCGGTGGATTCCGTTCTGCAAATCATCGCGGGTCTGGACGCCGCCCAGCGCATCGGCGTCCTGCACCGCGACGTCAAACCGTCGAACTGCTTCGTGGATGCCGACGGCACCGTGAAGATCGGCGATTTCGGCCTCTCGATTTCCACGGCCATCCGCACGGAGCCAGCGCTGACCGCGACCGGCGCGTTCCTCGGCACGCCGGCCTTCTGCTCACCCGAGCAATTGCGCGGCGACGAGCTCAACGCGCGCTCCGACCTGTACTCCGTCGGCGCCACGCTCTTCTACCTGCTGACCGGCCGCACACCGTTTGAGGGGAGGAACACCGTGCAACTCCTGGCGACCGTGCTCGAACAACGGGCGCCGTCGCCCAGGAAATTCCGCGCGAACATTCCGCAGGGTCTGGCCAAGGGGGTCGCGCGCTGTCTCGAAAAGCTGCCGGGCGAACGGTTCAGAACCTACGACGAACTGCGCAGGGCGCTCGCTCCTTACAGCTCCGCTGCCCCCACGCCGGCGACGTTGGGCCTCCGTTTCCTGGCTGGCGCGCTGGACCTGCTCCTGCTCAACCTTGTCAGCCTGGCCATCCTGCTCCCGGCCTTTGGCAGCCCGATGGATCTCCTGAATCTGGCCTACCAGCGTTCGCCCGAGGCGCTGGCATGCCTGCTCGCGATTGTTTTCCTGTCAGTTCTCTACTACGCGCTGTTCGATGGCCTCCGGGGCGCCAGCCTCGGCAAGGCCCTCTGCCGCCTGTGCGTGGTCGGCCCGGACAAGGGCGCGCCGGGCTTTCTGCGCGGGCTCTTGCGGGCCGCGTGCTACGTGCTGCTGCCGCCGTTGCCCTACTGGCTCGTTTACGGTGCTGACCCCACGGCTTACCTCCAGGCCTCGTCGGCGATCCGCATCTTGATGGGATCTTCGTTCTACCTGGTGCTGGCGCTGCTCTTCTGCACGGTGCGCCGGAGGAACGGCTTCGCCGCCCTGCACGATCTGGTCACCAAAACGCGCGTGATTTCCCGCGTGGCGCTGCCCTCGCGGCCCACGCTTGTGGCCGCGGAAATGCCACCACCGGCCGCCGATACCCGACCCGCCGTGGGTCCGTATCACGTGCTGGAAACGCTTGAGGAATCCGCTGATATGAAGTGGCTCCTCGCCTATGACCTGCGGCTGTTGCGCAAGGTGTGGGTGCGCACGGCGCTGCCCGGCGCTGCGCCGCTGGCGCCGCACCTCCGAAATCTCGGCCGGGTGGGCCGGTTGCGCTGGCTCGCGGGGCGGCGTTCGCCGGAGGAGAACTGGGATGCGTTCGAAGCCGCCAGCGGCAAACCGCTCGTGGGTTTGGCCTCAACCCGCCAACCGTGGAGCCAGGTGAGGTTCTGGTTTTACGATCTGGCCAGCGAAATCAGCGCCGCGGAAAAAGACGGCACGCGGCCCGCCGTGCTGGCGCTGGACCGGGTGTGGATCACCGGCGATGGCCGCGCCAAGCTGCTCGACTTTCCCGCGCCCGGTGTGGTCCCTGACGCAGGAGGATCCGAAGCGGCCGCGTCGCCCGATTCGCGGCCGCTAGGGGATCGGCAGGCCGAAGCGAGGGATTTTCTGAGTCGGGTTGCCCGTGCTGCACTCGAAGGACGCCGCCCAAAGGCGACCGAGCCGAACGGATCGACCGTAGCCGTGCCTTTGCCCCTGCACGCCCGCACGTTTCTGGAGAAGCTGTCCACCTCGGCCAACGCTGAGGCCATCGTCGCCGCGCTCACGCCACTGTTGCAAAAGGTGGCGGCCGTGTCGCGCTGGCGGCGCTTGGGGGTGGTCGCCGCTTGTGTCGCGTTTCCGGCGCTGGCGGGGATAGGCATGCTTTTCGGCCTGCAAATGTTTGACCGGTTGCAGCACAGCCAACCGGACGTTCTCCAGTTGAGCTCGCTCTTGGGGCAGCGAGCGGCCATGCGATCACCGTGGATGAGAAGTCGGCCCTGCCCCGACGATCGCCTGGTTGCCATCTACCTCGCGAATCATTTTCGCCAGACGATCACCAACGCCAACACCTGGTCCAACGCGTTTGTCCTCTCCCTGATCAGCGAGGAAAGCCGCCGGTTCGCCGAACAAAGCGTCGTCGAGCATTCCAACCCGACGGAGCAGGAACTCCAGGAAACGGAAACCGCGCTGAAACCGTATGTGAGGGCCACCAAATCCTTGGGTTTCCTGCAGGAGAGATGGTTTCCGCTCGTGGCGGCTGGCGTGGCCTTGCTCCTCTATGTGGGCTTCCCCGCGCTGGTTTGTGCGCTCCTGTTTCGCGGCGGACTGGTGTTATGGGCGCTGGGCGTGGCCATCGTGCGAACGGACGGTGTTCGGGCCTCGCGCCTGCGGGTTTTCTGGCGGGGCCTTGTGGCATGGTCGCCAATCGTGCTCGCGCCAGTACTCATGGGGATGCTCACGGTACTGGTCGGTGCGTTGTGGGCCGCGGTGCTGCTCGGGCTGCTGATTATCGGCCTGGCCGTCTTGTCCCTCGCGCTTCGGCAGCGCAGCTTGCAGGACCGCCTCGCCGGCACCTGGCTGGTTCCACGCTGAGCCAAACCTGATTTATGAAAAACACATTCACTCTCTTCTTGGCCATAACCACCATCGCCTTGGGCGCCGTTTGTCTGCTCCAGCGCCGAAACCTGGCCGGGCAAAAAACGCAGCTCACCTCGGTCCTCGGCGAGCTGGAACAAAAGGCGCAACAGATCGACGCATTGCAGGCCTCCCAAGAACGCTTGGAGAACCAGCGCAGCGAATTGCGCAGGCAGGCGGATGACTTGCTACCAGCCCGGCAGCCTGCCAACGCCAAAGCTCCCGCCCTGGCTTCGACCCGCGTCCCGCCGATCGCCGAAGGTCAAAAGCCGGACCCTGACGGAGGCGGCCTCGGCAAGATTCTGTCGAAGATGATGGATGATCCGGAGACGAAGAAGTTCATTCGCGACCAGCAACGGCAGATGCTGGACCCGCTCTACGGCCCGCTCATCCAGCAGATGGGCCTGACGCCGGAGGAGGCGGCGACATTCAAGGACGTCCTCGCGGACAACGTGATGAAAGGGGCGGAGAAAGCGTCCTCGCTGTTGAGCGGCGTTTCCTCCACCAATCGCACGGAGATGCTCAACACGCTGGCCGCAGAACAAAACAGCTTTGACGAGCAGCTCAAGGCGTTCCTCGGCGACCCTCGTTATGCCCAGTACAAGGATTACCAGCAAACCGTCGGCGAGCGGATGCAACTGAACCAGTTCCGACAGCAAACCGCCGGCAGCGAGAACCCCCTGACCAACCAGCAGATGGAACAGCTCCTGGTATTGATGAATGAGGAAAAACAGAATGTGGCCGCCGCTGCGGGTCAACCACTGCCAGGAACCGGCCAGGACGATGCCAACCTGCAAGCCATGCTTTCTGGCGATCAGATGGAGAGACTCCTACAGGCCTACCAGACCGTCTATGAGCGGACTTACGAGCGCGCCGGGGGAGTGCTTTCACCAGACCAATTGAATGCTTTCGGCAGGTTCCAGACCAATACCTTGCAGGCCATGCGCCTGGGGATGACCCTCTTTGCGCCGAAAAGAACTGGAGACGAAGCAGCCCAGCCAAACCAGTAACGCAAGGAAAACCCCCAAGGCACTTCGAGCGGCGGGCTTGAATTGGCCCGGGTGCTTCGCGGATCGGTTGATGACCGGCGCCAGGCGCAAAG